>PVBE011529128.1_pt1 | contig 11988 bp, 4 predicted proteins | sample 1631181 | NCBI WGS metagenome assembly PVBE01 (sample SAMN08397723, study PRJNA350692) | Marine metagenome, whole genome shotgun sequencing project. | isolation source: water | place: Pacific Ocean | collected 2012-04 | reverse complement strand
GTCGCGGGCCCGGAGTCGGTGGCGCCGGAGTTCAACCCCTTTGCGGGCGCTCACGTGCCGCACGTGCCCTGCAGCCTCGAGTGCGAGGCGTCGGTCGAGTACGTCCGCCGCTTCGACTCGGCGGTCGAGAAGGTGCTCGGCGACGGAACGATCGCCGAGTCGCTCGTGCGGGCGCGGCATCCGTGGTTGATGCTGGTGCGGGGCCAGAGCCACGGCATCGAGTTGGTCCCGGAAGGAGAGCCCGGAGCCCGCTTCCGATACAAGGTCGGCGTCGTGTCGGGCGAAGCGCCGGAGTGGAACTTCGTGCGCGAGGCCGACGAGATCGTGATCGAGGCGGAGCGACTGTGGCTCTACCGTGGTGGAGAGCCGCACTACGACCTCTCCGCGAGCGCCTATCTGTGGTGGCACGAGGCGAAGTTCCAGACGGCGTTCTGGGAGCAGATCCTCGCGATCCGTGAGCTGACGAGCCCGGCGAACTCCCAGGTGCTCGCGGCGCAGGACGCCCGGAGGGCGATGGCGCGCGCCGAAGGTGTGGGGGAGCTGCCGGGCGTCGACTCGAACCGTCCCGATTCCGGCGGGCAGGCGTCCGGGACTCCGGCGCAGCCGGTCGAGACCCGTTTCGGCGTCGCGGCGCGAGGGCTCCTGTTGAGCGTCGGCGGGACCGTCGCCGCGGACACGCTGCGCATCGATGGCATCGTGCTGCACCCGACCGACCAGGTGTCGTTCCGGGTCATCGCCGGTGACACGTCACTCGATCTGCGGACGGAGCCGAACGAGCCGGGGCGACCGGCATGGTTCAAGGTCGGACCGCTGGCGTTCTCGCACCCCGGTTCGGGGAATCCGGACGAGGCCCAGCAGAAGCTCGCCGTGCGATTCCGCCGGGCGGTGATCGCGCGCCTCAGAAAGGACTTCGAGAAGAAGGATGGGGGCAGCGGCTCGGCCGCACAGAGCGCAGAAGGAGGCAGAGATGGCTGAGAGCCCCGAGATGCCCGCCATGGCCGAGGTGGCCCCGGTGGTCGATTGGACCGAAGTGACGCTGACCCACCGGTGCAACATGCGCTGCTTCTTCTGTTACGAAGAGGCACGCGGCAACGCCGAGCAGCCGGCCATCGAAGACGTGCAGCAGCTCCTCGACCGGACGAGCGAACACTCAGAGCAGGTGGTCCTGTGCGGCCGCGAGGTGCTGCTCCGCGAAGACGTGCTGGACATCATCCGCTACGGGTCTTCGATCGGCCTGCGGGTGATCGTGTTCACCAACGGCCAACAGCTCCGACACGCGGGCATGGTCGAGTCGCTCGTCGATGCCGGTTGTGCCGGTATCGCGGTGTCGTTCCACTTCCCGGACGCCGAAACGTACGCCCGAGGCGCGCGGGTGGCCGCGAAGTGTTTCGACTGGACGGTGAAGGGATTGGAGAACGTGCGCGACTGGAACCTCGCCAACCCGGATCGGCCCCTGGCGATCTCGACCGAGTCGGACATGTTCGCGCTCAACGTCGATCGCCTGCAGGAGATGCGCGAGACGCTGGTGGGCGCGCTCCGAGGTGCGCCGTGGCGAATGCGCCTCGCCAGCCTGCTTCCCTGCAAGACCTACGACATCGGCCTCGAGCACGTCCTAGATCCCCTGGACAGCCGCCGCGAGGAGATCGCCGAGTTCGCGGAGACGATGCCCGACGACGTCCCTCTCGGCTTCGTCAAGGTCCCGCTGTGCATCCTGCCCGAAGGCCGTGAACACCGCTCGCTCGACGCCCAATATGTCTACGAGGGCGTGGAGATGACCTTCAACCACATGGAGGCGGACCACATCGAGCTGGACACGCTGTCGGTGTCCGCCGGTCGGGACATCGTCAAGGTGATGCGCACGCAGCCCTACCGCTGGGTCTGCCGCAGCTGCTCCATCGCGCCGCTCTGCCGTTTCGAACGCTGCGATTGGACCGTCGACCTCTTCCACCCGACCATCGATCAACGGCCGGTCCCGTATCGGCCAGAAGGCTCGGCGCCGTCGCCGCTCGACGCGCTGGAGCTCCCGAAACGTACGGCGTCCCTCGCCGACGTCCTCGCCGGGCTCGGCGGGGATCCGGAGCGTGTCCGCGCGGTCCAGGTGATCACCGACGTCCTCGCGCGGGCTCCGTTCCCCGAGGAGGACATCCTGCGCCAGCTCGTCGATCCGACGGAAGACGGCCCCAGCGTGGTCGATGCGTGGTCCGAGGACGACGCCGTGCTCGCCGTGGTGTTCGCCGTCGGCGACGAGCGCGTCACGCTCCGCCTCGGCGTCCCCGGAGAGGCCCGCCGCAACAAGCCGCTCGGCCTCCCGATCGGCTACCTCGACGTCGCTCCGCTGCGCTGCGAGCCGACCGAAGACGCGCTCCGGGCGTGCCTCGCGCGGGTCCAGGCCGTGATGTTGCCTGCGGTCGACCGGTGGGAGGAGGACGTCTGGTTCAGCCCACTCGACGCCTGGCTCCTGCAAGACATCTGCGAGCATCTCGGGGAGTCGATCTGGCCGGGCCTCGGTGGTATCGGCGAGTGGGAGATCACCGAGATCAGCCTGAGCGAGGGCCCGTCGCTCGAGCTCCTCGTCAGCCACCCCTCTGGCCTGGCTGGGGGCTTCGCCTACACCCTGATTCGCGGTGAGACCGAGAGCGGTGCGCCGGGGCGCATCGTGCTCGAGGTCGTGATCACCCCGACGGCCGAGGGAGAGCGCGTCGATGCCGAGCCCTGCCGTCCGCTCCTCGAGGCGCTCGGAACCGCGCTGACCGGGAGCGCCGAGGGCGCCGACGCCGCGGCGGCCTTCGTGGATCGGAGCGGTGCGCTGATCGCCCGATTCGACGGCGGCCAATGGCGGAGCGGGCGGAACGCCCGCGGAGGCGGCTCCGGCGGTGCGGTCGACGCACTTCGCGTGCAGATCACGAAGAAGGGCGACGCGTCGCCGCGATATTGCTTCTTCCTCGCCGCCCACGACCCGGACCGCGCCGCCTTCCAAAAGGTCGGCGACGTGGAGCTCTGGTACAACCACGACGACATGGACGCCGACGCGAAGGCTTGCGTCGACGCGATCCGGCTCGTGATGCGGCCGCTACAGACGCGGCCGCCGACCCCCGATACCGCGGACTTCTGGGGAGGCGCGCTCGCAAAGGCGGCGGCCCACACCGGGCTCGACCAGGGGTACGACTGGGACGTCGGCTGGGGGTGACGGCCCGGTCGGCCGTCGGGCTCAGGCGTCGACCAGGCGCGTTGCCGTGTCCCCCGCGAGGCGCTCGAGCGCCCCGAGGAGGTCGCGCACGAGCCGCTGGTGGTCGCGCGAGGTCAGGGGCGTCGCGTTGACGTATCCCACCGCGAGGTGACGTCCGGTGTGGAACGCCGGGACGCCGGCGCGGGACAGGCGCAACTCGTAGCCCGTTCCCTCGATCTCCACGCGCACGGCGACGGCGTCCTCGTCCGGCACGCGTGCCGTCGAGATCAGGCGGATCGCCGACAGCGCGTCGGTCGATGCCAGCACTGTCGCGACAGCTTCGGCCAACGGAGCCGCCGTCGTTACATCGCCCTCCGCGGGTCCGTCGTCGCCGCCCGCGTCGGTTGGGACGCGCACGTCGCCGGCCTCGGATCGGGCCTCGGGGTACGCGGCGAGCGCTTCGTCCAGCAGGGGTTCGAGCACGTCGGTGGCCGCGCCGTCGAGCAGGCGACGGATGACCTCCAGCGCAAAGATGTCCGCGCGATCCCAGCGCACGTCCGGGAGGGCGTCCTGGCGGGCGAGGAGCTGTGCGTAGCGTGGGTCGTCGACGAAGAGGCCGTCGCTGTACTTGTCGCGCAATCCGGCGGCGCAAAATCGCACGGTGAGGGCGAATGCGGCGCCCATGCGCGCATCCTGGAACCGCCACGGGATCAGGGTGTCGAACGCGATCCCGTTGACCGATGAGGAGTAGAGCAGCGACAGATCGTCGAACTCGTCGACGAGGACATCGCCGGCGCGTTCCGCCAGTCGGACGATGGGGGCGCTCCGGAAGAGGAGAAGCGGCGTGTACATCCAGACCCCGAGCGGGTCGAAATTCCGCTCCATCGCGAGCACGATCTGCTCCTCGAAATGTTCGAGCGTCGTCCACGGGGAGCACGTGATGTAGCCCCACGTCCGGTCGTACTCGAACACCCCCGGATGTCGCTCGCTCATCGCGCGCATCGCCGTCGTGCCCGCGTCGATCTGGGCGAGCGTCATCTGCTTGTTGAACAGCTCGTTTTCAGCCTCGGAGAGGTTCTCCATGCCCATGCGGAACAGGCAGACCGAATGCCCCTTCTCGGCCAGAATGCCGAGGGCCCGGTCGAGCTTCTCTTCGACGCGGAGGAATCGATCCACACGGGGCTCGAAGCAGAAGCGGGTCGGCGGCAGGTCGAGGGCGACCACCGCCCGGGCGAAGCGTTCGATCGCCAGGAAGACCCGCACGTCGAGCAGGTCCACCACGCCCTGGTAGCGCGACTCCGAACCCTCGGCCCCGGCCGTCTCCGCGATTCGCTGCAGCTGGGCGATCGCCGTGTCGACGACGTCGGCGTGCAGGTCGCTGGTCGGTCCGCGGTACCACGTGCAGAACGCGCAACCGTAGTCTTGCTCGCAATCGGCCAGGTCGAGGCCTGCGTAGTGCGGGTTCCGCCGCACCGGCGCCGCGTGGTCGCAGGCGATACCGCCGAGCGCGAGCAGGTGAGGGCGGGCGTCGACGGCCGTGTCGTTGGCCATCACCGCGTCGTAGGCGGGCGCGATGGTTCCGACGATGTAGCGGCCGAAGTCCGCCGACGTCTCCGGGGTCATGCCGAACCAGTGGAGCAGCCAGTCGGTGCGCGACTGGAGGCCCGCCGTGGAGCAGTCGGCTTCGAGGCTCGGACGGAGCCGAGCCGGGAGGTCCACGGCGTGCGATGCCATCACGCGCCGCGTGTAATCGGTGACGTCTTCCATGTCCGGCGTCGGGTGGTCGGACGTCTGGAGCAGGGCGGTCACGGAGCCGCTGCGCTCGAGCACCTGCATGATGCGCGCACCGAGCGGATGGCTGCTCATCACGTGGGTCGGCGCGAGCTCGTCGACGTGGCGGGAGAGCAGGGCGAGCTCGGCGCCGTCGAGGTCGACCGACTGGTGCACCGTCATCTCCCCGGTCTTCTCGATCGACACCGTCGCCCCGTAGCAGAGCCATCGAGCGGGGAACCCGAGCCAGTCAGCGCACCCCTTCACGAAGGGGAAGTAGCGGCTGTCGAAGACCCAGCGTTCCCGGGTGACGAACTCGAGAATCAGCAGCCTCGGCTTCGTGGCCTCGTCGGGTGTCATCGTCGCAGAGGTGGCGGGCACTGCCCGGTCGCCGCGGGCGATGGTGCCGATCGACCGGCTTGTCGACACGCGATCACGATGCGTCCGCGTCGGCGGCCTCGGCGAGGGCCTCGACCAGGCTCCGGAGCCGATCCCCGTGCTCGCGCGACTCCAGCGGCGTGTCGCGCGAGTGGGAGACGTCGAAGGGGCCGACGCTGAACAGGCACCGTCCGGTCCGATTCGTCTCGTAGATGAAGAGGTCGTACGGCGTCTGGTCGAGCTGCATCTTCAGGACGAACGCCTCCTCGTCGGGCTCGAAGTACAGGTCTTCGGCCTCGACCCCGGCGACGCGGGTATCGCCGGCGTCGAGGCATCGACGGAGCGCGGCGAACAGGTCGCCGGCGCGTTGGTCGGATTCGGGCGGGATCTCCGGGTTGGCGTAGGTGCCGGCGGGCGAGCTCTTCACCTTGGGGCCGCCTTCGTTCCCGAACGGTGGATCGTACGCCCCCTCGGCCTCGCAGTGGAGCCGGGCGAACTCGGCCGACCGCTGGAGCTCCGCCGACGTCTCCGGGTGTCGACCGCGGCGCGGATCCCACAGCCCGTGGCTGGTGGTCATCACGTCGACGACCCGGTCGCCCGCCGCCACCCGGATTTGGCCGGGCACGGTCGTCAGGCGCCCGCCCGCCGCGAGTCGCTGGCCGAGTGATGGGTCGCTGGCCTCGATGGCGCCGGCGTACGCGATCGTCTCTCCGTCACGCTCCTGCACCGGAACGCGGGCGACGTCGCCGTCGTCGTCGGTGTCCAGGGTGACGACCCAGACCGCGTCTTCTTCTTCGATCGGGACTTCCAGCGCCCGGAACCAAGCGGCATATGCGTCCGCCGCGGCGGCGCAGGTCGGGGTGCAGGGGCGGAACGCGACGGCCGGGACCCACAGGGGGTTCATCGACGGCGCGACCGCACCCTCGTGTGCGTTGCGGAATGCCAGGGTCGCCCAGGGATCCGCACCGTGAGCCTCGGCCGCATGACTCGCGCAGCAGGCCGGAATGCCACGCAGGCGAGCAAGGGCCGCCGCCGCCTCGGCACGCTCGGGTCCCTCGGTCGCGGACTGCCACCGGTCGAGGGCGTCGACGTAGACCGCGAGGTCGTCGCCGCTGCATCCGAGGAGGAGCGCTCGCTCGTCATCGTCGCTGGGGAGCATCCGTGCGACCAGGTTGGCGTTGGCTGCGGCCGATAGTACGTCGTCGTCGGCCGGCGCGCGGGCGGGCAGGCGGAGCCGGCACACCGCGGGGGCGTCGGTCGCCTTGAAGAGACTCGCCGCGCGGTTCAGCATCGTGTCGAGGTCGCAGCGTTCGGGGCCGATGCGGAATGGTCCGCACTCCCGACGGGCCTGACGAGCGGCTCGCTGTGCCTCCCATCGTGCCCGCGCCCGTTCGAGGATCTCGTCTTCGTCGAGGGCGTCGGTCTCCGTCAGGGCGACCTCTATCTGGCAGAGCGTGAGCTCCAGCAGCGTCCTGTCGTCGCCGGGAGTCCACAGCCGGCGCATCGAGCAGAGAGCCTCGTGGATGCGCTCGGTCAGCGGATCGGCCTGCGGCGAGTCGATCAGGTCGTAACGGAGCACGATGCTCATGATCGGCTCGACCCGTGGGTCGGCGCATCGCCATGGGCGCTCCTCTCCAAAGAGCTTCCGGCGGTTCATCACGACGAGCGGATCGCGGGCTTCGTCGGCGAAGAGCCCGTCGTGCTCGGCGAGAAGCTGTAGGGGGAGTCCGGGATGGAACCGAAGTCGCGCCTGGAACATGTTGCCCGCCTCCTTGCGGGTCATGCGCAGGAAGTGGATCAGGCCGTAGTTCAGGTGCAGGCTCTGGAGCGTCGTCCACGGCGTGAACAGGACGAACGTGACCCCCGTGTACCAGAACTGCCCGGGTCGCGTGATCGCCAGCTCTCGCAACACGCGCACGGCGGCGAGCCCGTGGGTCGCGGTGGTCTCCTTGTTGTAGAGCAGCAGCTCGTCGGTGCAGAAGCTCTCGATGCCCGTCGCGAAGACGCCGAGGCGCAGGGGGCTGTCTGGACGACGGGCGAAATGCGACCCGATCTGGCCGGCGAAGTGCGGAATGAAGCGGGTCCGAATCGCAAAGAGCAGCTGGACCTCACCGTCGGCCCCGTGCTTCTCGAGCAGCCCGGTCGCGCGCTCGAAGACCGCGTCGCTGGCAAGCTGCTCGAAGAGGATGGAGTTCGGGAATCGACCCTGGCGGCTCGAGTCATCGAGCAGCGCCTCGATCTGCGTCCCGGTCCACGTCAGCGCGTCCGGCTGGCGGCCGGCGGTGACCGCGACGGTCAGGTCGTGGGGCAGACTGCCGATACAGAACGTGCAGCCGACCCGATCCTCGGTGTACTCGCCCCAGAAATCCTCGAATCGGACGTTCTGGTCGAGGCGTCCTCGATGCCCGCAACCGGTGGCGGACAGGAGGTAGACGTTGTCGATCCGTCGCTGCTCGGCGGCTGGATTCCCCGCCTTCCAGTCGTAGCGAGGCCGGATGTTGCGCCGCTCGAAGAGCCCGCGATACGGACCGTGGTGCAGGTTGTCGAACACGACCGTGCGCGGCGTCCCGGCGGCGTCGATGATCGCCTGCCGCTGCGGCTCGTAGATCGGGTCGGTGAACACGACGAGCCCCGGCGAGAGTTCGTGGGCCAGCTCGGTCAGCTGGCTCAGCGGGCCATCCGCCAGCGTCACTGCGTTGCGGTCGTGCTCCATCATGTTCGTCGTCGACAGGGCGAACCGGACCCACTCGGTCGAACACCCCCGCGCCTCGTAGTAGCCGCGCAACAGGGGCAGGTCCTTGTTCACCCGCCCGGGGAACTGGTCCGCGTTCACGCACTCGACGATGAGAACCGGCGCCAGCCCTGGGAGTGGATCGCCGTCGACGGCTTGCAGGTGCGCAGTCATGCCAGGTCCGCGCTCGATGTCGGCGTCGGGAGCAACGTCTTCGCCTGGCCGCTCGCGACCTTCTCGACCCCGGCGAGCAGATCGCGGACCAGCCGCTGATGCTTCGGCTCGCTCAGGGGCGTGTCCTTCGCGTGGCTCACGCCGAAGTATTGTCCGCGGTGGAAGAACGGGGCGTCGGGAGTCACCGGTTCCAGGCGGAGTTCGTAGGGGGTCCCCTCGATCTCGAGGCTGAGGCCGAGGGTCTCGTCGGCGCCGAGCGCCGATGCCGCGATCACGTCGACGTCGGCGAAGTGCTTCCCGAACCGGCGCACCACTGCCGCGGCGACGCGCTGCAAGAGCTCCGATCGCTGTCGACGCGCCTCCGCGGCCGCATCGTCGCGACCCGATCCGCGATCGCCGGAGGCCTCCGGGCTCCCGGACGCGCCGGGCGTGGGTTGGGTGACCGGCGCCGGCACCGTCTCCTTGTATCGGGCGACAGCGCGGGCGAGCAGGTCGGTGCGCGCTGCGCCCTCGTCGCTGTCGGCGATCGTCTCGACGGCGGCGCGGGCGAAGATGTCGGGCCGATCCCACCGCGTCGTGGTGTCCTCCTGCTCGGCGAGCAGAGCGGCGTAGAGGTCGTCGCCGCCGAAGATCGCGTCGCTGTACTTGCCGCGGAGGGCCGACGCGCAGAAACGAACGACCAGCGCGAAGGCGCTCGCCATCCGGTCGTCCTTGAACCGCCACGCCTGCAGCGTGTCGAAGGCGACGCCGTTGACCGACGCCTCGTAGAGGAGCGAGATGTCTTCGAATTCGTCGACGAGGACTTCGCCGTCGGCTTCCGCGAGCACGACGATCGGCGCGCCGCGGTAGAGGAACACCGGGGTGTAGAGCCAGATGCCCAGCGGCTCGAACCCCCGCTCGATCGCCCGCTCGATCTGGCGCCCGAACATGTCCAGAGTCGTCCAGGGCGAGCAGGTCAGGTAGGCCCACGTCGGGTCGTGGTCGAACGTGTCGGGGTGCTGCTGTCGCAGGTCTGCGAGCAGTTTGGTGCACGCGTCGATCTGCGCGACCGAGATCCCCTTGTTGAAGCGCGTGTTCTCCTCTTCGTCGAGGTTCTCCAGCCCCATCCGAAGCAGGCAGAGCGAGTGCCCGTGTGCGCCGAGTGCCGCGAGTGCGCCGTCGAGGCGGTCGGCGATCTCGAGGACCCGGTCGATGCGCGGCTCGATGCAGAACCGGGTGGGTGGAAGCCCGAGCTCCCCGACCGCCGCGGCGAATTGGTCGAGTTCGGCGAGCACGCGGATGTCCAGGAGATCGACCACACCCCGGTGTCGGCCGTCGGCCCCGCTGGTCTCCGCGAGCCTGCGAAGTTGCAGCACGGCCGTGTCGGTCGCCGACACCTCGATGTCGCTGGTCGGGCGCCGGTACCACGTGCAGTACCCGCAACCCCAGTCCTGGTCGCAGTCGCTGAGATCGAGGCCCTGGTAGTACGGATTGTCGGCCAGCTTCGCCGAGTGGTCGCAGGTGACGCCTCCGAGCACGGTCACGTGCGGGCTGAACGTGAGGGCGCGCTCGTTCGCCATGACGGCGTCATAAGTGGGCGAGACCGATCCCACGACCCAGGCATTGCGCCCGCCGACGGCGTCTTCGCCGAGGCCGAGCCACTTCGCCATCCAATCAGCTCGCGCCTGCGCGCCCGCCGTCGAGCCGTCTCCGCGCACGTCGGACCGCCCCTCGGCCGCCGCCGCTTCGCGCGCGACCCGCCGCACCAGCTCGGAGACCGACTCGACCCGCGGCACCGGCTGGTCGGCAGTCGACAGGAGCGCGGGGCTCGTGCCTCCGGCCGTCAGCGAGGCCATGATCGCGTCGCTCAGCGGATGGCTGAAGATCACGTGCGTGGGGGCGAGCTCGCTGACGGTCGCCCGGAGCAACTCGAGCGCCTCGTCTTCGAGCTCGACGAAGGTCCGTACGCTCGAGGGCCCCGTCTTCTCGACCTCGACCGACGTTCCGAAGCACAACCATCGGGTCGTAAACCCGTTGGCGTCGGCGAGCCCCTTCACGAATGGGAAGTAGCGACTGTCGAAGACCCAGCGCTCGGCTGTCACGAACTCCAGCAAGAGGAGACTGGGGCCTTGTGTCGATGTGGTGCTCATCACTCTTTCCGTGGGGCGGTCGCGGACCGGAGCGCTCAGGTCGACCCGGCGCCGGGGTCTGCCGGAAGGCTTGCGTCGAGCGCGGAGAAGAGCTCGCGCACGCGCTGCTGGTGCACCGGCGAGGTGAGGGGGGTGCTGTTCTGGTACGAGACGGCGAGGCGACCGGCGCGGAAGAAGCACCGGGCCTCGGGGTCACCGTAGCCCAAGCGCAGCTCGTACGGCGAGCCGTCGAGCTCGACGCTCACGCCGAGCGTCTGGGCCTCGCCGGTCACGAACACGTCTTTCACGCTGAATCCGCGTGCGGCCGGGTCTCGGTCCGTCATGCCTTGTAGCGTTTCGGCGATCAGCGTCTCGAAAGGGGAGAGCGAGGGCGAGCCGTCGTCGCGTTCTCCCTGCTCGCCGCCGCGGCCGCTCCCGGGCTGGTACTCGTCTTCGGAGAGCGGGCTCCCTTCGTCGCCGAACGGTGGCTTGTACATGCCGCCGATGCCGCACGTGGCAGCCACGATGCCGGCTCCGCGGGCCAGCTCCTGCCAGAACTTCCCGTGTCGCGCGGCCGTCGGGACCCACAACCCGTGGGTCGCCGTCAGGCACTCGACGACGACGTCGCCGTCGACGATGCGGAGCTGGCCGGGCAGAGTCCTCACCTCTCGACCGCGCTGCAATCTGGCGACGAGGTGTGGGTCGCTGCCTCGGACATCTTCGGTCCGATAGCGTACGCCGGTCGCGGTCGCCTCCACGACCGGCAAGGTCGCGAGGTCACCGTCGTCGCGCTCGGCGCCCGAGAACACCCACGCCACACCGTTCGGCGGCCGCGGCACGTCGAGTGCATCGAACCACGTCTCGTATGTGCTCTTTGCCGCTTCGCAGTCTGCGCGGCACGGCACGAACGACAGGGCCGGGACCCAGAGCGGCAGAAGCGTCGGCGGCACGGCCCCGGGCTCGTCGTTCCGACGCGCGAACGCGCGCCATGACAGGGGTGCCGGATCGGCCAGGGCCAACCCGGAGCCGCAGCAACTGGGGACGGCCAGCAGTTCTGCGAGCGCGGCGACCGCCTGGGCGTCGTCCGGGGCGTCGTTCAACTGCGCGCGCAGCGCTTCGTGGCGGGCGAGATCGTCGGCCGAGCGGCCCAGCACGACCCGCCGGGGCTGAGAGTCGGACGCCGGGTCGATGCGCGCTGCGAGCCCGGAGGCCGCGAGGTTCCGCACCACCGCGCCGTCTCCGGCGTCGGCGACGGGCGCCGCGATCTCCACCACCGCACGATGACCGTCGCGCACGAGCCGGGCAGCCCGCTCGGCGAGGGTGGCCAGGCCGCACCGACTCTCGGCCAGCCTGAAATGCGGCCGGTGGTCGAGGTCGTCGCGGCGACCGCGCCGCGTGCGCCACTCCTCGCGGGTCTGCTCCAGGAGAGCTGACTCGTCGAGAGGCTCGCTGGCGGCCCGCGCCACGCCGATCATCGCGAGCACGAACTCCTCCAGCGACCCGTCGTCGCCGTGGGTCCACTCCTCGTCGACGGAGCGGAGCGTCTTCCCGATCGCCTCGGTCAGCTCATCGGCGTGCTCGCTGTCGAGCAGATCGAGGCGCAGCACGATGCGCATGATCGGCTCGACCCGCGGCTCGGCGCACCGCCAGGGCTCCTCTTC
>PVBE012671461.1_pt1 | contig 11989 bp, 14 predicted proteins | sample 1631181 | NCBI WGS metagenome assembly PVBE01 (sample SAMN08397723, study PRJNA350692) | Marine metagenome, whole genome shotgun sequencing project. | isolation source: water | place: Pacific Ocean | collected 2012-04 | reverse complement strand
TGAATCCCCCCGGGAATTCCGGAGACCTGTTCAGTTGAGTCCGACCACCATGGCCGGTTGCTCCTGTCTTGCGTAGTAAGCTTGCTCGAATTCTTGAGGAGAGACAAACCCCAAGGGTCCGAGGATGCGACGGTTGTTCCACCATTCGACCCACTCGAGTACTGCGTGTTCGACGTCTTCGCGGTTTTTCCAGGGTCCGCCGTGCCAGATAACCTCGGTTTTGAAGAGCCCGTTTACCGTCTCGGCGAGGGCGTTGTCATACGAGTCGCCGACACTGCCGACAGATGGCTCGATGCCGTCTTCCTTCAGTCGCTCCGTGTAGCGGATTGATAGATACTGCACCCCACGGTCGCTGTGGTGCACGAGCCCTGGCTGCGGACAACGCGCCCAGATGGCTTGCTCCAGAGCGTCGAGCGCTAGGTCGCTTCGCAGGGACGTCGACACTCGCCAGCCGACAATGGCCCGCGAGAAAACGTCGATGACGAAGGCGACGTACACGAAGCCGACCCAGGTAGCGACGTACGTTATGTCCGCCACCCAGAGCTGGTTTGGACGCTCCGCCTCGAAGTTTCGCTCCACGAGGTCCATGGGGCGCTCCAGCTCGTCGTCGGTCGTGGTCGTGACCTTGAACGCTCGCCCGCGCCGAACGCCCTGGAGGCCCATTTCGGCCATCAGGCGCTCCACAGTGCAGCGAGCCACGGCGATATCCTCGCGCCCCAGTTGTCGCCAGACCTTGTCTGCGCCGTAGCGCTCGCCGCTCTCGCCGAAGACTCGCCGAATCTCCGCGCGAAGCTGCTCGTCTCGAATGATGCGCGGTGGGCGACGCTCGGGCTCTCGCTTGCGGCGCGAGTGCTCGTAGAAAGTCGACGGGGCGATGGGCAGTACTTTGCACATCGGCTCGACCCCGTACTCATCCTTGTGCCCCTCAATGAAGGTCACCATTACCTCGGTCGGCGGTCGAGCTCCGCCTGTGCGAAATACGCGGACGCCTTGCGCAGGATTTCATTCGCTCGCCGCAGCTCCTTCACCTCCCGCTCGAGCTCCTGCACTCGCTCCCTCTCGGCCGTGGTCAACCCCTCACGCTGACCGCCGTCGACCTGCGCCCGACGTACCCACTTGCGCAGCGTCTCGGGCTGACAACCAATCTTCCCCGCGACCGAGCTGATGGCTGCCCACTCCGAACCATGACTCTCCCGAGTCTCGTTCACGAGGCGAACTGCGCGTTCGCGAACCTCCGGTGAAAACCCACTTTTGCGTCCCATGACTCCGATTCTCCCAATTCTTGGAGCCTCCGGGAAAGCCGGGGGGATTCGCAACTGGACTCCTGGCTTCCCCGGAGGCTCATAATCTCGTCGGGCGGCTTGCGTTTGACGTCGGCCAGGTCTCGCCGCGCCTGCCGCCGTTCATCGCCGGCGAGGGCAGTGTCCCCGGCTCTCTCTCCGTTGTGGCGGCGAACGTAAGGCTTGGCTCCTGGCCGGAAGACGGCGTCGCTCGCGATGTGATGTCGCACTTCGTGGTCGACGCTCGAATCACAGCTTCCGGGGACCACGTGACCCTCACCGGCGTCGTCGGAGACCTTCGCGCGAACTGCGCCGAACGCATCGCTGAAGGGTGGCGTCTCACGCCGTGCCTCGGCGACCTAGTTCCCGTGGCGCGCATGGAATTCGGCAGCGCACCTCAGTCGATCGCGTTCGATCTAGGGGGTTCACTTAGGCGTCTACAAGCGGGGACGTTTGGTGGACTTCGCGTGGACGCCGGGGACTTCGACTTGCACGTTGTTGACGGCACCGTGCTCGCGAAGGCGCGCGTGAGCTTGGGGGCCGGTGCGCAGCTATGACCGAGCGACGAAAACTCAAACCCCTTAGAGTCAGTACGAAGCCGCAGCGCCCCCTCGAACCCCTCCGAGTCAGCGCGAAGCGGCCGCTCTCGTTCGCCCCCGCGCTTCAGCCAAGCTCCAGTCCTCGCCCGGCTCCGTCACGCTTCATGCGCGCCTTGCTCGGGTCCGCTGCGCTTGTGCTCGCCGTCGGCATTGGCGGGTGGGTGTTGCAGTCTTCCTCCGATTTGGCACCACAGACAGGCGAGCACGTTCCGCAACCACCAACGCCGGGACGTGGAAATGTTGCCCAGGTTCCATCGGGGAAGGTGGGAGTCCGGTGCGGCGGTAGGGTCTGTCGCGGCGACTGCTGCGTTCAGGCTGGGTGCTGCAGCACGTCGGTGTGCGAGTGCGGTGACTCGCGGACGACGATGGCTTGTGATGGCCCTGAAGATTGCGCGAAGGGATGGCATTGCGGCTGGTATGCCGGAAACAAGCTGGAGGGCACCGAGTGTACTCAAGACGCTACGGAGCCGATGCGGCTGCTGTGTCACGACGACGGCGATTGCAACGTGCTCGGGACGAGGTGCGAGATCGGGCAGTTGTCGTTCACTGGGCGGAGCGTCAGGATGTGCCGACCGCGTGTCTTGCCTTAGCTATGTTTGCTTTGTGGAAGGATAGACCGCGAGCGCGGATTCTCGCAGCCCAGGTTCAATCCCAGCCCAGCGATCAGAATGGCGGGGACTCGGGCACGATTTCGGCATATACGCTTGCCAGCTGGATTCACAGATCGAGGACGCCGGAATGGGACTAGTTGCGTGCACGGAATGCGATGGAACTGTATCGGACCAGGCCGCGGCCTGCCCGCACTGCGGTGCACCCCCCGCGGTGATCCAGGCGGAGATGCGCCAGCCGCGACCACGGAAGAAGTCCGGCGGGTGCGTGAAGGGGCTTGTGTCGCTTCTGGTAGTCGGGGCGCTTCTGGCGGGTGGCGGGTGGTTTGTTCTCAGACAGCTCGCGGGTGAGCGTGTCGCTAACCATTATGTTGCCGCTGCGCTAAAGACTCCGATCACGCTGCGCGACGATGTGGTTTCCGTCGGAGCAAAGAGCGTTCAGGCACTTCCGGTGAACCTCCCCTACGCTGGCGACCTCGAACTCGACGTGCGCGTAACGAAGGGCAAGCACGTGAACGTGTACGTTGTCGATCCGTCCAGTTGGGCTGAGTTCAAGAAAGCATACAAGGCGCTCTTCGGTGGCCAGTTCCGGCATTACCCCGAATTTGCCGCGACGAAGGCGGCCACAGTGCGGAGGCGTGGGCGACTGGCCGAAGGCCAGTACTATATCGTCATCGAAAATCCGACCTACGGCATCCTGGTTTCGTCCTCGTTCGACGTTCAAGTTAGCGCCAGGCTGGTTCCCTGAAGCGCGGTGGGCTTCTTCCAACCGCCGAGCGACCCGCCGTGTGACGGAGACCTTTGGACTCTCGATCGATATCTCTGGCGCCGGGCGACGACTCGCGGTGCGGGGAGGGCTTCGGCCCCAGGGCCACGGGCGGGAGGGATCGGGGGCGGGCCGCCGGGCGTTCAAGAACGACATGCCGTTCGGATGAGCCCAGGTAGCCACGACGGGTTACCGGTCAGGCAAATCGCCGCGCGTAAGGTCGGGTGGTAGACGTTTCTCTTGGACATAAGGCCGGGAAGGATGGTCCCAGCTTGAAGCGAAGCAAGTGGGCGGGCAAATGCCAATGATTCTCAGAGTCTTGCAAATGCATTGGCCGGTGCTCAGAATGTCCTGAGAATTAGCTGCGCGGGCGACGGCGCCTCGACAGGCTCTGCGACGGGCGGCGGCGCCGCCGTCTGCCGGGGCGGCCGCATTGGCACGAGTTCGGCGGGCTCTGGTTGCAGCGGAGCTGCCTCCGGGCCGTCGCTTGCGGCGCCTGAGCTTCGCCCAGTCGCCTCGTTCGTTGCGTGGGGCTGGCCGCCGCGGCAGGCGGCAAGGCCGCACACGAGCAGTGGCACCAAACACACGCCGACGTGGCGCCAGGGCCGCGACCCGAGCGAGCCGCGGTGTACTCGTTTGCTGGAGTTCATTGGTGAATCGTTGCCTTCAGACCGTCACCGATGACGGTGTCCTGCGAACAATGCGAGCGCCGTGCCACCGCGCTCCCCCCGAGGGCCGGGGGCGAGCGGGCGCCCTGGTTATCTCCGTGATCCGCCACTCGTTCCGCGAGCGCCGCGTGCTCGGGAATTAGGCGGGAGGTGTGCCGATTTTGGTGACCGCACCGCGACCGTAGCCACTATCGTGGCAAGATGACTACGGCACCCGCCATTCTTGTTGTTGGGCTCATCCTAGGCGCGGCCGGCTGCAAATCGCGCACCCCGTCCAGAGAGACCGGCGAAGCTTCGAAGGCACTTCCGATGACAAACGACAAGAACTCGCTGATCAAGATCAGCGAAGCCGTGTTTGCACGATACTCCAAGGTTGGCTTCTCCCATTTGTCCAAGCCCGAACAGGTGTTCGTTTGCGTATGGTCTTTGGAAGCCGAAGTTAACAACGGGGGCTTCGACCAGTTCTACTTCAACTCGTCTGGGGACCATGCAGTCGAAACCGTTGATGCCCTCGAGTCCATCGGGGCATCCCATACCGCTGAAATCGTCCGACGCGCGAACGCTGTCTTCGGTGCGTCGGGGCCATCGTCTGTTCGCGCAATTCGCCAAGAGCAACTGGATGCTCTTCCGGAGTCGGTCCGCGGTTCCTTTGATACGCTCGACCAGGAATTCTACGCATACAAGGACGACCTGGAAGCCCTATTGAGAGCATATGTGGTGGCGAACACGAAGGCCCTTCGAGTGCCGTGAGGCCGGGCGTCGTCGACCGAGTCGCGGCGGAGAACCGCGTCCGCCACAAAGATGGGAGGGCCGGCTCCCCCACGAGGGCCGGGGGGCCACGAAGTGACGCGTGGATGAGGTGGGAGCCCGGACGTCAAAATTGACTTCATGCTGTCCGCGCTCTTTGTGATGATTTCAGCTCTACCGGCACCGCTGTCGGCACGAGTCGCCATAGCACTCGAGTTCGCTTTCGCAGTGCCAGTCTTCCTGGCACGCCTCGCCGGTCGTCGCCGAGCCGACGAACAGACTGCATCGGATGCCGAAGCAGTCGTCCCACTCGCACTCTTCGGAGCCGTTGAACGCGGCTAGTTTTCGGGAGAGGCACAACTCGTCGAGCGTCCCGCCACTCGCCGTCGCCGAAGCCATGTCTTCGCGTGTGTGGAATGACTTGTTGAAGACGCAATCGTCCAATTGGCTTCGCCCGCTGTACTTGCCGTCGCATCGGAAGCTGGCCTCACAAATCGCTCGAGTCACCGCATCGATCTGCTCAGCGCTCATCAGTGGAGCTGCCGGCTCGCTGGCTCCGCTATCGCTGGCGCCGGGTCCGCAGTTCGCTGAAGCCAACGCGGTCGTCACGCACACAAGAAGTCGCAAGTGCATGGCGCATCAGACCACGCCGCCTGTGCTCGATCAAGGTGCCGCCTTCAGCGAGCGCTTCAAGACTGAGGTGGGTCTAAGACACTGATGCCATGAGCAAGCCGATGGCCCCGCACCCCAGTCCGGTTAGCAAGCAAATCTTGATCGTGGGCATTCCCCTATACCGATCGGGTTTTCGCCAAATCGAGATAGCCGCCCAACTCGCGAACAAGGCCGTGGCGACCGCGAGCGAGACCGCGGCATGTCCAAACGAAGGCGCGAAGAGCGAGGCGATCGTAGAGACCCACGTTGCGATGGCGAATCGAAATCCCCATGTCGCGCCCGGCGCCATGCGACGCCCAAGGGTGCGGGGCGGCACGTGATCTACTGGCCCGGTCGGAGCCCGAGGCGGGAGGTAAGGATTGGGTTCCATCGAGGATGCGCCAGGCTATCAAAAAGGGGCAGGAGTTTCCACGCTGCGCTCCCAGTTCGGGACCTGCTTGACTTCCTAGACGAGGGCTCGCTCTCACGAGGCGGACGGCCCGATCGGTGTTATCAGCGTCGTCGTCGCCCGCCACGCCCGCGGCGGCGGCTGGGTCTACGGCTGCACCCCGGTCGCCTCCAGTCTCGACCTCTACGTATCGCTCGGCCGGCGCGCCGCGCTCCCCACGAGGCCGGGGCGCGAACGGGCATCTGATTTGCGCCGGAGCCGTCGGCGCGCGTTACTCGGCATGTCCGCGACCGCCGCCAGAGGCGCAGAGCAGGGCGGCGTAAGGGTAGCGCTGGAAGCTGAATTGCCGCGCGATTTCGGAGATGTGGCAATTGCGTCGCTGATTGTTCGGAATGTCCGACTACGCAGCACGGTTGCAGACGGCGAGTCCTTGCGCGTGCTCTTGGTCATGGCGAGCAAAGCGACCGGCGCTAGGATCCGTAAGTCGCCGGGTCCAGTGCGATAGCCAACCCGTCCAGGGCAGAGCCACGTTTCCGCCGCTCAGCGTTCCCCCGAGCTACAGTCCGGAACAACTGCAAGGCCTCTCGATCTCCGCAATTCGCCGTGTCGCGCACAAGATGCTCGTGGAACAGTTCACAACGCAGACTTGCCACTGTGGGTCCGTGCCAAAACGACGCGTTCAGCTCTGTGTCTCCGTAGAACGAGCGATTCGCCAAGTTCGTAGAGCCGATGGTGCACCAAAGGTCGTCCACCAGCGCGATCTTCGCGTGGACGTAGACGTTTTGATACCCGTCGCTCGAACGGCTCGAGGCCAGCCCAGCCAGGAGAAAGTGATCGTGTTGGCCCAACGCTGCGAAGGACTCAAAGAACGGCTTGCTCTTTTCATCATGCCGTGAGGCGAGAAGCTCGGAGTGCGGATCGATGGGCACCAACAGAACAACATCGACGCCGCGTTCGAGAGCCTTGTGGAGGCGGTCGACCATCTCCGGTGCACCGATCACCTGATCCTCAATGTAGATGGTGCTTCTGGCAGCATCGATGGCCTGTCGATACTGCTCGACGATGCTGAATTCACCCTCAGCGATTGAGAAAGCCACGCCTCCGGGGGTTGCGATGTCATTCTTGTACCGCCCTGCGCGCACCGTTCGTTGGATTTGAACCGGGACTTCTCCGGCGACCTCCGAAATCGCGGTCGGGAAGGGCAGTTCGTCTGGGGGGTTGGCCGCGGGCCAGCTTCCGCCAGGATCGTGCCGATCGCTGGCTTCGTTCCAACGCTGAACGAAGTTGTGATGAACGTCCGTCGCCGCGGGTCCTCGCACCTCTACATAGACATCGTGGACGTTCCCGGTTGGGCTGGGGGCATGGCCGGGGGAGACGACGGAGCTGCGGGTTAGGTTGATGCCGCCCGCGAAGGCGATCTCATCGTCACTGCCCGCGTCCATCAGCCAGCATTTTTGGTGCTGACAGTAGCGGCCATGAGCCTGGTCCCAAAGGGCCTTGAAGCGCGAGCCCCGCTGCTGGAGAGTGAGGCGTTCCTGCTCGGTTCCGGCAAAGTGCGTATCCGAGTTCAGCGCAGCAAGTTGCAGGTGGCGCCAGAAGATCACGCGAACATCAACGCCCCGGGCGTGAGCCCGATCCAGCACATCGAACAGGCTCCCGCGGCCATCAGGCATTTCAAACTCCGGTTCGACAAAAGCCACAGTCACCCAAACGCTATGTCTTGCTCGTTCCACGGCTTCGCAAATGCGTCGAAAGGCGGGTTCGCCGTCGACGAGGGGCTGAACCGTGTTCCCCCGGCGAATTGGGTACGCTCCGCAGGTCACGAACGGGATGTGTGCGCCGTGTCGGTCCATCGGGACCGCTTAGCACAGTCTCCGGGCAGCTGGGTCCTCCCCTAGGCCCTCACCAAATGGAATCCCCGTGAACAGGCAGTCCACCGCGCTCACCAGTAGCGAACCGCTTTTGCCGCATCAGCTGGTCTGACGGGTTGGACCTCGCTCCGCGACGAGTGACCGGAATCAAGACGTGGCGCGGCGAGGTCGTGCGACCGGCAAGCTACTGCCCGCGACTGGAACCGCCCGTCACCCCCCAACAAGCCCGCACCCAAAGCGCCTCGGCCTCACCGAGCACGAGCCCGATGGCCTCGCCCTCAACGACCGAAAAGGTCCGACCCAATCCGACATCGCCGGCCCTCAGCGTCGCTCGAGCCGTCGCACGATCGAAGACGTACACGTACTGCTCGCGCAGCTCGTTTTCGAAGTAGCCGACGTACGTCCCGCGCTCATCGCCATCAAGCGCCGGCGGCTTGCCGGAACTCGCGCTGTGATGGTTGGAAACCTCGAACAGGGGAAGGGCGACGGCTCCATCGGGCTCGTTCATGACGTCGCCCGTGTTCGCTCCGCTACACGATGAGGTCAAAGTTTCTGCGCGCTGCGCCGTGCCGCCGCAGGGAAGAGTTTCTCCATGATCCACCAATGGAGAACACCCCGACACCCCCATCCCACACGCATAGAAGGTGGGACGCATCGAACCAAAACCGCCGTGCGTTACAGTATTCTCTCAATCGACGATTTGGCGTTCCAGTATTCTCTCAATTCCGTCCAGTATTCTCTCAACTCAGAGACACCGCGTTCGCGAAGCGCTCCGAACGCACCTCGGACGCAAAACCGGTTAACAGTTGTTTGCGACGTGGAAACAGGGGTTTCTGGAGCGATTCCGATCACTTCCGCGTCCGGCGCAGAAACCGCTATTAGGAAACCTGGATGTTCGCACAAAGCTAAACCGTGAGTTACTAAACGTGTCGAACTTGCTTCGAGCATTGCACGAAACTAAACCAGAGGTTACGGTTTGTGCATGGACCGCCAGGCCAACAAGCCGGACTGGGATCGGCTGTTCGAGACGGCGGGCGCGCAAGAAGGATACTTCACGACGCAGCAAGCAGCTGAGGCTGGCTATTCCTCGCAGCTGCTGCTCAAGCACATCCGGGCGGGACGGGTGGTTCGAGTGCGGCGCGGCATCTATCGACTCGTCCACTTCCCTGCAGGCGAGCACGAAGAGCTGGTGACCGCCTGGCTTTGGTCCGAGCAGGCGGGCGTCGTTTCGCATCAGACCGCGCTGGCGCTGCACGAACTTTCGGATGCGCTCCCGACAAACGTAAACCTGACACTCCCCAGCGATTGGCGGAGTCGACGATTCAGGGTGCCATCCGGCGTCGTTCTCCATCACGCGGACGTGCCAGCGGATGACCGCGCCTGGTTTGGCGCCGTGCCAGCAACCAGTGCGCGACGGTCGCTGAACGATTGCGCTCGCGACGCCATGTCGCCCGAGCTGCTTCGTCAGGCGGCGCAGCAAGCTCTTCGTCGCGGCCTGGTCACCAACGCCGAGCTCGGCGACGTCGAAGCGGCTCTCAAACCGTTCGGAGGACTCGGCGTATGACGGTCCGAACATACTCATCTCCAGAGGCGTTCAAGCAGGCGCTGGAGCAGCGACTCCGCACATCCGTGCAGAGCGGAGCGGAGTTCGCGCGCAAACGTCAGCTTCTCGTCTTCGATCGCTTCCTCGCGCGGGTCGTCGCCGTCCTCGGCGATACCGCGACGCTCAAAGGCGGTCTGGTGCTCGAGCTTCGGCTCGAGCGCGCGCGAACGACGAAGGATATCGACCTCCGCTTGATGGGGACTCCCGACGACATCCTGGCAAGGCTGCAGGAGGTAGCACGTCGCGACCTACGCGATTTCCTGACTTTCCAAGTAGGGCCCGATCGCGAGCACCCCGATATCCAGGCCGACGGAATGCAGTATGACGGACTTCGCTTTCGAGCGGAGTGCCGACTCGCCGGCAAGATCTACGGGCAGCCTTTCGGAGTTGACGTAGCGTTCGGCGAGCCGGTGTTGGGCGATCCGGAGGTTGTGGTGGCGGAGGATGTCCTCGCTTTCGCGGGGATCGCGCCGCCGACGCTGCGCATCTATCCGATCGAGACGCATATCGCTGAGAAGCTCCACGCGTATACGATGCCTCGAACACGTCCGAACTCCCGCGTGAAGGATCTCCCCGACATCGCGTTGCTCGCCACCGCGCAGACCATGGAAGCGAAACGCCTGCGAGGCGCCCTTGAGCAGACGTTCGCGTTCCGCAAGACCCATTCGCTGCCCAGGGCGCTTCCTGCGCCGCTCCCGGCATGGGAAGCGCCGTATTCGGCGATGGCCCGTGCCGACAAGCTTGCTTGGAGCACCCTCGACGAGGTTACGAGGGCGGCGAAGGCGTTTCTCGATCCGGTGCTCGCTGGCGGTGCCGATGCGGTGTGGGACCCCGACGTTTGGGCGTGGGGTGAGTTGTGAGCAGGCCGATCCGTCGCGGCGTCCCAGCAATGCCGCCGAATAGCCGGACATCCCGTGTCCGACTACGCAGCACGGATCTCGAACACCCGTTTGACTAATCCACAAGGAAACAAAAAAGGCTGTAAACCAAAACGCAGGCGTCTCTCCGGCGTCTCTCCAATCAGAGACGCCTACGGCCCCCGAGACACCCCCACCGGGCGTCTCCATAGAGACGTCGTCGCGTCTCTTCTTACCCCCGAGACGGAGCCAACCCCTTCAAAACACATGCGAAAACACCGCATGGTTCGCCATTCGCCCCTTGTGAAGCAAAAGGCCCCCACAATTCTGTGGGGGCCTCCGCCGGGCTCCGAAGGTGGGATGCTTTCTTGGTGTCTCTGTTCTCCATTCCGATGGAGAGAAACTTAGAAAGCCGTTTGCGTTGCAGCTGTTGCCAGCGAGGGGGCTCTCTGTTTCGGTGTTCGAGTCCTGGCAGGGGCGAAGGTGGGACTCGAACCGTCGCGAACTGTTTAACAGCTTGTCGCTCACCGAGTTTCCCGCGGCCCACACTCAGCCTCACGCCGCGTCGCGCCCGGTCGGCACCGGCTCCTTGAATATACTCGTAAGCTCGACACCCATGGCATCGAGAATCCGGCTGGCTCGGTCAACCGTAATCCCGTGGTACTCGTTGCGTTCGTCTCGCGAGACCTGGGACTCGTGCACCTCCAGCCGTCCGGCGAGCTCCCGCTGGCTGAGTCCCAGAGCTATACGGAGCGCGACGAGCGCATGCCCGAGGCCATGCAGATTACTCAGCTGACCTAGGTCACCGCGCTTGAGGCGTTCGTAGGCGGCGACTTCCTCACCCAGCTGCGCGTGGAACGACCGCAGCGGGTCCATTGCCCGCTTGATCTCTGCGGTCGTCAGGCCCTGTTCTTTGAGGCGCTTTCGATGCTCGGACAAGCGCTGACGTTCCTGCTGCAGGCGATCCTGCGCTTCCTGGTACTCTCGTTCGTTGCGGATCATTGGGTGCCTCCTTTCATCAGTTTGACGATGCCGCGGGGGTGTCCGTCTCGTCGCGAAATACGAAACGCTGACGGGAACTCCAACTCGTAGCCATGCTCGTCGCAGATCCCGGCGGGCTGACCGTAGTGTGGGTAGAGTTCGATGCGATACGCGTGCCACATAGGAAGTTGGTGCTTCGGATAGCTCTTGTAGGGGCGTCGGCTGTCGGGATTCCAAGTCCAGATCTTGTGTGGGTCGAGCCGGTTGAGCCCATCTTCGAGACGACCGCTGGCAAGTTCTGCGAGGTCGCAGACGAAGTACCCATCGATGTCGTTGGGATGATCCTTGTCCTCGGCGAACGACCCGTCGATGAAGATGTCCTCGATGCCGACCGTCCAGAGCTGTCTTGAGAGGACCTCGAGGTGGTTGACTAGCGTCAGCCGCCATCCTGCGTCCCATGTCGGGCTGCGGTCTTCCGGGCCCAGGACCAGCGCTGACTTCCGTAGCTCTTTCAGCGTGAGCGAGTAGTCGCCTCCGGGAAGCAGGCCGTCGGTGGTGAACGGGGGCAGGCCCATGTAAACAATATTGCCACGTATGACAAATATGTCAAGTATGGCGATTGTGTCGCATAGTTGTGCTTCGCTAATATTAGATCGACGAAGCATTTCGAGGTCTTAGCAGCGACGCGTCCCGCGTAAGAATTTCCGCTACGCTGAAGCCCATGAGTCGTTGGCTCGCCGTTCTGTCTCACTTCATCCGGGGCTTTGTGCGTTCCCAATTTGCCTCGCGATAGAAAACGCAGCTCTTCGGCAGCAAGTAGCGGTGCTCAAGGAGAAGCGTCCACGTCCGAGGCTCCGTGGCGCGGACCGTGCATTCTGGGTCTTGCTTCGCCGCTGCTGGTCCGGGTGGTCCAACGCACTGATCATCGTGAAGCCGGAGACGGTCGTGC
>PVBE012330893.1_pt1 | contig 11989 bp, 10 predicted proteins | sample 1631181 | NCBI WGS metagenome assembly PVBE01 (sample SAMN08397723, study PRJNA350692) | Marine metagenome, whole genome shotgun sequencing project. | isolation source: water | place: Pacific Ocean | collected 2012-04 | reverse complement strand
CGTCGTCGTTCCCACCGCCGCCGTCGTCGTTCCCACCGCCGCCGTCATCGTTCCCACCGCCGCCGTCGTCGTTCCCACCGCCGCCGTCATCGTTCCCACCGCCGCCCGGCGGCACCTCCTCCACCGCGCCGTCATCCTCGACGACGCAGGCGGCACCTCCGCCCTGGTCGGTGGCCTGGTCGTTTCGATAGTCGGGTAGCCCCTCACCGTTGGCGGGCAGGTCGTCGCCGGGCCCTGCGGGCGCGACGCAGGGGTCGGCGGGCGCCAGGCCCACCTCGCACCGGTCGCTCACGCCGTCGTCATCGCTGTCGAGATCTCGCGCGTCGGGTGCGCCGTCGCCGTCGGTGTCCCGCGGGTTCAGCCAGCTGTCGCCCACCTCGACCAGATCGTTGATGCAGTCGCCGTCGGTGTCGGCGCGTCGCATGGACGTGCCCGAGGCTCGCTCCGCCCAGTTCTGCAGGCCGTCCCCGTCGGGGTCCCGCTCCCAGTCGTCGTCGGCGTCGAGCGGGTTCGTCAGATCGGCCACCTCCTGGCCGTCGTCCGTCCCGCCGTCGTCGCTGTCCGGGTCCAGCGGGTTGGTCTCCCCGTCGTCCTCGGACCAGACGCGGTCCTGGTTGAGGTCCTCCTCGCCGTCCAGCAGCCCGTCGTCATCGCTGTCGGCGTCGTTGGGGCACGTCCAGCCGAGCTCGGCCTCCACCCCGTCCGGCAGCCCGTCCCGATCGCTGTCGGCGCGGCCCGGGTGCGTCTCCCCCCTGCCGGACTCCGGGTCGAGGTCGCCGCAGTCCCCATCGACGGGCTCCCAGAGGTCGTTGAGGTTGGGGTTCTCGACGCCGTCGTCCAGCCCGTCGCCGTCCGTGTCCGGGTCGCCCGGGTCCGTCCGAAGCCGGTACTCGGCCAGGTTGAGGACCAGGTCCTCGTCTGGGTCCTCATCCGCGTCGGCGATCAGGGCGTTGAGCACATCCGCGTGGATGAACTCGTAGAAATCGAACATCAGGTCGTCGTCCGAGTCCTCGTCGTTGGGGTCGGTGCCCGCGAGCTGCTCAAGGCCGTTGATGAGGCCGTCGCCATCCGCGTCCTCGCTCCGGTCGTGGGTCAGATCGCCGAACTCCGCGATCTCCCAGTCGTCGTCCAGCCCGTCTTCATCCGTGTCGATGGCCCAGGCGACACCTGGATCTCCGACGATCACGCCGGCCCCGAGGGCGACGCACAAGGCGAAGGACAGATATCGGTTCCAATGCACCAAGGTGGTGCACTATCTTACAAGATTGCACCCTGGTTAGGGAGGTCGTCTGAGAGCGCCCCCGCGAGCGCGCCTCCCAGCGCTCTTGCAAGCCGGGGCGGCACGGCGTTGCCGATCTGGCGCGCCACCTCCTTCTTGGCCCCCTCGAACACGAAGTCATCCGGGAACGACTGCAGCCGGGCGCCCTCCCGCCCGGTGATGGCCCGATCGGCCACCGGATGGGCAAACCGCCCGCGGCTGAAGCTGTCGAACACCGCGGTGATCGTCGGCCCCGGCCGGTCCCACTCCATCCGCCCGAACACGTCGAGGTGGCGGTGCTCGCCCGCGTTGCGGTGGCAGGGCAGCTGGAGCTCGATGGGGATGTCCAGCCGCCCACCGCCGGGTGGCACGTGGCGGATGCGGTCCCGGTTGGCGGAGCTGATCCGTACCCGCACGTGGTTGGCGAAGTCCGGGTGCGGCCCGTGGTCCTCCGGTGGCTCGGGCAGGTCCGAGATCGCCTGGCGGACGGTCGCCCGCTGGCCCGCCGGGTGGGTCGGCGCCGGCCAGGTCCAGACCGCCCCGGACCGGAGCGCGACGAGGATCGCCCTGCGCCGGTGGGACGGCACGCCATAGTCCGCGGCCTGCAGCACCCGCCCGGCCACGCCGTACCCGGCCGCCCCCAGGCGCTGCTTGGCCACCGCCAGGTGATCACGGCCCCGCCGACCCAGCAGCCCCGGCACGTTCTCCATGACGATGGCCCGCGGCTCGATAGCCAGCGCCAGGTCGATGAAGCGGAGGATCTGATCGTTGCGGGGATCCGCGGCCGGCCCCCGTCGCTGGACGCTGAAGCCCTGGCAGGGCGGCCCGCCGCAGACCACCGCCGCTTGACCCCGCCGCAGGCCCGCGGCCTTCAGCACGGCCGCGCCGGCCAGCTCGCCCACGTCGGCACAGACGGCGTGATCACCGTGGTTTCGGCTGTACGTCCGGATCGCCTGGGCCCAGTGGTCGGCGGCGAAGACCGGCGTCAGCCCGGCCTGCCTCAGCCCCAGCGACAGCCCGCCGGCGCCGCAGTACAGGTCGACGAAGGGGAGCTCAAGCACGGGGCGCGGTCTGCGAAGCGGAGCGGGCCTGGCGCTTGAGGTGCCCGATGGTGGACGAAAAGGACTTGGTCAGCGGCGCGGTGATGTCGGCGGCCGGGTCGTCGTCCGCCGGCAGGCGACGCCCCGGGCCGTGGTCCAGCGCCCACTCCGCGGCGAGGTGCTCCGCCAGCGCCCGGCCGAAGGTCGGCGACACGGCGTTGCCGATCTGCTTGAACTTGTCGTCGAACGGACCCTCGAACACGAAGTCGGCAGGGAAGCCCTGCAACAGCGCCGCCTCACGCACGGACAGCCCGCGATGCTGCTCCGGATGGGTGAACCGCCCGCACGACGGCGTCCGGCACCGGGCGGTGATGGCGACCGCGGGTCGATCCCACCACAGCCGGCCGTACACGTCGCGGAAGCCGTCGACCGACTCGAAGCACTTCGGCCCCACCCCCGGGGGCAGCGAGCGGCGGCTGCCGCCGTCGGCCGGGATCAGCCGCAGCAGCTCGACCGTGTTGGCCCGGTGCCTGCTCGTCACGTGCATCGGATCGCCAGGATCCGCCTCGCCCGCACGCAACGGCGGCAGCGCCCCGATGGCGTCGCGCACGGTCACGTAGGTTGACGGCGTGCGGTCCGGGTGGGGCATGGCGAACCGCCGCCAGCCCTTGGCTGCGACGACCACCGCCCGAAAACGCTCCTGCGGCACGCCGAAGCCGGCCAGGTTGTAGATGCGGGCGCGCACGCCGTAGCCGGCCGCCTGCACCCGCTCGCGCCAGCCGGCGTAGTGGGCCCAGTGCTTCGCCGACAGCATCTCGGGCACGTTCTCCATGACGACGACGTCGGGCCGCAGCTGGGCGATGACCTCCGCGAACGCCCCGAGCAGGTCGTTGCGCCCGTCGGGCCGCCGGTCCTTCTTGCGGTGGGAGGAGAACCCCTGGCAGGGCGCGCACCCGATGAGGACCGAGGCGGCGCCTGGGTCCCAGCCCCACGTGGAGGCGGCCTCCGCCAGCACCTCCGGTCGCTGCAGATCGGTCACGTCGAGCTGCAGCGGGGCGACCCCGTGCATGCGCTCGAAGGTCCGGCAGGCGTGGGGGTCCACGTCGACCGCGCCGATCACGTTGAACCGCGTGTTCGGGGTGCGGGCCCGCATGAACCCCGCCGACGCCCCACCCGCCCCGCAGAACAGGTCGACGACCTGCACCTCCCCGGGCGGCCCGGGGGTCAACCCAGGTCGTCGGGCGAGGAGCGGATCCAGCGGACCCACGGCAGGATGCCGATGATGCAGCCGGCGATGATGGCGGGGACCGCCCAGGGCGCCAGGAGGTCGGGGAAGATCCCCACGATCCCACCGCCGATCAGACCGCCCGCCATGCAGATCATCTCGAGATCGATGATGCGCAGCGAGCGCATGCGCCGGTCCTTGCGGGTGTAGAATCGCTTGACGCGGGCGTGCACGCCTGGCGACTCGGCGCTCGGCGTCGCGCCATCGAGGATCGCCTCCACGTCGGCGTGCAGGGCCGCGACCGTGTCGTAGCGGTCGTCCCGGTCGTGGGCCATGGCCTTTTCGACCACCTCGGTCAGCCCGCCAGGCAGCCGGAGGCCGGCCTCCGACAGCGGCTTGACCTGCCCTCTTCGGACCTGCTCGAGGACCTCTTCGACCGTCGTGTTTTCGTAGGGAAAGTCGAGGGCGGCGAGCTCGTACAGGATCACGCCCAGCGAGAAGACGTCGGAGCGCGCATCGAGGGCGTCCGCCTCGCCGCGCGCCTGCTCGGGCGACATGTACAGCGGCGTGCCCGACGTCCGGCCCGCAAGCTCGGACGGATAGGCGTCGATGACCGGCCCGCCCTTGGTGTTCAGCGGCCGGGACACGCCCCAGTCCACGACCATCACCTCGCCGTGCTGGCCCATCATGATGTTGTCGGGCTTCAGATCGGAGTGGAGCACGCCGCGGTCGTGGCCAAAGCCGACGGCGTTGCAGACCTGCTCGAACAGGCGCAGCCGCCTGGGCAGGTTGTGCTCCTTGAGCGCCGCCTCCTCGCCCGCCTTGAGCTTGGACAGCACCTGCGCAAGCGAGCGCCCGCGCAGGAACTTCATCGTGAAGTACACCTCGCCCGCCGACGACAGCCCGAGGTCGTGGACCGGCACGATGTTGGGGTGGTCGAGGAAGGCGGTGACCCGGGCCTCCCACAGGAACTGGCGTAGGAGCGTGGCGTCGCCTCGCAGCTCGTCCCTCAGGCGCTTGACCGCCAGGTCGCGCATGAGGTCGGCGTCCCAGACCCGTGCGACGGTGCCCATGCCGCCCTGACCGATGTCGGTGCGGTGGTGGTAGCGGTCCCGGCCCTCGAGCCGCTCTCGAATCTCGCCGGTCGTCTCGACGCGCTTGGAGACGGTGTCCGGGGTGGTGGCCTGGGACGGGTGCGCGAGCGTCTCGCCCAGCTCGACGAGCGTGCTGCCCACGCCCAGGTCGACGCCCGGGTCCGTGCTCACTTTTGCTTCTTGAGCTTGACGCCCAGGCGCGACTCCCGGCCCGGCCGGATCTTGACCTCGCGGCGCGAGGCCTTGCGACCCTTCTTCCAGACGTCCACGACGTAGGTGCCGACCTCCAGGCGGAGGCTGCGGATCGGGGTGATTCCCGCCTCCTCGCCGTTGATGAGCACCTTGGCGCCCTTGGGTCGGCTGGACACGTACAGGGTGCCCTCCGCCGTGGCGACCTTGTCGAGGACCGTGAGGTCCCAGTCGACGAGCCCGCCCATCATGTGGGCCTCATCGCAGGAGTAGCAGCCGCTGTCAGCGCGCTCGATGAGCTCGCCCTTGGCCCCCACCAGCCGCGCCTCGACGTGGAAACCGTCGGTGGTCGTGCGAGCGACCCAGCCCCACACGACGCGCTTGAAGCCGGCCTGTCCCGCCAGGTGGCCCATGCAGTCGTCGCGCTGGCATTGCTGCAGGCCGGTGTTCACCGACGTCGCCACCGCGGGCGGGATCGCCGCGGGCGGCGCCGCGGCGGTGTTCTTGAGCGCCGCCATCTTGTGCCAATACAGGCGGTTGATCTGGGCGAGGGCGTCGTCCGACACGGTGCCAGGCTGCATCCGCAGCGGCAGCACCAGCGTGGGCACGCCCCCTGTACTGGGCGCGCCGGCGGTGATCAGGGCGAGGAGCAAGGCAGTCACGACGCCCCCCTATCGCGATTGCGGCCCCCGGCCGTCAATCCCGGGGAAGTCGGGCGAGCACAGCGCGGGCCGTCGTCGACAGCCCGTCGTCGTCCAGCGCGGCCTCCATGGCCCGCAGCGCCTCGGTCTCCTTGAACGCCCATTGACGGTCCTCCTCCGACAGGTCCCACCAGGCCGGGTGGAACCGGATGCGGCCATCCGCATCGCGGTCCCGGTGGGCCGACGTGGCCTGTAGGACGAGCAGCGCGCGAGGATCGTTCGGGTCGCCGGATCCGCCGGTCATGACGGCACCTCCACGCCCGCCGCTCGCAGGCACTCGGCCAGCAGCGCGCGGGCTCGGCCGAAGTTCTTCAGGAACGTGTTCCGGGTCATGCCCAGCATCTGCGCGAGCGAGGCGTCGCCTTGGCCTCCGGCCGCGGCCAGGCGGGCCGTCAGCGCCTGCCTGGGCTTGGGCGGCAGCTCGTCGCGGCAGACCTGTATCCGCGCTCGGAGCATCGGGTCGGGGGGCGCCGGCGTCACCGACGGCTCGGCGGCCGGGCCCTCGGGCATGGCGCCCCGGAAGCCGGCCCGCCGGGCCTCGGAGATGGCGAGGTTGCGCCCGCACCGCATGCCGAACCGGAGCAGGGGATCGCCCTTGCCGTCGTCGACCAGGGTCGGCGCCCTCTGCCAGACGCGCAGCAGCGCCTCCTGCAGCACCGCCTCGGTGTCCACCACGGTCGAAAAGCAGGCCAGCGACCGCCGAAGGGGGCCCTCGGCGGTCGCCAGCCAGGCGGCGAACTCGGGCTGCGTCAGCCCCATGCGGCCGTCGACAGGGTGATGTTGCGCGCTCGGACCGCCTTGACCCGGCCGGCCAGACGGACCGGACCGTCGATGACGTAGGCGCCGCCCAGGTCCTTGACCACCCGGACCCGCCGCGTGCGCAGCAGGCCGAGATCGAGGACGACGATCTCGCCGACGGACAGCTCGAACTCGCAGTTGAAGACGATCACCAGCTCGCCGTCCCGGACCACCAGCTCGACGTCCGGCGGCGGGGGGCCGTCCGCGTCGATGGACATGTCGCCGTACTCGGCGTCCTCATCGGACATGAGCAGGTCGGCCTCAGGCGGCGCCGGGGCGCCCTCCAGCTTGTCGAAGAAGGGCGAGGGGGGGGCCGCCGCCATCGGGGCGAACATCTGCGCGCCCTTCTTCCTCAGACGGCGGCCGGTGAACGACGCCCTCGGCGCCGCGGGGTACATGGCGCCTGCCGACACCCCTTCAAAGGACACGCCGTACGCGAGGTCATGGGGCATCTGCCGGACGAGCAGCTCCTCGCCGGGCTTCAGCGAGACCTGATCGTCGACGGCCACCCACGAGGTCAGCCGCGTGGACAGCCCCAGCTCGAGGCCCAGCTGCTCCACCCGGGCGTCCACGGATGTCGCGCTCGCGCCGGCCACCCGCGACAGCTCCAGATCGGCGATCCGCTCCCGCCCGTAGGCCCCGGCGACCGCCGCCCGGGGATCGGCCTTGGCCACCGAGGACGCAGGCGGCGCCTCGATGATCGCCTCCCACGGGCCCGCGGCGGTCATGCCGGTCACCCGGACCTGGCCGCCCTCCGGCGACAGGCGCAGGTACACCCGGGCGGGTTCGCCCAACAGCACGTCGGCGGGCCGCTCGGGCGCCACCTGTTGCACCCCGTCGCCGGTGATCTCCAGCTCGGTGAGCACCGGCGCCCGGGTGACCGCGTCCAGCAGCTTCGCAGCCCGCTCGGAGTCCTCGCCGATGGCCACGAGCACCTCCCGTCCGCGGCCGGCCCGGCTGGCGTGGCGGGTCAGGGTGCGGTTGATGCCCGAGCCCACGCCGACGCAGTGCAGCCGGCTGCCGTCGGGCAGCCCCTCGTGGACCTGCGTCACGACCTCCTCCTCGAAGCCGACGTGGCCGTCGGTCACCAGCACCACCTGCCGCTGCGCGCCGGCCCGCAGGGGGGCGAGCGCCTCGACGACCGCAGACGCCATCTCGGTGCCGCCGCCGGCTTGCCGGGTGCGCAGCCACGCGCGGGCGTCCTGGCGACCCTCGGGGTCCCAGCGCTCCACGTCCATGGCGAACGCCAGCATCTCCAGGCGATCGCCCTCGCCGAGGCCGTCGATGAGCGCCCCCACGACGCCCTTGGCCTGGGCAAGGGGCTCACCCATCATCGAGCCGCTGGTGTCGAGGAGCACGATGAGATCGCGCGGCATCGCAGCGGCCTCTGCCCGCTCCGGCGCAGGCGGCGTCAGGGTGAGCAGGGCGTGGGCGACCTCGTCACCCTCCCGGCGCACGCTCTCGATGCGGTGCCCCGCGGCGGCCTCGTCGCCCGCAGCCTCCGGGGTCCATCCGACCAGCAGGTCGCGGTCCGGCGCCGCCTCGGGCAGCTCCACCCGACGGGGCCCGTCTGCCGCGTCCTCGATCTGCACGTAACCGGACACCGTCACGCCCGTGCCGTCCTCGGAGACCGGGAACCTCAGGCGATCTGCGTCGTCGATCCGACCGGGCGCACCGAGGTATCGAGGCACCAGCGTGGTCGGGAAGCGCCACTGCCAGCCCTCGCCCGGCCGCCACGACAGCGGGTGGTCGACGGTCAGCTCGGCGGTCACCTCGGCGCCGGGAGGCACGGCCCCCAGCTGAAGCGTGAACAGGCCGTCCCGCTCCTCGTCGAGCAGCGAGGCGGTGCGCCCGTCGTATAGGGCCTCGTCGTAGGCCTTGCGAGCGTCATCGCGTCGCTTGACCACCCCCTCGATCCGGCGGCCGCCGATGTCGAAGGCGTAGCCGGCGACGGCGCCATCGCTGGGCAGCGGCGTCTTGTAGACCACCTCGATGGCCTCGTCTGCCGTGTTCTCGTAACGCTGGCGGACGACGGTCCTGGCCAGGCCGCCGCCGGCGGTTGCGGCGATGTGAATGTCGCGCAGGGGAAGCCCCGGGGCGCGGCGGGTGGATGCGGTCATGCGGTCTCGGACTCGTCGAATTGCTCGTGACATTCGGTCACCTCCTGCCACGACAACGCAGCAGGACCCCGATTGGTGACATCATATTCGCGCTTTGTTTCCAAGAGCCTGCTGGATCCTGGCGCTCGCTGGCGCATGCGCCGACTCGCCGGCCACCGGTCCCACGGCCCAGCCGGTGCCCGAGGAGGCCACAGGCACCGAGTATTCCGCGGAGGCGGCGATCCTCGACGTGCTGGCGCCGATGCTTCCGGATGCGCCCCCCCTGTCGGGAGAGCCCGCCGCGGCAGACCCGGAAGATCCACCCCAGCGCTGGCGCAGCGCGGTCGAGGCGGAGCTGCCCGACTTCTCGTACGCCGGGTACCGCAACGGCGACGCGCCGCTGCCCGACCTCGACGTGGTCAACGCCCGGCGCGACATCGTGCTCGACTTCGCCGCCGACCCGTCGGGCGACACCGACTCCACGGCGGCGATCCAGGCCGCCATCGACGCAGGCCCGGGCATCGTCTGGATCCCCGAGGGCCTGTACCGGGTGGATGGCTTCCTGACGGTGCGCACCTCGCACACCATCGTGCGGGGCGCCGGCGCCGACCTGTCGCGGCTCTGGTTCGCCGCCCCCGACGGCGTGGCGTTCCGGTCGCACCTGACCTTCGCCCCGGCGCCGGGCGCGCTCGTCCGCTCCGAGCCGGTGCCCCTGACCGCCGACGCCCCCGAGGGCGCCACCACCGTGCAGGTCGCCTCGCCCGTGGCCGACGGCGACATCGAGATCGGCTGGGTCATCACCGACGAGTTCGTCACCGACCACGGAATGCAGGGCACCTGGCAGGCCTTCAACGGCGCCTGGCAGCCGTTCTTCCATCGCGACGCGGTGCCGGCCGACGACGGGGAACCGGTGCCGGGACCGGACACCCTCACGATCGACGTCCCCCTGCGCTACCCGGCCCTCGTCCGAGACTCGGCCAGCGTGGTCGCCGTCACCGGCCTGCTCGAGGGCGTGGCGGTCGAGGACCTCGGCGTCGCCGACGCCATCGGGTTCGCCGACGCCTGGCTCGAGGACCAGGCCCACGCCATCGGGTTCGAGCGGGTCAAGGACAGCTGGATCCGCGGGGTGCGTTCATTCCCCTCCCCCGGCGCCCCCGACGGGCCGCCCGATCCGGACTCCCTGCCCCCCGAGATCCCCCCGGACATGCGCGAGCTGCCGGACGAGGCCTGGGGTGTCGGCGCCCACCTGCGCAGCGGCGGCATCGTCGTGCGCCTGTCCAAGCGCGTGACCATCACCGACACCCACCTCGCCCACGCCGAAAACCGGGGCGGCGGCGGCAACGGCTACCTGTTCGAGATCCGCCAGTCCTCCGAGATCCTCACCAAGGACTCCACCGGCCGCGCCGGCCGCCACAACTTCATCCAGAACTGGGGCTTCGGCGCCACCGGCTGCGTGTGGCTGCGCATCCACTCATCCCAGGGCACCACCGTCCTGATCCCCGAGTTCCCCATCGGCGCCATCGGCGCCTCCGAGTTCCACCACTCCCTCGCCACCGCCAACCTCATCGACTCGTCCACCCTGGACGACGGCTGGGCCGCCCTCAACCGCGGCAGCTGGTCCAGCGGCGCCGGCCACTCGGCCACCGCCAACGTCTTCTGGAACACCTCCGGCACCGGCACCCTGCGCTCCTTCCAGTACGCCATGGGATACGTGATCGGCACCGCCCCCGACCTGACGGTCAAGGCCGACCTCGACGACCCCAACCTCAACGTCCTGGACCGCTCCGCAGCGTCGGGCACCGAGCCCAGCGATCACGTGGAAGGCCTAGGCGCCGCCTCGCTGCTCGACCCACCGTCGCTGTACGAGGCACAGCTCGCCGCGCGCCTGGGCCGCTAGGGCCCGACCGGGGGCGGCTCGGGAAGGGGTCTGAGGCTCGGCGGCAGGCCCTGGGGAAACCGGGCGTACTGGTTGAGGAATCGCAGCTCCGGTCCCACGAACTCCACCTCGTAGCCCATCTCCTCACTGCCGATCGCGATGCCGCCCGAGAGCACCCAGATCGGTGCGGTCAACACGATGAAGAAACCGTGGGTCGCGGTCGAAACGACGCCCGTAAGCGCGTGGAGCAGCGCCTGGCCGGTGCGCGAATCGTGGAGCTTCACGGTGACCTCCTTGATCTCGTTGCGAGCGATTCGCAACGGACGGCCGAGCTCGAGGTCTCCCAGCCAGATCGCCTGGGCGTCGACGGCGAGGAGCTCGTCGGTGCGGAGGCTGCCATCCCACGTCTTCACCACGGCCCGGAATCCGGTGAGCCTTGGCCGGCTCGTTGCTATGGCCGGCGGGATGGGGTCGCCGTGGCCAGCCCGACTGGCCGAGGGGTTCACGCAGCCGCCAGCCAATAGCGGTGCTGGACACAGCGCCAGCAGCAGGGCCAGCGTCCTGGCGTTCGATGCTACGGACGCCATCGACCTTGGAGCGGTCAACGGGAGAAGCGGCTGTTCCAAGAAGCCTCCTCCATGTCCGCCTCGACCGCCTTGTAGGCGGGTGCGAGGTCGCGCAGCGTACGCGCAGGATCGGTGAGCGCTCGGACGACGGAGTCGGGGTCCTCTTCGGGCAGCCACTCAGCTCGAATCCACTCGTAGTAGTAGCCCTGGGTGGCCAGGAACAGCTCGTGCGGCCCGCTGGGGAGCTCGAACTCGATCTCATAGGCGTCGCCTGGGTACGTGGCCAGCCATGCGTCCGCGTCGCGCAGCGTCGCGAGGGCGGTGCCGGGCTCTCCCGCGGCTCCGGCGGCCCCGCTGTCCGGCGCCGAGCGGACCACCCGCCGCGGCTCGACCACGATGGGTTCGATCGCGGGCCCGAGCTTCGCCAGTGCCACGCGGTCGAGCCTCCAGTAGCCGCGGGTCATACTCAGCCGCAGGCGCGTCTCGGCCGGATCCCTGCCCGCGGGCAGACGGATCGCCTGTTCGTCCCGCGCAATAGGTCCAACCTCCGAAAACGTGCCAGCGCGCACCCACGAGCCATCCGCCATGCGCACCTGCACCTCGACGTCGCCCAGCAGCTCGCCGATCTCCTTGAAGGCCCCGACGTCTTCGTCGTCGCCCCGTTCCAGTCGCAAGAGCCAGTCCCCCGCCGCCGAGCCCATCCAGGCGAGCACTTGGTAGAAGAGGAAGGTGTTCATCAGCGAGTTGCGGGCCCGGATGACCACGCCCGCCTCCCCCTGGATGGCCGGGAACGTGAGCTCGACGACCTCGCGCTGCGACAGATCGGCGTCGTCGGCGGTGGACATGTACTCCCGCCCATCGGCGACGGCGACGGCCTGCAGACCCGCCCCGGACCGGCTGCCCGACCAGCTTGTCGAGTCCGCACTTCGCCCGGGCCGTCTGCAGCGACGTGGGTTCTTCGTCGAGGTCGGCCAGCGCCTGCGTCTGCAGCGCAAGGCGGGCTCGTACGTCGGCATCGACCTGGTCGCGTTCCTGGCCGCCGGATGGCGTCGCTGGCCGGCCGGGTGCGTTGGCCGGGCACCTCCTCGATCTCCCGGCTCGCCCGCTGCGTGCAGGACGACACCCTCGCCGACCGGGACGACG
>PVBE011525070.1_pt1 | contig 11989 bp, 4 predicted proteins | sample 1631181 | NCBI WGS metagenome assembly PVBE01 (sample SAMN08397723, study PRJNA350692) | Marine metagenome, whole genome shotgun sequencing project. | isolation source: water | place: Pacific Ocean | collected 2012-04 | reverse complement strand
TTTTGAGATTTGAAGAGTGATCCAAGATATGGTTGGTTAGAAATAAATGCATCAGTTAATAAATCAACTTCACCAATTCTAGATATGTAAACACTATACTTGGTTGAGTTTGATGCTACAGCAATTGCATATTCTTCAGATCCATTAACATATACAGGAGAATCAAATACAAATGGAGTTGCAACAGATCCATCAGCAGATAGATTAACATCATCAGGACTCAATACAACTTCACCAAATGGCAAAATCTTTTGTGTTGGAGTACCACCCTTCATCGTTCTAATCTGAAGAGTTACTGGAGTCTCTCCATCATCTTTAGTTCTAAAGAATAAATCACATCTAGTAAGGAAAACACCAGTTTCATCATCAACCAAGAAAGATTGTGCTAATGGATCATACCAGAATTGTGTGACCAATCTGCGATTAGTACCAGTGGTTCTACTGGCAATTACTTGAACACCGGTTGTTCTTGCAACAGCATGCTCTTCAAATTCAAGTTTGTTTTGAATTCTTGCATTTCTTACAGAGATAATATTTTCCTGAACGGTTTCTAAAGTTCCTGATGAAGTAAATCCTTCTTCAGAAATTGAGCTTGCCGAATCTTGATTATTTGCTTCATCATTAATAAATGTAAGTACTTTAGTTCCTGCTTCAAATCTTGGATTAATGTCCACATTCGGATCAGGAATAAAGAAACTTCCACTTAGATTTGCAGAAATATCAGCAATCAATCTATGATCAGTAATTTGTGCCATAGCACCACTTTGAGATCCTTTCAAAATCATGCTGCTTTCAACCCAACCAAAATATTGTCCTTGTGCTTGCGCTTGTAGGGAGAATGTGTCAACATTCAAAATATTAGATGTTGAAGAATAAGACTCTGAAAGTAGTTGTCCTGTATAAGGATTCCTCTTATATGTTTCTGTTGGAATATTATATTCACCTGCTTTATGGTTTGATTGAGCAACCCTAAAAGTAATCTTAGGGATCGCTCCTTCTGGATGATCAGGTCTAGAAATAATTGGTGTACCTATAACAGTTTCACCTACATCAAATACACCCTCAAACATGTTGATTTCAAGAAGTTTTGGAACACAGAATTTAGTTACATCAACATTATCAAAGAATGCATACATTCTTGCCAATGGTTTAACTTTTTTATTAACAAACTGAATGTTCCTAGATCTCATATAAGGAACAGCATCTCTACTTACAACACGATCTCCAACAGATGTATTATCCCATTGTTCAGTAACAATAGTTCGAGTTCCTGTTCTTGACTTTACACCAGTATCTCTAACTTCTCTTAAAGTTTCTTCAATTACATTATCTTGAGTCCAGAATGTTCTCCTAAATCCTCGAGATCCACCGGCACCACGGAATGTACCATTACGTGCACCAGAACGTTCAATTCGTGTTCTTGTAGAATTGATTACATCAGAACCTGTCCAATTTGTTTCCCATGCATTCCATATAGTAGGAGCAAAACCAGTTTGTGGGTCAACATTTTGAGTTTCAACCATTTCACGCATGGTCTCTTTATAATTACCTTCTGCTTCAATAATCTTAGCTTCTAATCTTGTAGTGTCGATCCAAGTATCTGTGGCAGGTGTTAATTCAAGAGTTCCTTGCCAAAAACTTACCAAAAATGGAGTTACACTTTCAGTTCTTGTTGCAAAAGATTGCTTAAGCCATTCAACTTCAGCATAATCAAGAGTAACTACATCAGAAGTTTTTCTTACATTAATTCCTTCTGGAGCACTAAATGCCAAATCCACTGCAGGATCAACATTAACAACTGGACCTTGAATAAGATCAATTGAATTTGTATAGTGTTGTGGTTTTAATGTTTTTCCTTTAATATCAACACTATTTTTGTAAGGAAGATCATTTTCTTGAGCTCTTACAGAACTAAAATTATCAACAAAGAATCCAGACTTAAATCGATTTAAACCTTGAGTGTCTGGAACAAACATATTAGCAGTGTTTGTTTCAAGCAACGTCAATGAAGTGTAATATTCTAAATTTTGAATCCTCTTTTCAAGTTGTTTAATATCAACCATCCTATATCTCTTGTGCTCCAAGAAATTAATTGATGCTTGTGATGGGTGATAAAGATATGGAGGAAGTTCTATTGTTGCAATTTCAAGTGCATTATCAACCCCTACTGGTCTTTCAGGATTCTCAGCAGAATCACCATAACAAATCTGGAATTTTCCATCTTTTGTAAGGAAAATTCTATCAATTCTGGGCAAATAGAATGTGTAAGTAAAATTGAGAGTCTCATCTGATGCTAGGATATTGCTAGCTGAATTTCCACTTTGATTAAATGTTCTTCCATAAAATTCAAAAGGCGATCTAGCATCTGCTGCTACAGTATAATTAGAAACTTTTGGTCTAATATCAATAATATCAGTTAACCTAATTCCATCTACTGTTCTAACATCTTGTGCAAAATTATATGATTCAGTATATGAATTTGCTGTTGTAAGATCTCCATTATCACTGGAATCATAATATCCATTTGAAAAATAAATCTTCAATTGATTGGATGGTTCATCAAATTCAGTTTTTCTCTTTATATACCCATAATCATAAAATGTTCCCCGTTGACCAGAATTAAAGATAAATTGATTTGATACATCAAAACTAGGAATTGATATACTAGAAACAGTTCCTTGAATTTTTGACTCTTCAAACAATACAACTTCACCTTCTCTAAATTCACCTTGATTTGTTGGAATATATGCAATTTGAGAATCTGTAAGTTTTTGTGCTACTATAGCAACTGCACCACTATTTTGACCTGTTAATTTCTCTCCAATTAAAAGATCTGTAGTTTTACCTTCTGGTCCAGAGAGTGCAGATAATACAACTTTAGGAGAAGAGGGTTCAGTTGTATCAGATGATTCATAGATTCCATGTATGCGAATTATATCTGGAATATTCAAAGAAATTTTAGAGTCTTGGACTCTTGTTCCATATGGATATGCCCCATATGTTAATCCATCATCCAAAGTTGTGGCTCCTATTCCAGATCCCACATACTTAGACTTATCAATTACTATTGAATTAACCCTATTCTTTATCTTCTTTTTAGCTGTTGGTTTAGTTTTCTTTAAAGTATATGATAATACTGCTGTACTATCATCATCACCCAAATTATAAATCTGAAGTTCTTTTGCACCACCACTAAATCCAAATTTATCTTTGGTAAGTACTTCTGTAGATCCATCAGATCTAATTAAAGAATATCTTTCTTCATCATAAGGTAAGAAAGTTTCATTAGTTCCTGCTGCAACAGGTGTGCCTAATTGATTTGATGAAATAGATACTGTTTGAGATTTCCTTATCGTAATATACGAATCATCCAAATCTACCGTAGAAATATTATTCTGTGGAAGTAAAGTATAAAGTGTGTTGTCACTAGATGCTTCTATAGATGTTTGTAATACTTTAAGATCTGTTACATCAAGTCTAGCAATGGGAAGCCTACCTTGAATTATATTACTAACAGTAGTAACACCTGTAATAGTAACTTGGGTTGTTCCTACACTAACTACTGATGCATATACTGGCTCAGAATAATTAGGACTACTATACGTTATTAAATTTCCAACTTCAACACCAACGCCAGTTCCTGGGAAAAGTGGGTTTGTCGAAGTTATAGTACTTAATCCACCAGGACTAACTTTACTAATGGTAGCAATTCCTACATCAAACTTAAGAGATTGCATTACATCAGCACTAAAGGTAGTGCCAACTCCAACAACGCCCCCAATATTACCATGAATTGATTGAACATCAGCAATTCCATAAGAAGTAATAGCAGTTGCAACTCTTCTATTGGTGCTAATACCATTAAATTCAAATTCTTCGTTTAATATAAATATTCCCGTTTTATCATAAACATCAATAACATTAACATCACTTACATTATCTTTAAGATAAGCAACAGCACCACTATTTTGTCCTTTTACTACTACTGGGGTTGATAATGTAACATTTTCATTTAGTGTAATTTTTGTAGTAGTTTGGACATCATAAAGAGAAATATTCCATTCATTATCATCAGGAAGAACAGAACTATAAGAACCAGAATCTAACTTATAATCATAAACTCTTGCCAATCCAATTTCATTTCCTGCAGGAGTAGTTTGAGCAGTTCCTACTCTACTATCCCTAAGACTTAGAACATATGTATTGCCAATTCCTATAAGAGGAGTTCCAAAAGCTCTGTTTAATCTTAATGTAGACCCTGTATTATAAGATATTGATTCGTCCTTAACCCTTTTTGTATCTCTTGGTTTTGGACAATCTGCATTTGTTGTAGTAATAGTTTCTAATTCATATCCTCTTACATATGCTTTTCCTGGAGAAATTGAATAAACTGCCAAATCCTCTGCTGCAGGAGTTCCTCCAGGAGTCAGTTGACCTTCTTGATAAACTCCGTTATTGCCCCTTCCATCGTTTAAAGATTCTTTAACTTTAACATCAAAAGGAGTTATATAATAACTGCCAGATTCGTCATTAGTTCTTCTAGCTAATTCGTCATTAATAATAGTATAATTATCTGTTTCTTTTTTGGATCTTAAAATTCCATTCTCAACAACTGCCAATTCAACAAAATTCTCATCATTCATATCATTCAGAGCTTTTTTGTAAAGCACTGTTGATACTTTAAGTCTATCAGCACCTGGAGCAGCATAATTATTATATCCAGTCGCATTATCAGTTAATTCTTCATCTTGCTCTGCTGTAATAATCTCCTCATTAATATAAAGACCTATTCTATAAGATGGATTATTTGTATATTGATCTAGAACTAAAGTTTCATCCGCAACATTAACAAATTGTCCCCGAATAAAATAAACACCATTAACAATAGAAAAAGAAGATCCTGTAGAAGATGCATTAGTTGCCTGTGTAATTGCAAGAGGTTCTCCCGCTGCAATTGTTTGATTGCCAAGAAGACCACTTAAAATCTGGCTATCAGATGATATCCCTTCTCCATTTCCAAATGCTTGAGTTGTATGATCAGAATTACTTGCAGCAATATAATTTACATATAATGTGGTATTGCCTCTTTCAGAATCAGATGATAATAAGACGCTATCAACATTAGCAGTTACTCCAGTTGTTTGACCAGTAATTTTTGTCCCTATTAACTGATCAACATAAGCATCTATGGGAACACCTTGATAAGTGTTGTTAAGTTCAACAGCATGATAATCACGAGTATATGCAGTATTTCCAGGTATTACTTTTGCACCTTCTTTAAAAAAATGTTGTCCAAACCTTTCAATTTGATTCTGAAGAATTGATTGAAGATTTGTTAATTCTCTTGCCTGAACAGGATATCCTGGTTTAAACAACACCCTATGGTAATTGTCCGCCGCATTAAAATCATCATAATAAGGTGAAACGTCTAGATTTGTTATTTGGGACATAATTCTTTAGAACTGCAATATAACCTTGACATCTTCTTTTTGATTAGCAGATCGGGTGACTGAGGGTCTGTTATCAACATAAATTATATTTCCAGATTCTTTTGTGACTTCGGGATTTGCAATTCCATCTACAAAAGACTGCCCAAGGTAATAGGTTCTATTATTTATTACAGTTGAGACACCAGTAAAGGTGTTATCAATTGTCAATCCTTCAGCTACAGATCCTCCAACAATAGTGAGACTTCCTGTACCACTAGGAGATGCCGTAAATTCTTGTTGCTCAAATCCATACTGCGGATTTGTTATTGCAACACCAACCGTATTAAATCCTGCCATTGTGCGATCTTGCCAGAATTTTAAAACTCCTGTTGCCTGATCATAACTAACAACTCTTCCAACAGCGGTAGATCCTGTTGCTACTGTTTGAGTGATAAATGAATCCGATGCAAATGTTGCTGAACTATATCCAATTCCAGTTAACCTAAGAGCTTGAACTGCGCTAGCCTTATCAGAGGTTAACAGTGCAGTTGATCCATATGATCTAGGATTTTCAACAATACCAACTCTTGCCACTTGGTTGCCAGTAATAAAATCTGGATTTTGGATATCATTCTCAAATCGAGAATACATTAAAACATTTCTTGAACCCAACTCTCTGTAAATATCATATCCATGACCACCTTGAGGTGGAATAATTACATCAAAAGTTGGTCTAGTAATTCCTGTAGGAACTCCACCAGCAACTAAATCAACATTTCCAAAAGTATATCCCGAACCTTGATTGGATACAACTACAGAATCGACTTGAGAATCATTATTAATAGAAACTGTACATTCTGCTCCTGTTCCGTCACCATTAATTGGAACTTTTGTATAAACTACTCCCGCTGTCCCAACACTTGTTCCTCTGTTTGTAATGACTACTGTTTTAAGAGATCCTGCAACAGCATTATTTCTAATGGCACTATATGCATCTGCAGTCTCCCAATCATTCGGTACAGGAATATAATTAGTTGAATCAAATTTTACAATATCAGAAGGGTTGATAGTATAAAGATATTTCCAAATATAACCATCTCCACTAGAACCAGCCGCTCTTGGTTCTAAATCTATAAATGTTGGTTCATCAAGAGATGGACTTCCATTTGGAGTTTCTGGAAAAGTTCCATTTTGCAAACAGATATAAACCCTGTAATCACTATTCATTACATAATATTGTGCTCCATATAAATTAGTTGCACCTGATACTGGAGCAGTATTAGAAGTACTATAATCTGAGCGATACATATCATATGTATTACCAGATCTCCAAGTAATTTTAGGTATTACTAATCTAACATCTGATGCATTGATTTTCTTGAGCGCAATAATACTTTCCCAATATTCATTTTCCTCATCAAAACTATCAACTGGTGCAGGCGGACTATTGTCCCAATCCGATTGAATATCGGAAGCATTTGGTAAACCAATAAAAGAATAATAAGAATTGACACTAGTAGTTAAACCAGAAACAAAATTCTTTGCGTTCAATATTCTAATTTGGTCGGTTATAATTGCGGCCATTTTTTATAATTTTTAGTTATTTATTAAGGTTGATTAATATATTTTATAATAACTATTCCAGATCCTCCAGCACCACTATTTGATCCTGGATAATCACCTCCACCACCGCCACCACCGGTAAAATCAACTCCAGGTTGTGCAGGTGCGTGTACGAATGCCCCAGCTCCACCACCACCAGTGCCACCAGGACTATCACCACCAGTAGCAGATGGTCCAGCAGTACCTACAGCACCAGCACCACCACCGCCACCATAAAGTCCTGATGGACCTACAACAGCATGAAAGGAATCTCTGACCGGACTAGGAATAGATGGTAATATATATGGAGAACCCATATCCTCAAATGGTTTACCTGCACCACCGACTTTACCCGCACCATTCGCACCAGCTCCACCTCCTCCACCCGTGCTTCCACCAGGAGCAGAACTATTACCATAATAAATGTATTGATGATCATATCCTCTACCATCAGTTTTTGTATATCTAGATGGCAAAATCGGTTCGGCGTTATAAGTAGATTGTCCTCCACCAGATCCTCCATGATTTCCATACATGGAAGTATTACTTGAGTAAGTTCCTGAACCACCACCACCAATGGCAATTACACCAGTACTTCCTAATCCTACATTATAACGATAATCCGTTATAATTCCTATTGTTCTATCATTCAATCTACTAGGTGTGTAATTAATTGTAGGATAAAACCTAGTATCACCACCATTAGTACCGCCATGATACTGTTGGCTGGGATTAGCGGGACAAAGCAATCCACCTTGACCAACTTCAACTTTCCATTCATATCCTTCTGCTAAAGGAAATTCAACATCAGCACCATAAACAACTTCACCAGCCCCAGCACCTCCAGCATAATATGAACCAGCACCAGAACCACCCCCAGCAACCATTAAAACAGTAAAAGTTTTTCCAGTTCCTACTGCTGCAGGACCTAAACGAAAATGACCTGGTTCTGTAAATACATGATAATTAGTGGATTTTCCATCATGCCCTGTAGTTTGAATTCCTGTACCACCACTTGCTAATATTGGAAGAACATTATCTGCTGTGGTTCCAATATCAGAAGTATTATTAAGACTTAAAAAACCAGTTAAATTCTTACCTAATGTGGATCTAATTCCCATTAAACAGTCCTCTCAATATCTCCAATAACCATAATATTTGCTGTTGATGCAATTCCAACAACAACACTTAATGTATCATGATGTGTAAAAACTAATGGATAATTAAGTTCTAAAATTTGAGTCTCATTCGCAGCAAGCGTTTGCTTATAAAACTGATCTGCTTCAGCTGGAGGATTTGATCCGGGAGAAGTAGCTTTTTCATAAAATAAAGAAATCGTTGAAGCAAAAGAAGTTGGATTATGCATCACCACACCTTTGACATAACAGGTAGAAGCAATTCCAACAGGAGTCACAGTTACTCCACCAGTAACAATACCAACACTGCTATTAGCTACTCCTGTGATTTGAATGATATCTTGTAATCGAGTCTTCTGTAATGCCATTAGTTTATAGTTTTTAGTTATTTATTACATGCTGAACATGCCAACAGAGAAGGCATCAAGACCTGCCTCTATGCCAGTAAGTAATGATCCACTACCAGCAAAACTAGTAGCAGTTACTACACCAGTAATATTTGCATTATCAGCAGTTGCAATACCAGTAATATTTACACCCGAAACAGTAGTTTCTAATTTCTCATTATCATTATAGAAGATTTTTACACCTTCATCAGCAGTGGTTTGAAGATAAGACTTTGAATCATCCTCATTTTTAAGCTTTATAACATCACTGCGTATCCTAAGATCGCCTGTTTCATTTTTTATATAACTATGAGTCCCTCCATGCCATATTCCCAAATCTCCACCAGATTTAGTTCCAAATACACATTGAGCACTATCATCAAACTTAATCTTACTTGTTGCTTGATCCCATAGAACATTATATGAAGCACCAGGGAATTGTACGTCCTGATTAAATGTAGTAACACCAGATACGCTAAAATTTGTTGCTGTTGCAATACCAAGAGTAGAAACACCTGTTACTGAAAGATTGGCAATTGTGCCCATTCCAGTAACATTAATATATTCAAATTCATTAGGCATTGCTGCTGTTGCAGCTTCAATAGTTGCTGTTGTAGTAGCATCTATAGCAGTTACACCACGAAGATCTACAACCGTAGCAATACCAATTATACTAATATTTGTAGCGCCTATTCCACCTCTTACATCTAATAAATGAGCAGGAATAGTGCTACCAATCCCAACAAAGGATTCTCCTATAGTAATAGCACATGTACTGCCTGTACCAATTCTTAAAGTAGTACCATCACCTATAGCAGCATAAACTTCATCAAAGTTGGTGTTAACTTTTCCGCCACCAACTCGCAATCCATCGCCTGTTCCATCATTAGGAGCGGATCCTGTATTTATTCCTAACTTTGCCATTGGTTAATAGACCTTTTACTAGTTATTTAGATTTTTAAGCGAGATAGTCTCTATATTTTAAAGGCACATATCTTCTGACATATGCAGAAGTAGAAATTCCAGTTACTCCATTTTGATTATAGAATGGAAACTCTTGTGTTGCTGTTCTTGCATCACAATCAATCCTACCCCAACTATAAACTCCATAATAATTACGGAAGACAAAATTATCAAAAGTAGTGGTTGTGGAATCAAAAGTTTGAACCATAGTATCAAAAGTATCAGTTTTTCCAAAAACGTATCCATTATAAGTGGTTACACCAACAGTAATTTTTCTAATAAACACATCTCCAACACCATAAACAAATTCTTTAACTGTTTCAGCTTTTAATGCCTTATAAACATTATCAAGAGAAGTTGTTCCTACACCAACAATAGTTCCACTAGCATCCACAGACGTTACTGGATTACCAATATTAGATTCTCTAAACACAAAATAATCACTTGTGCTTATGCCACTTATAGTAACTGCAGTTCCTGTAACTACAGTATCTCTCATAATAGAATTTTCTGGAATCAATAATTCAAATACAAGTGCTGTAGATGCAATACCTGCTATAGCAGTTGTTCCAACACCAACAATCAATCCAAAATCACCACTATAATCTACTCCAGAACTAATCCTCTCATCTAAAACAGGAGGAGGTGTCATTAAGACTTGTGGTACAGAAGTATATCCCGTTCCAGGTCCAGTCATTGTAAGACCTGTAACTATACCAGCATTACTGATATATGCTCTAGCAGTTGCTCTAGCAGTAGACCCAACACCAACTGGATTTCCAATAATTACAACAGGATTAGTGGAATAACCAACTCCACCATCAGTAAGTGTAAGTGTAGATATTGTATTGCCAGTAGAAACAGTGGCCGTAGCAGAAGCAGCAACTCTACTATCTTGAGAAACAAGAACTATCTCATTTTGGAATGATAAAGATAGATCATTCTCATTTTGAGTATCAAAAAGTGGTCTTACACTTTCAACATAAATTGTGGTAGATCCAACACCTACAGTCTGAATAACATTAGTATTTGGATAGATAGATGCTTCATATAAAGCACGATCCTTAGCCACTCTTTTACCATTAAGAATAATATCCTCAGTTTGGCGCGACCATATTACTGGTCTCTTAAGTTCAATATTATCAACATTTCCTGGTCCAAAATATGGATTGGTTGATACAACATCAGTAGAATCAATAGTAAGAGTAATTCTTGGATCCTCTTTTAAGATCTCTTTTTGTCCTAAAGCAGGATCATTAACAATTTGCAAAGAATCTCCTTCTTTTACAGTTTCAAGAATATCAACATCAGCAACATCAATACCCCCACTTCCTTTATAGAAAATAATACTTACTTTATCACCAGACTTAGGAGCCTCTCCAAAAATAATTGTACTACCACCAGGGAATTGATATCCTTCACCAGGAACCTGTAAAATGTTATTATAGAATACAAGTAAAACGTCTTGGATATTAATACTAGATCCTTTAGATGCTTTAATAGAAGTGACTACACTATTGACTTTTAATTGGAAATCTGTCGTAGATCCATCAAATTGATCACTAATATCATCCATAGTTTGAAGTTGACCAACAGCCCATCCCGCAAACTTATCAGTATATGTGGTATCAAGAGTTAAAGTAAATCTCTCCAACGATGCTGTAGCATCAGTTGGAATTCCTGTAATACCACCTGTGGGAACAGTAAGATTCTCATTTTGTTTATATCCATATCCAGTATTCACAAGAGTGAAATCAGCAACCTTTGTTGTTGCACTAACAAAAATATCCACCCGACCTTCAGTTCCAGTTCCTACAGCACTTGATACACCATCTGTTTGATAAATCAAAGGAACAGCAGAATACGAAAGAGGACTATCGACTACAGCTTCATATGTTTTGGTTGTAGAGAATCCAGTATCTGTATTGGTTATGGAACATGCTGTTGAAACAAAACCATCTTTAATAGTAGTAAATCCAATATGCGTAATAACATTATCATTGGATGGATTGGTTCCTGTCACAATACCAATATTTGCAACACCAACTTGTGGAGCAATAATCTTAATCAAAACAGGAGTGCCAGCAGCAATTTCATAGGCACTTGCACTCGAAACTCCAATTGTTATAGATGTTGTACCTATAGAAGTAATATTCGTTGGTTTAATGTATGTACCAACTCCAATTGTACAAGTACTACCATAACCAAGTAATTGGAGTTTACCGAATACACTATTCTTGTTATCAAGAGTAATAATATTTGATGAAGCAGGAATTGTTGTAGTAACGTCTGTTAGAATTTCATAGTTATATTCCGCTCTATAACCGGACCCAGTACTGCCAATTGTGATTGTAGATATCGTACCACCTGAACCTACTGTTATCGTTGCTCCAGCGCCTATGAGGGGTTGATAACCACTTCCTTCAGAAGATCCTACACTAACAATTACACCACCAATTGGAAGGTTTGATTT
>PVBE010084783.1_pt1 | contig 11991 bp, 14 predicted proteins | sample 1631181 | NCBI WGS metagenome assembly PVBE01 (sample SAMN08397723, study PRJNA350692) | Marine metagenome, whole genome shotgun sequencing project. | isolation source: water | place: Pacific Ocean | collected 2012-04 | reverse complement strand
CTCAAACTTTTCCATATTAACTATAAGTAAATTTAAGCGCGTATCCTAATGGCTTCTTGTACTTGAAGTTGCTTCGCCACAGAATTTCGTGGTGTACTTTGGTGCACAGGAGTTCAATGTTCCAGCTGTTGAAGTCCTTCTTCCTGTTCTTCCTAGCAACTGAAATGTTACACCTGACTCTGCCACTTCCCTTAACGTGAGTCATTCTTCTTTCACACGCAGCGCACCTGCCGTTCTGCCTGTGATATAACTTATTTTGGTTCAATCGTTTCAGGAGCTGGAGGCTGAAAAAACTCGTTAAAATCTGTTAGCGCTACATACTGTAGATTTGGAAGATTGTGCAGATAATCCACAATTTTTTTAAACACTTCTTTAGATATAAAACTTATTCCATTTTTTAAATGATTAAGCTCATCCAAAGACACGGGACAATAATCACATGTCATGTTGTTGTAAGCCATAGACGGCAAACCGTTGGGGAGTTTTTTCTCCTCTAAAAGACTAGATAACTTCATTTTGACATTAATGATTATTAAATTTTTATTATCAAAAAAATTCTCTCCCTGTTTGTGATAAATGTAAAATCTTTTTTTATATGTTTCTTTATTATTGATTCAAATCAATTTATTAATATTTTTTTTGTTGATTTTGCGCGAAAAAACATACTTCAATAAATCATGTGTTAGCCTAAAATTAAACCTCTTAATCTTTATGGGAATGGTGTTATATTAAATTATGGAAAGTCCTTTCTATGAAAAAGAAAAGATAACGGAGAACGACCACGCCTTTGCTGTCTATGACAAGCATCCCGTATCCGAGGGGCACACGCTTGTCGTTCCAAAAAAAGAAGTAGCAGACCTTTTTGAGTTAGAAGATGAGGAATACCATGCCTGTTTTGATTTGGTGAAGCAAGTTCGGAAGATGCTCATAGATGTCTATCAACCCCAAGGATTTAATGTTGGCATCAACAATAGCCCAGTAGCTGGCCAGACAATTCCCCATGCGCACATTCATGTTATTCCTCGTTATAAAGGTGATGTGAAAAATCCTAGAGGCGGCGTAAGAAACGTTGTTTCAGGAAAAGGGGATTATTAGAACAAGAACAATGTGCATACCGTTTCACCAAGTTTTCTCACCACCGAGAATAGGTGATGTAGAAGGAAAGATTTTTGAATGAAAAACAAAGAACTTACTTTTTTCAAACTCTTTTTTATAATTGCATCTTTATGGAATTTAATAGGTGCATTTTTCGGTTATTTCAACACCGCCTATACTTTTAACGGTTTTTTTGATAGGGAATTAACAGACCCTCTATTTTATGCCATTTATCAAGGTACTTGGGGAACAACACTTGTATATTTTATAGGTTACGCAATTGTTGCTTATAACCCCCTAAAACACTACGGTATTGTAATTGTTGGTGGAATTGGCAAAGTTGGTTTTGCAATTTCCTTATTTAAGCTTTACCTGTCGGGACTCGCCAATTCTGTTGTATTCATTGTTATTATAGGTGATTTCTTTTTTTCACTCCTTTTCGTGTATTATTTTTTCCGATTGTACGATGTAAAAAAAAAGCTAGTTGAAATATAAATCTATTTTTTTATTCTTATTGTATAAATTTTTTAAGCGAACACTATTAAAATAATTCAACATTTCCCGTGGTTGGTGGTAAGATGGATCAGGATGAAAAAACTTTTTGGAATTGTGGTTCTGGGTTTGTTGTGGTGCAACGTTGGTATTGCTGAATCCCGATTTGGAGAATTAACTAATATGAAGGATGAGAGGATGAGAGGTAAAAATAATCAATGGGTTAGACCTCATCCAGGACCATTTGTTTGGAACAAAATTGAAAAAGAACAAGGTAATTTTTCTTGGCAAAAAGCAGATGAATATGTTGCTTATGCACAAAATCACAATCAAACAATATTAGCTACAATTTGGCCTTATGCTAATTGGGAGCAAAAATTATGCAAGAGAAAAAAAGCTAAAAGTCCATTTGGAAGGAGTTTTCCAAAATATTTAAGCAAACCTTGTTCAATGAAAAATTATAAGACTTTTCTTTTAGCATTGGTAGATCGATATGATGGTGATGGCAATAATGATATGCCAGGGTTAACTAACCCAATTATTCATTGGGAAATTATGAACGAACCTGAATTTAAAATGTTCTTTAATGGCAAAGAAGATGAATTTGTTGAAATTTTTAATTTTTCTTCAAAAACAATAAAATCAAAACAAAAAAATTCAATCATTATTATGGCGAGTGCTGCAGGAATGTTTCCAGAAAATAAAAAGTTTTGGAAATCAACTCTGCCAAAAATCAAAGATTATTTTGACATAGCAAATATTCACCACATAAGTACTCCCGATGGTAAATGTGATAAAGAATTTTGGGTGGATGAATTTGCAGCTTTGTTAAAAAGCACAAATATAGACAAACCTATTTGGGTTACAGAAGCGATGATTGGCAAATGTAAAGTACTATCGAGTTATATAAACGCTTTTGCGAATGGTGCTGAAATAATAATAGATGTGGGGGTAAATGCTCCAGGAATGAAAATGAGTAAAAAAAGCAGAAAAAAACTAGATAAATTAATTAATGATGTTGATGAGTTTAAATCTGTTAAGTTATTAAACAAAAAAAAAGCAGAATTCTTATTTAAAGATGGATCCGTTAAAATAGTTGATTTTTAAAAACTATGTATTTGAAAGAATTAAAAAGTTGTGCGCACTATGCTGCCAACAATAATTTTGTAGATGAATAAAGTATTAAGTTCTTTAAAATTTACTTCTGGACAAGAAATTAAAAATAGATTTCTGTTAGCGCCTTTAACTAATTGTCAAAGTGATGATGATGGTAAATTATCCGAAGAAGAATTTAAATGGCTAACTATGCGCTCAAAAGGAGGGTTTGGACTCACTATGACTTGCGCTTCTCATGTCCAAAAAATAGGGAGAGCATTCCCTGGGCAAATGGGAATTTTTTCAGATGACCATATTAACAATCTCAAAAGACTCACTGATGAAATTAGGTCAAATAAAAGTGTATCTATTATCCAATTACATCATGCAGGAATGAAATCTCCTAAAAAACTTATTGGAGAAACTCCAGTTTGCCCATCAGATAATGAATCTTATAATGCTAGAGCGCTATCAATAAGTGAAGTAAAAATACTCAGGGATGATTTTATTAAAGCCGCTGTCAGGTCCAAAAAAGCTGGATTTGATGGAGTTGAGCTTCATGGTGCCCATGCTTATATTATTTGTCAATTCCTTAGTTCGAAATATAATTTGCGAGATGATATTTATGGAGGAAATTCAGAAAATCGCTTCCGATTAGTATTTGAAATCATAGATGGCATAAGGGCAGAATGTGGAAATGCTTTTATTATAGGTGTTAGACTTTCACCTGAAGGCTTAGAGAACGGTATCAACTTAAAAGAGTCAAAAGAATTAGCAGAAAAATTAATGATTTCAGGAAAAATAGATTTTTTGGACATGTCTTTATGGGATGTATTTAAAGAACCGGAAGAAGATCAATTTAAGGGTAAAAATCTCATTGAGCATTTTTCTGAATTAAATAGGGGAGAAACAAAACTTGGTGTTGCAGGTAAAATCAAAACTACCAAAGACATATTAAAAGCTATTGAATATGTAGATTGGATAATGTTGGGAAGAGCAGCTATTCTTCACCATAATTTTCCGATTTTATTTAAAAAATACCCAAATTTCAAAACTATTGACACTCCGGTTGACCATAAATATCTTATCAAAGAAGGCTTATCAAAGGCATTTATAGATTATCTTTCCATTAAATTTGATGAAATGGTAAAAAATAATTATTAAATCTTAATCTCGTTTATTGATTTTGCAGTAAAAAAATTGAATAGTGTTTATTTTTATCAAACCAATACTTTTTTACTTTCCATCCAGCAGATTTAGTCAATGAGCTAAAAGTATTGAATGTAAATTTTTTTGATATTTCAGTTTGTATTTTTTCATTCTTTTTTATGACGAATTCTTTATTGCTAAAAAATAATTTTTGATCTTTTTTACTGATCAAAAAACATTCTACCGAATTAATCTTTTCATTGTAGTGCGATGAGTATTTAAAATCTTTTTGTTTTAAATTGGTTTTGAGAACTTTGTTAATTCTGTTTATTAAGTTAAGATTAAATTTCGCGGAAATTCCTTTGGAGTCATTATAAGCTTTTTCAATAATTCGTTTGTTTTTAATTAAATCCACTCCCACAAATAAAAGACTGTTGTCACCAAGGGTTTTTCTAGCATTTTGAAGAAATTTTTTTTCTTTTTTGTCATAAAAATTACCAATTGATGATCCTAAAAAAAAACCAATCCTATTTTTTGAAATTTTCTTTGGCAGTATGAGTTTTTCAACATAGTCACAATAAGTGGGCATGATCGACAAATCAGGGAAACGCTCCGCCAACTTTATTGAAGATTTTAATAAAAAGTCATATGAAATGTCTAAGGGTACATAGAATTTCAGCTTATCATTAATTAAAATACTAATTTTATCCGCTGACCCGCTGCCAAATTCAATGAACGCTGAATCATCATCGAAAATGTTTTTCATTTCCTGTGATAATTGTTTTAAGATCTTTTTTTCAGTTCTGGTAACATAATATTCTTTCAGTTTGGTGATTTTTTCAAAATATTTACTTCCATTCAAGTCGTAATGGAATCTAGAGGGGATTTTTTTATTTTTTTTGGAGAATCCTATTGCCAGCTCATTAATAAAAGAAATATTCTCTATTTTGCCGAATTTGTCATAATTTTGCTTATGCATATCTTTTAAGTTCAATAATTTTTTATTCATTTTTGATCTACTTTTTTCCCCTTGATAATATATTTATATTTTTATTCAGAATTAGGTTAATAGATTTTTTATTCTTAATCACTTTATTTATTATGATTAAAAAAATTAATATAATTTTTACATTAAAAAAAATACCAAAACTTTCTTGGAGCTCTTTTGATGAATTAAATTTCAAACCAAAAAGCAATACTCTCATATATCTTATTTTTGGTTTAATTTTATTTGGATTGGGTGAGACTTTATTAGTTACTGCTAATATTGGTGTAAGTCCTTGGTTCGTTCTTCATCAAGGTATGTCTGTTAAAACTGGTTATAGTATTGGTCTCACTACATTGATTGTAAGTATAATTGTTTTATTTTTTTGGATACCTTTAAAGCAAAAACCTGGAATTGGGACGATACTTAACACTATATTAATTTCTGTAGTTGTAGACCTGTCTTTGCCTTACCTTCCGCACCCCGAAGAATTTCTATCACAATTATTACAAGTTATTATTGCTGTTTTAATTGTTGGCTTAGGAAGCGGCTTTTACTTAATTGCTAATCTTGGTCCTGGGGCAAGAGATGGACTGATGACTGGAATTCAAAAAAAAACAAACTTGTCCTTTTCTCTAACAAGAACACTGATAGAATTAAGTGCTGTGGCATTAGGTTGGTATTTAGGAGGAATTGTCGGAATAGGCACAGTTATATATGCATTAGGAATAGGGCCGTTTGTATCCTTCGGTCTTTTTTTTGTTGGGAAATATTTTAAATAAATTATGATGAACCCTACTAGCGTTGTTGCAGCGATTATTAAAAAAGATAATCAATATCTGATCGTTCAAAGAAATAAAAATAAACACTTGGGATTAAAATGGGAATTTCCGGGAGGAAAAGTACATGAAAATGAGAATTTTGAAGAGGCTTTAAGAAGAGAAGTTCAAGAAGAATTAAATATATCAATCAACATACACAAAAAAATTGCTGAAGAAGGATATAAGGATGATAAAATAGATATTCTCTTACACTATTATTTATGCTCTCAAAAAAACGGTACTATAAAACTTAGTGAACATGAAGATCTAGCTTGGGTTGAAAAAAAGGATTTTGAAAAATACGATTTTGCTGAAGGCGATGGAAACATACTTTCATCGCTATAATTTTTTGGTAGCACATAGGTTGCACATATTAACAACTATTTTATTTTTTACGTTTAGTTTTTCCTAGAAACTCTGCACTTTGTTTTTTCAGCATTTTTGGAAAACGTGTATAGTGGCAACACTATCGAGGGTTCGAATCCCTCTCTCTCCGTCAAAAATTGAATTTTTCTCTAACGATAAATTCAGAAAAGTGTGTTTTTATCCAACATAGTTTTATTTTTTTAATTTAAAAATTTTTTCTGAAATTAAGATAAAATGATTTTAATTATTAATTGTGGTAAAATAAAAGATAAGTAAATAAATGAGCGAAATACAGGATCAAATTGACAAACTAAAAAAATTAAATCTAGGTGAAAATTTAATAGATTGTTATTCAGCTGAGTGGAATAGTAAGAAACTAAATGCCCCTTTAGAGAAGTGGCAAATACCAGCTTCAGAGATGATAACTCCTTTGAAAGATCTTGATGATGAATATGGCACCGAATATCATCATCATTTGTATTTTTTATTTATGGATCCATATGACAAAGAAGCTCATAAAAATCATAAAAATATTTGTGATGTTTTTCCTGAACTTTCTGATTTAATATTAGCCAATAAACATCTGCCCAATTTTATAATTATTAATACAAAAGTTGAAAAAATTTTATGTATTGGCTTGGGAAGAAAAAATAGAATTTTTATAATTGATGCGAAAACAAAAAAAAGTATAGATTTTGATTCGGCGAATTCCACAGCTCCTTCAGGATCACGGAATGCTGATTATGTCGCTGAATTCACAAAATTAGATCATGATCATCTGGTTGAGGATTTAATAAGCAATCTTGATCTTACGGGAAGTAGTTTTTATGAAGAGGATCATATGCCGATAGATAATCAAGATGTTGCATATGAGCTCTTGGATGAACCTGTGAATGAAGATGGCAAAATAGTCCATGAGGATGACGGGGAAGAATACACCAAAGAAGAAATTGAGGAGATCATAAAGGAATATGATAAATTGCACGATGATCAAGACGGTTATATGAAAGTTATTAATTTTTTTTTCCCGCAATGTGAGCCCGGGGATCTAAATACGGGAGATTATTAAACGAAACCGAATTTTAATATGAATATTCGGTATGAAAAAAACACTCATAATGAGTAATTAATTTCTTTATGACTGATCGTGTAGAAAAAGTGACGCAATTCTGCGTGCAAATTGCATGCGGTAATGACGCAAATCAAAATGATCATCGCGGTTTGTGGTATAAAGGTTTGCATGGTATTAGTGACCACAATCCTTTAATTGCGGAGTTTATAATATGAATGAAGAAGTAGATAAAATATCTCAAAAAATCCATACGATAAAGGAGGATATTGAAACTAAAGAACGCACAATCGAACAACTTAGAAATTTTTTTAATAATGTTAATGATAGCTCAGAAATAAATGATTTGGAAAGGGAATATTTAATTAGTGCAGTAGAGAGAAAAATAAGAATTGAATTTCCAGAAAAAGCAAAAAAAATATTAGGTGACAAAAGTGAAAAAGCAAAAGAACTACTTGAAGAGTTCTTTGGTTTATTGAAAGAAGAATTTGATTGGTCAAAAAACAAAGTTGGAAGTAGGGTAAAAGTGGGCGGAGATATGATTAGTGGCAGACAGTATGTTAACTGGTATATTTCCTATAAAAACAGAAATAAAACTCAAACACATTTATCTTATAATCAAAAAACACCCAAAGATGACCCATTTTTACAAGTATCTTACGGTGAGAGTGGGGACGCAGAGGAGAACGAGACAAAAACATTTAGAGTCGAATTAAAAGAAGATGCATTGAATTTATATAAAAGTTTTTTATCAAAAACCATTATCAAGGAATAAAATGAAAACACTTATCATAAAAGATTATGAATATGGATTATAAAAACACACGAGGATCGCATTATTTTGAAAATTAAGAAAACAAATAATCAATTAGAGGTTTGCATGCTAAAAAGGATTTACACACTACTTGGTCGGCATCTTTGTTATTAACTAGAGTATGTTTGTTATAAAAAAAATCAGCACCAACTTGAAACTGAATGTTTGATTTTTTATTGTTATTTAATTCAAATACTGCCCTTAACCACTCTTCTTGTTTTTTTTGAGTTGGTTTCAATTCAGAGGAGAGATCCTCAAAGGCAGTTCTAATGTCCAAATTCATTTGTCCGTCAGTGATTGGAGTAGAACTTTGGCTTGGATACCTTAGTTGTTGTATTCGTATACATGGTTGGAAACCTTTACTATTGGGAAAATAATTCCTGTAGTTTTGAGCAATTTTATAGATTATTTTTTTAAAATCATCCCAAGATAAATTATAGAAATTCTTTCTAGTGATTCCTTTCATTTTATATGGAACAGTTAGTAATCCATTAATACCAATTTCACCCAAACCTATCGTCAAGTATAGTTCATCCGTGAAAGACATAACTTCTACACCGGATTTAAATCTTAAAATATCCCAAGTGCCACCTTTCATAGCGCCTCTTCCTTCCTTGGATAAATCTACATTTAACTCTTCTTGTAAAATTTTGTTTTGTTTTATTTTATTAACTAGAAGTCTTAATTGTCTTTTGCCCTCTAGGTATGAATATGGATTTTCATCATCAAAATGAACTCCTGTAAACTCTGTTATGGATCCTTCTAATTTTCCAACCATATATTTATTTTCCCATACATTAAAATAATCAATTAGTTTTCTTGCCCATTTTGATTTGTTTGTTTCTTTGTTTGATTTGTTTGTTTCTTTGTATGCCCAACTATAAACTTGTTTCCATGTTAATTGCTCCCAATTATCTAATCGTACTTTAGGCAATAAATCAACCACAATGGCTATTCCTCTAATATTATTAAATCCTCTACGTCTTACAGTTCTTTCATGCCTCTCTAATTGGTCTCTTGTAAGTGTAGAGGCCCCTTTACTCTCAATTATCAGGCATTGTTCTTCTGTATAAATAACTGCATCTGGCAGACCTTTTCTCTGACTTTCATCATCAATTAAATGCCGTTCTCCAGGAACTGTTTGCTGTTCTATCTTTAGATTGGAGGTTTGATTGAAAAAATTGGAACAGAAATTTTTAAGAAAACTATTTAATAAACGCTTGTCTTCATAAAGACAGGACGCAAGAGAATGCGTTAATTTATTTTCATCTTGTTCGTATTGGTCAAAAATATTTCTCATTTAGTAATTTCTCAAAAGATGTTGATAGATTAATATGAGAGAATGAGTGTCCTTTTTACAGTAGGCAATTAGATCACCCCTCGCCATCGCTTTTTTGTTTTGATCATATTTATCACAAATAATGTTGTAAAATTGCGCTTGGGCTTCACCCCCGTGGCTTACTTCTCCTTCACTGTATTTCTCTTCATGCGGCAATAGGGCTGGTAAAACTTTTTTTAGGGAAAATGATCCATTAAACTGAGGATGATAAAAATTTTTTTGAATGAAAGCCATTAAATCCTCAATGCGCTCAATAATGTTATTAATCTTATCTTGTAAATCAGGATACAAAACACCCATTTCTTTTAAAACACTTTTTTCAAAGGACGCATTGTAGACAATGATCTTATCCTGATTGGGATGCACTATATTTATAAAACTCTCAATCATCTCCCTTCTGAAGTCTGTCTTTTCCCTGGCTAGAAATTCCCAGTGCTGGGTTTTTCCTTCAACAGATAAATGATGCAAGGACCATTGAAAGGGCACTCTTTCAAAGGGTTTCAGTCCCCGGAATATCGGGATGGCACAGCTTAATGTTTCAAAATCAAAATAGTATGCAGGAGGGTTGTATTTTTTTATTTCTGAAGAAAAACTATCATCGCAGAATACCTCTCCCGTCTTAGTCGCATTAACAATCTTGCTCTGGTTGTTCGTTAACGAAAAGCCTTCTGGTATCTTGGCAATATTTTCAATTTTAAGTTCTTGCAATTCATTTCTTTTTTTAGGTGAGAGGCGTGGCAGATGTTCGACCCAATCAGAGGGTTTATCTTTAGTGCAGTAGTCCCAAAATTCACATCCTTTGCAATAGCCTTGGCTGGGATATATGAACGGCTCTTTCGTATCATGCTGTATTTTCCTCAGACGAAGCAATTCATTTTTTATTTCAGGTAAACTTTCTTTAATGTCAGGCAAATATTCTACAGCAGAAAAAAAATTGCCCCAATCTATCTCCTTCTCTTTTAGGATATAATTTGAATTGGTGTGAATTAATTTAGCTGAGGCAATATCATACCCTAATCCCACGAGAACATAATATTGTATGCCTATATCGTGGTAGAAGTGATTCTTAACCAATTTGCTTGATTTTACCTCTCGTATTCCCCACTTATTATCGCCAAGTCGTTCAAAAATATCAACACGAATTCGTATATCGTCATGTTCAAATGCTGCTTCAAAAATAGCTCCAGTTTTGTCATCATTGATTAGTTCCAGAGTTTCTTTGACAGCCGCTTCATGCTCTTTGTAGGAAGCTTGAATCATTTTTCCGTTTGGATAATTGGTTGTTGCCCCAATCCCAACTTCATCACCGATTGTTGCCGCAAAACTTTTTACATATTCGCCCAGCTCGTATCTATGCGTGCTGAGCCACAATTTCTTTGAGCAGTGCTGTCCTGTTAGATAGCGTGATTTTGTTAAATACATATTCATTTATTTATGAGGACATTATAAAGGAATATGATAAATTGGGGAATGATCAAGATGGTTATATGAAAGTTGTTAATTTTTTTTTCCCACAATGTGAACCCGGGGAACTAGGTACGGGGGATTATTAAACAAAACCGAATTTTAACATGAATATTTTGAATATGGATTATAAAAACCCACATAGTAGACAGGTAGTCGCTATTCAAAACAAAGATGTAGAACAAATTATTGGTTCTGGTCTGGATACTAATGAATAAACGTCAGAAGGCGATTAGAGATTCTATGCCAACTCGTAAGATGACTGCCGCCGAATGGGAGTACGCAACTGATGATTATAAAGAACTCAGGAAGAATAAGAAAATGATTTATGTAATTATTAAGTGTCCGTGTCATGAAGAAGGAGCGTTAAAGCTTATTGATTGGGCAAAAGGTGACGATGGATTTTCAGTGACAAGAACACACAAGGGATTTAAGCATGTTGAACTTTTGGTTGGTGAGGATAATAAAACAATGTGGTTATATGAACAATGGGAGACAAAAGAGGACCATCAAGCATATCTGAATTTCAGGATGGAGAATGGATTTGAAGACTTTATGAAAGAAATATTGGAAGCTGAATTTTCACTTTCCTATCTCACCAATGCTGGTGCGTGACGAGTGAAGCGCTGGTTTAATCAGCACGCTTGGAAAGCGTGTATAGTGGAAATATTATCGAGGTATTGATTTACCTATTCTAATAAATTCATAAAAGAATCCTCTAAATTAATGCACTAAAAAGGTCGTGGGCATTAAAGCGATTTATTATTTTCCTATCCCTTTCCTTACCAACATTCTCCCTAAGCATTGGCAGCAAAGAGGAAAAGAATAATGAGGGTGAGGATAATTATGAAAAAAAAAATTCTTTTTAAAAGTTCAATGCCCACGTGAACCTTTTGTAAAAAAATTGCAGCAACAAAAAGTCAAAACTGTGATTTCATTATGACTTCAGTTTTTATCTTTTTAAAATCATAATTTCGTCGTGATATGATCACATTCAAAAAGTATTTGTATTTACATGAAACATTTATTTTTTATTTTCTCTATATTCATATTTACATTCTCTTTTTCATCCCATGCCAAAATCAATCAGCCTTACGGGTTGTTCTTCATCAAGGACGGCGCATCAGAGGAGGGGAAAGAGATTTTTGAAGTTCCGACGCTGAAGACGGAAGTGGACGTTGAGGTGCAGGGCCTGTTGACGACCACGACTGTAAAGCAGCATTTCATCAATCCGACCAACACCTTCATGGAGGCGGTCTATTTATTTCCCCTGCCTGAAAAATCAGGCGTGGACCATTTGAT
>PVBE012500960.1_pt1 | contig 11992 bp, 11 predicted proteins | sample 1631181 | NCBI WGS metagenome assembly PVBE01 (sample SAMN08397723, study PRJNA350692) | Marine metagenome, whole genome shotgun sequencing project. | isolation source: water | place: Pacific Ocean | collected 2012-04 | reverse complement strand
GTTTTGCCGTTGGGACACACCAGGCGCGACCTTTTCAATGACATCGGTTCGTTCAGCATTGATCGGACCTTTGCCATCTATCGGCTCGCCGATCGCATTAACAACGCGACCGAGCAATTCTGGACCAACTGGAACCTCCGCCACACGACCAGTTGTTCGAACTTCATCACCCTCTTCAATTTGGAGATAGTCGCCGAGGATGACAGCACCAACACTATCCTCTTCCAAGTTCAACGCCATACCCATCACACCGTCAGGGAATTCCAACAACTCTCCTGCCATAGCCTGTGAAAGGCCTGACAGCTGAGCGACCCCGTCACCAGCTTGAAGAACGTGGCCAATATTCGCCTGGTGTGCCTCGGCCTGAAATCCCTCAATCTGCTGCCGCAGGGCATTTGCAATATTCTCAGGACTAATTGCCATTCCGTGGACTCCCGCTAGCGCAATGTGGCGGCCAGCGACTCAAGCCGGGCGCGCACGCTAAGATCCAACACGTCATCGCCGCGGCGGACGACGAATCCGCCAAATAATTTCTCGTCAACTTCGGTCGTTAATCGAAGATTTCGGTCAGGCTTCTCCAAGGAACCACTAAGCTCCTGCAACGCTGCCTCCTCTAATTCGATTGCCGTCGTCACGTGGACACGGTCAATACACAAAGCTTCGTCTGACGCACGCCGAACCCGAACACGAATCTCACCAACTAAATCTATATCACGTTGCTCGGCGAGCAACTGCAATAACCCAACACCCCGCGGAGACATGGAATCACCGGCAGCACGCTGTACCGCGGCCATTCGGTCGGCCAGGGTTATACCCGTGTTTTGGAGAAACCGACGGCCTGACTCATCCGAAACCAATGCCTCTAACACCTCAAGATCCATCTCCCAATCAATCCACGAATTCGTAGAGTCTGCATCCGTCGTCACCGCATCCGCATAAACAGCAGCACGCCGACGCCGGCTTCCTCCGCTCACGAACGCTCACTGCTCGAAACTTCGGAGATCGCCTCTTGCACGAGTCGACGGTGCTCCGAATCATCGACTGCCCGGTCCAAAACCCGTGAGGTCGCGCTCAGAACCAGCTCAGCCGTCTGGCTCCGTATTTCCTCAGCTACCTGAGCCCGACTTCGGTCAATCTCCGCAACCGCGTCCGATCGCATGCGATCTGCTTCAGCACGGGCCTGCTCAAGCTCGCGTGCTCGCATCGCTTCGGCAGCTCGACTTGCTTCATCACGAATCGTTTGTGCTTCGGCACGTGCACTATCAAGTTCAGCACGAAACTCAACTCGCTCTTTCTCAACCTGCTGCCGCAACCGGTCCGCCGCCTCCAAACTCTCCGAGATTCGATCACGCCGCCGTTCAAGCATGCCGACCAGCGGTTTGAAGAGTAGGCGGTGCAAAACCCACAAAAACAGCAAGAAATTGACGAGCTGAAACAGGATGTTTGGAAAACTAATTCCAAGCGCTTCAGTCATGTCACCCAATCTCCCCGGCAGAGCACAGTTAGTGAACTATCCAAATGCCAGAAGAATGCCAATGATGAAGGCGTAAATGCCGATGGCTACAGCCAAACCAAGACCAACAATCATTGTATTCCGAATGTCACCTGAGGCCTCAGGATTTCGACCAATCGCATTCATCGCGGCCTGAACCCCAAGTCCGATAGCAAGAGCTGGCCCAATAGCACCCAAGCCAATCGCAAGCCCAGCGCCCAGCGGCGTGAGGTTTGTTACTTCTTCCACGACTTACACTTCCTCCTATGCGCAACTAGTGCGCTTCAGCCGAATCCGGCCCTACAGATTGCCCCGTAAACACCATGCTCAGCATGAAAAAGATCACCGCTTGAACGAGACCGAAAAGGATCTCCAAGATTAAGAGTATGGCGCCAAGTATCGGTATATGCCCGAGCGCAAGAGAACCGAGAATTGGCCCATTCAGCAACACTTCTCCGGCAAACAGATTGCCAAAGAGACGGAATGATAACGATACAACGACAAACAATTCAATGATTATGAACACTGGGGCCAGAAACGGCACCTGTGTCACTTCCTTTAGGTGGCCGAAGGGTCCGTGCGACATAACACCTGCCGCGTGAATCATCACAAAGGCGGTTAGAGCAAGCGCTAGGGTCATGTTGATGTCAGCTGTTGCAGGACGAAACAGCGGAGCGCCAATCACATGCCCGTGATGCTCAACACAGGTGTAGATTGTCCCAATCCCAGGCAACAAACTAGTCCAGTTGCTGACGACGATAAAAAGGAAAAACGTTCCGCCGAAGGCAAATACCCGCCGGGCATACCGTTGACCAACCGTCGAGTCCACGAGTTCACTCAGAAACTCAACCACCATTTCGCAAATGTTCTGCAAGCCCGTAGGGATAACCGCCGTCTCCGGGTTGCGCCGAATATGTCGTGTCGCGAACCAGGACAATAGAAGCATCCCAGCCATCGTCAACCACATCGTTAGCAGCGAATTGGTCAGCGCAATCGGACCAACGTGCGTCAGCGGTTCCGCCGCTGCACTAACTTGGGGCGTGGGGCAAGAGTGCTCACCCATTTCGTCAGGCACCCGACCGCTGTTGCCAGGCAAAGAGCAAATACATCACGTATCCACTTCCTGCGAGACTGAGCAGAATTCCGGCGAGCAGTGCAAATGGAGCAATACCAAAAACCTCATCAACCCAACGGCCTCCCATAATGCCGACTACCACAAACGCACCTACTACAAACCCAAATTCGGCCGCAAGCGCCGCTGATCGTAGTAAGCCCACAGACTCACACCGTCCTTGCGGACTTTGTGAAACGGTTCACTTGATACCAGACGGAGAAGTCTAGCAGAGGCGCGAGATTGCCCAACATGGCAGACGGCAGGGTTGCAGGGGCACAAAGCCCAACCTAGTCTTGTCACCAGAAAGTAATCTCGTGAACCTCGATGGCACGAAGGAGCCGCGAATGCTGCGACAACCAAGCCGAACCCGTATTTCTACGACGGCACTGTTGCTTCTCGCTGTGCTCGCAACAACAACGCTGGTGCTCGGAACGTGGCTTTACTCAACCATTCCCTAGTAACCACTGGCTAAACAATGTCGGTCGGTTCCATCGCATCACCGCGTCGAGTCTCTGGATCGTCCACCAACCTCCAGATCTCACCACCGAGCGCCATCGCGAAAACCGCGTGGTCCTCAGCATAGTTCGGTGAAACCGCTACCCGGAGCACAGCCCGGTTGTCTAAGCCCGGGTTAAGTTCTACCCATCCCGTGCCGCCATTGCCCGACCGAAAAACCCCACGGCTGGTTGCCGCATACACCGTCGCATCGTCAGCAAAAGTCGGCGTCGTCGCTATCGACAGGACCGCCGTCTCGGCATCAGCCGGATATGCACCCGACCACACATCCTGAAATCTCGCTGTTGGGCGAAATACTTGACTTGATGTAGCAAAAAGCCACATTCGGTCTTCGTCGGAATAGGACGGCGGAATCGCGAGTGACACCCACGGTGTCGTGGTCTCATGCTCAACGAAACGATCAAAAGAAGCGCCCCCATCATGGCTGACATGAACAGCAGCAATTCCCTGCCCAACTGTCCCGACAAACACCGCACGGTCGACCGAAAAATTTGGCCCGGTTGCAAGCGCAACAACGGTCTCGCCATCAAATTCGTGCGGGAGACGCTCCCACGATTCCCCCGCATCGGAACTGAGATATGTAAGACCAAGAACACCACCAGCCAGTACTGTACGATCGTCCGCATAGCTGGACGAAAAGCCAATCGCCTGCACATCGTCTAGATCAAATCCATTCACGACTTCGTCCCAAGTACGTCCACGATCCACGCTCCGAAAAAGACCAGCCTGCGTCGCCGCAAGAACATGACCATCTGAACTAAAGTCGGGAGAAATAGCGATGTTCGAAATGTCCAAATCATTGAGCTCATCGCCACACGCCTGCCAAGCCGAACCCCCGTCATTAGATACACGCATACCGCTTCCAGATCCGCCAGCAAACATAGTCTGATCAGTCGCGAAATCTGGTGAAAGACCTATCGAAATCCAGTTCTGGCTTGTAAGTCCATCGTTTCGCACCTGCCAACTTGATCCGAAGTCCTCAGATCGCCACAAACCTGTCTTGAACGTACCCGCCCAAAGAGCCACTCCATCAGCCGTCGGCAAAAGAGCGAGTGTCAAGATAGAGCCAAACGAATCGTCGGTAGAACGAATTTCCCAGGAAGTTCCGCCATCGGTGCTCACCACAACACCGTCCGCACTAGAACACGCAACTATGGTTTCGTCATCACTAAACATCGGGGAGATAGCGACCGCGTTAACGGATCCGGCTCCGACGACATCAACCTTCGACCATGTCTTGCCAGCGTCGTGGGAGATCCAAAGACCTTTCTCCTCGGTGCCCACAACAATAGTCGGACTGCCGTCGAAATCGGGAGACAACGCAATCGTCTGCACCGTCGCTGTCTCTAATTCCTCTGATCCCATTTGCTCCCACGTTCGACCACCATCGACTGAGCGGCAGATCCCACCACTAACAACGCCCGCAAAAACCATTTGGTCAGATCGGAATTCTGGCGAGACGGCTAAAGCCTGAACAGAAAGGCCTGAAATCCCTACGTTGGTGGGGTTCCAGCTACGGCCACCGTTCGTCGAGCGATAAACCCCATCACCATCTGTTCCAAGGAGCGCAATCCTATCGGTGGCGTATGAGGGTGAGAGAGCAACAGACACAACGTTTGGGATAGCACCCCAAAACGAAAGGCGGTTCCAAGTCTCACCACCGTCGAATGACTTAAAGACACCGCCCTGAACAGCACCTGCAAAAATGTTGTTGTCACGATCGTAGTCAGGCGATACAGCCAATGTTTGGATGTACGGACTGGTGAGCTGCGTGTTCGAGATACGCCAACTCGACCCGTCGTTGTCCGACAAAAACACACCCGACATCGTTCCGACGAAGAGGCGATGGCCGGAGGACGACGACGACATCGCAATCGCCGTGACCGTACCACCTTCCTCACCACCTACACGTTGCCATCTGTTGACCACAGGAGTGGTAGTCACGGCTTCAGCCATGCGTTAAATTCTCCCGGCTCTGGATTAGGCGAATTCTTAGGCACCAACGATCGCATCTGCGTCCAGATGCCCTAGTGCCACGCCATCGAAATAATCGAGTCCGTGTTGGGGGTAATCCCAGCCACAATCCTCCACTAAGTGTACGCAGGGTAGGCAATCGGCAACAACCGTATACGCTTAGCCATCGGGCAATCGCAGTTCTTGGCCAACAAAAATACTGTTGGCATCAGCCAGTCCGTTAGCAACCATCAGGTCGTCAAGACTCACCCCAAAGTTAACAGCGATTGCGCTCAAGGTATCCCCGGAACGAATGGTATACGTTCCGGGAATCGAATTACCGTCAGGAACCCGAGCATCCTCGGGAAGCCGCAATTGCTGATTAACGACAAGAGCATCGCGGTCAGACAGGCTATTACTCTCCATAATTGAAGTAATCGGTACGTCGTAAATTTGCGAGATTCCGGACAGCGTATCCCCTGGCCGCACACGGTGGATCAGGGGATCTGACGATGGCGTCGGAATCGGGCTCGGCGAAGGTTTAACCGTAGGTATGGCCGTTGGGGGAACCACCACAATTGGCCCAGGTGAAGGACGGTCATCAATTACCGGAACGTTTGGAGATGGGATCGGCTCCGTTGGTGGCAAGGTTCGCATCCCTGCCACAACACCAGCTTCGAGCGCCGCTGTCCGATAACCGTCATCCTGCCACGCCAAAATTCGCCACGTGATAAGCACCGCCGCCAACAAAAGGATGATGCGGACATATCTAATCCAATGACGATCCAGCGGGCTAAGCGCGTCTGGACCTGTGACTTTCGACCACTGAAGCCCAGGCTCGTGAACCTCGTTAGCGTCTGCTGTGGTCATCACCATGCAAATGCCATATACAAGTCATTCACGTTGGTGCCCGTAGGGCCCGTAATGATGAGGTCTTCAGACATTTCAAGATAAGCGTACGCATCATTGGCCTTTAGAGCACGAACCACATCACCGCCACGAACACGTGCGCGCTCAATCGTAGATCCATCGACGAGACCGCCGCACGCATCTGTCGGTCCATCAGTACCGTCAGTCGCCATCGCAAGAACCGCCACCCTTGGAACACCGGCTAGCAACTGCGCAGCCGCAACAGCGAGTTCCTGACTACGACCGCCACGCCCAGTACCCGTGACTGTCACCGTCGTTTCACCACCAAAAATTGCACAACCAGGCCTTGGCAAAGGACGGCCGCTTTGGGAAATATCGATCGCCGACCCTGCAACAACTTTAGCAATTTCACGCGCCTCACCCTGAACACGTGATGTAATGAATTGTGCATGAAATCCAGCAGATCGGGCCGCCTCGGCCGCAGCGCAGCCAGCACGCGCATTGTCCGCAACGACCAAATTCGCCACCCGACTAAATATCGAATCGCCAGGCTTAGGAGTATCAGGGATTTCGTCACGCACGCCCCGTTCAAGATGCCGCCGAATCGCCGCCGAGGTTCGTCTGGACAAATCAAGTTCTCTAAGGACACCTAGCGCATCACCAAATGTAGTCGGATCTGGTGTGAAAGGGCCGGAGGCAATTACGTCGATCGGATTTCCGACAACGTCGCTAACGAGAAGCCCCACAACTCGAGCCGGAGCTGAAGCCACCGCCATCCGACCACCATGAAAATCGGAGAGATGCTTTCGTACAACATTCATTTGATCGATCGTGGCTCCAGATCGGAGGAGGTGATCGGTAAGGTCCTGCAACTCATTCAGTGATATGTCACCGGGAGGAGCTGGAGTTAGAGCAGATCCACCTCCCGATATCACACACAGAATGAGATCACGCGATGACGCCTCGCTTGCGACACGGAGGATTCTCCGAGCCGCCTCATGGCCTCGACGGTCAGGAACCGGGTGCCCCGCTTCCAAAATCTCGATGCAGTCCGTCGCGATCTTGTATCCGTCCTTTGTCACAACAACACCACTGTCAATACGGTCGCCGAGTATCTTCTCAAGCGCGGCAGCCATACATGGGCTGGCTTTGCCTGCACCCAGAACGATCACACGATCGAAATCGCCATCGGTGAAACGAGTATCTCCGATACGAAACCCGTCCGCCGTTGTCTCAACAACAGATCGCACAGCAACTCCAGGATCCACAGCTGCAATCGCAGCACGACCGATCCCACGAATCGTGGCACGCATCGCGTAATCAAGCATCGGCAAAGGTTATGACTCTACGTCGGTTTAAAGCAGTGTAGATGGCTTCGGTCAAGATGGAAGCGCACAATACGCGACGCCTATCAGGCCGGGTCCGACATGAGCGCCCATAACCGGTGTAAAGCAGGTAACGAACAAGTCATTCGGTCGCAACGCACGGTGAATACGCTCCGCCAGCTCATGCCCCTCACTAACGTTCGCGGCATGATGAACCGCGACACCTAGATAGCCAGCGTTTCGACTAGCACGTCGGACCCGGGTCACGAGAGATCCAATAGCACGTGCTCGCGAACCAAACGTAGCACCGATGCGAACACCTCCATGGCGCATGCTAAACACCATTGTGGATGGAAGCGCGTCCGCCATCCGCGCTATGACGGCGGGCACTCGCCCGCTACGTGCGAGATAATCGAGGGAGTCAAGCACCGCAACAATCCCGCTCCCATCAGCTGCCCGGCGAACCGCACGCTCTACAGCGTCCTGATTGGCACCCGCGTTTGCGGCCCGCGCACCAAGCAGGACCGGAAATCCGTGGGCCATCGCCGCACCGCCCGTTTCAACCACACGAATATCAAGACGCTCGTCACATCCGCTCGCAGCCAGTCGCGCAACATCGGCTATGGCGGAGAACCGTCGAGGTATCACGGCACAGACCACACCAGAATTCCTCCTGCCTGCGTCCTCGAAAGCAGCTGCGTAAACAGAAGGTGACATTGTGCTAGTAGAGGGACTCACTGGGTCAGTCACGAGTCGTCGCCAAAACATCTCGGGAGAGATGTCGACACCATCCCGTAGCGCCTTTCCCCGCCAAATCAGAACGGTAGGCAAAACCACGATCGGGTTTGCCACAACCTCGTGCACGGGAAGACATGCGCTTGAGTCGGTGACTAGCGTGACCTTTGCTTGACTGTTAGTTGTGGTCTCGGTCAAGAAATAGCCTGCGCCAGAACAGGTTAGCGATGGATACATCCCGAGGAGGAACCTTCTTTCGGTAACCGACGAGCCGACCAACGACCAGTAAACCAAGAACCGCCCAACCGGTAAGAACGAGCGTTTCGGATGAACCAATCAAACTAAGGACAGTCGCGGTCAAGACAAAGCCAATCAATGCGCCTGGCGCTGAATCGTTCATGGCAACTTTTCCCAACACAAGACCAGCAAAAGCCAACACCATATGCCAGGCCCCGAGCGCCACAAGCACGCCGCCAGCCGGACCGATACCTCGACCACCACGAAAACGGAGGGTCACAGGCCAAATATGCCCGACTACAGCAGCTACCCCGGCAACCGCCGAAACCTCATATCCACCTACACGTTGAACGACTAACACCACAACAACCGGTTTGAGAGCATCGGCCAATCCGGCTGCCGACCCTATTAGCAGACCCAGACGTTCGATCGCCGCCGTTCCGCTAACGCCACCTGATCCTTCGGTAAGTAGATTTCGACCAGCCATACGACCCACGAGATAGGAAATCGGGATCGCCCCCACCACGTATCCAATAACTATGGACAGCACAGCCATCATCCGTGCTTCCAATTTTGAGTCAACCGACCAGCCCCAAGCATGCAGGTGGGTCGCAGTCTACCAATGGACCCACCTAACTCTGGCTTCGACGGTGCACACCATCACGTGCTACATCAAAGACACCAGGAATAGTCTCTAGTCGACTCATAAGTCGAGCGAGTTGACCCATGCTCACAAGACCCACGGTCACTCGCATGGTGGCCCTCCGCTCCCGATTAGTGTTTATGTGCGCAGACGAAATGTTCAGCCCCTCGTCCCGGATGACCCCACTAACGTCGTGCGTGAGCCCGGCACGATCGTCAGCAACGATCCGAATCTGAATAGGAAGGATCGTGCTCGTGTCATCGATCCACCAAACATCTGTCTGTGCGCCCGTACCGTGCGACACATCGCAACAACTATTCGTGTGAACCTCAACTTCATTAGTGATCAAGATTCCAACAATTGGCATCGGCGGCCGTGGGGCGCAGCAACTCGCGAGCCGGATCGGAAAATCTGTGGCGGATTCGACGATCTTGGCACTCCATTTCACATCGACCATGCGCTCAGGCTCCACAGTCCGCCATCGACTACAGCCGAGCTGGTGAACGCTCACATCGTGTCCGCTGCTGATGTAACCAACTATGTCATCACCGGGAGTAGGATTGCAGCAAGACGCCACACGAGTGGTGAGATTTCCGGCACCAAGCACCTGTACTATGGGCCGGTTCTCGCCATGACGATCAGTGTTACCACTGTCCTCGAATTCTTGATCGCCCAAATCTCGTTCGAGGACATCCGGAACCAGATCAATTCGATTAATCACCGTAGCGACGGTTGTTGCGCCGTAACCAATCCCAGCGAACAGGCTATCAACATCATCGTATCCCAACGATTTCGCGATATCCGCTAAGTCATCGCTGGGCAAATGCGAAATATGTTCGTGACCAAGTCTCCTTAGTTGATCGCCAAGAAGACCCTTTCCAGACTGTATGTTCTCAGCCCGTTCTCGACGCTTGAACCATTGGCGAATCTTGTCACGCGCGTGGGCCGTATGCACCATTGAGACCCAATTTCGACTGGGCCCAGGACTGTTTTGGCTCGTGAGTATTTCAACGACATCACCGTTCTCAAGCCGGTGATCGAGCTGGACAAGACGCCCATTAATTTTGGCACCTATGCACGCATGGCCGATGTCCGTATGGATACGGTAAGAAAAGTCGAGCGGGGTACTACCGACCGGAAAATCCTTAATTTCGCCCGTTGGAGTAAAAACGAATACCGCGTCACCGAATACATCTGATTTAACCGCTTCGATAAAAGATCCAGCCGGTTCTTCGTCTCCTTCCCATGCCAGAATCTGGCGAATCCATCCCAATTTTTCGGAAAAGGCGTCAGCGGATCCTTGGTCATCGGCCTTGTAGCGCCAGTGTGCCGCTACACCATATTCCGAAGATTCATGCATCTCGTGGGTTCTGATCTGAATTTCGATAGGCTTTCCATTCGGACCCATCACTGCGGTATGGATAGAACGGTAAGCGTTCTCCTTCGGGGCCGAAATATAGTCATCAAACTGTTCCGGAATATGCCTCCAAGTGGCATGAACCACGCCTAACGCGGCATAACAGTCAGCAACGTCTTCAACAACTACACGTACGGCTAGGATGTCGTACACCTGATCAAGAGGGACCGCCTTGCGACGTGCCTTCTGTTCGATGCTGTAAATATGCTTAACCCTACTTTGTATCAACGCATCGAGATCACAACCGTCCAACCCCTTTCGTAATTCGTCGGTTACACCGTGCATCACCGATTCGCGCGCTTGCTGTTCCGTTACAAGCCACTGTGCAATCTCCTGATAGCGCTCCGGGTTAAGCGTCCGAAACGCATGATCCTCCAACTGCCAACGCCACTCTTCGATGCCAAGTCGCCCCGCGAGTGGCGCAAATATTTCCATCGTATCGGTCGCGTACTGCACACCCTTTTCTTTGCTATAGACAGAGGCGGTCTGTACGTTGTGGAGCCGATCCGCTAGCTTGATAAGCACTACACGGATATCACGCGCCATAGCTCGAAATATCTTCCGTAGATTCTGAGCCTGTCGATCATCAATGTTTCCGGACGTGATCTCGTCCAGTTTCGTCACACCATCCACAAGCTCGGCTACTGTCGACCCGAACCGTGAACGAATCGTGTGAAGATCAACGGACGTGTCCTCTATACAGTCGTGAAGCAGGGCTGCTGTGATCGCGACTGAATCAAGCCGCAAGTCGGCGAGTAACCACGCCACGGTTAAGGGATGCTGAAAAAATGGCTCGCCCGTTAGGCGCCGCTGACCAGAGTGTGCTCTTTGAGCCAAGGAAGCCGCCTCTCCGATCAAGCGCTCGATCTCGACCCACTCGTCTAACGCCGCGTAGGAACGGATCCGTGCAAGAAGCTCATCAACAGTGCGATCTGTGCGCAGTGGACTGGCGATGGGAGCCAGCATGTCCTTTACTGATGACGGCACGTTAAAACCACCTATATCTTCCGCTAGCTCAATCTCAAACGTACATCGTCCACAAGCATTTGGAGACGTGACCTTCCACGATATTCGTTCACGTCGAGCCGAAACGCTACATCAACACATTGGCTACGCTCCAAGCGTGCCTGTTTATCACCATTCCTGAACCATATAGCTTCCACATCCCGATCGACCTCATTAAATCGAAGCGCCAAATGATTCGTACCCACTAACCGTACTTCACCAATGCGTACATTCTCGACGACAAACCTCGGGCGTTCGTGTGCGTGCCCCCAGGGCGCGAGCACCTCCAAGGCTCGGTATGTGTCCCACGCAATCGTTCGAGGGAATACACGACCATCCGCAACGATACGTGGACCAAACAATTCCGCCCGGTCCGATGCCGCAAGCTCACGCGCGACCGCTTCCCTAAACACTTCTACGTTTCCCGGAAGCAACGAAAAACCGGCAGCCCCTGCATGACCACCCCACCGCTCAAGTAAATGAGCATGCCGTCCCAAGATTTCAGCAAGGTGAATCCCTTGAGGCGATCGCGCCGATCCACGGACCATCCCATCGATCTCGGTCCCCATGAATGCCAGAACACCAAATTCACTACTTATACGGGCGGCAGCTAGACCCGCAATGCCAGGAACGATATTTTCTGAGATGGCGAATACGACGTGTCCCCCCGTGAATTGCGAACGCG
>PVBE010784927.1_pt1 | contig 11993 bp, 11 predicted proteins | sample 1631181 | NCBI WGS metagenome assembly PVBE01 (sample SAMN08397723, study PRJNA350692) | Marine metagenome, whole genome shotgun sequencing project. | isolation source: water | place: Pacific Ocean | collected 2012-04 | reverse complement strand
CGGGCGGCCCATTTGCACTTGGCGGTTGGTGTTGGTGAAGGTGCCGGCTTTTTCCGGGAACGCCGACGCCGGCAGCACGACATCGGCATATGCCGCCGTTTCGGTGAGGAACAGGTCCTGCACCACCAGGTGTTCCAATGACGCCATCCCCTTGCGGGCGTGACCGGCGTCCGGGTCCGACATCGCCAGGTTTTCGCCCATGATGTACATGCCGCGGATGACGCCGGCGTGGACCTGATCCATGATCTCAACCACCGTCAGGCCTTTCTTTTGGTCCAGGTCGCGGCCCCAGAGGTCTTCGTAGGTGCCTCGGACGTCGGCGTTTTCGACCGATTTGTAATCCGGGTAGAACCACGGGATCAGCCCGGCGTCTGACGCGCCCTGGACGTTGTTTTGGCCGCGCAGCGGGTGCAGGCCGGTGCCGTCGCGCCCGACCTGGCCGGTAATCATGGAAAGGGCGATCAGGCAGCGCGCGTTGTCGGTGCCGTGGACGCTTTGGGAAATACCCATGCCCCAGAAGATGATCGAGCGTTCCGCCGTGGCATAGGTGCGGGCCACGGCGCGGATCGTTTCGGCGTCGATGCCGCAGACCTCGGCCATTTTCTCGGGCGGGAAATCCTTGATGTTGTCTTTCAGCGCTTCGAAGCCTTCGGTATAGCCCTGGATGTATTGATCGTCGGTCAGGCCCTCTTCGATGATGGTGTGGATGATGGCGTTCAACAGCGCCACATCGGTGCCGGGCTTGAATTGCAGGTGCTGGGTGGCGTGGCGGCTGAGATCCTGGCGGCGGGGGTCCATGACGTACAGGGTCTTGCCCTGTTTGGCGGCGTTCTTGAGGAAGGTGGCGGCGACCGGATGGTTCTGGCTCGGCCGCGCGCCGATGACGATAATGACGTCGGCGTCGGCGGCGGCGGTAAACGGCGCGCTCACGGCGCCTGAGTTGAGGCCTTCCATCAGGGCGGCGACGGAACTGGCATGGCACAGCCGCGTGCAGTGATCGACGTTGTTGGTGCCGAAGCCCTGGCGCACCAGTTTCTGCACCAGATAGGCTTCTTCGTTGGAGCCCTTGGCCGAGCCGAAGCCGGACATCGCCTTGCCGCCATCGCGTTCAAGGATGGTCTTTAATCCCGCCGCCGCCAAGTCCAGGGCCTCTTCCCAGCTGGCCTCGCGGAAGTGGGTGAGGGGATCGGCGGGATCGATTTTCTGGCCCGGGTTTTTGGCGGCGCCTTCTTTACGGATCAACGGCTTGGTCAGCCGGTGCGGATGGCTGACGTAATCGAACCCGAACCTTCCCTTGACGCACAGCCGGTTTTGGTTGGCCGGGCCGTCGCGGCCTTCGACGTAAAGGATTTCGCTATCTTTGACGTGGAAGGTGACCTGGCAGCCGACCCCGCAATAGGGGCACAGGCTATCGACCTGTTTGTCGGCGCCGCCGCCATAAATACCCTTCGCATCGACCAGGGTGGCCGGCATCAGCGCGCCGGTGGGGCACGCCTGGACGCATTCGCCGCAGGCGCCGCAGGTGCTTTTGCCCATCTCGTCGCCCATATCGAAGACGATTTCAGCACCGATGCCGCGCCCGGCCATGCCGATGACGTCGTTGACCTGGACCTCGCGGCAGGCCCGGACACACAGGTTGCAATGGATACAGGCGTCCAGGTTGACCGCCATCGCCGGATGGCTGGTATCGGCGGCGGCGGCGGGGCGGGCCGGGAAGCGGCTGGTTTCGACACCCATCTTGCCGGCCCAGTTCCAAAACACCGAATCCGGATCGTGGGCCTTGGCAGGCTCCGGCTGGTCGGCCAGCAGCATCTCGAAGACCATGTCGCGGGCCGATTTTGCGCGGTCTGAATTGGTTTTGACGATCATGCCGGCGGCGGGCTCGCGGATACAGCTTGCGGCCAATACCCGTTCGCCTTCGATCTCGACCATGCAGGCGCGGCAGTTGCCGTCGGCCCGGTAGCCGGGCTTCGGCGAATAACAAAGGTGCGGGATTTCCTCCCCCAGACGCTTCGCCGCCTGCCAGATGGTTTCTCCGGCGGCCGCCTCGACGTCCTTTCCGTTGAGGTTGAATTTGATCGTTTCACTCATCTTGGTTCCCCGAACCCGCTACCTTACAGATAATGTCGTCTGGGAAATGTGCCAACACCATTTTCAACGGATTCGACGCCGCCTGGCCGAGCCCGCAGATCGAGGCATCGGACATGGCCTGGCTCAATTCCTGCAACAGCGCCTGGTTCCATTCTTTTTCGGCCATCAATTTTACCGCTTTTTCGGTGCCGACCCGGCATGGCGTGCATTGACCGCAGCTTTCGTCTTCGAAGAATCGCATCAGGTTCAAGGCCGCGTCCTTGGCGCTGTCCTGATCCGACAACACCATCACCGCCGCCGAGCCGATGAAGCACCCATGTTCTTCCAGGGTGCCGAAATCGAGCGGGATGTCGGCCATGCTTGCCGGTAGAATACCGCCCGATGCGCCGCCCGGAAGGTAGCCCTTGAAGGTGTGACCGTCGGCCATGCCGCCGCAGAATTCGTCGATTAGCTCGCGGACCGTGATCCCGGCGGGGGCCAGTTTGACGCCCGGTTCGCTGATGCGCCCGGAAACCGAAAAACTGCGCAGTCCCTGACGCCCATTGCGGCCTTCCGATGAAAACCAGTCGGGACCGCGATCGACGAGGTCGCGAATCCAATAAAGCGTTTCGACATTTTGAACCAGGGTCGGGCGTCCGAACAGACCGAGTTCGGCCACATAGGGCGGGCGATGGCGGGGCAGGCCGCGTTTACCTTCGAAGCTTTCGATCATCGCCGATTCCTCGCCGCAGATATAAGCGCCGGCGCCGCGCCTGAGGTGAATGGCGGTGTTTTCGGCTAATCCTGCCGCTTCGAGCTTGGCGATTTCGCCCAGCAACACGTCCCGCAAGCCCGGATATTCGTCGCGCAGATAGATGTAAATTTCCTCGGCTTCGACCGCCCAGGCGGCGATCAACATGCCTTCCAGGAACCGGTGCGGGTCGGTCTCTAAGTATACCCGGTCCTTGAAGGTGCCCGGTTCGCCCTCGTCGGCGTTGACCGCCATCAGGCGCGGGCCATTGTAGCCACGGACGATTTTCCATTTCTGCCCGGTCGGGAACCCGGCGCCGCCGAGGCCGCGCAGCCCCGAGGCGCTTAAAATTTCGATCAATTCGTCGGGCTGGCGCTTGCCCTCATGGCATTCCTTTAACAGGGCATATCCGCTTTCGGCGACATAGGCGTCGAAATCCGTATAGGCGGGGATGTCCGGGTGGATATGACCGTTCTCGACCGCCGCGGCGACCTTATCCACATCGGCAGCGGTGATATGATGATGACCGGCTTCGGCCACCGGGGCGGTCTCGCAGCGGCCCATACATGGTGCCGGTACAATGCGAATTTTGTCACCCAGCTTTTCCTGCAATCCGGCCAACAGATCCTTCGCCCCCATCATTTCACAGGTCAGGCTGTCGCAGACGCGGACCGTCAACGGCGGCGGTGGCGTTTCGTCTTCGCGGACAACATCGAAATGAGCATAAAACGTCGCCACCTCATAGACCTCGGTTTGGGCGAGACGCATGTCATCTGCCAGGGCGGCCAGATGGCGGGCGGAAAGGTGGCCATAATGGTCCTGGATCAGGTGCAGGTGCTCGATCAGCAAATCGCGGCGCCTGGGGCTGGCGCCTAGCAGGGCGCGCACCTCGTCCAGGGCTTCCGGGTCGACTTGGCGGCCCTTGGGGAAAAACGGCGATTGTCCGCCGCCCTTGGCATGGCCCCTGATTTTGCCGGTATCCGTTGCGGACATGGGGTTTGTGGGCTCCTGGGCATTAACAAAAGAATCGTCGGCCGATTCTTGGAATAATGTATACCACGACACCGGAACCGACAAAAGTAAGGATTGAAGGGGATAACAGCCCTAAAAGTATAACGCAGGGTTAGAAACCGGGGAAGGATTTCGTTATCTTTTGGATCGGTGATCGTCAGCCTGCGGCTGGCGTCGGGAAAAGGATACAAAGGGACAGCCATGGGAGTCGATCTACACGTTGCCAAGCTTTTGTCGTCCAGGCTTTGTCACGACCTCGTCGGCCCCGTCGGCGCCGTCAATTCGGGGTTGGAATTGCTGCAGGAAGGGTTCGATGAAGGTCCCGATGAAGACGGCCGCGCCCTGGCGCTGGTTGTGCGTAGCGCCGATGAAGCGAACCGGCGGCTGGCGTTTTACCGCGTCGCCTTCGGCTTCGGCGCCGGGGCCAAGGGTCAAGCCACCCTGGATGAGGCCGGAACCCTGGCGGCGGGGTTTATGGAATACGGGAAAATTACCCTGGATTGGCCCTCAGGCTATCCCCAGCCGGTCAAACCCGATGTGGTTAAGGTCCTTCTCAATATGGTGCTGATGGCCATGGAATCGCTGCCACGGGGCGGTGGCGTCGGCGTTACCTTCGGCGACCTTGATGAAGGTTTAGGCATCGGCGTTACCGCATCCGGGGAATCCGCCGTCCTTCGCGACGACCTCAGACAGGCCTTGGCGGAGGGGGAGAAAGGCGCCGGGGGAGAGAACGGGGCGCTGTCAGCGCGCAACGTTCACGCCTATTTTGCCCAGTGCATGGCCCGTGATTTAGGCGGCCTGATCGAACATTCCGAGGGCCAAAACGGCGAAATTCAGTTTGCTGTAATATTTCCCGATTCCGCAGATTGATAATTTTCAGCAAACAATCGAAACATTTCGACACATTCGCGATACCTAATTTTCGATAGACTGCCTGGACGTTTTAAACAAATTGTCAGGCGATCAGCGAATGCCACTTCCCGAGCCCCGCGCCGTTTCCTTTTTTAACGCCCGCAACCCTGTGTATTGTGAATGGGGTAAGCGATTTTACCCGACGGCAACGGCCCCTTTCCATCCACGGGCTCGCCGAAGGCATTGATGACCCTGCCCAGCCAGCTGACATCGGGATAGATTACCGGGTTCGATGCGCTAATTTCGACGCGGCATCCCATGCCGACCCCCTCAATCGAACTGAACGGCATCAACAGGGCGCGATTATTTGAAAACCCGATGACCTCGCAACGCACGCGGCGTTCGCCGCGGGTGAGAATGTCGCAATGATCGCCGACCGAAAGGGAGGACTGGATGCCGCTGGCCTCAATCAGCATGCCGACAACATCCTTCACCTGACCGTAGACCGTGTGGTCCGACAGGCGTTCGATTTCATTCGCTATATTCGTGCCGAAGACGGCCAACCCAAACCCCTTCAGTAAAAGCCCACGTAAACCGGAATCACATCTTAATGATAACCGGCATCGCCAGTATGGGAACAGAGCGTTTAAGGTTTATTAAAATTTGCCCTCAAACCCTTATTTTTACACAAAAATAGGAACTGACACCGTTGACGCCTTGCGCCAGAAGCAAGCTCCGAATATGGTTAACGAATTCGTTAACAAAGGTGACTTTCCGGCTATGCGTATCCTCCTTGTTGAAGACGACCTGACCACGCAGCAAAGCATTAAATTGATGCTGGAATCGGCGGATATGATCGTCGATACGACGGATCTTGGCGAAGATGGGTTGGAAATCGGAAAGCTTTACGAATACGACCTTATCCTTTTGGACATCATGCTGCCGGATATGGACGGCTTTGAAGTTCTTCGCCGGCTGCGCGACAGCCGCGTGGAAACGCCGGTGTTAATCCTGTCCGGGCTGACCGAGGCTGACAGCAAGGTCAAAGGCCTCAAAACCGGCGCCGATGACTACCTGACCAAGCCCTTTGACAAGGCCGAGCTTCTCGCCCGAATCCAAGCCATCATCCGGCGTTCGGCGGGGCATTCTCAATCGGTCATCGACACCGGCCTGTTGAGCGTCAACCTGGATGCACACACCGCCGAGGTGAGCGGCCAATCCATCCACCTGACCGGCAAGGAATATGGGATTCTGGAGCTATTAAGCCTGCGTAAGGGAACGACGCTGACCAAGGAAATGTTCTTAAATCACCTGTACGGCGGCATGGACGAGCCCGAATTGAAAATCATCGACGTTTTCATCTGCAAACTCAGGAAGAAACTGTCGACCGCCACCGGCGGTGATACCTACATCGAAACGGTCTGGGGACGTGGTTACGTGCTCAGGGACCCGGACGGTGACAGCCAACAAACCGCCGCCAAGGCATAGCGTTTATCCGATAAACTCTAGTCAAGAACGAGGCCGTAAACGCCGCGTTGTTCCGGGACCGGCTTGAACCTTTCGGAAATACCCAAAACGGTTTCGGCGCCGCCGAGAAACAGTGTTCCGTCATTGGGCATAAGGCCGGCGATGTTGTCCAGAACCATGCTCTTGGTATCCCGATCGAAATAAATCAGCACGTTTCGGCAAAACACCACATCGAATTGACCGAGCGGTTTCAAATCTTTCAACAGATAGCGGCTTTACGAAACGTTTCCTTCCAAGGCGCCTGAACCCCCGTACGAATGATCGTGATTCCCGTCATGTTCATTTTTTCGTTCCGTTCCAATCGATTGGATATTCTGCGCGGACCGGTTTCCGCGGTTTTATTGTTGCGAATTCCATGCCAAGGCTGTTTTGGTATTAATGCATTGAAAAATAACAGGAATTTGTAGTTTCGAAGGAATTATTGAGGGTGGCGGCGGCAAAGAGGGGCGGGGGTAGGGCAATTTTTGCCGGGTCGGCGCCGAAATCGCCAAATGCAAGGGAAGAGCGGCCTTAGGCCAAGTATTTTCGATTAGGCTTTCAGGTCTCTTGCCACCAGGAGCATTTCGTCAGCGGTCTTGAAGACGGTGGCCGACGAATTATAGGCTTGTTGAACCTGGATCATTTGGGTGAATTGGGTCGCTAGGTCAACGTTGGACAGTTCCAGGGTGTTGGGCGACATCGAGGCGATGCCGCTGGTGTCAACGAAGACCGAGCTCGCCGCTCCGGACGAGGGCGATTCCTTGTAGACATTACCGTTTGTGGCTTCGAGGCCGTTGATGTTTGTAAACGTCGCCACCGGAACTTTGTAAATCTTGCGCGATGAGCCATCGGAAAATTGACCGATAACATGGCCTGCACTGTCAAAGGTAACGGAGACCATATCCGACGACGCCAGACCGTTTTGGGTGAAACTAATCGGCGTGAAGTCACCGTACAATTGGGACATGTTGCTGATGTCGAAGGCAACGCTGTTGGTGGCGCCGTCGCTCCAGAGGAGGCCGGCGGTGACGGTAGTCGGCGAGGTCAATTGGCCGTTGGCATCGAAAATCAACGGGCTGCCCACCACCCGGGTCGAGGACGCGGTGGATGCCGCGGTAACGGTTTCGGCGGAGCCGGGAAGCGGTGTCGCGGTATTAACGGTGATCGTCGTGTAATCGGACGAGATCGCGCTGATGGTGTAGGTGCCGTCATTGGTGGGGGTGCTGCCAAGGGTGATTGAATCACCGACGGAGAGGCCTAAGAAGGCCCCTGGTGTATTGGCGGCGGGAATCAATTCTGAAGTCGCGGTGATACTTCGGGCCGACGGATCGATGCTTAGAATGGTGCCCGTTCCGGTCCCTGCGCTCAATGAGAATGCGGACCCCGGCGATGGCGTTGAGGTCGTTAAATTGTCGCCCGTAAACATCAACTGCCATTCATTGGTGGTCTCCGATTTGATGAAGGTGGCGGTCAGGGCACGCGTCAAACCATTGGAATCAACAACCGTGAGACCGATAGTTTCATTTGCCTCGGTAAATTGCTTTTGCGCCGGCAGGTTGACATTGAAATCAGCAACCGTCGTCGAAGAAAAGGAATCGGTGAAGGCATATTGATCGACCCGTAGGGTTTGCAAGGTGCTGGCGCTGGTGAAAGTTCCGTCCGATGCCGGGGCGACGCCCAACAGGAAATAGCCGTTTTTGTCGGTAAGATAGCCCTGGCTGATGTTAATGGTGGAGCCGTCGTCGGCGGTTACCGGGAGTGTCGAGCCGGCAACGTTGACCTGAAAACCGCCGTCACGGGTGAAAAAGACTTCACTGCCGGCGGTCACCGTCGGGCTGATCTGGAAAAATCCGTCACCGGCAATAGCCACGTCCAGGCTACGCTCCGTTGCCGTTAACAGGCCCTGCTGGTCGAGGGTTTGGTAATCGTTAGGTTGGACGCCGCCGAGTCCTCGGTCCTGGCTGGCGAAATTCGTCGTGCCTGAACCGGGGCCGGTGCGCAGGTTGTTGCTCAGCATCGTCGTGAACCGGGTGTCGGTTCTTTTGTAGCCGCCGGTGGAAACATTGGCGATGTTGTTGCCGATGTTGTTCAGGCCATGGGCTTGGCTCATCATGCCTAAGGTGCTGGTTTGAAATATCGATAAACCCATGGTTTTCTCCGGCGTTGGACTCGTGACAATTCCAAGGAAAAAAAAGCAAAAAGGATGCCAACTTCCCCAAATTCATAAGCTATTGATTTTAAAAGATATTTTTTTAAACGAATGCAGGATGCCGGCACTATTTGGGGCGATTTTCCGATAGCCGTGAAATAATTGCCGGGTTTCCAAGGCTGTAAGAGCCTTTGAAATGTGGGAATTAGGAGGGGATCGGGATGAATGTTCTGGCTTTCATGCCCTTGTTTAGGCAAAATCCCGGTCTGTTCAGGCTCCCCGGCGGTTTGTATCCGGGACCTGAAGTTTCTCCCCGTCCCGGCGTTGTTCCTTAATCAGAGGTTCTCTGATGAAAATATCCAAAGTCGGCTCCGCCAAGAAAAGCGCCTCGACGAAAAAGACGAAAAGCACTGCCAAGACTGGTGAATTCGCCGATCAAGTCAGGGGCGCGGCCGCCGCCAGCGGGGTCGAGGGCCCCCATGGCGTGGAAGGCGCAGGCCCCGTTGGCGCCGTTGATTCGATCATTGCGGTGCAAGAAGTTCCCAATGCAACGGACGGGCGCTCGAAAGGGGTTTTAATTCAATATGGCGACGATCTTCTGAACCGGCTGGACGACCTTAGGCTGGCTATTCTGGACGGCGTCCTTTCCAAGGATATGCTGACGGAACTCGCTCATAATCTGCGCCAGAAACGCCAAAACAGCGACGATCCCAGGCTCAACGATGTTATTGACGAAATCGAACTCCGGGCCGAAGTCGAGATCGCGAAATTAACCCGCGGCCTTTGACCCTGGATTTTCCCCGGGTTTTTCTTGGAAATCCCCTACATCCAGCTAAATACAGTATTTTCAAGGCTCTATAGATGACGCTTGGATAAAATTGAGTCTTGCGGTGAGCGTTCACCCCACTTATATTCCGGCCACTAAAAATCAATTAAGGCTTTAACATCCGGGGCGCCAAGAAAAATGAACGTTACCTTATCCCCTGACTACAAACCCAGGGTCAAAGACAAATTTATGAATGCCAGGATGCTCGAGTACTTCCGCCAAAAGCTTTTGAGTTGGAAGACCGATCTCCTGAGTGAATCAAGCAACACCCTTCAGCACCTTCAAGAAGGCGGCAGCGTTGAATCGGACATCGCCGACAGGGCATCTGTCGAGACGGACCGCTCCTTGGAGTTGAGGACCCGTGATCGCGCCCGCAAGCTGATTACCAAAATCGATGAGGCGCTGGAGCGTATCGATAAAGGTAGCTACGGATACTGTATGGAAACCAACGAGCCGATCAGCCTGTCCCGGCTCGAGGCCCGGCCCATCGCAACGCTATCGATCGAGGCTCAGGAACGCCACGAGCGGATGGAAAAAACCCACCGCGACGAGTAGGCGTTTTTGAACCGCAAATTCGTCGTCGCAAATGAAGTTCATTTGCTCGGGATTTGCTTTAGCCACACACAAAAAGAGGCCGGTGCGTGAGCACCGGCCTTTAAGTTGCCAGGTTCGAATAAGAGACCGAACCTAGAACGGGAAAATGATGTCCCAGATTTGCGTGCCCCAGCGGGGTTGCTGAAGTTGGCTCAGCGTGCCCGAGCCGCCGTAGGCGACGCGCATTTCGGCGATGTTGTCGTCTGAAACGGTGTTATCGGAATCGATGCCCGAGGGCCGGATCACACCGGTCACCATCAGTTCGCGAACTTCGCTGTTGACCAGGATTTCCTGACGCCCGACGATGACCAGAGACCCGTTCGGCAGAATTTGCGTCACCACGGCGGCGAAGGTCAGGCTCAACGTTTCGTCGCGCTCGATGGTGCCGTCGCCGGAGGTCGAATGTTTATTGCCGAAGCTCATTACCGAAGCCGGTGAAAGGGCTTGCGGCAATACTTTGGCGTACTCGGCTTCCAGCCCGAGTAAATTGGTAACATCGGTGTCTTCCGAGTCGTCTCTGTCGCGCTCGGTCTTGTTGTTGAACACGGCGCTGTCTGCCAGATCCAGTTTGACGGTGACGATGTCACCGATATTCTTGGCCCGATGGTCTTTGAAGAAGGCGCGGGCGCCGGCCCGCCACAAAGAATTCGGGTTGTCCTCGGCAACTTCCGGCGCCGGCATCGGCAGGCTGACCGGCTTATAGTTGTGGTCGGCCCCCATTGAGTGGTCCAACATGAATGTTAGTGCATGACCGGTTCCTGGTCCATCGGGATGATGGTTTCCGGGCTTTTTTAGCGTTCCCGCCGGGAAACCCAAACCCATTCGCCGCGCCGCCATCGCCGCCACCCCGATCAGGCCGAGGACAAAGACAAGCGCCAACAAAAACTTCAGATAGCCTGAGAATTCCATGACCCGGTTATGTTTCCTTTAGTCTTCGGCCAATTGGGCGGATATCCCGGTCTGTTGATCGGTCAGTTCCTGGGCAAGCGCGTTGAGGTCGTTGAGTAGGGCTTCGATGTTGGTGGAGATGGCCTCGGGGTCTTCCGGTGGGTTAGCGGCGACGTATTCGCAAAATCCCTCGATCTTGGCGGTAAATTCGCTCAGATCGATGCTGTGGTTGGTGGCGACAAGTTCGCGGGCTTGCGATATCAGCGTCGACAGGGTTGCAATCTCGCTTTCAATATCGAATGTCTCGTTCATCAATCGGGTTCCTTATTTGAATCCTGGGACCAAAGGGAGGAAAGGCCACCATCGGCCGCCGGGGAGTATCCGTTTGCGTCCGGCCCGGTATGGCCGGCGTTGGCCTGATAGACGTAGGCGAGAATCTCGGCGACGGCGGCAAAGGCTTCTATCGGGATCTCGGTGTCGATATCCATGGAGCTCAAAAGTTGCGCCAAGTCGGCATCCTCACGGACCCTGACGCCGTTGGCGAAGGCGATTTCCAGAATTTGTTCAGCAATACGCCCGCGTCCTCCGGCCACCATTTTGGGCGGACGGTTATCGACAAGGTCGTGGGCCAGGGCGACGGCCACCAGTTGTTCCTTGTCGTCGCTTTCGCGGTCAGTTTCGGAATCTGACAAGATGCCTCTTTCAGCTATTAAGGGCCGCAACACCCCCTTAACGTCGGGGCGGGAAGTCCGAACGCCGTAACACTATAAACGTGACGCAACGAGCTTAAAAAACACTTAACCGGACCATTGAAATAAATCTTTTTATATCAATTAGTTAAAGCTTTATTTTAGGGTCTGTTTCGGATTCAGTGGGGGCCGTGAAAGACGCCTTGATGGCCCGACTCGAAGGCTGCCGACTTTTACCAATTATTAATCTGGAAATGATAAAAAATTATTATAAAACAATAAGTTAATGAAAGATATTTGGTTTTAAGTTAACTATGAGTTATTTAATTCAAAACCCTAAATCGGCAATGTTTTGAGGTTTTTGAGCCCCCGTCATAACGGAGAGGCTAATCAATGTCCGCTTAACCCCCCAAAGCAGATGGGGTGGATGGCTCCCTCTCCCGGCATCGCAATGTGCCAAAGTGTGGTTGTCATTATGCAACCACGAGCAAAAGGAGCCATCCGCCATGAATGTTACCACTGTCGGCCTCGATCTGGCCAAGAACGTTTTCCAAGTCCACGGTATCGACAGCACCGGCGGGGTGATTGTCCGCCGGTCGTTGCGCCGGCGTCAGATGATGCCGTTCTTCGGCAAGTTGGAGCCGTGTCTGATCGGCG
>PVBE013013825.1_pt1 | contig 11994 bp, 8 predicted proteins | sample 1631181 | NCBI WGS metagenome assembly PVBE01 (sample SAMN08397723, study PRJNA350692) | Marine metagenome, whole genome shotgun sequencing project. | isolation source: water | place: Pacific Ocean | collected 2012-04 | reverse complement strand
TTGATCTCCGCTTCGATCTCCTCGGGTGTGACGTAGGGACCAAAACGGAGGGGTTCGTCTACTTCCATCATCAGCGGGATGTACCGGAAGTGTTCCGCCCACCTCGGGCGAATCAGGTGGCCGGTGAGGTTTCGGGTCACCATGACCGGGCAGCCGAGTCGGTGCACAAGGCGCCCAATTCCCGGCAACACCGGCTGCGTCTTTCCATCCCAGGTGCGAAATCCCTCTGGAAAGAGCATGACAGCGTCGCCCTGGTTCACCATGTCCACGAGGGCCAGCACCGAAGCCTTGTCCTTGACGAACTTCTTCTTGGGAAACGCCCCCACCCAGTCCATCCAGTGGCCAAGAAACGGCACGGACCACAAAGCCGCGCTGGCCATGAACCGAAAGGGCCGCCACCACGCCATTCCCACCCAGAGGGGATCGAACATGGAGGTGTGGTTGGAAACCCAGATCAGGCCTTCTTTGGGGATCTCTCGTGTCTTTCGGGTGCTCTTGGCGCGAAACCAGACCGCCCCGAGCACCACGATCAGCATCCAGTTGACCCGGTAGAAGCATCGGACAAACAGAGATCTCTTGACCACCACTTTCAGCACCTCTCCCCGTGAAAGGTAGCATCCTCCACATGCCGGGCCCGATCCAGTCCTTGTGGAAGCACCGCCTGTGGCCTCTGTGGGTGGCCCTGGCAGGGGTGGTTCTGATGCTGCCTTCGTTGTTTGTCGGCATCGACGGCGACGACTTCATCCACCGCTTGAAGCTGCAGCATCACCCCCTGATGGGGGAGCCCCGATCCGCAATCTGGGAGCTGTTCCGCTTCTTTCCCCCTGGAGCGGAGGCCGACTATCTCCGGGAGGGCGGCATCATGCCCTGGTGGGCCAGCGACGAATTGCGCATTGCCTTCGCCCGTCCCTTGGCATCGGCCACCCACGTGCTGGACTACTGGCTGTGGCCCGATGGATTCGTGGTGCAACACGTCCACAGCCTCCTCTGGTATGGACTCGCGGTGGGACTGGTCGCAGTGTTCTACCGTCGCGTGGCGGCCGGGGCGACTGCAGCAGGGCTCGCTGCCTGGATGTTCGCCGCAGAGGATGCACACGCACTGCCCGTGGGTTGGCTTGCAAATCGAAATGCCCTGGTGCCGCTCGTGTTTGGCATGGCCACCATCCTGCTCCACATCCGGTGGCGGGAACGGGGGGGCTGGGGAGCCATGGGGGCCGCAATGGGGGCGTTTCTCCTGGCTTTGGCGGGGGGAGAGGCCGCGCTGGGGGCGATTGCATACCTCGTGGCGTGGCACATGACGCTCTCCGAGGACCGGGGACTCGAGCGGTTTCGGCCGCTCGCGGGGTACGCGGTCGTGATCGTGGCCTGGCGGATTGTGTACGAGGCCTATGGGTTTGGGGCCCATGGCTCGGGCCTCTACGTGGACCCCGGTGAAGAGCCCCTGGCCTTCGCCCTTGCACTGGCCGAGCGTGCACCCCTTCTCCTCTTCAGCCAGTTCTCCCAGGTTCCGGTGGACCCCTGGATGTTTCTGACCACGGAAGTCCAGGTCGCGTTTTCCGTCTTTTGCGCCCTCTGCTGCGGGGCTTTGGGGATCCTCTTCTGGCCCTTTCTCCGCACCGCTGCACACGCCCGGTTCTGGGCACTGGGAATGTCCTTCTCCTTGGTGCCCCTTTGCGCCTCTTTTCCAATGGACCGACTGCTGGTCTTTCCGGGAATCGGTGCCTTTGGCTTGCTGGCCACTTCAGCGCAGGCGCTGGGGATGTTTGGGGGAGAACCCCCCAACCCGCTTCCCCACCCGGTTCGGAAGCTCGCTGTGGGCGGCCTGGTCTTGCTGCATGCAGCGCTTGTGTTGCCCTGGACACCGCTGCGCTCCAGCCTGGCCACGACCATGTTCAAGCCCAACCGGGTCATCGCGGACTCGATCCGGAACCACCCGGACATGGCTGAAAAGAAGGTGGTCTGGGTCAACAGCATCGACCTGGGGACAGCGTACCTGCCGGTGATTCGAGCGGTTGAGGGCGACCCGGTCCCCAGGTCCATGCTGCAGATCAGCAGCATTCTGACCGAAAACCACCTGACCCGGCTGGATGAAGACACGCTGGAGGTCCGTCCCGTGGGGGGCTTTCTGGCCCGTCGGGGGGACCGGCTCTCCCGTGGGATTCGAGACCCCTTCTCCGTGGGCCAGGTGGTGACTCGCCCCGGGGTCCAGGTGGAGGTCATTGAGGTCACAGCCGACGGCCGCCCCGCCATCGCACAATTCCACTTTGATGTGCCCCTGGAGGACCCCTCCTTGTACTGGATCACCCTCTCCTTGAAAGGGGCCAGCGAGTTCAAGGTGCCAGGCATCGGAGAGACGGTCATCGTGCCCACCGCTCTTCCTCCTGGGCTCTGAAAAGTTGCTGGCAACAAGGGCCCAAGGGGACAATCAGCGGGGATGAACCTTCCCTCACCTTCCAGGGGGTCCGCCGCCGCGATCGGGCTGGTGCTCGTCGCGGTGCTCGTGACCTCCTTGCTGCACTGGCCTCTGCCCCTGCACTTGGAGGGATCAGAGGTCCACGCCCACTTCCACGGCAGCCACGTGTGGTGCTTCGATCACATGGCGGGGATGATCACCGGAACAGCCGACTGGTCCCACCGCACGCGGGAAATCGGGTTTCCCGAAACGGTCCAGTTGCGGTTCATTGCCTGGGTTCCGGCACTGCTGGCCCTTCCCTTTCGTCCATTCGTGGGACCGGTGGGTGCCTACAACCTGGTGCTCCTGCTCTCCCCCGCCGCATCGGCCCTGGCCACGTGGCTGTTTCTGCAGCGGGTGGTGGGCAAGAGGCCCTGGGTCTGCGCCGGGGCCGCCCTCTCCTTTGTCCTCGGGCCCTATGCCCTGGGCTGCATGGCCAATGGGCAGATGGCCAAGATCCAGCTTTGGATCATTCCCCTCTGCCTGTGGGCGGTGTCCAAGGCCATTCGCGGTCCCCGTGCCTGGGTGGGGCTCGTGCTTGCTCCGGTGTTCGCCCTGGCGGGTGCATTGACCAGCCCCTCCACCACTTTGTTTCTCCCCTTGGCGCTCTTGCTCTTTGTTCCCTGGGAGCTTGCCCGGAGTCCCTCGAAACGGGCGCTGGGCATGGCTGCCCTGGCCCTGGTGCTGACCGCCCTCGCTCTGTTGCCGGCCCGGTCCTACTACGGAGGGTTGCGGAGCACCTCCTCCATCCAAGCCTTCTCGCCGGGCCGACCTCCGCCCGCCGGGGAAATCCTGGAACCCAGCATCGTGGCCCAGCCGGAGGAGACCTTTCTCACCCAGGCCCGTCGCGATGCGCACCCGAGCCAGTCGCACCACGTGACCTACCTGGGGCTCCCTGTGCTGCTCTTTTGCCTGGTCCTGTGCCGGCGCCGGTTTGAAGGCCGCGGTGCTGCCCTGACCCTGCTTGTCGGGGGCACGCTCTTGTCCATGGGGCCACACCTGGCCTCCGGGGGAGCGCTGGTGGAGTGGGGAGGGCACACCCTTCCCCTGCCGGCCATGGCCCTGGAGGCCCTGGGCTACCCCACCGCGGACAGCGGCATGTACTACCGGGCCATCCAACTGGCGGCCCTGGGCATTGCGATTCTGATCGCGGGCGGGAGCGGCACGGGACCCAAGGCCATTGCCCTCGCCTGGCTCCTGGGGTTGGGGCAGGTCTACGACGGGTGGCGGGTGACAGACATGCTCTGGCCCCGGGATGTGGCCCCCCTGGAAGGAGCGGACCTGCTGGCGGAGATGGCAGCCGACCCGACACCCGGCGCCGTGCTGGACCTGCCCCTGGAGGCGGAACCGTACGTGGGGGGCCGGCACATGCTGGCGGCTGTGGCCCACGGCCGGGCCACCAATGCACTCCCAAGACAGAATCGAATCGCCCACCTGCCACACCTCGCCCGGCTGGATCGTTCCTTGAGGGGCGACCCGGACGGCTTGGAGTCCCGCCTCTCAGCGCTGGGGTTTCGGTACGTGATCTGGCACCGCACCCAGGATCCGGATCCGGAAACTGGAACGCGCCTGGAGGCCGCCCTGGGGCCCGGCCGATCCAGCGATGACGTGGTCGTCTGGAGCGTGGACCCATGAGGCAGCGTGCAAAGAGCGTGGGCCTCGAAGGGCTCGGAGGGCTCCTGGCGGGGATCGTGGCCCTGCTGTTCTGCAACCAGGTAGCCTGGATGCACCCCAAGAGCTGGCTCTGGGCGAACCGCATTGATGTGTACGAGGGACAGGACCTCGGCGGCACGCTGTTCCTGCTTGCGCGCTCCCTCGCGGGGGATGCAGGCATGCACACGACCTTGGTGGGATGGCCCGTCGGCCACTCCTTCAACAATGCCTTCCTGAACCCCCTGTTCACCGACCTCATGGTCCCCTTTGTGAGGTGGCTCGACCAGCCCCTGGGCTACAACGTGGCCCTGCTGCTTGCCCTGGCCAGCAACGGACTCGCTGCCCAGTTGGCAGTCCGGATGGCGGGGGCCGACCGCGGGTCCGGGCTTCTCGTGGCGGCCCTGGTGGCAGCCAGCCCCTTTGCCATGAACGAAGCCCTGGAGGGGCGCCCCGTCAGCGCCTGGTGGGCGCCCAGCCTGGCGGCCACCGCCCTTTGCGTGGCGGGGCTCAAGTCGTGGAAGCAGATGTGGCTGTTTGCGCCCGGGCTGTGGTTCCTGTGGATCGCGCTGGTGGTCTATCCCTATGCACCGGCCCTGTTGGCGCCCTGGACCCTGCTGGCCGGACTCGCCATGGTGCTGCACTCCCGGGAGGATCTGAAGGGGCGTTTTGCGCGTGCAGGCGTGGGGGCGGTGCTGGCTGCGGGTCTGATGAAGGTCTTTCTCTCGGTTTCCAACATCCACCCGTCCACGTCCCTGCTCTTCAACCCTCCGGGTGGAGGAGATGGAACCCACCTGGGACACGTGGTGCCCTCAGAGCTGTTCTATCTGGGCTTTGCCGGTGCGCCCGATGCCTGGTTCTCGCTCTTGCGCACCCTGGGCCTGGGCAACCTGGCCATTGATGAGACCTCCCTGTTGCGGGTGCCCGCGGTGTTGGTCCTGGCTGCGGTGGCGGCCTGCGGCCTGGGCCGAAGAGCCGCCTGGGCCTGGGCGCCCGCTCTTGGAAGCGCGGTGTTCCTGTTCGCAATCTCCCTGGGAAATGAGGGCGGTGGAGTCTATGGCTGGTTCATGGAGAATGTGCCCTGGTACCGGGCCTGCCCCCGTCCGGATCGCTACGCCATGCCGGGCTGGATCCTGGCGGTGATGGCGCTGGGCATCGCCTTGTCGGCTGCCTGGGCTGCCCGAGGTAAACGGATGCGGGGCGGCCTGGGGCTCGGCCTTGGCTACCTCGTGCTGCTCCAGATCTGGACCCGCCAACCCGGCCCCCTGCAAAGCTGGCCCCCCTTTGTGGGCCTTGCCGGCCTGGAGGAGGAGGCCCTGCTCCTGGACTTGCCCTTGGGCATGCCCGACAAGACCATTCTGCTCCTGTTCGCCACCCTGCCGGTGACCCGCATCACCCCGCCGCCCCAGAGGTTTGGGGTCTGGCGAGACGGGTTGCGGGAGAAGGACTGGCCCCTGCTCCAGGCATTGGCCCAGGTGGAGGGGGAGGGATTTGCTTCTCCCGCACAGCTGGCACGGATTGCGGAAGGGCGCCTTCCGGAGGTGGCGGCCGGTCTTCGCTGTGTGGCCGTGCATCCCAAGCGGGCCCATGACCAGGATCTCGCGCCCTGGTTGGAGGTGCTGGAGAGTGCTGGCGCCGAGTTGACCTCCACCACTCCCGGGGGGATTACCTTCTACAAGCTCGTGGACGCCGAGGGGGTCTGCGTGCCCGATCCCGTCGACGTGGATGACGGCGCGTTGCCGCCCTTTCCCAAGCCCCTGAACGCCCCGGGCACCCCCCCGGCTGGAGCGCCCCGATGAAGCGCCCCTTGTTTGCCGTGCTTGTGGTGGGAGCGGTCCTGGCCGGGTTGGAGGGGCTCGCCCAGGTGCTGGAGCCCGGCACAATGGAGCGGTCCATCCCGACCCCCGCCCCCGCCACAGACGAGAACCGATCCCTGATTTCCGACTTTTCTCAGCGCCAGGCAGCCCAACGGATGGCTGCGGGTGAAGCCACGCCCCTTGTGGAGGACGAATCCCGTGGTTGGGCCCTGCCTCCGAGCAAAACCCTGATCCAGGGGGACATCACCTGCCGGATCAACTCCCTGGGCATGCGAGGCCCGGAGCCCGCAGCGAAGGGGGAGCAGGAGATCAGGCTGCTGGCCCTGGGGGATTCCTCGGTCTTCGGGTTTGGCGTCATGGAAAAGGACGTCTTCGTGGTGCAGGCAGCGAGCTCCCTGGCTGACACACTGGGCACGCCGGTATCCTGGGCCAACGGGGCAGTGCCCGGCCATGACTCGGGCCAGTCCTTGGGCACGCTGAAGCTGCACGGCGCGCAACTGGCGCCGGACTGGGTCCTCATCGGGTCCCTTTGGAGCGATGTGTACGCGAACTTCGGGTCGGGTCCCGCGGAATCCCCAGCGCTTCGGGGACCCCTGCGTCACCTGGCCACGTACCGAGCGGCGCGGCGCCTGCTGGCGCCCTGGCTGCGCACCCGAAAGGTGCGGTGGATCGACTCCGCGGAAGACATTGGCACCACAGGCGCCATCGGCTCCCGCGTGGCCCTTCCCCAGTATCTTCAAAATCTAAAGTCCATGGCGGTCGAGGCCCAGGCCCAGGGAGCGCAGGTGCTCTTTGTGGTCTTGCCCGCCCCCATGGACTTTGATCGTGTGCCCGTGCCCGAGGCGGTTCTGGAGTACCGGGCCGCCATGCGGTGGGTAGCCGATCAGACGGACTCCCCCTTTGTAGACGGCCCCGCGCTGTTCCGATCCGAGGGCGCTGATTTTCGATGGTTCCTGGACCAGGTGCACCCCAGCCCAGCCGGTCATGCCCTGCTGGCCCAGGCCATCGCCACCACCCTGGCGGCCGCACCATGACCTGGGTGCTGCTCGGCTTGGCCCTCGCTGCCACACGGTGGCTGCCCCACACGCCTGAGACCGGCTGGCACCGCACCCGCGATCCCCTGTTGCTCCTGGTCCTGGGGCTGGGTGCTGCCGCACTCCTCCACTGGGCAGCCCCCTTCCACATGCCCAGGGGATCCATCACCGCCTCCGACTTTCCCGAGTATTGCGGCTGCCTTGTGGCCTTGAATGAAGGGCAGGCGGACCTGTGGTCCACAAACCGATCGGTCTTCGCGGCCTGGCCCGCCGCCTTTCTCGCCCGCCACCTGGGGGTGTTGGATGGTTTCCTGGCCGCCAGTCTCGGAAGTGCTGCCTGGACGGTGGCCGCCGTGGCGCTCTGGGCACGGGCTCTACATTCGCGCCTGGCAGCCGTCCTGGCAGCCCTGCTCTACGTGGCCCTCTCCCCCCTCGTGGTGACTTCCCGGATGATCAACCTCGTGCCGGAGATGGGGGCCTTTTTCGCCACCGGGGCAGCCCTGACGGCAGTGGCCCTGCGCTGGCCCCGTCCGGCCTTGCTGCTCTTGGGAGGGGCCGGGGCGGGCCTTACCCTGTTGGCGGAGCTGCGGGGGATTCTGTGGGCGCTGCCTTTGTACGGCCTGCTGGGCCTGGCCGCTTGTCGGGGGGAGAGGCGGCGCATTCCCCTGCGCATCGGGTGCGTGCTCCTGCCCCTCTTCGGGGCCTGGCTCGCGGGACCGGTGGCCTATCCCCAGGGAACCACCCCCCTGGAGCACCAGGTCAACCTGCAGTTTCGCTACTCGGAAATGGGGCTCACCGATTCGAAATACAAGCCCCCCTGGGATGTCGCGACCTCCTACTATGTCTGGGGAAGATCCCGGGTGACCGACATTCCCGCAACGTTGCTACACCTGCGCAGCCAGCGCCAGTACGTGCCGTCCTATGACGAGATCGCACACCTGGAGGATGCCGCAGGAGGAGCCGTCATCCGCCACTGGTTGCCGGTGTTGCCTTTTGCGGGGCTCCTGGCCTTGTGGGGTCTACGGAGGCGACCCTGGCTGGTGTTGGGCCTGGTGGGGACTGTCCTCCCCTTCCTGGTCGCCCTGCAGGGATCCATCATGGCCTCCCGCGCCGTCTTGCGCTTTCTGGCGAACGCCATGCTGTTTGTGCCCTTGTTGCTGGGAATTGCGGGAGCGACCCTGGCCTCCACAGCGCCCCGGGCGGGGCCGCGGGGGTGGATGCGGGGTCTGGCGGGGGCCGCCATTGTGGGGGCCACGGTTGTGGGGATTCTCCCCTCCAGCCTCTCCCCCCAGGCGGCCTGGCGGATTCACCTGGAACGTCCCGACGGAAGCCGGGACCTTCAGTGGTACACGGCAAAAGCCCGAGGGGAAGCTGTCCCACAGCCCGGCCCGAAGGCCCTGCCGGAGGCCTGCGCGGCAGCGTTGAAGCAAGATGCGGAAAAGGGGCGGCCCCGGTGGGTAACCACAGAGTTCTCCCATCTCGGGTCCTGGAGTACTCCTCAGCCCAGTGCTGCGCCGATGGGCTCCACCCCCAGGTAGCCCGTGGGGTCCACATCCCCCAGGGCCAGAATCGTGGCCCCCTGGGAGTTGGTCTTGGGCACGCGGTCCATCTCCGAAAAGACCACCACCACCACCTCTTCGGCGAGGGTCGCCTCTACCTCGCCCGGCATCTGCTCGAGCTTTTCCTGAATGGAGATCAGGTCCGTGAACAGCACCTGGAAGTGTGCGCTCTGGGTGCCGATGCCCGCATGGGTGTCCCAGCCGGTGCCCCAGAGCCCCTCGTGCTTCACCACTGCGCAGCGGGTCAAGCCCTGGGAGAAACAGGTCAGCGCAGCATCCACTCGCTGGGAGACATCCACGTAGCCAGACGTGTCCACCGAGCCGAGATCCAATGTGTTCAGGTTGCGGACCAGGCCCAGCTGTTCTCTGGCGGCGGCGAGATCCCGCACGAACCTTGCGGAACCCGGGTCTGTCCTGGCCGTCGCAAAGGCCTCGGAGCGCTGGGCCACGTGGGCCGCGATCTGCTCCTGCAACAAGGGCTCCACCTGCTGTCGCCTGGGTGCCCATGGGATCCACATCGATGCCGGGCCGGCCAAACATGGGGGCAAAGACCCACGTGGGATCCCAGCCTCCGGCCACAAAGACAAACAGGAACTTTCTGCGAGAGGTCGTGGGCGCTGCAAGAAGGGTCGGAGACAGGAGTCCCGCGGGAGCAAGGAGCCCTCCTGCGAGCAGCACACCGAGCTGGCGACGGGTCAGCACTAGTAGCTCAAGACCTCGGGATCCTGGAGCAGGGCCACGAGCACACAACGCCATCCACGGCTGGCACCGTTGAGGTCCTCGGGATTGGGTCCCGCCGCCTCGGTCCAGAGAGCCCGCAACATGACGAGGTGTCCCTCGGTGGCCTTCTCCCCGGTCAGGCGCCGCACGAGGTTCTCCAGGTTCGCCTCAAAGGCTGCATCCCCCGGACTGTGGGTGTCCTCCACTGCGCCAAACAGTGAATCGTCCCCGGAGCCAAACCCCTCCATCGCCACAGAACTCGCTCCTTCCGCCAGGCGCTGAGCCACCAGGAGCCAGGTCAGACTCGGTGTGGCCTGGGGCTGGCTCACATAGGCGCCGTCCACCCCTCCCGACAGGATGCGGTACCCGTAGGTGTCGCTGCGCATCAGGTCGAATCCCTGGTATTCCCAGGTGAACCCGGTCAGATCCTCCACCACGCTGGCCAGCCGGGGGGCCCCCAAGAGGCGTACCGTGGATTCGGTGCCCTCCACCGTTGCCCCTGCCCGGTAGATGGGGGTGTCTGTGATGGCCCGAACCAGCGCCTTCAGCTGCAGCCCAGATGACAGAAAAGTCTGCCGCAAGGACTCGACCTGCGCGAAGTCATCGAGTTCGGGGGCGCGGCGTCAGAGGGCCTGGGACATGCGCTTCACCACGCAGGTAGGAAAGCGTGGATCGTCGGCGATCGCCTGGCCCAGGCCCGCAAGGTCTGACACCGGCGTGCCAAACCACTCGGGCTCGGTGTCCAGCAAGAGGGGCCCCAGGGTCTCCCTCTCCGCGTGGTAGCGGTCGATCTCAAAGATGCTGTACTCGTTCAGGCTGTAGAACCCGAACAGGGCGCTGGCAATGGGATCGATCGAGGCGTGGCAGCCCATGCAATAGGGGTTGGCCCGCAGGGCGTCCTCCACCGCCTCCCCCTCGGCAATACTGGCTCCGTCCAGCGAGACCGGCCGGGAAAGGTAGTCCTCGCACACCAACAAGCGCACCAATGCAGCCACGCGGCCCCGGTTGTAGTTGGAGACGGTCGTATGGTACCGCCACCACAATCCGTTGGTGGCAAGCACGCCCGCTGCGGGACGGCCATCCCCGTACCGCGCTTCTTGCCAGCCCTCTCCTTCCTCGGACCCTTCTTCTGAAAAAGTGAGGTCCCAGATGCTCACCAACAGCTCGTTGGCCAGGGTGAAGTCCGCCGTCAGGATCTCCGAGAAGGGCCGGTCCCCTGCAGCCAGATGGGCCATGAGACGCAGGGGTTCCTCCCCCACCGCTCGCTCGAAGGGGTACTCACTGCCCGGAGAGGACGCGAGGGCCTGGTACTCCCGATAGGTGACCAGGAATTCATCGACCTGGGTGTGCCACTGCTCCGCGAAGATCTCCACCAGGCGCTGCTCAAAACGGGGGTCTTCCAACCAGGCATCCCGCAAGGTCTCCAGGGCTGCGGGGTCGGCCTCCACCTGGTCCAGCTCTGCCAGGGTGGGCAGCAGGCCGCGGAGATCCAGGCTGATTCGCCGCAGGAGCCGGCCCCCGGTGAGCAACACAAGATCGTCATCTCCCGGAACGACACTGTCATCGGTGTCGCTGTCTTCCGTACCGCTGTCATCCGGGCCATCTCCCTGGGTGTCCAACTGGGAGTCGGTGGAACCCCCCTTCTTCCAGGGCACGCAGGTTCCCTCCTTGTTCAATAGGAACCCCTCCATGCAAGGGGAGGAGTTGCAAGCAGCCAGGAGCAGGGTGAATCCAAGGAGCATCAGTCGAACAACCTCATGACATCGTGCAGGGCCTCGGCTTCGTCCCGAAGATCCACGCAGGCCTCCCCGATTTCCTGCCCCTGCTAGGTCGTTGTCCCGCAGCCATCGCAACCCGCCCCAAAGTCCAGGTCGTACCACTGCCCCGCCGGGCTTCTCACGGAGAGGATGCCTGTGGCATGGCCGTCACAGGACGCGCTGTCAAAGCGCACCCCCAAAAAGGAAACGTTGTGCGCCCCGGTGGAGAACCCGCCGTTCAGCTCCAACTCCCAGGTGCTGATCTGGCTCTCGCTGGTGATCCAGAGGGACTGGGTCGAGCCTTCCCCAAGCCAACTGCTGCTCCCATCAAAGCTCCAGGAGCCCATCATGGTACCGGTCACCACCTCAGGCCAGGTTCCGGGTCCACTGGCCCGTTCGAGCTTCAGGTCGCCGCCTCCCACAAACCACTGGTCGGAGTCGTCCACGATGTAGCAGTCTCCCACCAGGTGAAAGGGCCCCTTTTGCCCCGCCAACGGCCCCTCGTAGTCAGAGGTTCCCGCAAAGAGGTAGCCGGTGCTGGAGAAACAACCGTTGAAGCTCCCGTTCAGGTTGTATCCGCTGTCTGCAAGGCACTGGTTGTCCCGGCCGGAAAACATCGAAATGTAGGCATCCCGTGGGGTGTAGGGATCCGGAAATCCGTGGGCCAGGACCGCCCCGATGGCGCTTTCCACGTCGCTTGAAGTCCACTCCGGGTCCGGGTCCTCGGTGTCCGTGTCCTCCGATTCCTCACCCGATTCAAGGCACAACAGGAGATCCGCCAGGAGAACAAGGGCATCGGGTTGGACGCCTCCCCCGAGGGGCATGGTTCCTTCTTCGATTGCCCGCACAGCAATGCGCTCGGAGTAGAGCGCCGCCACGAATTGGGAGTCAAAGTCCACGCCCACTGGCGCCCCGTGGCGAACCTGCGTCTCCGAGGAGTGGCAGGTGTTGCAGTAGGTCTGGAAGAATCCCGACCCCCAATTGTCCCAGGTGACCCCCATGGGA
>PVBE011373896.1_pt1 | contig 11994 bp, 6 predicted proteins | sample 1631181 | NCBI WGS metagenome assembly PVBE01 (sample SAMN08397723, study PRJNA350692) | Marine metagenome, whole genome shotgun sequencing project. | isolation source: water | place: Pacific Ocean | collected 2012-04 | reverse complement strand
ACTGTAGTGAATATGCGCCGGTTTCCTTTGAACTCATGAATTGCACTCTTTGACTGAAGCCAGTTTCTATATCCATCCAAAGAGGATTTGATAGGCTATCCGTAATTATCAACGACCCTTCTTGATGTATTTTGTATCCAACAGAAACCCTGTTTTTTCGATTGTCAGTTGTGAAAACCATTCGGTTGCTAAGGTTTTCGAAATTGATAGTTGTAGAACCAACCGATTTTTTTCGTATTTCAATGCTTTGGGTTCCTTCGATATGGATTTCTTGTTGGAATGAAGTTTCACACAAATAGAATGGATTTGAAGTGGTGTCAACTCGGTTGAGGTTGCGGTAAGGTCCTTTGGGAATCACAATCAGGTTGTTTCTGAAAAACTCATCACGATGCCAGGGTCGGCTCAAATCATAGAAAACATTGCTTGCATCGGGGTGATTGCAAAATTTCTCAGGTTTACCAGTTGAGATAAAAGTGGCGGGTGAAAGCTGAGGGTCAATGTGCGAGACTATTAGACTTTCATAAGGCAATGCCCATGTCTTGATAAATTGTTCACGACCCAGTACAGCTCTTGAAATGGCGAATTTTTTCTCTTCAAAATGCAGGCTTTGTTCAACCAGCGTTGTGACTGCTTCCAGGCGGTTGGTGTATTTTTCACTCACTTTCAAGTGCTGAGCAATCCCGATAGCGGAAATGGCCAAAAGAAAAAATGCCTGGATGCCATTTGGTACAGAATGCCTGAAAAACAGAATGCAGAACACCAGGCCAGCGAAAAAGTTGATTGGCATAAACTGAATCTGGATGTAATGGGGAAAGTTATTTTGTGGAAACGTGATGATGACCAAAGCATACACCACAGCTACTGATCCAACAAGCAATAGTGCATGCAAAATTCTTTTTCTCAACAAAAGCCAGATAACGGAAATTGAAATGAAAGTCGGGATCAAAAATGCTGATATCCTTAGGTGACGCAAGTAGTGTTGGCCGCTCAAACTCCAAAACCACACTTGCCTCAAGCGTTCTGTTGAAACTTCTTCGGGCATCGCGGATTGTTCGTATTGGTTGGTGAAGAACAACATCCTGATGGCGAATAATGAAATTGGTAGGATTAAACTTATTGCGAGTAATTTGAAGTTTCGCGGGTTATCCAAAAAACGCCAGCAATAGATGAAGAGAATGAGCGTGATGGCAAGTGGATGTAGAAAGATAGTGACCAATTCAATTGCTGCTATCGTGAAGAATAGGATGGTGGACCTTGTTGTTTCAAACTTTTCGTGCAGGGCGAAGGCAAGCACGGCAAGACTCAAAGCCAATGGCATCTGTGAGGCAGGTTCAAAAAATACATCGAAACATCCCACCGCGAAAACGGCTACAATCGTTGCTGCTGCAGTTTTATTCTTTAACCAATGTGCGCAAATCACAAAAGCGGCATAATGAAAAAATGCAAACGATACTGAATAGACGTAAAGAATCCCTTTCAAACCCATCCCCGATTTTATGGCCAGCACAATTGGAATTTGAGGAATGGCCGTGCCAAAACGCCAGCCATTAAAAGCAAACCATTCCTTCTGAACCAGTAGAAAAATTTGTCGGGCGTTATCGAGGAAGATGACGCGTTCCAGGCAGAAAATGACTGAAAGCACCAGTAGGCATAAGAAAAAGCAATGACCTATTAAAATTGAAGCCGGAAAATTCTCCTTTCTGTACATAAAATTGAAGTCCTGCAAAATTGATTAAATCTTTAAAGTTTAATCTCCTGATTCTTTGGGTTTTTTGGAAAATCAAGCAATGCGCTGGTGACCTCTATTTTCCTAATTTTGTACGCTTTTTTATACGCACTTTATGTGGTATAAAGTCTCAACTTTCATATTAAAGAACCGCCATTATCTATTGGCTGCCCTGGTGCTGTCCACTGCGCTTATGGCCTCAACAATTCGGTATGAGGTTGATTACGGCTTTTCCAAGGTAATTCCAGAAGAGAACCAGATTTTCCAGGAGTTTCAAACGTTCAAAAATCTATTTGGCGAAGATAGTGGTGTAATGGTGGTTGGTGTGGAGTCTGGCAACATGTTCAAAAAGGACTACTTCAATGATTGGTATAACCTGGGTGAACAGATAAAGTCGGTGGATGGTGTGCAGCAGGTTTTATCTGTGGCACATTGTTACGACCTGATTAAAAACAAGGAAGCCAAACTCTTTGAAGCGAAACAGTTGGTTCCTCATCAATTCGAAACTCAAGCCGAAATTGACTCCATTCGCGATCGTTTGTACAACCTTCCATTTTATGAAGGGTTTTTGTACAACAAGGAAACTGGAGCCTATCTCATGATAGTAGCGCTTGATGATGAAGATGTGTATTCAAGCAAACGTTTGGAAATTGTTGCCAAAATCCAGGAACGGGGCCAGGCTTTTGGAATGGCACATCAATCCGAAATGATCTATGCAGGTTTGCCCTTTATAAAGAGCTACAAGATAACGGCCGTGTCGAAAGAAGTTCGGCTTTTCTTATTGTATTCAGGGTTAATGGCTTTCCTGATTTTGTTGGTATTGTTTCGGTCGTTTTATGCAGTGGTTTTTTCCATGATTGTTGTGGCTGTTGGGGTTGTATGGGCATTGGGATTGATTTCGCTGTTTGATTATAAGATCAATCTCCTAACTGGTTTAATTCCGACTTTGTTGGTGGTAATTGGGGTTCCGAATTCGGTTTATCTGCTCAATAAATACCACTCTGAGTTCAGAAAGCACGGCAACAAGATTAAAGCGCTTTCTCGTATGATTGAGAAGATTGGCTATGTTACATTTTTCGCCAATCTCACTACAGCCATAGGTTTTGTAGTCTTTTCCTTCACCGATGCACTGATGTTGCGCGAATTTGGAATTGTGGCAGGATTAGTAATTACAGCCATGTTCGTGATTTCTTTGGTGAGCATTCCTGTAGTGTTTTCGTTTTTGCCTGAGCCAAAGATGAGGCACACCAGCCATCTGGAAGGAAAGCTCTTCACCTCAGCTTTAGAGAAGATGAGCCATCTTTCTCAACACCACCGAAGGAAGATTTATTTGACTGCTTTTGTTCTTGGCATAATTGCAGTTGGCGGAATGATTCAGCTGACGCCTCGCGGCCATATGCTCGATGATGTCCCGCACGAATCGAAGATCTACCAGGACCTCATGTTTGTGGAACGAAATTTCAATGGCATCATGCCTTTTGAAATCGTTATAGACACGAAAAAGAAGGGCGGTGCAACACAAATTTCTACATTGAAAAAAATTGATCGGGCGCAAAAGTTGCTCGATGAAGATTCTGTGATTTCCAAATCAATTAGTGTTGTGGATGGATTGAAGTTTGGCACACAGGCATTCTTTAATGGGAATCCAAAACATTACCGTTTGCCAAAAGACGGTGTTCTTACGAATGAAGTTGGAATGATTATGAAGTATTTCGGAAGTGCGGGAGATGAAGGACAGGAAGTGTTGAAAGAATTCATAGATTCCACAAAACAATATGCTCGTATCAGTTCAAGGATGCTTGATATTGGTTCCGATAAATTGCCCGAGTTGATTGCCGAATTGAAACCGCAGTTTGATGAGATTTTTGACACTGCTCGATATAACTTGGCCTATACCGGAACCAGTGTGGTTGCATTTGAAGGTTTTCGTTATGTGATTTATGGTTTGATCAATTCTGTTGCTTTAGCATTTGTGCTGATTTCCTTGATAATGGCATACCTTTTTGTTTCAGCAAGGATGTTGTTGCTATCCTTGATTCCGAATATTGTTCCGCTGGTTTTCACCGCTGCATTAATGGGTTATGCCGGAATTCCCTTGAAGCCAAGTACCGTTCTTATTTTCAGCATTGCTTTTGGAATATCTGTGGATTTTACCATTCATTTCCTGGCAAAGTACAAGCAGGAGCTGCCAAGAGTCGGGTATAATATTTCTGAGGCCGTAAATGCTTCCCTTACCGAAACAGGGAGAAGTATGATCTATACAGCGATCATCTTGTTTTTCGGATTCATTACATTTACCGCAAGCAGCTTTGAGGGAACTTTTTATCTCGGGTTGTTAACGTCAATTACGTTAGTGGTGGCATTGTTTTCAAACCTGATTCTTTTGCCAAGTTTACTGTTAACTTTCGATAAGATTGTGAATAAGGAAGGCAAATACTTTACAAAAAAACTTGAAAAGGCCGAGCGTAAAAAGAAGCGCAAAATGACGGCCAAGGACTTTTAAATATACTTCGTTTACCCATGTATAAAGAATACAAAACACTTGATCTACCAGCTTTCGATGCAGAAGTACTTGACTTTTGGAAAAAGGAAGGAATCTTTGAAAAGAGTGTTGAAAAGGTTGCAGGCAAAGGCTCATTCGTGTTTTACGAAGGTCCCCCCTCTGCGAATGGAATGCCGGGCATACATCATGTTATTTCAAGAACGCTGAAAGACCTATTCTGTCGATACAAAACGCTTAAGGGTTACTCGGTTAAAAGAAAAGGTGGCTGGGATACGCATGGGCTACCTGTTGAATTGCAGGTTGAAAAAGAACTGGGTATTACCAAAAAAGATATTGGAACGAAAATCAGCATTGCAGACTATAATGCTGCTTGTAGAAAGACAGTGCTTAGATTTAAAGACAAGTGGGGTGAACTCACCGATAAAATGGGGTACTGGGTTGACCTGGAGAATCCTTATGTCACTTTCGAAAATGACTATATCGAAAGCCTGTGGAGTTTGCTGAAACGGTTGTACGAAAAGGACATGCTATACAAAGGCTACACAGTTCAGCCCTATTCTCCAGCCGCGGGTACTCAGTTGAGTTCGCACGAACTAAACCAGCCTGGATGTTACCGCGATGTTCGTGATCTTACCATCACTGCCCAGTTTGAACTTGACAGTATTCCCGATGGACATTTGCTTGGTTCGTTGGTTGGAACTGGTGTTAATTCTGTGCCAGTTTATGCTCTTGCCTGGACAACTACTCCATGGACTTTGCCTTCAAACAGTGCGCTTGCCGCTGGTTCTAAAATTATGTACTCGGTTGCTAAGGTAAAAAACAGGCTAAATGAAACTGAACAGTGGATAATCTGCGCCAAAGATTTGTTTGACAAAATAACCAGTAAAACTGAGGTGATTGGAGAGCCACATACGGTGCTTGGAAATGAGCTCATTGGACTCAAATACAAGCAACTCTTCGAATGGATTCAACCGGAAGAACCAGCTTTTGAAATCATAGCTGGCGATTTCGTGACCACCGAAGATGGAACAGGAATAGTTCACATCGCCCCAACTTTTGGTGCGGATGACTTTCGTGTCGCAAAACAGGCGGGAATTTCTGCAATTACGGTGCTGGATAAAAATGGAAATCCTACTCCTTTGGTGGATCGTCAGGGGAGATTCGTAAACCTTCCAGAATTGGGAGAATTTGCTGGGGCCGCAGTAAAAGATGATTATGAATCTGATGAAGTAAAGAAAAGCAGCAGTTTCGAAAACACGGATGTGCGCCTGTTAAAAAAGTTATTGACGGAGAATAAAGTCTGGGATAAAGAAACTTATGTGCACAGTTATCCCCATTGTTGGAGAACTGATAAGCCTGTTATTTACTATCCGCTGGATAGCTGGTTTGTAAGAACTACTGCGTTGAAAGAGCGGATGATAGAACTCAACAAAACCATCAACTGGCAACCACCATCAACTGGTGAAGGGCGATTTGGCAAGTGGCTCGAAAACCTGGTAGATTGGAATTTGTCGCGCTCGAGATATTGGGGAACTCCTTTGCCGATTTGGAGTACGGAAGAAGGAGATGAAAGAATTTGTATCGGTTCGGTTGAAGAGTTGAATAGAGAAGTGCAGAAAGCTGTAGAAGCGGGGTTAATGAAGGAGCAACTGGCCCAGGATTTTGATTTACACAGACCTTTCGTTGATGATATCATTCTTGTCTCTGCTTCAGGAAGACCAATGACACGTGAAGCCGATTTGATTGATGTTTGGTTTGATGCCGGTGCCATGCCTTATGCCCAATGGCATTACCCTTTCACAGATGAAGGTCGCTTTCAGGAAAATTTTCCGGCAGATTTTATTGCAGAAGGTGTTGACCAGACCCGAGGATGGTTTTATACGCTACACGCATTGGGCGTTTTGCTTTTTGATTCCGTGGCTTATAAAAATGTGATTTCCAACGGATTGGTGTTGGACAAAGACGGCAATAAAATGAGCAAACGCCTCGGAAATGTGGTTGACCCATTCACTACAATTGAAAAGCAAGGGGCTGATGCCACGCGCTGGTATCTGATGGCAAATTCGCAACCTTGGGATAATACCAAATTCGACATGGGAGGCATTGAAGAAACACGCAGGAAATTCTTTGGGACGTTGTACAATACTTATTCTTTCTTCTGCCTATATGCAAATATTGACGGTTTCGATTATTCCCAGGAAGAAATTCCCGTTCAGGAACGCGCAGAGATTGATCGCTGGGTGATTTCGCTTTTGAATTCTCTTATTCGCGATGTTGATGGTTTTTTCGCTGCTTTCGAACCAACGAAAGCTGCCCGAGCCATTCAGGGTTTTGTGGACCAGCATTTAAGTAATTGGTATGTGCGGCTTTGCAGACGTAGATTCTGGAAAGGAGATTTCACGGAAGATAAAATTGCCGCCTACCAAACCTTGTATCGATGTCTCGAAGCAGTATCTCAATTGATGGCTCCGATTGCTCCATTTTTCAGCGAAGTGGTTTTTAGAAACCTCAATGCCGTTACAAATCGTAATGAGGCAGTTTCAGTTCACTTGAGCCATTTTCCGGAACCCGATCTCACCTTGATCGATCCTGCTTTGGAAGAGAGAATGTCATGGGCACAGGATATTAGTTCAATGGTGTTATCGTTGCGGAAATCTGTAAAAATTAAAGTGCGTCAGCCTTTGGAGAAAATTCTGATTCCCGTTCACGATGAAAACAAGCGTTCGCAAATTGAGCAAGTCGAAAACCTGGTTCTAAGTGAGGTAAATGTTAAGCGAATTGAGTATGTGACGGACACAACATCTGTGATCATAAAAAAAATCAGACCTGATTTCAAAGCTTTGGGACCAAAACTTGGACCCAAAATGAAGTTCGTGAAGCCCGCATTGGAAGCCCTTCAGCAAGAGCAGGTTCAGCAATTCGAAAGTGAGGGCAAGATCGATATCGATTTGGATGGAACGGTTGCCGAAATCCGCATTGAAGAGGTAGAGATTGTTTCAGAGGATATTCCGGGCTGGTTGGTAGCCAATAAAGATGACCTTACTGTTGCGCTGGATGTAACAATTTCAGAGCAGTTGCGTAATGAAGGACATGCCCGTGAGTTTGTAAACAAAATCCAGCGAATCAGGAAGGATAGCGACTTTGAAGTGACTGATCGAATCATCGTTAAAGTGCAGAATAACGCGGACTTCAGCCCTGCCCTAAATGATTTTAAAGACTATATTTGCAGCGAAATTTTGGCAGAGGAATTGGTGTTTTCGAACACCATTGAGGCTGGAAATCAAATAGATGTTAACGACATTTCGTTACAGGTTATGGTGGCGAAAAAAAACAACACCGATGGCAACTAACAAAACAAGATACTCCGACAGCGAATTACTGGAATTCAAAGATCTGATCGCTCAAAAGGTAGAATCAGCACGTAAGGAATTGAAATATCTGCAAGAGCAAATCAACCATTCCGATGAAACCGGCACCGATGAATTGGACCACAAGTTTGGCGGACTCGAAGACGGTGCAAGTACCCAGGAAAAAGAATACCTCAACCAGATGGCTTCACGTCAGATTCAATATGTAAATCATTTGGAAAAAGCGCTCATCAGGATTGAGAACAAAACCTATGGTATCTGTCGTGAAACGGGAAAACTAATCTCGAAAGAACGTCTGAGAGCAGTTCCTCATGCTACGCTTAGCATTGAAGCCAAAAAAGCTGCACGCAAATAGAACCGTGCAAAAACGGTTCAACAACAAGTTGACGCTTGTTGTCGTAAAACAAACTGAACAACTACAGTTCCACGCATGTCAGAAGGAAGTCGCCCCGGTAAGTTTCAGCTCATCTATTTTCCTGTTATACTCATTTTGTTAGTCCTCGGTGCAGATCAAGGGCTTAAATTTTGGGTTAAAACCAACATGTATATTGGTCAGGAATTCAGCATCCTGGGCAACTGGTTTCGATTTCACTTTACGGAAAACGAAGGAATGGCCTTTGGCCTCACCATAGGCGGTGATTATGGCAAGCTTATTCTCAGCTCATTCAGGATTGTAGCGCTTATCGGCCTGGTTTACTATTTCGTTTACTTATTAAGAAACACCACTCGTCCAGGTTTGGTGATTGCCATTTCGCTCATACTTTCAGGAGCATTGGGCAATATCATTGACAGTACTTTTTACGGGCTGTGGTTCAACAGTAGTTACAACCAGTTAGCCACGTTTCTTCCCGAAGGGGAGGGGTATGCTACTTTGATGCATGGAAGAGTAGTTGATATGCTCTACTTCCCTGTTTTCGAAGGCTATTTTCCCGAATGGTTCCCAGCATGGGGCGGGGAGTATTTTATCTTTTTCAGGCCTGTATTCAATATTGCCGATGCTGCCATAACTGTGGGAGTATTGATGATCATTATTTTTCAGCAGCGATATTTTGCTGAAGAGGATGATGAGGATTTGTCAGCCGAATCTGATGCTGATGCTTATGATCAAGCTGCCCAGGAGGCAGCCGGTGCGTGATTCGTTAGAAGTTTTCCCGAACCAATTTTAACTGTAGGCTCCAATCTGTCTGCATCTTCATGATAAGGAGATTATCGAGGTCATTCAATACCCAAATCTCGTAACGACTGGCTTCATCTTTCAGTTTCAGGCATTCAAGGCTGGTTGCGCCTTGTGAAGTATAAATTACCAGTGTTTCGATGCCTGTGAATCTGTAGGGTCGATATTCCCCGTTCACCCTTAAAACTACCTCTCCATTTTCAATCCCAGTGTTTACAGCAAATTCACTTAGCCACATGCAAGATTGATTCATCAATTGTTTGGGGCCTTTGTCAAACTTGGTGTAGAGTGAAGTAGCTCTTCTGAGTGCAGTTTCCGGGATACGGACAGTGCCTGAATTGGTTGCATCAATTGAAAGCCACCAGTCAAAAATCATCTCTGGTTGAAGCGCTAATAAATTAATTTTCATTTCAAAAGCACTTCCGTTGAAAAGCACATCGTAAACCAGTTGATTACCTTTTTGGATTTGGAAAGTATCTTCCTGGGCCTGCAGGTTGAGAAAATTGCCGATGAGGAGTATAAAACTTAAGAACAATGTTTTCCAGAGGCGCATATTGGGACTTTAAAAAAGCGATCTACGAAAATAAGGCTTGTGGGAGAATCGGGGATTTATCGACTAATGAAACTACTTGCACACCATGAACATCTCAAAATCGTTAACTTTAATACATGCCGGCAAACAATTTTTACCAGGTGTTGGGGCTTCAACCCAATGCCAGCGAAAAAGAGATCAAGGCAGCTTATCGGAAGCTGGCACTGATCTACCATCCCGACCGGCATGGTGGTGACAAGGCTTATGAAGTCCGATTTCAGGAAATTCAAAAAGCCTACGAGGTTTTGATAAATTCGTCAGAACGTGCGGTTTACGATCAAAAACAGAAAAGAAGAAGACCAGGCCCACGACCCAATTCCGGCAAAGCAAGGCGGATAAAAGTTTACGTTGACAAACGCATTATTCCTTTAGGCGATTCTTTCACTGTAACGTTCACCGTTCCATCCCCGAAAGCTGAAATTGTTGTGGAGAATCTTGCGCATTTCAAGATCATTGAAGGTCCGATTAAACGGACTGGACTGTTTTCGCACCAGGGCGTTTTAACCGTGATTACAAAGGTGAGTTATGAATTGCTTCCGCTAAAACGTGGTTATTTGCCTGTAGGACCTGCTGCGTCACTGGTAAATGGACAGCGTTTTCGTTCTGGCGAACTGCATGTGCGCGTGGTAGCTGGGCCATATCAACGAAAAAAAGGTACAGGAATCAAACTTAAAAGCCGGTCTAAACTTGCGGTGGCGGCATGCTTTTTACTTTTTACGCTTTTGTTTTTCAACCTCGTGAACCTTGAACAGGAACCACCCATTGAACCCCGATCGCATCGCCACATGTACGATGTGTTGCAATTGCAAAACGGGGTAGCACCTTTCGATGCGCACTTTGGAGTTGGGGAGTACGACACCGAATCGTACAATAAAATAATGTTTACCTCGAAACACAAACAGGATGTAGTGGTTTGTGTCGTAAAAACTTCCACCAATGAGGTGATCCGCAATGCTTATGTCCAGGCCAACTCACAACATGAAATGCGGCATTTGCCCGATGGTTTTTTCTACATCAAAGTTTATTCAGGAAAAAACTGGAGCGAGAATAAAGAACTTGAAGGTGCCGATGTTCGTGGTGGTTTTGCCTGGAACGAAGAATTCAAAGTTTACGATAAACCTTCGCTGCATGTAAAATTGAACCAATTCACCAATTCGGAGCATGTTTTTTACACCGATTTCGAGATTACCTTGTATGCCGTGGATAAGGCCAATATGGCCGGTGAATTTGTGAGCAGCCAACAGTTCTTCAGACGAAAATAAATGGGCAGCCTCCGAAGAAACTGCCCATACCAAGCTATAGCATTGGCACCATCTGTAGTTTTACGATTTGCGTTTTAGCTATTCAGCTTTTATAATTCTTTTAAAGTATTGTTGTTCACCAATTTCTATGGAAACATTGTAAACACCTCCGGCTATTCTACTTCCATCTATTGTAAAAGAGTGAACTCCTTCAGATAGTTGCGAATTGGTGACTTCTTGCACTGCTTCGCCAATCATGTTCAACACCGTAATACGAACCATGTTTGGTTCTGAGATGGCAAGTCTAATTTGGTTGCTTTCGCGAAATGGATTTGGATAAGACTGAATCTTAATTCCATCATCCAATTCTGAGATTTCAGCATTTGCTTGCCCTTCTCTATGTTCACCCATTCCACCTGTGAATAGATCTGTGCAGCTCTCTAATCGGGCTTCAAATGTTGAGCCGGAATAAGCCCGAAAACCTTCCGAAAGCACAACATAATTGCCCGCTCTAAACGTACCTTCCGATCCGCTAAAAAAGTAAATCGTCTCAAGTGGGTCGGTAGTTATCGAAGTTTGCCCATACATGTCAGCGCACTCATCAACGGTGATATTATCGCTATCGAAGAATGATTTGTTGGTTTGTGTGGTTTGAAATGCTGCCACTGCGCTGGCCCTTACGTCATTCACTCTGGCATTGTCCTCGGTGCTTATTGTTCCTGTTGCATTAGCTCCATTGAAAATTCCGGGATTTGACCAATTCTGAATTCTGTTACAGGAAGTTCCTGCATCATCGCATTCTGTTTTGTAAGCCATAATGGTACGGAAGTTTGTTCCTGCGCCTAGCCAAACATATCCATGCCCGTAGGAGTATGGGGTATTGTTGGCGTCAACATAAGTATCGTGACGACAACCAATTAAGTGTCCAAATTCATGAGGAAACGTTGCCGAATTGTTCAAATACCACATGGCGCAATACGCTTCACTAGATGATGCCTGAATCGTCATGGCCTGGCCGCCAATTGCGCCCGACCCACCAACCAGGTTGTCAACCAGCAACAGACACATGTCTGCATCATATAGGTTTCGCTGATCATCCATGTTGTCCATGAACCCATCGGTTGGATTCCAAAACCGATGAAGATCGAGAGATTTGGTGCCGTAAGTAGGATCTACAATTGTGGTGTTAGACTCCGTGTACCCGACTTCAACTGAACGTGCCAATTCTACATTATGGCTCACATTGCTGTTGGCTTGCGCTCCATTCCAATAGTTCACCAGATTTTGGATGAAACCCTTGATGTCGGCAGTGTTACTGTCCACTGAAGAAGTGTATGCAACTAATAACCGCACATTACAGCTTCCGCCTCCACGTTCGTTTCCGCCTGGT
>PVBE010397533.1_pt1 | contig 11994 bp, 10 predicted proteins | sample 1631181 | NCBI WGS metagenome assembly PVBE01 (sample SAMN08397723, study PRJNA350692) | Marine metagenome, whole genome shotgun sequencing project. | isolation source: water | place: Pacific Ocean | collected 2012-04 | reverse complement strand
GCAACTCCAGCTGACGCCGCCGTACGGTGACTTGTGACCGCAGGCTACCCCCGCATGCGTCACCTGTCCGATGCCTCGAAGCTGGCGAAAAATGGCCTCGTAGCCTGTAGCCTGTAGCCTGCAGCCCGCCATAGCGAAGCGATGGCGCCATGATCTCGAATCGCGATCGGTCGTTTAGCGAAACGTCAAGACCACCTTCTGATCCACCGGCAACGCGCCGGTCCTCGCCCTCACCGCCGATCCATCCTGGCTCCACCCCTTCAGGGGTTTGCCGTCGACCTCCACCGCCGCGACCTTGGAGCCGTGTAAGAGGATCTCGATGGCGCGGGTTTGGGGGGCGCCGGCGTAGGTCCCGCTGGCGGGCTCCACGGTGACGGTCACCCTGTCGCCGGCGGTGGACTGCCGGATCACGGTGCGGCGCAGCTTGCCGTCGAGGTAGTCCACGGTGTGGCCGTCGTCCTCGAAGTGGGTCAAGGCGGTGGTGCCGCCGGGGAAGACGCGGACGCGCAGGACGCCGTCATCGCCGCGCTCCGGCAGGATGGCCCCGGCGCGGGCGAAGAGCGGCAGGCGGTAGAGGCCCTTGTCGGTCTTGAGCGACACCTTGCGCAGCCAGCGGGCCTTGGCGCCGCCGGGCACGGCCTCGCCGCGGTGGTAGTCGTACCAGCCCCCGGCCGGCAGGTAGACGTCGGTGGTGTCAGCCTTGGCGGTGGCGGCCAGGGCCACCATCAGTTGCGGGCCGATCATCTTCTGGCGGCCCAGCCGGCGGGCCTGCAGGTCGGCCTGGAAGTGGTAGACCAGGGGCGGGAACACCGCCTCGCCTGTGCGGTGGGCCTGGTGGGCCAGCGTGTAGATGTACGGGCCCAGCCGCCGACGAAGCTCGATGTTGGCCAGGTTGCTCGGCCGGTGGCCGATGCGGTCCGGCGCGGTCTCGTGCTTCTGCGCCAGGTTCTGGGTGTGGGGCCGCACCGGCACGTCCACGGCGGCCCCGCAGGCGAACCAGCGCGTGTAGAGGTCGTCGAGGTCGCCGGTCAGCGCCTTGCGGTGGAAGCCGCCGATGTCGCTGCCGTAGTAGTCCACGCCCGAGAGCGACAGGTGCAGCTGGGCGTTGAAGTGCGCCCGCAGGCTGCGCAGGTTGGAGCCGATGTCTCCGGACCACATGGCCACCCCGTGGCGCTGGATGCCCGCGGTCCCCGACCGGCTGAGGATCCAGGGCCGCTGCCGGGTTTTGTGGCGCCGGTATCCGCGGTGGATGCTCCGGGCCCAGGCCAGGTTGTAGAGGTTGGCCACGTCGGCGTGCTCGTGGCCGTACCGCGGGGGCTGGCCGTGGTACCAGCCGGCAGTGTCGAAGTCCTCGGGCTCGCCCAGGTCGGTCCAGTGCCCCGCGACCCCGGCGGTCACCAGGGCCGCGCGCCGGTAGTCGTGCCAGAAATCACCCGCCGCCTCCGACGTCCAGTCCACCATGCCGCCGGCGCCCCACCAGGAGTCCATAAACAGCGGCACGCCCACGCCATTGCGCCGCACGAGGTAGCCCGCCTGGCTCAGCACCCCCCACTCGGGGAGGGCCTTGCTGACGTAGGACTCCTCGATGACCACCAGGCCCACGCCCTGCTTTTTCAGGCGGGCGATGTTTTTGGCCGGGTCGGGGAACCTGGCCGTATCCCAGCGCAGGCTGCCCATGGGGCTTTGGGGCGAGCCCTGGGTGATGCCGCCGAACCAGAAGAGGTCGAGCACCACCCCGTCCACGGGGAAGCCGTGCTGGCGCAGCGTGGCAAGCTTGCCGTCCACCTGGGACCAGCTGCGGTAGCCGTACTCGCTGATCCACAGCCCGAAGGCCCTGGCCGGCGGCACCGGGGCACGCCCGGTCAGCTCCATGTAGTCCCGCCGCAGGTCCCGCAGATCGGGCCCCGCCATGAAGTAGAAGCGCACCTCGCCGCCACGGAGCGTCACCTCCCAGGGGTCCTGGCGCAGGTCCCAGCGCTGGGCCTGGGCCTGGTCCACGAAGACGCCGTAGCCGTGGTGCCCGGCGCCCAGGGCGTAGAGCACCGGGATCTGAGTGTTGCCCACGGCGCCGCCCTCGTAGGAGACCATCTTGTTGCCGTACTGGTTGCCCGGGGCGCGCACCTTGCCGATCCAGTCGCCGTCGGGCTCACCGGCCTTGCCGAGCTGCTGGCCCAGCCCGTAGGCGTGCCTGGCGCCCGCCCGGGTCAGGGTGAGGCCGGCCAGGGCGCCCTCGCGCACCAGCGGCGCCGCGGTGGTGTACAGCACCTTGCCGGTGCCGGCGGAGCGCACTGTCACGGCCAGCGTCGCGCTCACCTGCAGGTCCAGCTCCGGGGTGACCAGCCGGCGTGGCCCGGGGCGCAGGATGGACCGCGGCCCGGTGTAGCTCACCTTGTGCACCATGGGCGTCACCGGGATCGGCGCGACCGCCTCCCCCGTGGCGGGTTTGCCCATGTAGCGAAAGTGGACCAGGTCGTCGTCGAGCACCTCCACCACCAGACGGAGGGCGCCGGCGTCGTGGGCCTGGCGCACCACCCCCGGCGGCGCGGCGCGCGGCGGGTCGACGCACTTGATCGGAGGAGGCTGACAGGCGGCGAGCAGCAGTGGAGGCAGCAGGCAGAGGTGTCTCATGGAAGGGATTGTAATGAAGTTTGAGGAATGAGAAACGGCGAATGCGAACAGCGGCTAATGTATAAACCACCAGGCGGCGCCGGCCAGGCCCACGGCCATGACAACGGCGATCCAGATCAGGCGCTTCTTCGGGTCGGGCACCGCCCGCAGGCGAGCTGTGCCGAACCGCCGCTCGCTGTCCTTGCGCGACCGCAGGGACCGCCGCAGCTTGCGGCGCCGGGACGACTCCAGGGACAGCTCCGGTGGCTTCTCTGCGGGAGGCTCCTCGAGCTCCTCGGGCCGGTGCAGCTCAACCTCGTCCAGGGGGAGCGCCCGGTCCTCGGGCACGTACGGCTCCGGGTCGGCCATGCCAGCGCCCTCGGCCGCTGGCGGGGAAGGCTCGTCCTCCAGCGCCGGGGGACCGGCCGGAGAAGGCTCGTCTTCCAGCGCCGGGGGACCGGTCGGCTCCGGCGCTCCCACGCCGAGCTCGTCCAGGTTCAACTCCAGCTCCCCGGTGGGATCCGACCGCAAGGTGGAGGGGCGGAACTCGGCGTCGTCGTCACGGTGGTCGATGTAGCTCAGGTCCACGCGCACCCCCTCCTGCTCGTCGGTCTGGAGTGAGGGCGTTTCGCTGCCGTCCAGCATGACGAGGTTGTCATCGCTGGCAGGCGATTCGGGTGGAGACGGATCGTGGAAGGTGAACTCCAGATCGTCTTCATTGTCCCGTCTTTCAATCAACTTCGGTACTCCTCGAAGGGTGAAACAATACAACAATAACGGAACCAGGGGGCTCAGGGAAACCCTGATTATACTCTCCTATCCAAACCAGATCAATCCGGCCAGCGCCAGCCCCAGACCGACGACGACGCAGGCGATGATCCAGGCCGGGAACCGGACTAGGGGATCCTGCCGTGCGGTGCCGAATCGCCGGTGGGGACTGGTGGCAGGTGCAGACAACGGCTGCAGGGCCGGCACCGACGCCGACTCAGTGGGTTTTTTGGGCTCCCGGTCCGGCGAGGATTGCTGTACGCGCTGCTCGTCGCTCTCGGTCATTGAGCCACGAACCACGCGTCCGGGACCGCGAGCGGGAGTCTGCAGCTCCAGCTCCTCGAACTCCTCTCGTGGAGGATGGCCGGCAGGTCCTCGGCCTCGTCAAAGTCCGGGTCCGGCTCGGCGGCGAACGCCGGCGGGTGCACGTCCGGGAAGCCCGGCTCGGTCCCGATGATGTGGACGTGGCGCCCGGTGCTCGGTCGCTTACGCGGCCTGTCCCTGTCCATGTCCAGCGCCAGGTCCTCCTCCACGGGCAACAGCTCCTGGGTGGGGGAGGGGCGGCGGAACCTGGGGGCTGCCGTCTCTGCCTCGCCGCCCGGGTTGGCCACCACCTTCACATCCAGCGAGGGCGGCTCCGGCGGGGTCGCCAGCGCGCCCGGTCTTGGCTGCGGGGCGCGGGGGTGATCATCCTGGGGCTCGTGCGAAGGTCCTGGCTCGTCATGTTGGTCTGACCGGGACATATCCTCTCCTAACTGCCTACAGAAAAGGATGAGTTAGGAAAATCCGCTGTCCACGGAATTACGACGCGGGAGTCACTGACGGGGTTTTGGGGAGGTACCTGAGCCGAGGACGTCCAGCGCACTGCACCTTGTCACCTGATCGGCCATTGGCCGTGTAGGGCGGGGGCTTGTCCCCCGCCGTCACCACAGGCGGGGGACAAGCCCCCGCCCTACGAGGAATCAGCCCAATCAATCTTCGCGGTAGAACCAATGCGTCCGGAGAAGACTGAACCCGCAAGTTGCCGCTGGATAGCCTTGTAGCCCGGAGCCCGGAGCCTGGAGCCCTGATCACAGGGCCTCCGCGGCCCGGGGTGATTGCGAATCATGAACTGTGGTTGATTTAGCCCTTGAACCAGAGCAGGCCGACCATGGCCACCAGAAGGCAGATGATGCCGATGACCAGCACCACCACGTGGTGCACGCCTCCGCTGCGCCTGCGGGGCCGTGCCGGGCTCTCCCCGGGCTCGTCATCCACAGCGTCCACGGCGGTGAACCCCATGCTGGCCGCCGCGTCCGCGGGATCAGGCGAGGCGGTGGGGCCGCACTGGGGCCCCACGGCAGGGACCACCAGCTCTCCGGGCAGGGCCCCGGCCTAGGGCCCCGGCCTCGGGCACGTCGTCCAGCTGCGGCGAGGGAGCGGCCTCTCGCGGCAGCGCGCCGGCCTCGGGCACCTCGTCCGCCGCGTCTTCCAGCCGCGTCATGACCGCGGCCACCGCGTGGCCGGCCGTGTCCCGGGGCGCCCTGAAGTCGAGGTCCGCGCTTTCATCCAGCCGGGCCCTGACCGCGGCCGTGGCATAGGCTGCCGTGTCCATACCCTCGTGGTCGAGGCCCGCGGCCAGGTCCAGGTCCACCTCGTTTTTGCCGGGGGGGGGCTGCCTCGGTGGCTTCCTGCTCAGCTGCGGCGGCCTGCTGCTGCTTCGGCACCGCGGGCGCGGGCAGCAGCACCGAGTCCAGGGCGGAGTCGTCGGGGGTGCCGTCCAGCATCACCAGGTCCTCGACGCCGGCGCTCTCGATGCTCAGTCGTTTGGGGCGGTCGGTCACTGCTTGTCCTCGAGTGGTTCCCGTACCATGGTGATCCCGGTGAAGCCATAGAAGATGGAGACCAGCGGGTTGAGCAGGTTGAGGAAGCAGTAGGGCACGTAGGTCCAGGCGGCAACGCCGAGGGTGGCGATCATGTAGGCCCCGCAGGTGTTCCACGGGATGAGCACCGAGGTGAGCGTGCCCGAGTCCTCCAGGGCGCGGGAGAGGTTGCGCGGGGCCATGCCGAGCTTGCGGTAGGCCTCGCGGTACATACGCCCCGGGATGACGATGGCCAAATACTGGTCAGAGGCCAGCACGTTCATGCCGAGGCAGGTGCAGACCGTGGCCAGCACCACGCCGCCGGCGTTGCGCGTCTCGGGCGGCGGGGCCTCGGACTGCGAGATGCCGCGCCCGACGAAGAAGAGCACGGCGTGCAGCGCCACGGCCGTGACGACGCCGCAGATGGCGGCGAAGCTGAGGCTCTGACCGAGCCCGGCCCACAGCACCCCGGCGCAGGCCAGGCCCGTGAGGTAGGCCAGGATGATCAGCGGCCGCCGGGCCAGCCGCAGCATGGCCGCGGCGATGGCCTCCAGCATGCCCGCGCGCTCCATGACCCCGCCGAAGCAGAGCGCGCAGACCACCAGGATGATGGTGGAGAACATTGAAGAGAGCCCGCCCCGGTTGAGCAGGTCGTCCACGGTGGCCAGCCCCGTGCTGGCCTGCACGCCGTGGTAGGAGACCGCCAGCAGCTGGCCCAGGTTTTGGCTCTGCACCACGCCGGCGAGCACCACGCCGAGAAAGTAGCCGCCCATCAGCGCCGGCAGCGGCGGCACGCGCAGCACCACCATGGCGATGACCCCGGCCGGCGGCAGCAGCAGCAGCGGGTGGATCAAAAAACCCCGCTCCAGGGCCTGGCGCATGGCGTCCACCTGCTGGGTGTCGAGGCTGCCCGACTGGCCCACGCCGAGGAGGCCGAAGATGACCAGCGACAGGACCAGGCTCGGCCCGCTGGTGAAGACCATGTGGCGGATGTGGTCGAAGAGGTTGGCCCCCGCCATGGCCGGGGCGAGGTTGGTCGTGTCGGACAGGGGCGACATCTTGTCGCCGAAGTAGCCCCCCGAGATGATGGCCCCGGCGATCATGGCCTTGGGGATGCCGAGGCCGTGGCCCACGCCCATGAGCGCGATCCCCACGGTGGCCGCCGTGGACCACGACGAGCCCGTGGCCAGCGACACCAGGGCGCAGATGACGCAGGTGGCGAGCAAAAAGATCGACGGCGAGAGGATCTCCAGGCCGTAGTAGATCATGGCCGGCACGATGCCCGACTGAATCCACGAGCCCACCAGCAGGCCGATGACCAGCAGGATGAGGCAGGCGGCCAGGGCCTTGTTGATGCCCTGAATCATGCCGTCGAGGATCTCCTCCCAGGTGTAGCCGAGCAGGTGGGCGATGAGCGAGGCGATGACCGCGGCGAAGATCAGCGGCACGTGAGTGGTCAGGTCCACCTTCTTGCCCGCGGTGATCTCCACCGAGCCGAAGTAGACCACCGACAACCAGAGCGCGGCCACGAGGAAGACCACCGGCACCAGGGAGAGCCCGAGGGACGGCTTGCGGCGCTGTTTGGGCTGGTCGGACAAGACCTCCTCAGGGTACAGGCTCCGGCCTGCGTCGTTAAGGGTTAACCAACGCTTGGATGTTTCCAACGGGCGTTTCTTGTTGCATGGTATGGGCCATGACCGATACCAACCTGCCAAAGAACTACGACCCCGCCGACGTGGAGCGCGCCACCTACAAGCTGTGGCTCGACAGCGGCGCCTTCCACGCAACCCCCGACGAGCGCGAGCGCGACCGGCGTTACGTGATCATGATGCCCCTGCCCAACGTCACCGGCGCCCTGCACATGGGCCACGCCCTGGACAACGTGATGCAGGACCTGCTCACCCGCTGGCACCGCATGCTGGGGGACAACACCCTCTGGATGCCGGGCACGGACCACGCGGGCATCGCCACCCAGGCGGTGGTGGAAAAGAGGCTCAAGGAGCTTGAGGGCAAGACTCGCTACGACGTGGGGCGCGACGGGCTGGTGGAACGCATCTGGCAGTGGAAGGACCAGTACCAGGCCCGCATCGTCTCCCAGCAGCAGCGCATGGGCTGCAGCTGCGACTGGCAGCGCCAGCGCTTCACCATGGACCCGGTCTGCGCCCGCGCGGTGCGGCGGTGGTTCTTCCAGATGTTCGACGACGGCCTGGTCTTCCGCGGCAAGCGGCTGGTGAACTGGGACGTCTTTTTGCAGACCACCATCTCCGACGACGAGGTCTACCACGAGACGGTGGCTGGCCATTTCTGGCACCTGAAGTACCCGGTCATCGACCCCCAAGACGGTGAGCCGGACTGCGTGGTGGTGGCCACCACCCGTCCCGAGACCATGCTCGGCGACACGGCCGTTGCAGTGCACCCGGACCCCGAGACGGCGCTGGCGGCGCGCCTCGCCGACGCCGAGGCCGCGCTGGCCAGGGCCGGCGACAAGGAGCGCGCGGCCGCCGAGGCAGAGCTGGCGCGGCTGCAAGCGCGCCAGCAGGAGGTGCTGCCGAACCTGGTGCGGCTGCGCGACATGGCCGCCGACGGGCGGCAGGTGCGCCTGCCCCTGCTGGACCGGCCGATGCCGCTGGTCCTCGACGACTGGGCCAAGCCGGAGCTCGGCTCGGGCTGCGTCAAGATCACGCCGGCCCACGACCACAACGACTACGACGTCTGGACCCGCCACAAGGACCAGATCGACATCATCAACATCCTCCAGCCCGACGGCACCCTCAACGACAACGTCGGCCCCTCGTATGCCGGCATGGACCGCTTCGCCGCCCGCGACAAGGTGGTGGAGGACCTTTCGGCCCTCGGCCTGCTGGGTGAGGTGGAAGACCGCGACGTGGAGATCGGCCACAGCGACCGGAGCAAGACGCCGGTGGAGCCGTATCTGTCCGACCAGTGGTACATCCGCATGGGCGACGTCGACGGCGGCGTGGTCATGGGCCGCGGCACCGACAAGGAGCACACCAGCCCGGGCCTGGTGCAGGCGGCCATGGACGCCGTGCTCGACAACAGGGTGGAGGTGCACCCGGCGCGCTACGCCAAGACCTACCTCGACTGGCTGGCCGAAAAGCGCGACTGGCCCATCAGCCGCCAGCTCTGGTGGGGGCACCAGATCCCGGTCTGGTCCAGGGCCGGGCGCTGGGGCGACGTGGATCTGGCGGCGCTCACCGCCGCGGCGGGTGAGGGCGCGGCCATACGCGTTTTGCGCGAGGGCGATCGAGACGCCATGCTCGCGGCCGACGCCGACGCCAGCGTGGGCGCCGACGAGCAGTGCCGCGTGGACGTCTGCCTGCTGTCCGACGACGCGTCCGACGCCCTGCAGGCCCTGGGCTTCGAGCGGGACCCCGACGTGCTGGACACCTGGTTCTCCTCGGCGCTGTGGCCTTTTTCCACCCTCGGCTGGCCCGACCCGGCCACCGCGGCCCAGGAGGAGGGGCAGCCGACCCTGGGCACCCTGGACGGAAACACCGACGCGCTGGACTTTTTCTACCCCGGCAACTGCCTGGTCACCGCGCGCGACATCATCACCCTCTGGGTGGCGCGCATGGTGCTCGCCGGCCTCTACTGCCTGGGCGACATCCCGTTTAGCGACGTGTTCATCCACGCCAACATCCTCGACGGCAAGGGCGAGAAGATGTCCAAGACCAAGGGCAACGGCATCGACCCGGTGGACATCATCGAGACCTACGGCACCGACGCCATGCGCTACGTGCTCTGCGAGATGCAGACCGGCAACCAGGACATCCGCCTGCCGGTGACCGCCGTCTGCCCCGAGTGCGGCCACAACAACGACCTGGCCGCCACCCGGCACGGACAGACCATCTTCACCTATGTCTGCGGCAAGGAGAGCAAGAAGAAGTCGCGCAAGGGGAGCTGCGGCAAGGAGTTCGACGTGCTCGGCACCATGGAGGACCTGCCCCAGGCCAAGCTGATCAGCAAGCGCTTCGAGGTGGGTCGCTCGTTTTGCACCAAGGTCTGGAACTCGGCGCGCTTTTCGTTCATGAACCTGGCCTCGGGCGTGCCCTCGGACCCACGGCAGCTCGATGACCTGGCCCTGGAGGACCGCTGGATCCTCGACGGCCTGAACCAGGCTATCCGCACGGTGAACCAGGGGCTGGCGGACTACACGCCATCTTCGGCCATCACCGCGGCGCGGGAGTTTTTCTGGGGCTCGCTGTGCGACTGGTACCTGGAGCTGATCAAGCCGCGGCTGCAGGACCCCGACCACCCCACCGGCCCGGTGGCCAGGCAGGTGTTGGCTTACTGTCTGGACCAGGTGCTGCGCCTGCTGCACCCCTTCGTGCCGTTTATCACCGAGCACCTCTGGCAGCTGCTCAACGAGTACGCGCCCACCCGCGGGCTGGGCGAGCTGGCCCCGGTGGAGGTCACGGACAAGATCATCGCCGCGCCCTGGCCCGAGGTGCGCGACGGCCTGGACGACGCCGAGCTGCGTCGCACCTTCGCCGACCTGCAGGACGTGACCCGCGCGGTGCGCGAGGTGCGCTCGGCCCGGGGCCTGCCCCCGCGCCAGCCCCTGACCGTGACGCTGAAGCCGCCGGCGGACCGGGTGGCGGCCATCGAGGAGCAGACCCACGTCATCACCCACCTCGCCGGCGTCGAGCAGCTGTCGCTGGACGTCGAGGCCAGCCGCCTGCCGGGCTCTGCCTCACGGGTGGTGGGCAAGATGCAGGTCTTCGTCCACGACGTCATCGACGACGCGGCCGAGCGCACGCGCCTGGAGAAGGACCTCGCCGGGGTGGAAAAGGAGATCGGCGCCTGCGAAAAGAAGCTGGGCAACGAAAAGTTCGTCGCCCGGGCGCCGGAGGCGGTGGTGGCAGAGCAGGAGCAACGCCTGGCGGACTACCAGGCCAGCCGGGAGGCGCTGCTGGCCAACATGGCCGAGCTGGAGGGGTGAGCCGCGCCTACATACATGCGCTGGCGTCGAACCTGTGGTTTACTACTGGAAAGTCGTATTGCTGAACCTACAAAGTCGTAATGCTGAACTTATGATGGACTTCAAAATGAACCACCGCCTGCTCGTCCCCGCGCTGGCGCTGGCTGTCGCCCTGGCGGCCTGCGGCGACGGCTCCACCAACAAGACCCCCCACGTCGAGCTCTTCGGCTCCCAGAACAAGACCTTCAGCGTCGCTCCCGGAGATCTGGACGTGACGTGCCGCAAGAAGCCGTGCACCTCGGTGGCCGCGGGCTGCGCCTGCACCTGCAAGTGCGAGACGTGCGACACCTCGGTGACCTGCAAGACCGGCTGCATCAGCACCTGCGACACCATGTGCCAGAACGCGTGTCTGGACAAGTCGGGCTGCGGTAAGTTCGTCAGCTCGTCCGGCGACTGCCCGGCCAAAAAGACCGAGTGCCTCTACGGCGCCTTCGAGTTCAAGGCCGAGACCGACGCGGGCAAGGACACCGGCAAGTACCTCCGCTTCACCGTGGCCGACTTCGACCCGAAGAAGACCAAGACCTACGACCTGAAGCACAACTTCAACTCGGTGTTCAACAGCCTGGAGGTCGGCTTCCCCAACGACAAGACCTCGGGCAAGAACTTCAAGTACGTCTTCTACACCGAGCGCCGGGCCGACGATCAGAAAAAGACCTACCCCAGCCAGTGCTCCATCGAGATCGCGCCCAAGGCCACGGAGAGCTCCACGGTCTACAGCGGCATCCTCTACTGCACCATGCTCTGGGCCGACTCCACCTCCAGCGACTACGCCAAGGGCAGCAACCTCAACGCCTTCGTCGACCTCTGGGGCCGCTACAGCTGCACCGTCCGCAAGTAGCATGCGCGCCCTTGCCCTGGCCGCCGCGCTGGCTTCGCTGCTGACGGCGGGGGTGGCCCGGGGCGAGGACCACCAGGCCGCGCTGCAGCGTTGCAAGGCCAAGTTCGAGCCCGCCTGCCTCGACCGGGCGCGCGCCATCCGGCGGGCTCGCAAGCGGAAGCATCGCGCCGTGGCCCGGGCCCTGTTTTTGCTCGCCTGCGACAAGAAGAACGAGCCCTCGGCCTGCGACGACCTCGGCGTCATGCGCAGCAAGGGCTCCGGCGGCCGTCGCGATCCGGCCGGCGCCCGGCAGGCCCACGCGCGGGCCTGCACCCTCGGCCTGGCCAACGGCTGCCACAACCTCGGCGCCGTGACCTACCACGGCCGGGGCACCAGGCGAGACCTCAAGGCGGCGCGCGCGCTGTTTTCGAAGGCCTGCGCCGGCGGCGTCGCCGCGGCCTGCGGCAACCTCGGCCTGATGGTCTACCGCGGCGAGGGCGGCCCGGCCAAACAGCGGGAGGCCTTGCCCCTGCTGGACAAGGGCTGCAAGGGCGGCGCCCGGGCTGCCTGCCGCGCGCTGAAGACGCCCGAGCTGCGGGGGCACCGCGCCCTGGGCAAAAAGACCCTCTACCGCGCCGTGGTGATCACCGGCGCTTGCGGCGTGTCCCGGCGGGCCATCTTCAAGCTCCTGAGCAAGGCCGAGCCAGGGCTGCGTCCCTGCCTGCCCGCCGGGCGCCTGGTCAAGATCAGGGCCACCGTGACCGGCGGCAAGACGCGCGCGGCGAGGATCACCCCCGGCGGCAAGACCCGGCGCTGCGTCAAGGGCGTGTTCGCCAAGATCAAGTGGGGCGGCGACAAACGGCGCTGCCAGCTGAGCCTGCAGCTGAAGGCTGATCGCTAGTCTAAACCACAGTTCGTGATTCGGTGGTCACCTCATCCTGAAGGGACCGGAAATCATG
>PVBE011226639.1_pt1 | contig 11995 bp, 8 predicted proteins | sample 1631181 | NCBI WGS metagenome assembly PVBE01 (sample SAMN08397723, study PRJNA350692) | Marine metagenome, whole genome shotgun sequencing project. | isolation source: water | place: Pacific Ocean | collected 2012-04 | reverse complement strand
CGTTGTCATTGGCGACCATGGAATTCCTGGTTGAGGAATCAAAACGCGTTGATGCCTTCCAGGAACCGATCCTGCGCCGAAGCGACCTCGACCCGGCACTCGCCAAACGCATGTACCTGTGGGTATCGGCGGCGCTGCGGCAATTCATTTTGAGCAATTTCGATTTGGATAAGACGGCGCTTGACGATCTTTTGGAACGAACCGCCCATGACTCCGCCTTGGATTCCGACAAGGATCCCCATAGCCGGTCCGATGACTTGGCCCAGGAGGTCGAAAGCGAAGGCCTGGGCTTGGCCAAAATGATGATCCGTGCGCTGAAAGACGGCGAGGTGTTTCTGTTCGAAGCCATGTTCCGGCGCTTGACCGGTCTTCGCAATACGCTGGTCAAACGCATCATGTTCGAGCCCGGCGGCGAAGGCCTTGCCATCGCCTGCAAGGCAACGGCAATAAGCATTGAGGACTTTACCACCATCTTCACCCTCAGCCGCATGACCGCATCCGGGACACGATCCATCGATAACAAGGATACCCAGCGGATTTTGGATTTTTACGAAAAAATTTCAGAAAAAGCGGCGAAAGAAGCCCTGGCGCGCTGGCGCCGGGACGTCGATTACCTAAAGGCGATCCGGGAACTGACCAAGGGGCCGTAACCGCCGAGACCGGGGACCCGGCCTTGTGGTTCACCCACCCCGTCGCCAAATTCAATTTCTCATTTTTAATCAGTATGTTAGGTGTTGTGATGGCGGTCACAGCGCTTCCGCTGTCGAGGCCGCATACTAGGCCCGGATAACTTCATCCCTGGGAAGTTGACAATGGCCGAGATAACACTAACCGCCTCGACACGGGCCAACCTGTTGACGGCGCAACAAACCGACGCCCTCGGCGCGCGGACCAGCCGGCGCCTGGCGACGGGGCAGCGCGTCAACACCCCTACCGATAATCCTATCACGTTTTTCCTGGCCAAGGCCTTGATCGATCAGGCCGGTGACCTGCTTCAAGTCAAGGACAACATCGGCCAAAGCCTGAGTGTGGTCGGCAGCTCGATCAGCGACGTCAAATACTTGACCCAACTGATCAACCAGTTGAAGGCGGTCGCCACCGACGCCACCGACACATCACAGGCGGCCCGCGCCGAGCAAGCCGCCCAGTTCGATGAAATCCGCGCCCAACTGGACACCCTCGCCGCCGATTCCCAGTTCGCCGGCGTCAATTTGATCGGCGCGCCCCCCGATGACCACAGCGTCTTGTTCAATCAGGACGGCTCATCGTCGCTGACCATTTCCGGGGTGGCATCGGATTCCGCCTCGTTGGGGATCGGCACCGCCGCCGGGGACTACAATAATTTTGCCACCGATGCCGATGTCGAGTCCGCTGTTTACGGTTTGGCACAGGCGTTCGAGGCCCTGCGGTCGACGGAACAGACACTGGGCGGCAACGCCAACACGCTCAACACGCGGTTGGATTTTACCCAAGACCTGGCCAACACCCTTGAAAGCGGCGCCGCGCGGCTGACCGGCGCCGATATGAACGAAGAGGCCGCCAATATGCTGGCCCTCAACGTTTCCCGGCAATTATCCACGTCCGGATTGAATTTCGTCAACCAAAGTCAACAAGCCATCCTGCAACTTTTCTAGAGAGAGTACCGATGCGCACCACCCCCACCGACGCCTACAGCCAAGTCAATAAACTGGCGATGTCGCCCCGCGCCGCCGAGGCCGAGGCCTTTACCAAGGCGGCCCGTCTTCTGCAACAGGCGCGGCAAAGCACATTCGATTATGACGACTACGCAGCGGCGCTGCGCTTCAATCAGGAACTTTGGACCATCATCCAGGCGGAACAGGCCCTGGTTTCCCCGTCGGATGAAAACTCACTGTCTCCCGACCTCAGGCGTGATGCCCTCAACCTCAGCCTGTTCGTCGACAAACAGACGATCAAGGCGTTAAGCGACCCCGACGTCGGCCGCCTGGATGCCCTCATCGAAATCAACCGCTCCATGGCCCGGGGCCTAACACCAAGGATTAACCCAGCCGTTTTATCACCAGTGACGTAATGTCGTCGTTCCCGGCGTTGTCGCCGGAGTCATATGAGCCGCCGGAATCAGTTGAGCCCCCGGCGTTGTCGCCGGAGTCATATGAGCCGCCGGAATCAGATGAGCGCGTCGTCGTCAATCACCAGGACTTTCGCCATCTTCTCCCTTTCGCGGGCGGCTATACGCACCGGATCCCGATGGCGCGAGGGGACTCTCCTTGACCCCTGCCCCATTCGGGCCCACATTTAGGAAGTTCCAAGGGGAGCCCCGGCAAGGGGCTGAGAAGCCGACGGACCGCCTTCGCCAAGACTACGGCGCGTTGTCACGCCGTAGCGCTAAGCGCAGGCGGGCGGCGCGGCGACCCTAAGAACCTGCTCCGGGTCATGCCGGCGAAGGGATAGGAGATTTAACCATGAACGTCATTTCGAAACCGAAAACGTCCGACATCACCACCGGGCCGCTGCCGGCCAGCCGCAAGATTTACGTCGACGGCACGCTGAACCCGGAGATCCGGGTGCCGATGCGGGAAATTGCCCTGCATGAAACGGCGAAGGAACCGCCGGTGGTCGTCTACGATACGTCGGGCCCCTATACCGACCCTGCGATAAGCATCGATATCGAGGCCGGACTAAAAAGATTGCGCGAGCCGTGGATCAAGGCCCGTGGCGACGTCGAGGAATATCAGGGCCGCGAGGTCAAATTCGAGGACAACAACGCCGACGGCGAAAAGCTGGTGCCGGAATTCCCGGCCTTGCGCAAGCCGCTAAGAGCAAAAGAGAGCGGCAAAGACGCCGCCGTCAGCCAGGTCAAATACGCGCGGGACGGCGTCATCACCCCGGAAATGGAATTCATCGCCATCCGCGAGAACATGGGCAGGAAGCACGACCCCGAAGCCGCCAAAGCCATCATCGAGGCCGGCGAGAGCTTCGGCGCCGCCATCCCCGAAATCGTCACGCCGGAGTTCGTCCGTGACGAGGTCGCCCGCGGCCGCGCCATCATCCCCGCCAACATCAACCACCCGGAGCTGGAGCCGCAGGTCATCGGCCGCAATTTCCTGGTCAAGATCAACGCCAACATCGGCAATTCGGCGGTGACGTCGTCGGTCGCCGAGGAAGTCGACAAAATGGTGTGGGCGACGCGCTGGGGCGCCGACAACGTCATGGACCTCAGTACGGGAAAAAACATCCACAACATCCGCGAATGGATCATCCGCAATTCGCCGGTGCCGATCGGCACGGTGCCGATCTACCAGGCCTTGGAAAAGGTCGACAGGGCCGAGGACCTGACCTGGGAGATTTTCCGCGACACCATCGTCGAGCAGTGCGAACAGGGCGTCGATTACTTCACTATCCACGCCGGCGTGCGGCTGAAATACATCCACCTGACCGCCGAGCGCATCACCGGGATCGTCAGCCGCGGCGGCTCGATCATGGCGAAATGGTGCCTGGCGCACCACCAGGAGAACTTCCTCTACGACAATTTCGAGAAACTGTGCACAATCATGGCCGCCTATGACGTGTCCTATTCGCTCGGCGATGGGCTGCGCCCCGGCTGCACCGCCGACGCCAACGACCAAGCCCAATTCCTGGAGCTGGAAACGCAAGGTGAGCTCAACAAGCTCGCCTGGGAGAAAAACGTCCAGGTCATGAACGAAGGCCCCGGCCACGTACCCATGCACAAGATCAAGGCGAATATGGAAAAACAACTGGATGTCTGCGGCGAGGCGCCGTTCTACACCTTGGGCCCGCTGGTCACCGACATCGCGCCCGGCTACGACCACATCACGTCCGGCATCGGGGCTGCGATGATCGGCTGGTTCGGCACCGCCATGCTGTGTTACGTGACGCCGAAGGAGCATCTGGGCCTGCCCGATCGCGAAGACGTCAAAACAGGTGTAGTTACATATAAAATCGCCGCCCACGCCGCCGACCTCGCCAAGGGCCACCCCGGCGCGCAAGGCCGCGACGACGCACTTTCCCGGGCGCGGTTCGAATTCCGCTGGGAGGATCAGTTTAATTTGGGCCTCGACGCCGAGACGGCGAAGGACTTCCACGACCGCACCCTGCCCAAGGACGCGCATAAGACGGCGCACTTCTGTTCGATGTGCGGGCCGAAGTTCTGCGCCATGGAGATCACCAACCAGGTCCGCGAATACGCCGCCACCGGCATGGCCGAGATGAGCGAAAAGTTCGAGGCCGAAGGCGGCAAGCTTTATTCCGAGGACTTTGCTTCGGAAGAGGGCGGAGAGGTCGAGGGAGACGGCAAGACCGAGGCGGCGGAGTAGCCTACGTTCGCAACGCCAAGCACAATTGACGTTTGGTTTATTGAGTTCACTCTTCCTCGGCTAGGAGTGTACGTATCCTGCCTTTAATGTTTTCGTAAACACTGGTGAGTTTCGCTTTTGCAGCATTTGTTAATAGTGATGTGTGAGCGACCGCATCGCGCATTGGTTTGTATTCGGCGGCATCTCTCGACAAGCTGGCGTCTTTACTCTTGTCTTTTTTGTCCACAAAATTCGCGAGCTCTCCCATAGCTAAGTAATTTAAATCGTTATTATTACGCCTCACATCTATGCTTATGTTTCCCTTATCTTTACTTTCTTCTTCGCGCTTCTTCCATTTGTCAACGTCACTTTGGGCCTCTTTTGATAATGGAATTTCTTTTTCCTCAATGAAATTTCTGATGAGGTTTTCAGAAATAAAACATTCTGCATAAGAGCCAAAATTGAATTGCGCATCATCTTCCAACGCGTCGACCCATCCGATGACCTTTTCTGCGTGCGCGGATTCTTCCGGAAGTTCATAGTATGCTGTCACTGCGTTAAAGAGTTCTCTCGATTTTCTTTCCCTCGGGGTAATTGCTTCATTTTCCGGGTCTCCATCCTCTCTGTGCTTCCTTCTCCAGACGTCCCAATCCTCGATAATCTTTGAAACGATTTCCTTTTTAAGTTTCTCCAGGAAACCCTTGAACTTTGGGTCATCAGCAACAATACCTTCTCGACTACTCGTAAATCGGTCTTCGGCATCATCCAGATCGTCAAAATGAATTTGGCCGTACAAATAATTTTCAACCAGGCGAGACGTAGGTATGTGCTTGAGAATGTCCCTTTCGCGTATCCGACCGTTGACAAAGAGATCTATGCCCACTCTCTCGTCCATAGTCATGATGCTCAAATTTCTGGGTTTTTGGACCGACGCTATAAAGCCTCCAATGTTCTCTTCTAGGGGGAAATTTTTCTGTTCGTTTTCCTTAGGAGTGAACCGCTTTTTGAGATCATCAACATAAGGGTCCGTATAATTATTGATCGTCCAAAGAAATTCGGTCCTTTCGGCGAGATCAGCTAGCGCGGTGTGATCAACCCTTTCGTCATCAAGAAAAATGGAAAAAGACGTATCAAGTAGATTAACATCAAGCTCCGACACGTCTTTGCATATGAAGGGCGCATCATTGTTTTTTTCGAACGGGTAGCGACATGCCTCGTCGATATCGATTCCGGCGGCAATTGGAAACCCTTCCTTATAAAATCCGTGTGAAAGTCCCCCCGCACCGCAAAAGAGATCAATTACAGATGCTTTGAAATGTTCCTTAGGAAAATCGAGCATAGAATGATTTGCTGCCCAATGGCCTCCACATGTTACGGTTGATTTTCAATTGAAATATCACTTGTTACTATTTTCTGCTTCGAAGCAAATTAAATATATAACATTATCAGGGTCAGGTCTTGGGTGTGGAAGATTTTCAGGTCCTGCGGATGCCGTGCAATGCGGAACCATGAATAGCCACCCCCCATTCTTTCTCGCCTCAACAGCATCGTCGCTTATAATGCCAGCCCACTCCGCCAAACCAAAGGAAGCGCCTGGCGCCATGCCACAGCACGATCAGGATAAGAGCGTCGAGGCGTGACTGGGTTTCTTTGACTAGGCGCAAGCCCTACCGGTGATCGAAAAATCCAAAACTCAACCCTTGCAATCCATCTAGAAACTGACTATATTCCTTGCGTTGTCCTGCCCCGGGACGGACCGGAAATGAACCGGTCCCGGATCGAGATGTTGCATTTATTATTGTTTGATTTCAAGGTATTGTATGAAAAATGTAGACACATGTCGACGAATGCTGACAATTGCAGACAATAATTTTGTCGCAAAATGGGTTTAGTAATGGGAATTTAGTCAGTTAGCGGAATCGGGCGTCGCCGGCGCGTCGGGCGGGCTCATTTGGGGTCACCGAAATATATAAATCGGGCTCGACCAGGCGAAGTGGCCGTCCTCGAAGGTGATGCGGACATAAAGGGCGTTGTCCTTGTTATCGGCGAGCTTTATCCGGCGCTCGACCGTCACCGCCCGATGCGGGTTGTCGTCGGGCAGCCGCAACAGGCGGATGCGGCGGTCGATGCCGCCGTTCTCAAAAATCAACTCGTCATAGCCGATGTCGCTGACTTTGATCTGTTCCTTGACCAGCGCGGTGTCGATGCTGAGGCTGCCGGCGTCGGCGTCTTCCAGGATCGCGTCGAAGCCGCCGAAGCCGCCGGTGGTCAGCGCCGCCCACTCGACGCGGCCGGGCCCGGTCTGCTCGAAGCGTTTGTCGAGGTTGTAGCGGTTGATGGGGGAAAGCGCCGCGAAGGCATTATCCTTCAGCTCGGCATGGCCGTCCCAGACCGTCTCGCGGCCTCGGCCCCGGTATTCCGAGCCTTCCCACAACAGGCGGATGCGGGATCCCAAGTCTTCTTCGGCGTATGGCCGGAACACCTCGAGCGTCTCGAGGCCGTTGCGGATGTCGATGCGCTCGACCGGGGAATTGCCGAGGACGTCGATTTTAAAGCTCACCTCGGCGTCGCCGCAGCGCAGGATGTCGCCCATCATCGCCTCGCCCACTTGTTCCGAGGCCGCGTCCCCCAAACGCGGATCATCGGAAAACCGCTCGGCCGGACGATCAAAAACCACGCGGGTGTCCAGCACCACCCGGTTGCCGGTGGTGCCGTAGTGGTGGCGCTGGCGCAGCCCTTCCATCAGCCCTTCGCGGCTGAAGGCGGTTGCCAGGGTGCAGGTCAGCCCGCCATAGGCGCCGAACTTGGTCGCGCCCGGATGCGAGGCGCCGGGGCGGCCCTTGTGGCCGTCGGAATTGGAAACAATCCCGACCCGGTAGCCTTGTTCGAACGCATCCTCGATCAGCCATTCGAAGGTGCCCCAGGCGGAATGGACCTCGACGGCGCGCTCCAACCGCTCGTCGTGGGCGATGGTGATGTCGGCATAGCGGCCGCCGATGTGGGCGAAGACGACGCAGTCCTCATCCTTGAGCGCCTCGAACAGATCATTGGCGGAGTTGCAATCGGTGTCGGTGTCGGAAAGATCATCGACCAGGGCATGGGAAGAGCGGTGGATTTGGCGGCCTTCCTTCATATGCAGGATATTGCGGTCGCCGCCGAGGCCGGTGTTGCCGGACCATTCCCAACCGGGGAAGACGATGAAGCGGCCGTCTTCGTTGAATTCCGCCGACAGCTCGTTCAGCCATTGCCAGAATTCGTTGGTGATCTGGAAATCGTTGCCCTGGTGGACGCAGGCGTCGAGAAACGCCTTGTCGCGGGCGAAATCATAGAAATCGCGGGCCGAGTTGGTGCCGATGGTTTCTTCCGACTGGCCATGCAGGTCGCCCCAATAGGGCAGCAGGTCGGCCCCCGTGGATTTGGCGTTGGCGATGCGGCAGGGGTTCGAGACCGCCACCACGGTGTCGTTTTCGTCCAGCAGTTCGATGCTGAGATCGCCCTCGATGGCGACCGCCAGGCCGTCGATGATTTGGCTGAAAGACCCGGGCCCGAACTTGACCGCCGCCGGCAGGCCGTCGACGTCGATGTTGGCGCGCAGCGTGAAGGTATGATCGCATTGGTTCGATGGGTTGCCCCAGCGGTCTTCGCCCTTCATGCAGAGGCGGAAAGTATCGCCGATGCGGCGCAGCGTCGGCAGGATGGCCTTATAGACCGCCGGCGGCCCCGGCACGATGGCAATAACCGGCTGGGTCGGCAATTCGACGTAATTGTAGGTGGCGATGGCGTCGACGAGGACGCGGAACTCGAACGTCTCCTCACAGAAGGTCTGCACCCGCATCCCCGGCGAGCCCTGGCGCTTATCACCGAAGCGGACGATGATTTGATCGCCTTCGCGCAGGAAGCCGCGCACGACTTTGATATAGACTGTCTTGCCCCACGGCCGGATGTTGCGCTTGATGTCGTACTCCACATGAAGCACGGCGCCGTTCGACGCCTCGACGGTGGTGTAATTAGGCGCCTCGGGGCGGTCGAATTGCGGCCGGCCCATGTCGGAGGCGAACCGGTGAACGATTTTTATGGAGCCGGTATCGTCGATGCCGAAATAGCCGGCGGTGTAGGTGACGGTGAATTCATGGAACGAGCCGGCCTCGAAGGAACCAGTGGGTTCAACGGTGGCCGAGCCCATTTTCTCCGGCAAATAGGTCGAATGCGACACCGCCCTTCCCCTTTTTTTTGTCCCTGTCCGGGCTGTAGCTTACCCCTGTTGCAGCGCGTGTCGTTGGTATTTATTGACCTCGGCGGCGAAGTGGCGGGCCTTTTTGCCGGTCGGCGGCAGTTCCTCTTCGTAAAAGAACTGAGGGATAACGTCGTCGGCCTCGGTAAACCCGGCCTGCTCGTTGAACTCGATTTCCAGGAGCAAGGTCTCGCGGCCGATCTCATTGATGAAGTCGGGGCCGAGGTCGGTTTCGAAGGCGGCGTTGAGGGCCTCGATGATCATCGGGTGACTGGCGTTGGTGACGGAACGCCCGAACACGCACAGCCCCAGACTGTCGGCGGCGGCGGAATTGATCTGTACCTCCAGGCTCATTTCCGACAGCTCCTCGGTGGTCTTGCCGGCGCATTCGGCACCGGGCAGGTTGCCGGTGGTGTGATCGGCGCCTTGGGCGCTGACCATCATCGAGATGCCGGTGACTTCGATGACGCGGGGATCATAGGCGCTCAAGGCCTGTTTCTTGATCACCGGTATGCGGGCGACGCCCAAATGCTCACCGACCCGGGCGGTTCCCTGGGCCAGGAAGTTGCCGCGCTCGGTGCCATTGGCGATATCCTGCAAGGCGGCTTGCATAAAGGGCAGGTCGCCGAATTCGGCCTCGCCGGCCTCCATCAGCACGCCCAGCGTCGCGCCGACTTCGATGGTGTCGACACCGAGGTCATTGAGGGTGTTGTTCAGGCGCGCCATGTCGTCGGGCTCGCGGATGCCGACGTTGGTGCCCAGCAGGCAGATGGTCTCATACTCCAGCGGCGAGACCATTTCCTCGCCTTTGTCATCGACATAGACGTTCGAGCATTTGATCATGCAGCCCGGCATGCAGGCGTGGGTGTGGTTGCCGCCGCGTTCATTATTGAGATCGCGGATGTAATCGCCGCCCATTTTGTGGACTTCGTTGGCGGTATCGGCCTGCTGGCCGGAGGTAAAGTTGTTGACCGGCAGCCCGCCGAGATGATTGGTCAGGTCCGACACCTGCATGGTGCCGTTGCGGCCCATGGCCTGGGCGGCGGCATCGTCACGGATTTGGGCGCTGTAATCCTTAACCGCCGACATCAGCTTCTTGCGGTCGGAGAAGGTCGGCATTTTGGCCTTGTCGCAGACGATGGCCTTGACCTTCTTCGAGCCCATGACGGCGCCGACGCCGCCCCGCGCCGAAAGCCGCACCGGGCGGTTCTCGACGTCGCTGAAGGCGATACCGGCGATCAGGCCGAGGCGTTCGCCGATAGGGCCGCACAGCGCCAGGCTGACCTTGTCGCCGTATTTTTCGTGCAGCAGGCGGGCGGCCTCGAAGTTGCCCTTGCCGAGATAAGGCGTCGCGTCCTCGAAGGTGATGTCGCCGGCCGTGGTGATGCGGATAACGGTCCAGTCGTCCGACGCGCCCGCTAAGGTCAACCCGGCGATTTCCAGCTGGCCGAGGGCGAAGGCGAAGGTGCCGCCGCCGTTGGATTCCTTGATGCCGCCGGTCATCGGGCTTTTGCAGCCGACGGAAATGCGGTTGGCGTTGGAAAAATTGGTCCCGGCGAAGGGCCCGGCGGAAAATATCAGCGGGTTTTCCGGCGACATCGGGTCCACCGTCGCGGCGCCGGCGTCTAACAGGGTGCGGACGATGAAATTCCGGCCGGCTTTAATAATCGCCTCGCCTTCAAGCTTTTCGGATTTAACGCTGTGGTCGCTCAGATTGATATTCAGATATTTACGCATGCCGGATGATCGCTCCCCGTTTGAGTTCCTGGCAAAGAGATAAGGCGTGACGGGGGGGTAAAACAAGAGGCGCGGAGCGGCGAAAGCCGCGACAGGGACAAAAAACAAGAGACGCTACTTCAAATGCTTGGCCAGGAAGGCGGCGACATCGGACCAGTGTTCTTCTTGGACCCGGTGGAACCAGGAATGGTCGCCGGGGTAATCGGTACGGGATTCAAACCCGTCATTGGTATCTTCCAGGTTCGGGATCAGCCTCCGTGTCACCACCTTTTTGATCGAGCGCAGGTCATCCTCGCCCAGGGTCAGCAACACCGGCGCCTTGATCTTGGCGACGTTGCCCTTGCGCGCCGCATTTCTCAGGCTGAACTGCTTGGTCTTGCCGATGCTTGCCGGTGACATCAGCACCACGGCTTTGAAGCCTGGGGTTCGGGTGGCGGTCCACAAAGTCACGTTGCCGCCTTCGGAAAAGCCGACGACGGCGATCTTGTCCTTGGCGACGTCGTCGCGGCCGGTGAGGTACGCCTTCGCCGCCTGCACCGTTTCGATGCCCTTTTCGACGACCATCGTCCATTCATCGCCGCTGCCGACATTGCGGCCGCGTTCCCGATAGGCGTCATCGGCAAGAAATGGCCGGATCGGCGCCAGCGCCACGTAGCCGTCCTTGACCAGGGCGTCGGTAAAATCCTTGACGTCGGATTGGCCCTTGGATTTGGAGCCTTCGTAGCCGTGATGGCGAACACCGGTGCCGTGGTTGAAGATGACCGCCGGATGTGGCCCCGGCCCCTCGGGTAGCGCCAATATCGAGCGTACTTTTGTGCCGCCGATGTCAAGCTCCACCCATTCCGTCGCCGCCAGGGCGCCGTCGACCCCCGCCAGCGCAAAGCAAATCGCCAGAACCATCGTGCCAATGGACTTGCTCAACATTTTCATGGATTCCCGCCTTAAGGATTTTACTACATTAATTGAATGGTTACATTTCATGGGGTTACTATAGCATTCATATTTAAAGAGGTTTTATGATTGATATCGAGATAATCAAGGACCGGACCCAGGATCAGGATTTTTGGGCGTTTGCCGAGTTCGTTATTGCCGAGGCCGAGGGGAAAAATTACCCCGATTACAAGGCCATGGACCTGATGCAAATCCACCTAACCGTTCCTTACATCTGGGTCTTCGACTTTCGCAATGGATTGGACGATGGTCTCCCAATCTATTTTTCGGGAACGGCGGTCGACACCTATATAGGCAGGACGTTGACCGGTTTGGATTATGAAAAAATTTATCCCGGCGATTATTACGAAGAATTGATAAACAATACCTATCATCAGATATATCTTCAAAAACGCCCCTGTTATACGCGAAGAATCGAAAGGTTTGTCGATGATATCATCGACAAATACGTGACCATCGAGTCACTCATGTTCCCGTGTTCCTCCGACGATAAGACGATCAATTACGGTCTCGGCATGCTCAAATACATGCAACCGAGCCATCAAGGCGAACCTGAATTCGTGCTTTTGTGACAAGAGGCGCGGAGCGGCGTCAGCCGCGACAGGGACAAAAAAACAAGACGCCCACCCCCTTTCTTTTTCTACCCCGTCCGGGTAAAAGTCTGCCATGAGCCCCGCCGCAAACTCCCCTGACGACAAACTCCATTCCGAGCGCGTCCTGATCGTCGATTTCGGCAGCCAGGTGACGCAGTTGATCGCCAGGCGCATTCGCGAGTCAGGTGTGT
>PVBE010652232.1_pt1 | contig 11995 bp, 10 predicted proteins | sample 1631181 | NCBI WGS metagenome assembly PVBE01 (sample SAMN08397723, study PRJNA350692) | Marine metagenome, whole genome shotgun sequencing project. | isolation source: water | place: Pacific Ocean | collected 2012-04 | reverse complement strand
CGACATAGAAAAAAACATGCTGCCGAGGGGGCGCGGCGGCCAATAATTTCTGAACTTCAGCCGGCCGAAGGTAATCCATCTCCTTTTTGGTAACGATCGGATCTTTAACCTTCGCTGCTGGATTTTCGCGCAGGTAACCCCATTCGACGGCGTGCTGCAGCATCTGCCGCAACAAGCGCAACAGATGCTTGACCGTCTGTGCTGATAAGCCTTGGTTCAGTTTCTCGGTCTTGAAACCGTACACATCCTCAATGGTGATGCGGCTTACTGCGTGGTCACCAAAAGCAGGCAGCAGATGCGTCCTGAAATAACCGTCGTAATCGGCGAGTGTGCCGGGCTTGACCTGCCCACGGGCATACTTTTCGACCCATTTTATGGTAAATTCGCTAAACGGCATCGTAGATGGCTCGATGAAGTCATTGGAATGCAGTTGCCCAAGGCGCAGCGCCAATAGCTTCTCAGCAGCCTTGCGGGTATTCGGGGTTACATTTTCCCACTTCTGTTGGCGTTTGAGGCTACCGTCCGGTTGGGCCTTAAAGCCCACGTCATACACGATAACGTAGCGTTTGCCGTCTTTGCGTTTGCGCGTGCGTATATGGCCACGCATATCAACCAAGCTCCGTTGCGGCCAACTCATCCTGCGTGTCAATCCAGCGCAATAACTCCGCTTTAGGAATGCGCACGTGGCCGCCGAGTTTACGCATGGGCATTTTGCGCAGGCGTGTGCGTTCGTAGATCCAGCTCGGTGCCACCTTCAACAGGGCTGCCGCTTCCTGTACGGTCAGTAATTCATCGGGGTCCATAACGTATCTCCTTAAAATAAAATATTATGTGTACAAAAAAGACATAAAACAATCTATAAAGTCCAAAAAAAATTACATATCGACGAATCGCACTGACTCACCCAGATCGGTCGGAGTCAGCCAGTGTCTGCTGAAAAGGGTATCGAAGTCGCGTTGGAGTTGAAGCAGATCAATAACCAGGGTGGCCCAATGGTCTGCCTTGGCCTTGGCTGGCCACGTTGCCAGCGCGTTGTCGCCGGCCGGTGCAGCGACATGCAGGTAGCGTAGTTTCGGATCCGCCTTTTGGCCGATGAAACCTGCGACGGCTTCATTTAGTCGAGCGGAAATACGCGCCAGACGTTTCGGCGTAATGCCAATACCCTCCAGCCGATCCATAAGTACCATTTCCATAACATTGGCCGGCGTGAACATGCGGCTATTGCCGGTGCCGGGTTGTTTTTCGTTGATACGGACGATGTCGAGTTCGACGTAATGCTTGATCCGGCGCGCAGGAATTTGCAAATACTTGGTGACATCGCTTGCCTTGATCGACGGCCAATTGTAGAGCATAAATGTGGTTTGGTCCATTGCCATGGTTATTAAGATATAAATATGACCTATAAAGTCAAATAAAAACCTATGGTGGACAGCGATAGCTATCAACAAAGGAAAAACCGAAATTCAACGTTTTAACGGCGTTCGTTTGCCATCCGTTTGCCAGTGCTAAACAGCTTGGCTGTCCGGCAAAAAGAAACCTCTCGCAAACGGTTGTGTTTACGAGAGGTTAAAATGGTGGGCAATCGCAGACTTGAACTGCGGACCTCCTGCATGTCAAGCAGGCGAAACTTGGCCCAGAGCTTGCCCTTCGGCACGGTCCAGGCTCCGGCCACCGCCTCAGCGAACACAGCCAAAAACAACCCAATCGCTACCAACATGCTTGTCATAAGCGCACTCCTACGCTTTGCACTGCAAACCCCTTAGATGATGGCCGGTGGCAACTGGTTTCGCCAGCATCGCAAACTCCGATTGTATTGCTGCTCCGCGATAAGTATGTTATTGAATCTAACACTCGTGCTTCGACTGCTCATTTACACCACTATGGATACTCTCCTTGGCAACCCAGGCGAAAGACATCATGCACGCCGAAGTCGAATGCCTCCACACCGCGATGAGTGTCCGACGACTGTCGGCCAGTTTACTTATTTTTTGCAGCAGCGCGAGATCCGCCGGACGCCCGTACTCGAAGCCGACGACAAACTTGCCGCCATGGTCTCGGTCTCCGATATCTCTAAGGCGGTTAATGAGGGCAAGAATTGTTGAGCGCCATGCCGCTACTGCATTCGGCGATCATGCCGTACTTTTAACCCCGTGCATATACTAACCCTAGGACTCAACCACCGCACTGCGCCGGTGGAAATCCGCGAAAAGCTCGCCTTCCCCGAAGGCGACCAGCCCTCGGCGCTCGGTCGCCTAGTGCACGACTATGGCCTGCACGAAGCCGCGATTCTCTCGACCTGTAATCGCTCCGAACTCTACCTGGCCGCCGACGGTGATGGCGGACTCGACGAGGCGCGTCGTTTTCTTGCCGAAAACCAGGGCATCGATGTGCAGACTCTAGATTCTCACTTCTACCAACTCAGCGACTCCGAGGCCGCCATTCATCTGTTCCGCGTCGCGAGTGGCGTCGATTCGCTCGTCGTCGGCGAGTCGCAGATCCTCTCCCAGGTGCGCCAGGCACTGGAGACGGCGCAGCAAAACGGATCGGCCCGACTGCTGCTCAACGAACTCTTTCAGCGTTCGCTGCGTGTCGGCAAACGCGCTCGCGCGGAAACCGACATCGGCCGCGGCCGCCTTTCGGTCAGCACCGCCGCCGTCGAGTTGGCGAGCCAGGTGTTCGAAAATATAGAAACCTGCCGTGCGCTGTTGGTCGGCGCAGGCGAAATGTGCGAACTCACCGCGCAATACCTAGTCGACGCCGGGGTCGAACACTTGCTGGTGACCAACCGCACTCTGGCCCGCGGCGAAGAGCTGGCCCGGCGCTTCGGTGGCGAGGCCGCGCCCTTTGAAACATTGGCCACGCAACTGGCCACAGTCGACATCGTTATCTCGTCGACCGCCTCTACCGACTATGTCATCTCCCCCGGCGATTTGCGCCACGCCATGCGCGAACGGCGCGGCCGGCCGCTTTTTCTCATCGACATCGCAGTGCCGCGCGACATCGACCCGGCCGCGAGAGACCTGGACAATGTCTTCCTGTTCGATATCGACGACCTTGAGCAAGTCATCGCTGCCAACCGCCAAGAGCGCGAGAGCGAGATCGACCGAGTGCAGGACATTATTGACGACGAGATGAAGCAGTTCCTGCACTGGTTTAACGCCTTAGGTACCGGCCCGCTGATCCGCGATTTGCGCCAGCGCGCCGCCGATCTGCAACAACAGGAGCTCGCCCGCTGGACTGCCAAAATCGCTCAGCTGTCCGTCGAAGACCAGAAAATGGTCGAAGGCATCCTGCGCGGCTACGCCAACAAGCTTCTGCACAACCCTCTGGTACAAATCCGCGAATTCGCCAATGACGACGACGGCTATGTCCGCCTCGATACAGTGCGCCGTCTGTTCGACCTCGATTCGGCCGCGACGGAGGACGAAACATGACCGCCGCCTGCTCAATCACTCTCGGCATCGCCCTAGCGCTCTACCTCGCCGCCGCGCTGTTGTTCCAAGGCCAGTTCCTATTGCGTAAAAGCGGCTGGGACCTACTCGGCCGCAGGAGCCTGGGCTTGGGCCTCGCCGTGCACCTGACCGGCATGATCCTACACCTGGGGCTGGCGAATCAGCCACTGTTGTCCAATATGCTGGTGGTCATATCGTGGCTAGTCATCATCCTGGTCATCGCCAGTCTACTCGGTGAACACTATGCCCGCGTCCGCCATCTCGGTCTGCTGTCAGCGCCCCTGGCCTTTCTCGGCCTGCTTTACCCGCTGCTGTTGCCGATTCATTTCGAAGAGGCCGAATCGATTCTGCTGCAATATCCCTTTTTGGGCGTACACGTAGTGTTGACCGCCCTCGGCCACATCGGCTTCGCGCTAGCCTTCTGCGCAGCCATCGCCTACCTGATCCAGCACCAAGCCTTAAAGAAAGGACGGCTCAACCGCTACTTACCCGCTCTCGATACCGCGGCTGAGGCCACGTTCCGATTCGCCGGTGGAGGTTTTTCGCTCTTTACACTGGGATTGGCGATGGGAATAATCTGGCTATTCGGTGCACCGGGCGAACACCTTGCTGGTGAGGACACCAAAATCTGGCTGGCTATGCCGACTTGGCTGGTCTTCGCCACCTATCTCTATCTGCGCGGCATCGGCAGGCAACACGGGCGTCGCCTCAAGTGGCTGGTCGTCGTAGGCTTTCTGCTGGGGATTATCAATCTAGTCGGAGTGCGGCACGACTTCGATGAAACCATCGGTTCGAAATCGGCGGCGGGCGAGACGGCCTAACACCCCAAGCCACACGACAAAAGCGGCGTCTCCATCTCATTGCGCGTTAACCCGCCGTGATTGCCGTAAAATTTGCTCTCGTACTCACCGCCCCCCCACCACCAGACGCTCTCGTCTTCGTTGGGCAAAATAACCAAATCCCCTGCCCGCGCGTTGAATTGATCGCACACCGGCCCGGGACCGAAATAGCCCTCCGCCGCCATCTGAGCCACTCTTCGCACCTCGGCACGACCAGCCAACTTTTCGGCGAAAAAGCTCTCTGCCTCCGCGAGTAGCCCATCTTCGACATAGAGAAACATATCGCGCGGCGAACCGGCCGGCACCAACAACGTGCCACGCTTATTGCGACGCAAAAAACGCGAGCAACCAGCGAATGCCGGCTGCTCATCCATATAGATCGTCGTCGCGGGGTTGACCGCTGTCATGCCGTGGTCGGCAGTGACCAGCAGCAGTGTATCGTCATGCCGACCCAAAAGCGGTTGTAAAAATAACCGATCCATCGCCGTAAGACAGGCGTCGATTTCGGCGTCGATTTGTGGCGATTCCGGACCAAAGCCGTGGCCAACACCGTCGATGCCGTCAAAGTAGAGGAAAAAATAGGCCGGGCCCTCGACCTCATCGAGTGCGAGTCTGAGACTGGTAAGGGCCGAGGCAAACGTGCGATAGGGATGTTGGTGCGCGCCACGAAAAGTCCACTGCGAGTAGGGCGACTTGAGATGTTCGGCGGGCTGGAAAATATGCGAGGCGACGCCGGCAGCGGCTAATTCCTGATAAAAAGTACCCTGCGGCAGGATCTTTTCCGGTTCAATATCGAGCGACCCTCGCACGTGAGAATCGAGCGGTGCCCATAGTAGCGGCTTGATGATCTCGTCGACTTCGGGCTCGTAGTACTGCCACTCGAACACCCCACTGCGCGCCGGCGGCAAACCCGTCTGCATACAGGTCACATGTGCGGAAGTCGTCGAGGGAAATTGTGCGGTGATCTGCTGTACACGGCCCTGTTCGTCGAAGTGACGCAAAAAGGGATAGCTCTCCCGACGCGGCGCGAAAAAGCGCCAACCGAATGCATCGACAAAAAACAAGACGACCTTCTTGTAGCGCCCCGCGACCAACCCCTCTTCACCTTGTCCGGTCAATTGCTGACGAATCGTCTGCGGCACATCCGCAAAGCATCCCGCGCCATAGCGTGGACGCACAGAATCTGGGGAAATCACCGAGTGCTACGATCCGATGGCCGCGGCGCCGAGATATTTGCCGAGCCGTTGCCGCAGATCGGCCGAGTGAATCGGCTTGCGCACGTAGTCGATCACCTGCAAGCCCCAGGTCCGCTGTGCAGAGTCGAGATCGGAAGACGCCGTCACCACGATAACCGGGTTCTTACTCGTAGACTCCTCTTCACGCAACTGTCGCAACACTGCTATCCCGCCCAACTTTGGCATAATCAGATCCAATACGATCAGATCCGGAAGCCGCACAGCAACTTTTTCAAATGCCTCAACGGCATGTTCCGGCTCGGCGGCGACATAGCCGAGGTCCCGCACCACCTTGCACACCGATATGCGTATTATCTCGGAATCATCGACGACCAGGACCAGTTTTTTCGCTTCATTATCTGCACTTTTCATTATCGAGCAAATTCCCCGTTTCTATAAAACATCGCCCGCGCAGACGCCCCAAAAGCCATGCTGCATCCAAACATACACAATAACGGTTGGTGGATGAAAGTGGTTACAGATTTTAATACGCTACGTTGACCACACCTGCGCGTTGGACCGTCCCGTTGTCAGCGACGACCTTCACTTGGTAGAGATAAATTCCCGGCCCGACCAACTTGCCATAGTCATCGCGACCGTCCCAGACGCGGGCGAAGCGTCCGTTCTCGTCTTCACTCGCATAACCCCGGCGTAGCAAATGCCCTCCCAGATCGTAAATCTCAAAGAAAACCGGTGCCGGTCGCGTCAGCTTGAGCAAGCTGTAGGCAACTTCGAATTGGTCATTGATTCCGTCGCCATTGGGCGTCAATACCCGGCCGATCTGTTCGACATCGCTTACCAATGGCGGATTCGGCGAAGAAAGCCGTACTGTTAGCCCTGAACTCGGCAACAACAGATCCACATCCGCTTCGCGCGCGTATTGGAACACGGTATCGGGCACGGCATCTTCCGCCGTCTGTCGCCGCTCTGCCGTGCGCACCTCGAAGCGAGTGCCGTCGACAAAGACCTTGCCACGAAAGAACACCTGTAAAAAACTGCCGTCTTTAATCACCCGCCGCCACAAGTTTAACTCGAAACCACGACCGGGTTTTAGGCGCACCGTGTACAACACCGGTTCGTCGTCAACCTTGACGCTATCAATGCCAGCGACCTGTGCCGTAGTCAGCACCTCGACAAAGCGGTAACCGGTATCCGATCGCCCTTCGAGACGGCGGGTCTGCAAAGTCAGCGCGAACTCGGTTTCCGCCCCAGCGTCGACGACGGCCGGGCTGATCTCGGCGCGCATTTGGCCAGAAGACGGCGGCGACGAATATTCGAAAACTAGCTGCTCCAATTGTATACCCGGTTGCAGAAACCGGATGCGGAACTGCAAATAGCGATTCGGACTCGGCGAACGCACGATCCCGCTTTCGACCGTCTCCCAACCACTCCAATCCGGATTTGTCCTGACCGGCCCCTGTGCGATACCCGGAAAATCGTCGGCGGTTTCCCACACCGCCCGATTGACTTGGTGTTCCTCCGGACCTTGGGTGATAAAGTAGATCAACGGATCCTCGTCAGGGCCGGTCCGCGTCTGCACCACGATCGGCATTTCCTCGATCGCCGCGCCGCCCTCGTGGCGAACCCGACCCCACACCGGCGTGCCAGTACTGGCCAATAGCGGTGTCGAACGAAAAAAACCTGCCGGCGCCGTGCCATCAGTATAGAGTTCTAGCTCCGCCAGTTCCCAGGGCGCATCACCTATCGGCTGGAAGCGCACGTAGCGGGCCTGACGCTCGCCGCTTACCTGCAACACACCCGGCCACTCGATCACCGCTCGAATATTGGGACGGGTAATACCAAAATACAGATAGCGTTGAAATGAAACATCGTTAGTCGTCAGCAGGCGCACTAACTCCACCACAGGGCGCAAACGGTCACCCAATCCCAAGTCGAAAGTCTGCGGGAAAAAACCGATATGTGCCGCGTCGAGCCGCGGCGAGAGCCGCGTCCGCTCGATGGTATAGGCCCCACCGAGATCGATATAGATCTCGGCCTGCCGATCGAGACCAAAATCATCGGGATCGAAGGCCGTCGAGATATCACCATCGGCGATAGCCGCAACTGCTTCCACCTCGCGAAACCCGACCTCGACCACCGGCCCCTCGGCCGAGAGATACTCTTCCGTTAACGCAAGCAGGATTCTCCCACCCCGTCCCAGCACGTTGGCCATTAGATTCTCGCCCGGCTCGACCCGCCAAGTCCAAGCCGAGTCGGTACTCACATTGACAAAAGACAGCGAATCCTGTATCTCGACCCACGAAATCGCATCGCGCCCCACCTTGAGTTCCAACTGCGCCGAGCCCCGTCCGGCGGGCAAAACAAGCGCCAGTAGTAATAGACCCAGCCGCATTAGAAGGTGATCCTCGTATTGGTCTCCGCCCTGATTTGCTCGATGATCTCGAGACTTTCGTCATTTAGCGGATTGCCGCTCAGGTTTGCGGAACGCAATTTCGCCAGCTGCAACAGAGGCGAAATATCTGTCACGGCGTTGTCGCGCAAACGCAAACGCTGCAGGTCCGGCAAATTGGCTAGGGGAGACAGGTCGACGACCTGATTATTCTCGAAATACAACGAAGACAGCTCGGTCTTACCCATAAGCGGTTCCAGGTCGACGACCTGATTATTACTGAAATCTAGAGTTTGCAGATTGCGCAAGCGCCGCAAAGGCGCCAGCGACTCGACAAAATTCTGTGGGAATTCAAGAACTTCCAAAGACTGCAACCCGGCAAGTGGTGAGAGATCATCCACCCTGTTAAATGGCATATTCAACACGATGAGCTCGCGCATATTGCCGAGCGCTGCGAGGTCGTTTATCCAATTGGCCTCTAAATAGAGCTTCTGCAATCGCACCAGGCCCGCCAATGGCGAGATGTCCTTGATCAGATTGGATTCGAGCCTCAAGTCGATCAGCCCGCTCAGGCCCGCCAGCGGCGAAATATCCTCGACATTGTTGTTGTTGAGATTGAGCTTTTCCAGACCGTCCAATTCTGCCAGTGGACGGAGATCTTCGATATTCGCTGTGCGCAAATCCAACGAGCGCAGCGCGCTCAAACCAACCAGCGGTGCCAAACTGCGCAGACCTTCCCCACTGGTCGAACCGCTGAAGATCAGTATTTCGAGATTGACTAACTGCTCGATGCCATCCAGTGACGTTGTTGCGCCGCTTAGGCTCAAAACGGTGACTTTGCGCAGCTCCGCTACGGTCAAATCTTCGGTCCGCTTGCGCAAAACCGAGCGCACCGAGCCCTCTAAATTTGCATCCTGGAAGCTAATCGTCGGCTGGAAGAAGTGTACCTGCAAACCCCGGTCGAGCAACGCGTGCACCTGCTCGGCATCAAGCGGGTTGCCCGAAAGTTCTACGCTCTGCAGCAGCCGGAGCCGCGACAACACAGCAATATCGCTGATTTGGTTGCCTTCGATATTGAGCAGGGACAACCGCCGGAGATTGGCAAGCGGCGCGATATCGACCACCTGATTGCCATCGAGGTTGAGCGAGTTCAACAGCCGTAGCCCGGCCAGAGGCGCGATATTGATAAGCGCGTTATTGGACAGATCGAGCACCTGCAATCGCCGCAAGTCTGCGAGCGGTGCGATATTGGCCACTGCGTTGTCGCCCAACAGCAACGTTTGCAAAGCGCTCATCCGCCCGATCCCCCGCACATCTGCGATCTCATAGCCGCCCGCATCGAGCATTTGCAACCCAGCCAACGCCGCATCCGTCAATTCCCCATCCGGACGCCCTAACGCCTCGCGCACGGCCCGTTCAAAGGCCGCGTCGAAAAAAGTGTCGTGCGCAAAGACGGTCTCACCATGGCCGCCGACCGCCATCAAAGGCGGGCGCTCATGACCGCAACCCAGGCACAAAAGCAATGTATATAGCCAACATCTCATTGCTCAACTCCAGCGTAGACGGTGAGAAAACCCCGTGTTCGAGTGCGCGTACCCTCGACCTGCAAATGCCGACGGGTCAAATCGAAGCCCATTACCGTCGTCAGCTTGTAGCCCTGGTAGTCGGAAATATTGGTCAATTGCGCGATGGTCGTCGTCTCCCAAAAACTGTCTTCCGCGCCCGGCGGCGTCGGGTTGTTCAACTGGCGGAAATTGTGGTACTCGATCCCGACCTCAAGATAACTGGTGAGCATAACGGGAAAGCGTCCCACCGCCAGCAGGATCTGACTGAGTTCCTTGCGCTCCGGTTGATTACGCAATGTCGGCGCCTCGTTGCGGAACTCACTCTTCCAAGCAGGGCTCAGCGTCAACTTGCCCAACTGTAGACGATATTCAGCCTTGTTGATCATGCCGAAGAAAGAGGCGTCCTCGCGCTGGCCGCGCAACTGCAATTGCACGCTGTCGTCGCGTTGGTGATATAGCTGCCACTTGAGCATATTGACGAACTTGAACCCGGGCCAGCGGTCGAGATCGAAGCCTAGCCAGGTCGTATTGAGCAATGTGTTCTGCGCTGGTAGCACATCCTGTATCGGCACCAATTCGCCCCGCGTATTGGGCAACTGTGTCCACTGCACCAGATGGTCGAATATATCGTCCTCAACGCTGCGCACATCCTGAAATACACGTGCCCGTCCCCAACCTGTAAAATAGTGGTCCCCCGCCACCATCAGATAATCGGCGTGGGAGCGACGGCTGTCCGAGCGTTGTTTCAGCCGTTGGCGCCCAGCCGCAATTCGCAGGTCGGGGTGTAAAAAGACACCGGCGTAGATGTTGTAGCCTCTGCGGTCGCGCTTATAGGGGTAGTCGGCCTGTTCGTCGTTTTCAAAACGGTCGATCCAGCCATTGTGATTCTGGTCGATGCCGTAGAGGAACTCGGGCCGGTCGGTGTGATAGCGCAGAAAGGGCTCTTCGTAATCGGGCACCCGGTTCGGGCTGGAATTGGTATCGTTTTGATTAAAATCGGAGATCAAATCGTTATTCTCGTCCCAGCCGGGAAAAATCGCGCGGTCTCTGGGCGCGCCCTGTCGCGCCCAGTCGGGAAAACGATCCTGATCGTCGTTGTCGTCGACGAACTCGTAAAAACGCAGTGGACTTCCATAATCTACGATACCATTCTGATTGACAACCTGGAAACCGGTCTGGTAGTCGGGGTCAAAATCAAAGGCTTCCAATAACGCGAAATAGGGATAGTCGGTTTTTGACACATTCAACATCCAGGCCTGCGATTCCTCGCTCGCCACGTGGTGTTTTTCGAGATTCGGATTGGGATACTGTTTATACTGTTGGTTGACGTCGATTTCTAAATAGGCGTTAAAGCCCTCTAAGTCGCTCACCTCCACCGTAAAACCGGCGATCTGATTGGCAGTGGGCAGGCCATAATCGAGTGCCAGCACCTGCTGGTTGGACGAGTCTTTGACATTGCCCGGTGCCCGGGCCACCGCCAGTGGCACGATTCGGTTTTGAAAATCGGTCTGGCGATCCGACATCATTTCGACGAGATAGTCATTGGCCAATACCAACTCGACCTGCACCCTTACGATCTCGCTGGGGTCAGGTCCCGTATAGGTCCGATCCTGGAAGTCGTAGCGCAAGCGAATTTCTTCGCGACCGTCCGCCGCCAAAAAGCCGCGCCGCTGGAAACCACCCTCGACCAGCGGCCGGAAACCAATTTCCGAACCGCGTATCCGATTGCCTGCTAAATCCCAGATGACAATGTCCTGCGCGAAAAGCGCACCGCCAGCCTCGCCGTCCTCCGGCGAATCATCTCTGATCACCACTTCGACAAAACTGATACTTGCCAAATTCTGCACACCGGTGAGGTTGCCCTTGAGGATATTGCCATTGAAGAGTTCGGTCTGGGTCTGGGCGTGATGGGCGTTGAGATAAGTGCCGCCCACCTTGACGAAATCGCCGATCTGCACTTCGAGACGGCTGCCGAGCAGACTGGTATTATTGGTCTTTTCCGAAGTGCCGCTGGAAGAACCAGACTCATCGGCCAGATTGTTGAGCCGCGACAGCAACACGGTCAACGCGTATTTATCCGAGAGGAAATCCCATTGGATGCCATTGAAGGTTGGCTTGGAAAAAGTCATCGGCGTCAGCGTTGTACGAATCTGGCTGCCGATAGTGATCGCATAGTGGTACTGGCCCTTGTGGTCCGAGGTAATGACTAGCTGGTTGAACCAGTTTCGATAGCGCCCGTCCTGGGCAAGCGTCGAACCGAAAGGCTGCGGATTCTGTTGCCGCCAGTCGAAGATTAGCCAACCACGGGTCAGATAGTTGCCGTAAACATCATAGACATAGCTGCCCTCGAGCGAAGTCGATACATAGCGCTGGTAGAACGCGCGCGCGTAATTCGAATATTCCCACTGCTTCCACTGGTATTCGGAGTAGAGTTCCTGAGGGATATACCACTTGCGCACGGCCGGGTCGAGGGCGTCGAAGAGTACGCCCGATCCCTGCGGTTCAAAGGAGACTTTGCCACCGCGTTTGATGGTGCCCAGGCGAGAGCCATAGT
>PVBE011076212.1_pt1 | contig 11996 bp, 10 predicted proteins | sample 1631181 | NCBI WGS metagenome assembly PVBE01 (sample SAMN08397723, study PRJNA350692) | Marine metagenome, whole genome shotgun sequencing project. | isolation source: water | place: Pacific Ocean | collected 2012-04 | reverse complement strand
TTATCTATCATTCGTCCACATAAACGCTGTACTCGAACACGCGCGTGCCGGCCGGGAAAAGCTGAAAGCCATCGTCGATTTCTTGGACGAAAGTGACCTCGGTGCGGAGCAGGTGCTCGCCGCGCGGCCAATCGCTGAGCCCGGCCAGCCGGTAGTGGCAGTACTGCCCGTTGAACTCGCCCTGCAGCACGAGAAATTGGGCCGCAGAAATCAGCTGCCCGTTCACGCTGAAATTTAGCTCCATGGCCTCCAGATTGCTTCCCGCGAGCGCCTCGCCGGCGGCGCACCAGCTGTGCAGCCAGAGCACCTCCTTAGAATCGCCCAGCGACACGGTGTAAGCATAGACCTCGCCGCCCCGGCCGGGATTGTCGTACTCCTCCGGCGCGAATTGCTCCAGAACCGGAATCTGCTGCTGCACCGCGGCTCGGGTTTCGGCGGGGCTCATCACTGTCGGCGGGCCGGAGGGCTGCACTCCGGCAACCGCCGGGCGCAGCAGCAGCGCGACTGCCTGTTCCAGCAGCGCATCGCCCTCACCGAAGACGGTCTCCTCGGTCACCGGCGCGAGCACATCGGGCAGCACGCCGATGCCCTCGACGATAATGTTGCCCTGCATGTCATGGTCCATTCCGGTGGGAATCTGAAAGGAAAGTTCGCCGGGAAGCTCATACTGCCCGCGACCGACTTCGCCCATGATGCCGTTGCTGGGATAGTGCCCCAGCACGGTGACCTGCGGAAGCTGACTGAAGACCCAGGCCACGTTTTCGCAGGCGCTGGCGCAGGCCGGGCTGATGAGCACCGCTGTACGCCCGCTGTACTGCAGCTCCTCATCCGGCTCGATGCTGTCCGGCGGGCCGTGGGTGTCGAAGCGTTCCAGCCGTTCGCTGTAATAATACCCGCGCATCACCTCCATCTCCTCGGTGGTGAAATACGCGGCCAGCCCGGTGCCCATTGGCGAGCCGCCCAGATTCTGGCGCAGATCAAGTATCATGCCTGCGGTTTCGCGTTCGCCGAATAGTGCCACCGCGCGCTTGAAGAGGCGAATGGTCAGGTTTAGGTCATCGGCGAGCGACCATATGCGTACGTATCCGAGTTCGGAATCCTCCAGAATCTCATACTCCACTGGCGGAGCGTCGCGGTCAAAATCAGCGAAGAGCGAGCTTGCAATAAGGCTGGCGCGTTCGGGCCGCAATATCAGGCTGGCCTGCTGCGCGTCGCCGCCGGGGTTGCGCCAGCTGAGCTGCAGGCTTGTGCCCACCTGCCCGCGCGTCAGGTAGCGATATTGCTCCAGCCTGCGCACGTGCGGCGCGGAAAACGGCCCGTTCCACGCGGTGACGGTAGCCAGCGCCTCTTTGACCGGTTGCGCGTTGACTGCGATAATTTCAGCGCCAAGCTGGATGCCGGCCGCTTCGGCAGCGCCGCCCGGGGTAACGAAGCTGACTAGCACGCGCCCGTCGCTCAACTCGGTCAGGCCGAGCCCCGCGCCGCCCCCGGTTTCGCGCTGGAAAAGGCCGCCGTCATCCCCGCCGAGGCCGACATGACCATCGGGGATGCTCATGGCAAAATCGCGCATGGCCAGATACCACGCCTGCCGGTCGGCGGCGGCCTGCGCCGCTGCAACGCGCGGGGCGAAGCGGTCGTACAAGCCCTGCCAATCGACGCCTTTCAAATCGGTGAAGGGGTATTCCACAGATGCCTTGCTCCAGAGCGCTTCGAAGGCCTCACTATAACTCATTTCGGCGTAGTTGTTGACGGAGACATCGCCTTCGTACAGCGTGATTTCGGGCGTTCTTTCCTTGCGGAAGGCGAAGGGCGCGCTGTCAAGGTCGACAATCGTGTAACCCGGTTGCAGCGCGACGACGGGGTCGTCGGAGGTGAAGAGCAACCCGTCCGCGCCGAAATCGCTGGGGAAGGCCTGCTGCCCGTCCGGCGCCCAGACGAGCAGCACGCCGCCGATAATCTCGTCGCGGTTTTCGCTATCTATGCGCGCCGAAGTCCACACGCTCGACCAGCCGCGGAACTCGTCCCGCCCCAGGAACGGATCGGCCACCAAATTGGCCTGCACAGCCACGGCGAAAACGCGCACGCCGCTGTCGGTGCGCCCGTTGTTGTCCACATCCACCAGCACGCCAGGCGGCACCGCCGGTAGATGCAGCACATATACCCAGCTATGCTCCCCGCTGTGCGTTAGCGGCCCGAGCACCTGGTTTTCCGGCGGGATGACGAACTCGAAATCGCGCGCCACGAATCCGGCTTCGTCTTCCAGCATGACGTATGGCTCCACCAGATAATTTTCAAAGAGCGGAAAGGTGATTTCGGCGCTGCCGGTCACTTTGACCGGCTCGTTGATGAGCGCTGCAGTGGGATGAAGGGTGGGGAGTGCCGGGGCTGCCGCCTCGGTAGCGGCGGGCTGCTCACTCTCCACTTTCGTGCCGGCAGGCTGCTTTCTCTCTGCCGTTGCAGTCGGCGGCAACGCGCCCGCGGGCGCGGACGTGGCGGGGGCGCATGCGGCCATCGTCAGCGCGAGCGCAATCAGCTCGGCAATGAGACTGGCGTTTCTTTTCACGGCGCGGCGGGCGGCGGAGCCATGGGCGCGGTCAATCGTCCTGCCCCCAGACCTTGATATTGTCGCTGGATGGCAGCGGGATGCGGTGACCATAGAGGCGGTGCCAGAGGAAATAGAGCGCGCCGCCGCTCAGCAGCCCCAGCTCGAGTTCGGGCAACTGCTGCCGCCATTGCGAAAGTTTGTACATCGCAAAGCACACTGGCAGCACCAGAAAGAACAGTGATAGTCGGCGTGCTTTCTTTTCGATGCGAAAATAAAGCGCCAAAATAGCGAGAGTGGCCAGCGTAAAAAGGGCGGCAATGTCCCAGTGCAGATTAAGCAGGGATACCATGGGCGTGCGCGCTGGTGATTATACCGCGCCGGGCAGCGGATGCGCGCACTTTCGCCGGATTATCGTGGCGCGAAAATGATACAATGCGGCCATGCTTATCGCAGTGCTGACCGAATCCGTTGTCTCCAAAATCGCCGCCGGCGAAGTGGTGGAGCGCCCGGCTTCGGTGGTGAAAGAGCTGCTGGAAAACGCACTCGATTCCGGCGCGAGAAGGATTAATGTGGAAGTCGAGGGCGGCGGGCGGCAACTCGTACGCGTGGCCGATGATGGCGCCGGCATCCCGGCGGCGGAGGCGGAACTGGCATTCGCGCGGCACGCCACCTCCAAATTGCGCTCGGCGGGTGACCTTGACGGCATCGAGACGCTCGGTTTTCGCGGCGAGGCGCTGGCCTCCATCGCTGCGGTCAGTCGCGTGCGACTGGTGACGCGCGCGCCGGGCGAGCAGACCGGCACGCGCCTGCTCGCCGAGGCGGGTAACATCAGCGACCGCGCGAGCATCGGCGCGCCGCGCGGCACGGTGGTCTCGGTGGAGAACCTATTTTTCAATGTTCCCGCGCGGCTGAAGTTTCTCAAATCTGATGCTGCAGAAAAAGGGCGCATTGCCCGGGTGCTCTCGCGTTACGCTCTCGCTTATCCGGCGGTGCGCTTTCTGCTGCACTTCGATAACCGCCAGGCGTTTCAATCACACGGCACTGGAAACCTGCGCGATGTTCTGGTGGCCGCCTACGGGGCGGAGACGGCCGGGCAGATGCTGGAACTTTCCGGAAGTGAGCAGGAGGACATCTCTGTACATGGTTTTGTCAGTCCGCCCGGACTCAGCCGCTCCAATCGGCGTGAAATCACGCTTTTCGTGAACGGGCGCTATGTACACGACGCGCAACTCGGTGTGGCGGTCACGCGCGCGTATCACACGCTGCTGATGACCGGGCGCTATCCGATTGCGGTGCTTTCCATCGCGCTCCCGCCGGGAGATGTGGATGTGAACGTGCATCCGGCAAAAACGGAAGTGCGTTTCCGGCAGCGCAACCGCGTCTTCCGCGCTGTGGAGCGCGAGGTGCGCCGGACGCTGCTGAATCAGGCACCGGTGCAGAGTGCGACGCCATCGGGATGGGCGCAGACGGGCGCTGCCGCCGCGCTCCACTGGCAAGAGCCGGTCGCCGTTGGCACGCGCGCGGACGAGGCCCCCGCGCAGGCTGCCGACTCCATCCTGGCAGCTGGAACCCAGGCCGGGCTTCCTGTGGGCGGAGTGCCGCTGCTGCGCGTCATTGGTCAGGTCGGCGCGGCTTACATCGTCGCTGAAGGCCCGGACGGGCTATATCTGATTGACCAGCACGCTGCCCACGAGCGAATCCTTTATGAGGCTTTCATGGCCGCCGCGCAGGGCGCGCAGGTGGAATCGCAGACCTTGCTTCAGGCTGCGACGGTCACGCTGGCGTCGCAGGAAGCGGAGGATCTGCGGCATCAGCTCGATGCCTTGCAGGGTCTGGGCTTCGAAGTGGAGCCCTTTGGGGGCGATAGTTTCGTAGTGCGCGCACTTCCGGCGGTGCTTGGCGCGGTCACGGCCGAGCAGGCGCTGCGCGGCGTGGTGGAGCACGACAATGATGATGGGCACGTATTGCCGCCGGGTGCGGAAGCGCGCATCATCACGCGGGTGTGCAAGCGCGCCGCCGTGCGCGCCGGGCAAGTGCTTTCGCATGAAGAGCAGGCGGCGCTGTTGCGACGGCTGGAGAAATGTCTTTCGCCGCGCACCTGCCCGCACGGTCGTCCCACCATGATTCATTTGAGCGTGGAGACGCTGCAGCGGCAGTTCGGGCGAAAAGGTTAAGCCGCCGCCCGCAATAAAGGTATATCGACATGCTCGCAATCTGGCTGCAACACAAAGAGTTGCGCCTGCGTGACGACCTGCAGATTCCGGCGCCACTGCCCGGGGAAGCGTTGGTGCGCGTGCTGCGCGCCGGAATCTGCAACACCGATCTGGAGCTGACGCGCGGGTATTATCCCTTCACCGGCGTGCTCGGGCATGAGTTCGTCGGCGTGGTGGAGCAGGGCCCGCATGAGTTGCTGGGCGAGCGCGTGGTGGGCGAGATTAATGCGGTCTGCGGCCAGTGCGCGCACTGCCGACACGGAAGGCGAACACATTGCGCCAACCGCACTGTGCTTGGAATCATGCAGCGCGATGGCGCCTTCGCGCAATACCTGACGCTGCCGACAGAGAACCTGCATGTGGTTCCAGCAGTGCTTTCTACCGATGCCGCCACCTTCGCTGAGCCGCTGGCAGCCGCGCTGCAGATTCAAGAGCAGCTCCCGATAGGGTTGGGAGACCGCGTGCTGCTGGTGGGCGCGGGGAAACTGGGGCAGCTTATCGCGCAGACGCTGGCGCTGACCGGTTGCGATTTGTATGTGGTCGGCCGCAACCGCGCCAAACTGGAGCTGCTTGATCAAAGCCGAATTGCAACCGGCGCGGCGGCAGATGTGCCCGCGGGGGAGTTCGACATAGCGGTGGACTGTACCGGAAACGCGGATGGGTTCGCCATCGCTCGGGCGGCGCTGCGCCCACGGGGGACGCTGCTGCTGAAAAGCACCTACGCGGATCGACTCAACGTGGATGCCTCCGCTCTGGTGGTGGACGAAATCACGCTGCTCGGCTCGCGCTGCGGCCCGTTCGCGCCGGCGCTGCGCCTGCTCTCCGAAGGGCGGGTGCAGGTGGAGCCGCTCATCCACGCCCGTTATGGGCTTGTGGATGGATTGGCCGCCTTTGAGCGGGCACAGCAGCGCGGAATCCTTAAGGTGCTGCTGACGATGGAATCTTCCGGTGGGTAATATCGGCGGCGAGCGAGCTCCTTAGATTACAACTCGATTCTCATCAAATCGCGCGCGAGTTTGACCGGGCCGCTGAATTGGTTGCGCGCCTCGGAGAGAAGCTTGGATTCGTCCGGGCGGTGCACGTCATAGTGGATGAGATAGAGCGTGCCGACCTGCGCCCGGGCAGCCACCTCTCCGGCCTGCGCGGCGCTGCTGTGCCCGTTGGTTGCAGCCGTGGCCTCGTGCAGCAGCACGTCCGCGCCCGCAGCCAGGCGCGAAATGGAAGCGCACGGGGCGGTATCGGCGGAATAGGCAAGTGCGCGCCCGCCGGATTCGTCTGTAATGTGCAACCCGACGACCGGTACCATGTGCTCGTCCGGTGAAGCGCTAACGGTGAAATCACTGTTCGTCAGCACTGGCGCGTTCTCGTTCAGGGGAATCTCGTGCAGATCGACCGAGAAGAAACCGGGCCACTGCCGCCAGTCACATGCATCCATCAGTTGACTGAAGCGCTGCAGGCAATGCGCCGGCGCGTGGATGCGCAACGGTTGTTTGCGGCCGAGCAACCACATGTTCATCAGCATTAGCGGCGCGCCACTGATGTGGTCGGGATGGAAATGCGTCAAAATCAGGTCGCTGATGGAATCGTAGGCTATTCCCGCCTGCGCCAGCCGCACAGTTGGGTTGGAACCGCAGTCCACCAGAATGCCGCTGTGCTTGCCGTGTACGGCGAAGTGGGTGAGCTCGTGGGCGGCGTCCGGAATGGAATGTGCGCAGCCGAGAATGGTAATGGTAGCCACGCGCTCCCGGTCAGGTCACTTTGGTCTCTCGCGTGTGAACGGCTCGCACTGCGGGCAGCCGAGCGGCGATTGCGGGCAGCGCCTCGGCCACATCGGCGTGCAGTACCACGTTCGCCGCATGGTCGAGCTGCGTCTCTTCACGGTTGATGATGATCAGCGCAGCGCCGCCTATTGTGCCTCCCGCATTGTCTTTTCCGGAAGTATCTCGCCAAACAGGATGACATCGGGTTTCAGCACGCTCCGGCATTGCGCACAGGTCGGCAATCCCGTTCCCGCGCACAGCAATTGCTCCCTGAACTGGTCGCTCGCGTAAGTGCGGCCGCAGCTCAGACAACTGGCAGCGCTGATGTCCCCGTGGAGCTCGAACATCCGCTGTGAACCGGCGCGGCGATGCAGCTGATCTATGTTCTGGGTGATGAGCGCTGCCAGGAATCCGGCGCGCTCAAGCGCTGCCAGCGCATGGTGGCCGGAGTTGGGTTCCGCCGCAAACATCCGCTGCGCCAGCGGGCGAACCCATTCGTAGAATGCTTCCGGCTTGCGCCGAAAGCTGGCCAGCGAGGCCACCTCCATCGGGTCGGCACGTTCCCACAGTCCGGTGCCGTGGCTACGGAAATCGGGAATGCCAGAGGCGGTGGACATGCCTGCGCCCGTGAATGCCACCGCGTGGCGAGCCCTTCGAAACAGCCGCACAGTGGCGGCAATGAATTGTTCCTCAGACGATTGCACCGAAAACCTTTCCGCGCAAGTCTAGCACACGCGTCTGTGGGCGACAATTTTCGTCCAATTGAAGGTTAGCGGGTGGTATCGTCAATACTGGCGGCAGGAAATGTGCGACCAACGACAGGCTCCCCGGAAGGCCCAGATGCTATAATCGCAGCGTGTTGGTGGCGATGTCCGCGCGCTGTGCCGCGCAGGGTCGTAGAAGAGCAAAGGAGTAACCGTTGTGGACGTCCTGCCCATTGACTTCTCCCCCCAATTGCATTGGCCGGCATGGTGGCCGGGCAATGCGGTGCTGTTCGTCGGCCTGTTGGCCGTGGCTTTTTCCCTTCACCGACGCAGACACACATGGAAAGACCTAACTGCAGCCGCGCGGCGTGGCTTCTGGCTGCTGCTGCTGATGGCTGTGGTGGTCAACATTACTCCCGCCCTTTCATTGACAGTTGAGCACCCCTTAATTCCGACCGGCCCTGATGGGCCAACTGAAATCACGTTATTGTCATACGCTCCGGTTGTGCTCGCGGCCGGCTGGTGGGGAGGTGGTTCCGCTGTGGTGCTCGCGCTGGTGGGCGGGCTGGCGAACGCCTTATGGCATGGCCAACATCTGTTTGCCCTGCTGGAATGGGCGTTGGTTGCCGGGCTGGTTTCTTATCTGGTGCGCCAGGATTACATCGGCGGGTTACCGGCACTGCTGCGCCGGCCGCTGCCGGCGGTGCTCGTTGTGGGCATGCTGGTCTGGCCTTTGCAACTCGCCTCTTTGATATTGGATGCTGGTCCGCGCGGACTTTCACAACTGGACCTGACAACCACAATCTGGTCCGGCAGCGCGCCGCCCCTGTTTGGCGCACTGCTTATAACCGGTCTGGTGGGCGAAGTCGCGCGCGGAATCGCGCCCAACCACTGGTACCGAAAAACGCCACGCCGGCTGCCGCCTTACGCCGCCAATCTCAACAGACGGCTGCTTTTCGCGTTGCTGCCCATGGCTCTGGTGGGCATTGCGGCATTGTTCTGGGCAAACACACTCATCGCTCGGAGCGCAGCCACGCGCCTGGTAGTGCACCAAATGGAGCGGGACGCGGAGCATGCCGCCGAGATTATCCCTTTCTTCATCCGCACCGGTGAGAGCCTGGCGCTGGATCTCTCCCGGGAGCCGCGCCTGCGCAGCGGCGACGCGCGCGCGCGCGCGCAGCATCTATCGCAGGAAATTCGCACCGTGCCGTATTTCAGCCAGTTGGTGTTTTTCGACGCGCTGGGACGACCGCTGGCTGGCTATCCAGAGACCGATGTGACCGTGCTTGGGTTGACACCAGCCGAGATTGCCGCTGTGCAAGTTGGCCTGCAGGGAGTGCCGGGCCATGAGCTGGTGTTTCCGGAGCGGGACAGCGCAGCCGCTCTGGTTTCTTTTGTCTCGCCGGTGACCGATCCCGATACGGGGGCCTCAGGGGGCGCATTGCTTGGCCGTGCGGAAATAGTCAGCAGCCCGCTCATGCTACCGGCAATCAACAGTTTGCAGGGTTTACTGGTCGGCTCCGGTATGGGTTTTATCACGGACGGGCAGGACCGCATCCTTTACCACCCTGATGCGGCCCGCTTGCGGCAGGTTTGGCGACCGGCCAGCGATGCTCAGGCGCTGCCAACGACCTCTGTTAGCGGCCATGCGTATCAGGATCAGGCCTCAGATGGTTCCGGGCGATTGGTGTACTACCTTCCGGTAGAGGGCCACCCGTGGAACGTGGTGATTGTAGTGCCGGTCTCCGCGGTGCTGACTCAGGCCACTAGGATTTCCTTTCCGCTCGCCTTGCTTTTGCTGGCCGGCGGCGTGCTCGGAATCGTGTTTCTGCTGATGATTAGCCGACACCTTACCCGGCCGCTGGGCGCGCTGGCCACCGCCACTGAGCAGATTACGGCCGGAAAACTGGACGAGCCGGTGCGGATAAGCGGCGCGGATGAGGTGGGCCGGTTGGGCGAGGCCTTCGAGCGTATGCGCGTGCGCGTGCGTTCGCAAGTGGACGGGCTCAGCCTGCTCCTGCAGGCTTCCATTTCCGTGGCCAGCAGCCTTAATCTGGAGGAGTCTTTGCCGCCCATTTTGCAGGGCGCTTTGAGCGTGACTGACGCCGAGGGCGCGCGCCTGCTGCTCATGCCGTTTGATGGGCGGCAGGATAAACTACAGAGTTATTCTGCCGGGGCGGGCGCTGCTGAGATGAGCGCGTTTGATGCCAATATCCTCCAGCTGGTCGAGGCGGAGGCAGAGATTGTTGCAATAGAGAATGTGGCCCGCGCGCGAACAGTGCTGGACGTCGGCGCTGGGCCGCACTCTCTGCAGGCGGTCATCGCGCTGCCGCTGCAGCACGAGGCCAATCTGCTGGGTACGCTCTGGCTGGGTTACACTGAGCCACACCATTTTTCGCGCGAAGAATCTGATCTGCTGACCACGCTGGCGGGTCAGGCGGCGGTGGCTGTGGCGAACGCCCGCTTGTTCGAGGCCAGCGAGGGCGGCCGGCAGCAACTTGCCGCCATTCTCACCGCCACCCCGGACGCGGTAATCGTCACCGACTCGAGATTGCGCCTGTTGCTGCTCAACCCGGCTGCCGAGGATCTTTTCGAGCTGCAAGAGCAGCAGATCACAGGGCGGCGCATCAACGAGATGATTCATCAACCCCAACTGGCCGTCGCCCTGCGCGCGAGCGATGAGCGCGCCTCCGCTCACGAAATAAAACTTCCGGATGGGCGCACGTTCTCGGCCTCGACCTCCTCAATATTGCGGCAGGACGGTTCTATTATCGGCCGCCTGGCCGTGTTGCGTGACGTCACAGATTTCAAGCAACTTGACCGGCAAAAAACTGACGCAATCGCTGCCGTCAGCCACGACCTAAAAAACCCTCTTTCGCTCATGCACGGCTACGCCTCAATGCTGCCGATGGTGGGCCAACTCAATGCCCGCCAGCGCGATTTTTCCGAGAAGATTGTGGCTGGCGTTGAGCAGATGAGTACGCTGATAGAGGATGTGCTTGATTTGCATCGTATCGAATCTGCGCCGGGCTCAGACTGGGAAAGATGCCGGCTGGAAGTTCTGCTGCAGCAAGTGGTAGAGGAAATGCGACCGGCTGCCGTTGCCAAAGGTATCCAGCTGGCCTGTGCGGCTGCTACCGGAATAGAGCCTGTCTCCGGCGATGAGAATTTGCTGCGGCGGGCCATCCGCCATCTGCTCGACAACGGAGTGCGCTACACGTCCGCCGGGGGCAGCGTGCGGGCACGGGTGGAAATGCGCGCCGAGGGCGTTGTGATAGCGGTCGCCGATAGCGGCGTCGGCATCTCCCGCGCCGACCAGGACCGGCTGTTTGAGCGGTTCTACCGCGTGAAGGGTCAGCAGGAGGGCGAATCAGGCGGCAGCGGCCTTGGGCTTGCTTTCGTCAAATCAATCGCTGAGCGCCACGGCGGGCGCGTATGGCTGGAAAGTCAACTGGGGCAGGGCAGCACCTTCTTCCTCTCCCTGCCTACTCAGAAGGGCGACGGCGACGAAAGCTGAACAGCGCCCAACCGCCGGCATTTACAATCCTGCCCTGCCGTGGTAGACTCGCCGCGTTGCGAGCAGGGTGTCTGCCTCTCGCTTTCCGCTCCAATTAGGCGTTCTCTCCGAACCCGAAAGGGGTTATCCCGAGGAAAGAGGTTTTCCGATAATGCGTGACTACGAAATTGCGTCTATTTTGAGTTTGGATTTGGATGAGAGCGGTCTGGCTGCTTTGACAGAAAGAATCGCGAGCTGGATTGCGGCGGCCGGAGGCGAGGTTGCCTCGGTGGATAATTGGGGCCGCCGCAAACTGGCCTACCCTATCAAGAAGCAGCAGGAAGGACACTACGTTTTTTGGTATGCCAGCCTGCCACCGGCTGCACCCGCCGAAATCGAACGCCAGATGCGCCTGAACGAGGACGTGCTCCGCTTCATGGTTGTGCGTGCCGAATTGCCGCCCCCGCCTGAAGAAGAAGAGACGCAAGAAGAGCAGGTGGAGGGCGAAAGCGCTGAAGAAAGTGATGTCACTGGTGAAGCGGACGCTGACAGCGGTACTGATGCCGAGGAATTGGCCAGCCCCGAGCTGGATACGCCGGAGACAAATGCAGACGAAAGCGCGCCGGTCGCATAGGCTGGTGTGCTGGCAGGCTGGGGCTTTTTTCGGAAAGTTGCACCGATGTCAAAGGGCTTGAACAAAGTTATGCTCATCGGGAACGTAGGTGGAGATGTGGAGCTGCGCTACACGCCCGGTGGGAAATCGGTGACGTCCTTTCGTCTGGCAACCACCCGCGCATGGATCACTTCTTGGGGCGAGCGCCATGAGCAGACAGAATGGTTCACGGTGGTGGCCTGGGACAAACTGGCCGAAATCTGCGCGCGCTTTCTGAGGAAGGGGCGGCGCGTGTACATAGAGAGGCGATCACGCAATAGGGCCTGGCGGGATAGCGATGGCCAGCCAGAAGTCTCAAACTGAGGTCATTGCCCGGGAGATGATTCTGTTGGATGCGCCCGCGCGTGGCGAAAGCGATACTGCGGCCGCGGCGGAAAATGAAGCTTCCCGTCCGGAGGCCAGTGAAGGTTGCTTTCCTTTTTGAGGAGTTCCCCATGAGTGCTTGTACACCTGGATGGATGAAAACAGAGAGGAGCAATTGTCATGCTGAGGGAGCGTCAGCGCCCGAAGCATCTTGTTTTGTGACGAATGAGACTCTTCGCTTGTTATGCTCGCTCAGAGTGAAACTGCGGGACCTAGCGTTGCTGTAAATCCATGTTTCTTTT
>PVBE010116426.1_pt1 | contig 11996 bp, 7 predicted proteins | sample 1631181 | NCBI WGS metagenome assembly PVBE01 (sample SAMN08397723, study PRJNA350692) | Marine metagenome, whole genome shotgun sequencing project. | isolation source: water | place: Pacific Ocean | collected 2012-04 | reverse complement strand
CGTTGTGGGATGCAGCAACTCCTCGACCCCACCAAGGGCGTGGGACCAATGTGGAGCGAGAACGCTGGCCCCATCTCTCGCGTCATCTGCTGGGTCGCCGGACAAGGCGCGACCGCCCACTATGGCACCGGCAGCGGCGCACCGGCTCCAAGCCTCATGCGCCTCGATCCCAACCCCCCGAGCATCGGCTTCACCGCAGGCCTCACGGCAAAGGCCGGCACCGCCACAAACAAGGGCGGAGCCTGGGTCTTCGGCTCGCAACGAGCATCCGCGAAGATCCCCGGCATCGGCACCATCCTGACGCTGCCGATCATCATCACCGTACCGGTCACGGCGATCCCGGCCGCGGGTACCTCACTCACGCTGAAGGTCCCCAACAACAAGCAGTTCATCAACGCCAAGATCCCGATGCAGTTGGCCGTTCTCGAGGGCTACGGCCTCGGCCTGTCCAACGGCGCCGAGTGGACGATCGGCCAGTAACCCACAGCCTTCCGGCGTGAACGCCATCGCCGGAAACAGACGGCCCGCGCATCATGCAATGTTGCGCGGGCCGCACCATGTACCGCGCAGGCGAACGCCACGATGGGGCTTCTCCGGCGAGCCCTTCTCTGCTCAAATCATACCCACAGATTCTGTCTGTCAGTTCGGGTCGCAGGCCTCAGCAAACGCTTGCAGCGGCCTTCTTCTTCCCCCCAGGAGGCTCCCATGAAACACGCACTTCCCATCGCAATGCTCGCCCTCACCATCGGTGCAGCAGATCTCACCGCACAAATACCGCTATCGAGCTACGTGCGGACCTTCACCTCCACCATGAGCCGCGGTTACTACTTCCAGGCGCCAGCGCCATTCGTCGTCACCCATTGCCAGGTGCCCGACGAAACAAGCCAAGGCAACCAATACGTCGCCATCTACAAAATGACGCAATCGCCTCCGCCCTTCAGCCAGACGATCCAGGCGACACCGGCCTTCTACTCGAGCGGTGTGAAGAGCGACAAGATCATCCCTGTCTTGCCGCCCGTCGTCTTCAAGAAGGATGATTGGGTCGCTGTCATCGGAACCTGTGGCATGTCCGGTAGTGGTAGCCAAGGAAACTCCTATGGCATCGCACAGTTTGTAGGCCGGGTCCTCGGCATGCCGGTCACGCTCAAGCGCTGCGGGATGCAGCAGACCCTCGACCCCACCAAGGGCGTGGGCCCGATGTGGAGCGAGGACAATGGCCCCATCTCTCGCATCGTCTTGTGGGTCGCCGGACAAGGCGCGACCGCCCACTATGGCACCGGCACCGGCGCACCGGCTCCAAGCCTCATGCGCCTCGATCCCAACCCCCCGAGCATCGGCTTCACCGCAGGCCTCGCAGCAAAGGCCGGCACCACCGGAAACAAGGGCGGGATCTGGGTCTTCGGCTCGAATCGCGTCTCCGCGAAGATCCCCGGCATCGGCACCGTCCTGACACTGCCGATCATCACCACCGTACCGGTCCCGAAGATCCCGGCGTTACTCACGCTGAAGGTCCCCAACAACAAGCTGTTCATCGGCGCCAAGATCCCGATGCAGTTGGCCACTCTCGAGAGCTACGGCCTCGGCCTGTCCAACGGCGCCGAGTGGACGATCGGCCAGTAACCCACAGTCTTCCGGCGTGAACACCATCGCCGGAAACAGACGGCCCGCGCATCATGCGATGTTGCGCGGGCCGCGCCATGTACTCCTCAGAGAACCAACGAAACGGCCGATGAAGCACCAGCGCCTCAAATCTTGAGGTCGGCGCGACCGACTCAATCCCGCAATTCGGCAGGCGCAACCTCGACCAAGGCGTCGATCTCGGCAGGAATCTTGATGGACCGGAGACGGCCCTCACCGGGGAAGCCGGTGACACAAATGACCTTCATGGAACCCCGAGCAACCTCGACCATGCTCTCGGGGTCTTCTGCCGATGGCAGGCGAAAGATGACCTGATAAGTGAGGGAACTGGAGCCCTTGGCCTTCACCAGGAGATGGAGTTCGACCAGGTCCTCGTAGCGGAGCGGCCGCAAATAATTGCACTCGGCGTGGGCGCGCACCCAGCCCCAGACACCAGCTTCACCATGGGTGTGGACCCGCAGTCCCAGGGAGCGGAAGAAAGCATGCTCGACCGACTCCATGTAGCGGAAGAAGTGCGAGAAGTGCATGACGCCCGCCATATCGGTTTCGACGAACTCGACTCTCCTGTGCATCTTGAACTCGTAAGCCATGAAAATCCTTCCTGAAGGATGCCGTGAAGGGCATCTCCGGGCCAGCCTCCATCGGTATCATACTGACCCTCGGGAAGTCTCCATCGTGTCGCTTTCCCGCAAAGCTCGATGTCGGTGCTTGCCAGCCGCCAAGGTCAGAGTGGAGACTGTGCCGATCAAGGAACTCGCCATGATCATGAAACTCACCCCCCTGTGCTCCTTCTTCCTCGTCGTCGCCACGGCGGCTGCTCAAGATTGGCCAAACTGGCGTGGTCCGCAGTACGATGGCTCCGCCGAAGCAAAAAATCTTCCGACAGACTTCAGCCAAGGCAAGCTGATCCGCTGGACCAGCGCCCTGCCCGGTCCCGGAGCCGGCACCCCCATCGTTGTCGGCGACCATATCTTTCTGACATCGGTCGACACCAAGCGGGAACGGCTGGTCGCTCTCTGCCTCGACCGCGGGGACGGCGCTTTGCTCTGGAGCAAGGACGCTGGCAGTGGCTACACGGGAAGTTCCGGCCAAGGCTCTCGGGTCGCCCGCGGCAGCCGCAGCAACTACGCGTCGCCCTCGCCCGTGACCGACGGCGAGAGGGTGATCTTCTTCTTCGGCAACGGCGATCTCGTCGCCCTTGATCTCGATGGTGAAGAAGTCTGGCGAAGCAACATCCAAAAGGACCACGGCGACTTCGCCTTCCTGTGGACCTTCTCATCGAGCCCAACCATCTGGGACGGCAAGGTCTTCCTGCCGATCATGCAGCGCGACACCCCCATCGGTGGGAATAAACGAAAACCGCAGCGGCGCAAAAATCGCGCCCCGAGCGCGGGTTCCCTGCAGACACCCGAGGAAGCCCCACAACCGATTCAATCTTTCCTTCTGGCACTCGATGCCAAGACCGGCAAACCCCTCTACAAAACCGAGCGCTCATCGCCAGCCATTTCCGAATCGCGTGAATCTTATGCCACCGCAATCCCCTTCGTCGGCGAGAGCGGTCGCAAGGAACTTCTGGTCGTCGGCGCTGATATTCTCACCAGCCACGACCCCGCAACCGGCAAGGAACTCTGGCGCTGGGGAACCTGGAACGATGATCACCGGCAACGGTCCTGGCGACTGGTGCCCTCCAGTGTCGTCGGCGGTGGCGTGACCTTGGCCTGCGCGCCCAAGCGCCAGCCCGTGTATGCGATCCGGCTCGGCGGCAAGGGAACCCTCGGCGAAGACTCCATCGCCTGGAAGAGCGAGGGACGGCCGAACCCGGTCTCGAGCGATGTGCCGACGCCGGCCTATTACCGCAACCACTTCTACGTGCTCAGCGATGTGGCTTCGGCCCTGTCGAAAATCCATTCGGCAAGCGGAAAGGTCCTGTGGACGACCCCGCTGTCGCGCGATTATCGCTGGCGGGCCTCCCCTACCGCGGCAGATGGCAAGATCTGGTGCCTCAACCACCATGGTGATGTGACGATCGTCGATGCCGACAGTGGCAAGATCGTCAGTCGAATCTCCATGGGAGACGAAGACGACGACAACATCCGGTCCTCGATCGTGGTCGCCCACGGAGCCTTGTTCATCCGCACCAACTCGACGCTCTTCTGTATCGGGCGATAGCCGCCCGAACAGCGCGCTCAGTCGTCGCTGCTACGGTGATCCATGCAGACCAGATCGCCCAGGCTGTTGCGGCAATAGATGCGGCCTCCGCTGAGAACCGGCGTGGTCCAGTACTCACCGCCGTGCAACACCTTGCTGCGCGCCAGTTCGCGAAACTCTTCGGCGGTGGCTTCAGCGATGATGAGTTCGCCCCTGCCCATGATCAATAACTTGCCATCCGCGACGAGCAGAGCGCCCTTGCCAAAACCTCGCTGGAACCATTTCACCTCACCATCGAGATCCAAACACTTCAGGGTCGAATCATCAAAGCCATAGAGATGCCCTTCGAAGTGCACGCAGCCCGACATGTGGTTGCGCATGGCCTTGCTCTCCCACGCAACCTCGACCCCCTTGCCCGAGATCTCCAGCATCGCACAACCACGGTTGTAGCCGGCCGAGATGAACACCTTGTTGCCAATGGTCACCGGCGTCGCCGCATTGACGCGACTGCGCGGCCAGCTGAAAGAGTCCCGCTCCTTCCCCGTCTTCACCTCGAGGATCTCGATTCCACCCGAGCTGAAGACGACCAAGCAATCGCGATTGCCAATCTTCATCAAGGAAGGCGTCGAGTAGCTGCCGCCGTAATCCTCCTTCGTCGCCCACAAAAGGTCGCCGTCTCGGTCGAAGGCCAGGACCCGGCCGAGGTTCATCACCAGCATGTCACCGATGATGAATGGGGCTGCGGCGAATCCCCACATGGGGATCTTCAGGTCGAATTCTTCCTTGAGATCCTTCGACCACAAGAGCTTGCCCTTGCCCGCTTCCAGGCAATACAGGCGACCCTCACGATTGGCGACGAAGACGCGCGCCCGATCCACCGAGGGAGTCGAAAGCGAACCACCACCGTGGAAGCGAGCCATGGTCTTGGCGGGATAACTGTAGGTCCACACGTCCCTGCCTGTCTTGGCGTCGATGCAAAAGACCGTGTCCTCCTGCAGATCTTCGTCGTGCCCCATCGTGAAGATATGCTTGCCGACGACCGAGACCGTCGAGTAGCCGATGCCCACATTGGTGAACCAAAGCTTCTCGGGCTTGCCCGCGACATCCCAACCACCCTCCTTGGAAATGCCATCACCCGCGGGGCCTCGCCACTGCGGCCAGTCCCAGTTCTGGGCCGGACCGATCGCCGACAGGGCCAGCACGGCAGGAGCGAACAAGATCGAACGCGGAAGGATGTGAGATCGATGGTGTGACATCAACAGGCGCCTCTGCAAGGGACTCGACGAACCGAAAATAGCTCGCCACGGCAAGACGTCATCCTACCGACTGGACCCCGGCAAGGGGCAGACCTACATATCGGAATCGTACCCCGCGAGTCAGTCGGAGCTGACGTCGTAGCAAAGCAGCACGCCCTGATCGCGGACATAGAGCCTGCCGTCGAAGATGACCGGATAGGCCCAGTAGGGCTCGCCGCTGGGGTCAGGCTGATCGAAACGACCCCTCTCCTGATAACCCTCGGGCGTCGCCACCACCAGGGCCAGTTCGCCAGTCCGCTTCTCGCTACGGACCACCAGATGACCATCCGCATAGGTGATGGAGCCCTTGCCGACGCTGGGGTTTTCCCAGACCACTTCACCCGTCTTCAATTCGATGCACTTCAAGCTCCGGCGGCCCAGGCCGAAAACGTGATCACCGACGAGAACCATGCCGCCATGATGGCTCTGCATCTGCTTGCCAGCGTAGATTTCCTCGACATCGAAACCCTTTGAGCGGCGCGTGATCTTGAAGCCGGTGCAGCCGACGTTGTAGCCCGAACTCACGAAGAGGTAGCCACCGCTATAGACCGGCGTGGAGCAGATCGCAGTCTTGCCCGGGCGGTCACCCTGCCAGAGCAGTTCACCGTCCTTGGCGGCGACGCCTGCGACGCTCTTGCCGGTGAAGACGATGTACTGACTAATTCCATCGATCTCGACGGGAAGGAGAGACGAGTAAGCCGCAGCATCCTTGAGTTCCTTGCAACGCCAGGCGAGCTTGCCGGTTTTCTTGTGCAACGCCAGCACCGCGCCCTTGGATCCTCCGGGAGTGCAGATGAGAAGGTCGCCGTCGAGCAACGGTGATTCGGAATAACCCCAGCCCGACATCATCTTGCCACCGAAGTCATTCACCAAATGCTTGCGCCACTTCGCCTTCCCGGACTTCGCCGACACGCAAACCAGTTCGCCCGCATGACCGAGGCCGAAGACCAACTCTCCATCGGTTGACGGAGTGGCGCGAGGCCCTGGATTTCGCCTGCCGCCCGGGGATCCTAGCTTCGCCGACCAGATCACCTCACCATCACTCCGGCTCAGCGCGAAGATCCTGGCCTCACCGTCGACCTCTCCCATGGTGAAGATGCGATCGCTGGCAAAGGAGACACTGGCGAAGCCGAGTCCCAGACCGGTCTTCTTCCAGGCCAGCTTCGGCCCGGCCTCCGGCCATTCGGCAAGCAGATCGGTCGCCGGCGAGTGACCGGTCCTTTGCGGACCCAGCCACTGGTTCCATGCCAGATCCTGAGATCCCTGTGCTGACAGGGATGAGGCGATGAGGGGAGTGGCGGCAAGCGCCGCCGCGACGAGGGGCCATCTACACTTCATGTTCGTCTGGTTCTATCTGCGGTCCACCGGATGGCAGATCATGATAACTGCTGACCTGGAACCTGCGAGACCTAGAAGCCAGAGGCTTTGGCCTTCTCTTCGGACCAAGGAAAACCCCCTGCCGCTGATGACAGCGGCTAGGATCCATGCCGTGTACCGAACTTGCGCCATCTTCATCCTGGCCGGAACCGCCATCCAGATCACGGGTGGCGACCCTCCCGGGCCCAATCGTGCCGACGAACCGCGAGCACAGGAATGGTCGCAGAAAAAGAGCGAGGACTTCATCCTGACGGTGGCCACCGGGTGGGGCAAGAAACATCGATGCGTCACCTGCCACACCAACGGCCTCGGTCTGACCGCTCTGGCTGGCTCCAAGGACTCTCGCTACCAAGATCTCCGAACCTTCGCGCAGGGATATCTGGAGCGCTACCTCGTCGACAAAGAGGCGCCAAAAGGACGCCGCGGAGCCGTCGAGGGTATGGTGATGACCACCGCGATGCTCACCATCTCCGACATGAAGAGCACCGGCAAGCTCTCGGCCATCACCCGCAAAGCTCTCGGCTGGTCCTTCGAAGAGATGTCTCCATCGGGTTCCTGGGAAGACTGGCTGCAGTGCGGCTGGCCACCCTTTGAAGTCGACGAACACTTCGGGGTCGCTGTCATGGCTCTGGCTCTGGGACACACGCCCGCGAGTTATCGCAGAACCTCTTCTGCGCGGAGCGGCACGAGGCGCCTGCTCAACTGGATGAAAAAAAATCCTCCCGTCAATCTCCACCAAAAGGGAATGCGCATGTGGGCAGGCAAGCACCTCAAGGGTGTGCTCACCACAAAGAACCGGAAACGGTGGATCGATGACTTGCTCGCCGCCCAGAGGGCCGATGGAGGCCTGGCTCTGCGGGATCACAGACCGCAGCGGAGGCGCGCCGATGGCTCGGAACTGGATGATGCATCGGACGCCTATGCCACCGCCTTCGCCCTGCACACGCTGCGCCAAGCGGGCATGTCGGCCGAGGAACCACAACTCGAGCGAATGGCCTCCTGGCTGAAGCGAGAACAACGAGAGAGCGGGCGATGGTTTACCCGCTCACCCCACCGTGACGGCAAGCACTATGTCAGCCACGCCGCCACGTCCCTGGCCATCATGGCCTTGCGCGACAAAGACTGAGGGCTGCGAGCCACCGGGGGTCACTTCCCATCGCCCAGAAAATAGAGGTGTGTCCCACCGCCCTGCCCATCGCTCGCCAGCAGATGGGTGCGACCCCCCAAACTCAACACCCGATCCTGGCGATTGAGGCTCAAGAAGAAGGGCAGTGAGAATTCAGGCGTGACCACTTCGCCATCGGGCTCGATCACCATCGCTCGCAGCGAGGCGTCCTGACCCGTCTTCTCCCAGACCAACAAGATGGTGCCATCGTCTCGGGGAAGGAGTTGCGGAGCGTGGGCCGCCTCTCCGGATTCATAGCGGGTCAACCAGGTCACGCCGACGACTCGCTGCTTGTGCCAGCGGCCGCCGAAGTCGTAGTAGCCGCCGGTCTCCGCCTGCACTTTACGGGGAAGATCGACCATGATCGCATCACTGATCTCACTGCCACGCCGGGCACGCTGAAAATTCTTGACGACCTGCACGAGGGCCAGGTTGCGCGGGTCCTGACAACCGCGGAACGCGCGACTGTTGTCCAGAACACGACCATCGAGAGACTGATCCGTGGAAAAGACGATGGTGTAGGAACTCCTGTTCTCGACAAGTCCTCCGAGTTCGGTGTAGACCGAATTGTCGTTCGAGTTCTTGTAGAAAGTCTTGCCGCCCTGACTGATCTCGTCATAGACGGGTGAGCCATTACGGGGCCGGGTGGAGTGGGCGGTCTTGAAGGTGAACACCAGGCGTGAGTGGCGTTCACCCCTGGTGAATTCATGCAGGTGCACGCCTCGCGGATAGTTGTCACCCAGGTCCAGCCCCAAAAACGAACCCTTGGCGCTCACCGTCAGGAAATTGGCCTTCGAGTGACCGCTCGTCTGGCCCAGGTTGCTCAACCGGGACAGGTCCTTGGCCGAAAAGGTCACGGCGATGGCGCCTTGATGGCGCAGCCCATCGGAACTGCGGTGCATGGTGCGCGGAAGGATCAGGCCGAGGATGCCCTTGCTGTGGCGCAGGTTGCCAGAAGACAGGACGCGAGAGCTGAAGGAGAAGATGTTGAGACCCGACTTCGACACATCGAGCTCTCGCTCCACCAGAGCCTTGCCATCGGCGGCAACCTTGCTCAGGGTCGCGACGACCTCGAAACCTGCAGGCCGACTCCTGGGAGCCTCTTGGATGGCCAGATAATAGATATTGCCTTTCTCATCGGTGGTCCCGGCGGCGAGCACAGCATCCTCGGCAACGCTCAGCCCGATGGTCCGGTAAGACCGGAGCGAAGAATCGATCCAGGTGACGGAAATCTCTCCCGAGCGGCGGTCCTGCCACAAAACCCCGGCTCGGTCCTGGTGGCTGACGAAGATGCGCCGACCATCACCGGTGAGTACGTCCGACAGATCGAAGCAGAAGAAGTCGAGTCCCGGTCCGTCCTCGTTCCGGTCCTTTCGCGCACGCGTGCGCGCCCAACCAACGCGGGCCAACTCCGGGCTGAGCCGACCCTGATTCCCCGCCCCGCTCTCGTCCTCGACCAGATCCCGTGGTGCCTGCGCCCGCAAGGGGTAGTAGGCCAGAAGCCCGGGCTCGCCCTCGCCGGGCTCGCTGATGAGGCTGCCGGCCATATCTTCAGCACTCAAAGCCCTGTTCCAGAGCGCCACATCCGCGATGTAACCCTCGAAGAGAACCGGGTTGCGCACCTTGGCGGCGTTATACGGCCCCAGCACGAGCGGTAGCGCCGACTCACGAAGAGGGCCGAACTCGGCGAGTTCCTTGCGAGCCAGTTCCTTGCCGTCGAGATAAACCACCATCGCCGTCCCGTCCCAGGTGCCCGCCGCATGATGCCACCGACCATCCCGCCAGGTAGCGGCACTCGTGAGGAGGACTTCCTTGCCGGCGGCATTGCGCAGGCCAAGGCCGAGCCGATTGGTGGAGGTCAAGCCGAGGAAGAAACGACCCGGATCAGGATCCTTGGCTCGCTGGGCCCAGCAAGAAATCAAGCGAACCGGTTTACGCAGCCGTGCAGAGGAGCGAAACCAACACGCGACGGTCAGTCCTGCATCGGGCGCCGGGAGAGCAGGATGCTCCACCGAAACAGTCCCGCCGCGCCCGAAGTACAGACTGTGATCATCCTGGGCGTGGCATGCCGGAGTCAGGGTCGCCAAGAGCGCGAGCCAGATGAGAGGTGGCCTCATCAGCATCAAGGCAACGGTGCAAATAACTTGCATGACACCATTGAAGGCTCAAACCTTCCTCCGTCCAGTGCCTGCCTGCGCGGAAGATCAGCAACGGCCACCACCGCGACTCTCCCGCGAGGAGCCGGACCAGGAAATGCTTTCCCTGACGATGCGAAAGCCACCGGAAAACTTCGTGACGGCAGATCCCCCGACAAGCTCTTGGAGCAAGCCTGACCGTCTGACAAAATCCAGCTTCGAGGAACCACTGTTCAACCCACTGTATAGGCACTCCCTGGCAAAAGAGTCGGGGGCGGCATACCGATCATTCACCATGATGAAGCTCAAGCTCGTCTCGCTCGCGGTCATATCCCTGCTCGGACTGGGCGGAAGCCTCACCGTCGGTTGTTCGGGACCGAAGGATGCCGACCCCGCTACCGCGGAGCAGACCCCGGCCAGGGGCTGGCTGAGCTGGCGAGGCCCCCAGCAAGATGGCACCACTCTCGAGACCGGGCTGCCCGAGGAACTTTCCCTGGAAGCCAGCGCCGGCACCTGGTCCTACCAGCTGGCGGGAAGGGGCACACCGGTCATCGCCGATGGTCGGGTCTACGCCATGGGTTACGAGGGTGAGGGCGCCGAATTGCAAGAGCTCCTGGTCTGCCTGGAGGCGCAAACCGGCAAGCTGATATGGGAGCATCGCTTCACCGATTTCCTGACCGACATCATCTACTATCGGTTCGGCATCGGCAGCCCGACAGTCGACCCCGAAACCGGCAATATCCTGTGCTTCACCTCGGCCGGCCTGCTGAACTGCTTCACCAGGGATGGCGAGCTCTTGTGGCAACATTCGGCGATGTCGGAGTATGGCAGGCTCACCTTTCCCAACGGCCGCACCGGCGCACCACTGATCGACGGTCAGCTGGCCATCATCCACATCATCTGCACGAGCTGGGGGCAGCACGGTCCAGCGCGCGACCGCTTCTTTGCCTTCGACAAGAAGACCGGTGCGTCGGTGTGGAGTTCAACGCCCGGTGGACCTCCCAAGGATAGCTCCTTCTCCTTCCCCGTGGTCGCCATGGAGAAAGGCCGACGGGTTCTCTATGCCGGTCTCGGCGGTGGCCATCTGGTCTGTGTTGATCTGCGCACGGGCGAACCACTGTGGCGTTTCCAGATGGCGGTCGGTGGAATCAATTCCAGCGCACTGCTCTACAAGGACACGATCATCGCCATCCACGGCAAGGAGAACACCGACAACTCGACCATCGGCCGCATGATCGCTCTGAAGAGGGGTGCCGAACCCGAGCCTGGCAAGGGCCCTGCCGTTCTCGGTCACGATGCGGAAGTCTGGCGTAATTCTCTCGAAGCCTTCACCAGCTCACCGATTCTGGTCGGCGACCGCGTCTACGTCACCGTACACACCGGCGAACTCTGCTGCGTCAACGCAGCTGATGGCACGGTGCTCTGGCACGAGAAGCTCGCCCCGGAGCAGATCCATGCATCGCCCATCTGGGGTGATGGCAAGCTCTACGTACCGATGAACAATGGATCTCTCCATATCATCCGCCCGACCGACGAAGCTCCGAAGCTCCTGCATAAGGTCCAACTCGAAGGCAACTGCCTCGGAGCACCAGCAGTCGCCGATGGACGGATCTACGTGCACACGACCCAGCACCTCTACAGCTTTTCCGGCGGCACCGGCAAGGCACCGGCAGCGACTTCAACCACACAAGCCGCCTCGACAGAAGCGGCAACCCAGTTGCAGATCATCCCTGCCGATATCCTGCTGCGACAAGGATCGACCCTGCACTTCCGCGTGCGCAGCCTGGACGCAAACGGGCGTGTCGTCGCCGACCCCACGCAGGCGAAAATTACCTGGAGCGGCGTCCCCGCCGATGGCGTCGCGTTGGATGACAACGGCGTCATGACAGTGTCCGATGACGCTGCCCCGACGGCAGTCGTCATGCAAGCCGCGGCCGGCAACGCCAAGGGCTCGGTCCGCGTGCGGATCGTTCCGAGGACGCCTCACTCCGATGATTTCGAGGATGCGGTCCTGCAACCCCACCCCAAGGAAGAGGGAGTCAGCTTTGCGCCGCCTCGATCCTACTGGTCCGGCGCCAAGTTGAAGTGGGAGATCCGCGACCTGGACGGCAACAAGGTCCTCGCCAAAACCATCGACCGGGCACTGTTCCAGCGCACGATGTCGATCACCGGCCACCCGGACATGTCCAATTACACGATGCAAGCCGACGTTCGCTCGGATGGCAATCGGCGCAGCAT
>PVBE012325372.1_pt1 | contig 11997 bp, 5 predicted proteins | sample 1631181 | NCBI WGS metagenome assembly PVBE01 (sample SAMN08397723, study PRJNA350692) | Marine metagenome, whole genome shotgun sequencing project. | isolation source: water | place: Pacific Ocean | collected 2012-04 | reverse complement strand
TGGGTTTCGAGCTCGTCGCCGAACACCGCGCAGCGCACGCAGCCTCCCTCACCGACTACACGATCCAATCCTACCGAAGCGTTGAATTGGGCGGCATTTTGAGGAAGTTCAAACGCCAGGGCGCTGTAGGAATGGGTTCCCACGCCCAGCAGGCTTGTTCTCTCCCCGGAATGCAGGATGCCTCCTCGGACGTTGGCATCGCGCCGCCACGGCCAGGTGTGTCCTACGAAACTCTTCTCCTCGATGGTGGTGGCCGGTAGAAGGGAAAGCGGTATTTCGTTCAGTGGCAGGTAATGTACCGCCACAATCTCCGCGCGGCGTATGGCAATCGAAGTGATGGCCCAGTAAGGTTGGATAAAGAGCCGGGTATCGTGATCAGGTTGGCCGACGATCCTGCTTTCCAATGCGGTGAGACGTGTTCCGTCGGTGAGAAGAAGGCGCACGACGTGTTCGTTCTTCCCGGGGCGCACTTTCTGCATGTGCGCCGTAGGACTTCGCTCCAGCTTCTCGGCCGGCGCGTACCATTCCTCAATAGTTTCCAGGGGTACCGTCATCACCTTGTCCGCGGTCAGCACTTTTGCCCCGGTTGGCTTCCAGCGAACCGCCTTCGTTTCCACTATCTGGCCGTCCGCGAGGCACAGCGTGCCGGGCAGGTGATGCCCCTTCTCCGGCAAGACGGATACCAGGCGTGCTACGGCATTCACACGTACGGCGTGCCTGCTGTTGCGCTGGTTCTGAGCGGCCTCTATGGTGTCGCCAAGAAGCAACTCAAAGCATTGCGGGTGACCACGGGCCGAATCGGCGGGGCGAATTCCGGCCAGGGTTGCCGGCAGGCGATCGCCGTTGGCAAACTCAACGAACGGGGTTGCAGGGCTGACCTTCTGATGCAGGTCACGAACCATGCGAATCGAGGTGCCAGGCTTGAAGACAGGTTGTTTGTCGATCCGCGGAGAGGAGTGGCCGTGTCTCCACCCCAGGTAGTAAGAGAGGGTGTTGCCCGTGGTCGTGCTTCCGTCAGCATAGTGAATCACGTACCGCTGCGGACGCTGGCTCGGCGGAAGGTTGCCACGGGCTGCCGCAACGGGTAGTGCCAGCATCGCCAGAGCAAAGAATATCTTGTTTCGAAGCAATCTCATCGCGGCATGCTACAAGAAACCCGTCCCGCCATCAAGCAGTGCCAAGCGGCGGGAATGGGAGAGAGAAAAAACTCTCCTCTCATCTTCCTTTCTTTCATCGGCTTGTTTAAGGTGGTTCGCAATCAGCACGGGATACTGCAGGCATGGGAGTTTATCAGGATGAAACAGGAAAGAGATAGTTGCAGGGGCCCATTAGGGCACTTCAGCAGAGTCATCACTCTTCTTTTGCTTTTGACTGCCTGTCAATCCGTCACCGCTTTCGCGGATTGGCCGACTTACAACCATGACAATGCACGCTCGGGTGTCACTTCCGAGAAGCTGACCATGCCGCTGAACAAGCACTGGGAGTTCAAAGCGCTTCATGCACCGTCTCCCGTATGGCCGCCTCCCGCCAAGGCCGATTACTTTCACAAGGTATTCAACATGAAGCCAAGAGTCGTTTATGACAGGGCTTTTCATGTAGTGGCGGCTGGAAACAGTGTCTACTGGGGCTCTTCCTCTGCCAGCGCCGTCTATTGCCTCGACCAGCAGACAGGAAAAATCAGTTGGCGCTTCTGTGCAGACGGCCCCGTCCGGCTGGCACCCACGGTCGCCGGCGACAAACTCCTTTTCGGCAGCGACGATGGATATGTCTACTGTCTGAACCGGAAGACGGGAGCACTCTTATGGAAAACGTTGCCCGGCGAAGAATCCACATATCTGCCGGCCAACGGCAGGATTTCCAGTAGCCGGCCTATCAGGTCCGGCATCCTCGTGATAGGGAACAAGGGCTACTACTGCGCGGGGATCATTCCATCTCAAGGGATGTATCACGGCGTGGTCGAAATCGATTCCGGAAACGTGGTGGAGGAAAAGAGAATCGAGAATCCTGCCCAGGGCTACCTCCATGTTACACAGGGTCGCCTCTTCTCAAGTAACGGAAGGCTGAAACCCGGCCAGGTAAGAAAGCTTGAGAAACAGGAACCTGATAGGCCGGGCAAACCCCTGGCCGTGAATAATGAGTTCCCTCACTGTGTGATCGCAAACAGCGAGAATGTTTTCAGAGGCGGTGATGGAAAAGTCATGGCTTCGGACACCTCTGGTAAAGAGGTGTGGAGAGTGGATGTCGACGGCAAAGCATATTCGATGGCGATAGCTGACGGGAACCTGCTTGTCAGTACGGATACCGGGAGAATCTACTGCTTTGGTCCAACCGGGAAATCACCGTCCGTCGTGGAGGAGAAAGCGGAAGAAGTTGTGCCGACCGAAGCAGTCACCCGCCTCACGAACCATATTGTCGATGGGGCCGCGCACAAGAAAGGCTACTGTTTGGTGCTGGGCGGAGAATCGTTCGGATTGATCGTGGAGCTTGCGCGACAGAGCGACTTCCAGATTGTGGTTCGTGACCCCGACTCGGCGATCTGCGCGAGGCTCAGAAATACACTCGCTGCCCGAGGCATGTATGGGCGGATCTCGGTGCACGAAGGCGGTTTTGGCGAACTTCCTTACGTTGACTATATCTTCAACCTTGTCGTTCATGATGGACTTGTGACGAATAAGAAGTATGCGGGGAATGTTGAAGAGGTGAAGCGGATACTGTGCCCCGGGAAAGGCGTGGCGATTCTGGATGCCGGCCCGGAAGCAACGTTCAGTCGTCCGCATCTCAAGGGAGCCGGAGAATGGAGTCATTTCTATGGCGATCCCGGAAATACGGCCTGCAGCAGTGATAGGTTTACAACCGCTAATCTTGAACTGCAATGGATTGGCGAGCCCGGTCCACGCAACATAGTGGACCGCCATAACAAGCCTCCTGCACCACTATACAAGAATGGCAGAATCTTCGTCTCGGGAACGGACTGGTACGCGGGGGTGGATGCGTACAACGGGACCGTTCTATGGCAGATGGATGTGCCGGGGTCAATGCGGCCGGCCGCACTGAAGAACTGCAGCAACATGGCGGCAACAGATACGCATCTTATGGCCATTGACTCCGCAAAGTGCCTGAAGATCAAGGCTGAAAGCGGGAAAGTGGAACGAGAGTTTTCGCTGATCGAGAAGGACAGCGAATGGGGATACGTTGCGGCGGTGGATGGGCTGCTTTTTGGATCCAGCACGGTCACAGGTGTTTCCCGGTTTGATCTGGCGCCCTCTTCGTGGGGCCCCGGGTACAGTCAGAACCAGCCGGTGGTGTGCAGCAGAAGCGTATTTGCCGTAGACTTGAAAACCGGCGGTCGCTTGTGGACATATGCTCCCGAAACAGGCCGTATACTCAATCCGACTATCGCAATAGGCAGGAAGACGGTTTTTTTCATTGAGAGCGTTGAGCCTGATCCGGAGAAGAGAAAGACCGGTAAGGCGGCCTTGGGGGTTCTCTTCGAGAGATCTCCGAAGCTTGTCGCCCTGGATTACACAACAGGCAGAGCGAAGTGGTCCAGCGAATGTGAGCTTAAGCTCGCCCACGCAATCTACCTGGCCTGCATTGACAATAAACTGATCATCAGCGGTAGCCGCGTCAGCCCCACCGACAGAAAGATCAAGCAGGACGGAAGGGCCAACGATCGCGAGAAAAACAAGGACAACAAACAGATCACGTATGACCTCATATGCTACGATGCTGACTCGGGGGTAAGGGCGTGGGAGTCGGAATATGTTTCCGGGGGCGACAGGTCAGGGTCGCACGGCGAGTTGACCCAGCACCCGGTGATCGTGGATGATGCCGTATATCTTTGGAATGCTGGTTTCGCCCTTGGCGACGGCAAGAGGCTTGAGGAGTGGAAGTGGGATAGGAAAGGCCATGGCTGCGGAACATTATCGGCTTCCGCAAGCCACCTGTTCTGGCGGGGCAAGAATCCCATGATGGGAGACATAAAAGCCGGCACGGCGGCGAGGATAAACACAGTTTCACGCCCCGGTTGCTGGATCAACATCATCCCGGCAGGCGGTCTCGTGCTAATTCCGGAAGGCAGCTCAGGCTGCAAGTGCGACTACGCAGTACAATCCTCCTTCGCCTACCGTCCGGTGGAATAGCACTCTACACGAGATTCCCATTCGCAATTCTCGTGCATTTCGTAGTTATCAAATCCCCCTGATTTCTGCCCCGTGATTTCTGAACGTTGCATAACCCACGAATGCACGCTACACTCCCGTTTATAAAAAGAAGGAGACCACCATGAACGTTGAGCACGTCGTACCCTCCCAGGACCTGGCCGGAGAAACACCCATCTGGATTCCGGAAGAGCAGGCAGTCTACTGGATCGACATGGGTGGTCCAATAATACACCGTTACGATCCCGCAACAGGCGACACAAACGAGTGGAAGCTGGACGTCCCGATAACAGCGCTTGCCCGGCGGAGTAAAGGGCAATGGATACTGGCGACCAAGACAGGTCTCTATTTCTGGGACCAGGAAGAAAACAAGACCGAGTTCATTGTTGATCCCGAAGCCGGTAACGCGGACGTGAGATTCAATGACGGTTCGATTGATCCCAGGGGCCGTTTCCTCATAGGGACTCTCAACGATCAGGATCTCAACGCTCCGGACGGATCGCTGTACCGGCTTGACTCCGACTTAGGCATCCACAAACTCGACACCGGCTACGCGGTTGCCAACGGCATAGGGTTCAGTCCGGATGGCAGCACGTTGTACCTCACCGACATGTTTAACAGCAGAATACTGGCGTATGATTATGACCTGGAGGCAGGTACCGTCAGCGGGCGGCGGATGTTTGTCGATGTACCAGTGGATGCAGGCTGGCCCGACGGGCTGATCGTCGATCAGGAAGGCTTTATCTGGAGCGCGCACTGGAACGGATGGCGCGTAACGCGTTATGATCCCGATGGGAAGATCGAAAGAGAAGTGAAGCTTCCGGCTGCCAACGTCACCTGCATGGCATTTGGAGGCAGGGATCTTAACGTTCTTTACATAACAACGGCGTGGTTTCTTCTAAGCGATGAGGATCGCGCCGCCCAACCGCAGGCCGGGGACCTGTTCCGGATAGAAACGGATGTCACGGGCCGGTTGGAGCCGGAATTCGCGGGATAAGAGAAGGACCAGGAGGCGACCATCATGACAATGACAAAAGAAGAGAGAGTCCTACGCGTCATCAACGGCGAGGATGTAGACTACCTGCCAAGCCAGATTACATTTTCCGATCGGACGAGGGATAAGGAGATAAGCGAAGCGCTGGGCCTGGGCGGTGCGGACGAACTCGAGGGCTACCTCGAGAACCATATCTGCATTACGCTGTCCTATCACGATAAGCCGTTGTTCTTCCGCAATGACAGGGAAGAAATGGCAAGGCTGAAGGAGTTGGGGTTCTGCGGCCCGCACTGGGATGCAAAACGCGTGTACGATGCATGGGGCATGGGTATTGAGGTAGGGTCCGACGGATTCTTTGCCTGCTTCCATCCACTCCAGAAGAAAGCGGGGCCTGAAGTTGCACAGTTCATGCCGCCTGACGTCAATACCGACTGTCTGTACCAGGACGTTGAAGAAGCCGTGGCCAACTACAATGCTCCTGACATCACGCGGGACCGCATCTTCGAAGAGATGATCAGCGACAACGAAGAGAAATCCGGCGATTTCCTGGTAATGCCTTCGGGTTACTTCGGTATATACGAACGCGCCTATGCCCTGATGGGGTTCCAGGAATACATGATGAACATGACGCTCAAACCAAAGGCAGTGCATGAACTGCTCGAGAAAATCACTGAGTACAAAGTCGAGTACGCCAAGAAAGTTGTGAAAATGGGCTTCAAGGTAGCACATCACGGGGACGATCTTGGCACGCAGGTAGGGACGTTCTTCTCTCAAGAGAACTTCGAAGAATTCGTTCTGCCCTATATCAAACGGGCATGGCAACCCTACAATGATGCGGGCATTCCCATCATCATGCATTCCTGCGGATGCCTCACTGACTTCATTCCGGACCTGCTTGAAATCGGGCTGAAGGTCCTTGAGCCGGTACAGCCCTGCATGAACCTCCCATATATAAAGAAGGAATACGGGAAGGACCTCGTGTTCTGGGGCGGCATTGCCACCCAGGACAAGCTCCCGTTCGGCACGCCGGAAGAGGTAAAAGAAATGGCGCGCGAAACAATCCGTATCCTGGGCAAGGACGGCGGACACATCATAGGCCCCAGCCAGGAAATAATGAACGACGTTCCCATAGAAAACGTAAAGGCACTGGTAGAAACCATAGTAGAAGAACGCCAAACAGTCCTCGGTCGTTAGGGGAGGGAGAAATCAACGCCCAGCGCCGAAGTTGGAAGCGATGGGAGTTCTTTGACGGGATGCGCTGATTGGGTCAAGGTACAGACGCTCATGCTTGACCCTCGTTTTTCTCAAGTTCAGGAGAGTAGATATGGGATTCCGCAAAGGTATGACCGTTTGTCTGCTGACCACCTGTATGATTGTACCTGCCGTCACGGGGGCTGAGGAGGATGACAGGGCAACCACTGAACGTGACGTTCGACAGGCACTCTCGGATGCCGTGAGTCATCTTACCAGTCGACCCGAACGGAATGAAGTGGGAGGTTTCGTGCTTGCACCGGGTAAGGAACCGAAACGGCGGGTGGGGTATGGGACGGCTTCCAACGTCGTGCGAACCGTACGCTACAGAATGCAGGAGACACGCTATCGTGAGCAGCCGCTTCGCTACAGGAAGGTCATAGAACGGTACACGAAACAGACCGAATACATACCTGTCTACAAACCCATATACAAGGATGCGATCCAGGTCCAGCGGCAGGGCGTGTCCGCGGGGGCCACACAGAAGCTTACAAAAGGCAAGACGGTGGTAGGACGTAAAGTAGTCGGTAAGCGCAAGGTCGAGCGCTTGGTCAAGGACCCCATGGGTTCAATCCGAAAGGAGAGACTTGTGCCGGACGCCGACGGTTCGGTCATCCGTGGCAAAACACTCGTGCCGGATACTGAAGGCCCCGTTGTCCGTAAGAGCGAAGTGCAGGATCCCAGCGGGTCCATCGTCAGGGTCTACACTAACCAAGTCCCAGCGGGACCGATCTATGCGGAAGGCGCCGAATTGTGGCCGGAAGGTTTTCTGGGTGCTAACGCCATGGCTCTGTATGCCCTTCGCCGATCCGGCGTCAGCGGCACGGATAAGAACGCACAAAGGATCGCATCGTCACTCGTGCAGCGCTGCAAGATTTACGGTCTGCCCGATACGACGTGGGATCTTGCATGGATAACCGCGGCGCTTGCCAGAATGCCGGGAGACTACTACGGCGACGCTTGCCGGTCGGTGGCCTCAAAACTGGCGGATGGGCAGATTGTCGACAGTGCAGCCAAGGGGCTCTGGGGTCCAGTCTGTATCAATACGCGGCTACTTGCGGCAATGATTGAACATGAACTCGCATTGACTGAGAAAGTAGAGCGTAGCCAACAGAAATCACGCACTACAAGGAGACCAAGCAGGGCCAGGCCGCCTGCGAATGCCGTAGAATCCAAGGGAGAGCTTGGCAGAGCAGAAAAGAACCTCAAGACGTTTCAGGAGAACTACCGGCTTGTAACAATGCAGGGCCGACGCTTCCAGGAAATTCAGAATCCTTACAGAATCGAACCGCCCATGGGCGAGTGCCCAGTGCAGATGCCGGGACTCCCGTTTAACATCTACCGCTTCGGGATGGCGGATATGGACAGCACGGCGATCGCCGTGTTCGGCCTGATGGAAGCCCACCTTGCCGGCCGTCTGCCGCAGAAGACTCAGAGGCCTGTCCTGGAGAATTTTCGCGCGACTTCCGTCATGATGTCCAAGCGTCTATCCACCGTGCTGGCAACCGCCGCCAAGGCTATTGCCGACCGGAAGCCTAAGTCGGGAAACTGGAAGAACGCGGTGGTCGTATACAAGATCAATCATTTTGAAGGCGTATATCGTGACGATTCGGCGGCAATTCGTCTGCCGAGCGTCCAGGCGAAAGCAACACACCTGGCTACGCTCCAGGCGTACAGTGTGCTGGCGGATATTGGCCAGATTGTGGGATTGCCAAAACTGTTGGGCAAACACAGGCAAAGCTTTGCTCACGGATGGCGCGGTTACGAGAAGATACTGTCCGAGTATGCCAACGGTGCTGCCAATCGGTCTGCTCCAGGATGGGATGCGATTACGGATTTCTGTGTCCCGGCGCGTGATTTCGGCAGCAGACCAAGCGATCACGCGATAACATCGCGGGGAGCGTGGCGGGGTCTCGCAAGCCGTCTGCTCGATCGACAACTTCCAGGCGGTTACTGGAGAGAAAGCGATGACTACAACCCATCGAGTTGTCTCAAGGATCTTCAGCGTGTCAGGGCTGAATCCCCGGAGCAGCTGGCGCGGCGAACTTCCGCCTACTACCGGACATCCACTGACGCCGATAGTGAATGCTCAAGCGTGATCGGTACGGCGCAGGCTATGGTTTTCCTGGCCGCGAACGTACGTCCACCGGTTGCCGGAGTCTGTGCAGATAGCCGTGGGGCGCCGGTCCCGAAGCGGCTGGACTGGATCATTGACCAGATATCAAAGCAATACGGTGTATCGCTCAGCCCCGCTGTGATCACACCCTCAACGGGCTTCGCCGAGGTGAAGAACCTGCCGGTTCTAGTGGTGTCGCCGGGCCAGGGGTCAAAGTGGTTGGAAGACTCCACCACGGCTACCCTGCGCAAGTACGGAGAAAGCGCTGGGACGGTTATCGTTGAAGCGCCTGCTGCCGCGGAGGGACTGAAGTTCATTGCTGCGGCGAAAAAGAAACTTATGGCAGGAGGCAGCCCTTCTGTGACTGTGATCCCGGCTGACAACCCTCTCCTGGAAGGTCTGCGTTCCAAGGTCAGATTGTGGGGACAGTTGCGATCGGACGGATCGGTTCAATCAATCTTCCTTCCTGTCGCGATTTCGCAGGGGCCATCCGACAAGACCGTCGATGCCACGCTGGCCACCAAGATCACGGTAAGGCTTATCATGCAGAACAGCGACCCCGCAATTCTCAGCCCCGCCTATGCATCTGTCATTGCAGAGGATGCGTCATCGGATGAATTCGACGTTGAATGGTGAGCGCTGAATCCCTCTCCATCCCTCGCTCCCCTCACTTCTCCAATACCAGCGTCAAGGAGACGGTTGGCGCAGCATGTGCACTCGTCCAGACCTCCGGCTGTATCTCGGTCTTCCCGCCGGGGAGCCCCAGGATCACAACGTCGGCCTTCTTTCCGCGCATGGCATCGGTTATGGGAAAGAAATAGGTGTTGTTGCTGGGTAATTGCCTGGGACCTGCCTCCCATACTACCGCGGGGAAAGATGGCGCTCTTTGCGATGCACCAATCCATCCATCACCCATTCGGATTGCAGCAAGAGCTTGATTCCGGCCGTGTTCACCATTGATGGCAACACAGAGGTAGCTCCCCTCGGGAGCATTACGATCGATCGCGACGGTGGCCTGCCACGCCGCGGTCGGCTCAACGGATGTGTATGGGGCAAATAGGATGGTGGCATGCCAATCCGAACTATCAATACGTTTCCCTGCTCGCCACAGCGCAAGTTCCGAAATCCGTGCTGGTGCCCCGGTGATTCTCATGTAGCGGATGCCATCCGACCCGGCCAACGGTGCTCGCCACCGCTGCAAATCGGTGTCGAACAACGTGTGTTGTCCTCCGTTGTGCGTGATGTTCGCGACCTTAATCTTCCGTGCGCCGATCTGCTTATCACGCTTCAATACAACCGGCCGCCAGGACTTCAAATCGGCCGACACCTCCGCGGTAATCTCCTCGGGAACCTCCCCGTCGCGCTCATCTTCCCACAACGCGTCGAGTGAAACACTGTCCGCTGTTGCTGAACTCCCCAGGTCGAGGCGCAAAGCCCCCTTCTCAAGGCGCTTGTCTCTCTTACCCTTGTAGGCGCCAAAGAAAGTCTCTTCCCGCCCGTCAAACATGTACCGGTCCCATATGCCGCGGCGCCAGAAGAGATCCTGCTCGAAGAAGGCCTTCCTGGCCTGCTTCACCTGCGGAATTGCTGAAGGACCCGAGCGTCGTAAGGACTGCACTTTCAGGGCGTTGTTCTGTGCCTTGAAACAGGTCGCTTCGTAGAGTTGCTCGGCATCCGCCGGCACTTTGACGGACTTCAGGTCGGCAAGCTTGCGGTGCCATTCGGTCGATATCTGCTCGCCAGGAAAAGCAACCCGGGCGTTACCCTTGACTATCCCATCGAAGCTCTTGCCGTCCAGTGCCGCCTTGCGAAATGAACCATCCCCCGGCCGCAGGGCAACCTTTGCCGTTTCGCCCGCTGCACCCAGGAGTTTGACGATTGCCGGCTTTCCTACCGTGTCACGAACGACCTCATAGTCGCAGCCTGCAATACCGATCTCGCGGCATGGTTTGACCGTAGCCATGAGGAGATAGGATCGGAACGGATCCACTTTGACCTCAACCGTATCGCCGTAATCAAAATCACCCAGGATCCGTTCTGCCGGGTGATAGCGTCGGACATGCACTTTCCCGCTTTCGCTTAGTCCGATTTCCTTGTTGAGCTCAACCCGGTAGACAACCGGGTTCCATGTCAGGTTACGCAGTGTTACAAAACGCGTATTGGCGTTACCCCGTGCGACCGCGTTGGGGCCGTAACGTTCTTCGGGCAAAACCATCCCCTTAACCAGGATTTCGCGGTTCCGGTAGTGAAGATTGTAGATTCGAGCCAGCTTGGGGAATTCATCGTCTCGGAGGAGCCACGGGTTTCCGTAGATCTCCGGGGCCAGGATCAGGCAACGGTTAAACGCCTGTAGGATCAAGTCGTCTTCCCAGAAGTCAAGGCAGGACGACAGACATACACCATGATCTTCCGTCAAGCGCTGAAGCTCGGGCGGCAGGCCGCGTGACAGGGCGCCGAGGCGGTTGTGTGTGGCGGTACCCCGATTGCTCATGTGCACGTCAATGTACGTTTCTGCGCCTCCCCAGAGAAACGTCGTGGCGTGGGGTTTTGCATCGCCCAGGTTGAGCCTATGATTGAGTACGATCAGATCCGGTGCGTGTTTTCGGCATTCCGCCATGGCATTTGCAAAGGCGTCCTGCTTCTCATCCCGCAACTGGCCGCACACCGCATCAAACTTGTAGAGCTGAAGGCCATAGTCGCGGCAGAGACTCACAAGGAATTCCGTACGAGCCGCCTCCTCTGCAGGAGTATTGCCAAACCCATCGGGTCCACCCCAGAGACCCAGCCGGCAGGAGAATCCCTTGGCCAGCGCGGCAATTCCCTTCCAGCCATTTGGAAACTGCGCCTTGAACTTATCTGTCTGCATGCTTCCGTAGTAGTTCGCGCTGTCGATGTTGCCCGCGTCCCACGCGTAGATACCCAGGCGCATGCCGTATTCATCGTGGAGCCATTTGAAAAACGCGAGATTGATCAGTGTATGCTCTTCAGTTGCCCCTTCATTTGTGTTGTTGATCCACGAGAAGTACTGCGGGACCGACGGAGTCTCCTCCGTGATGATGCCATAGACACTTGGTTTGGCCGCCGCCTGTTGCCCGCCATCCGTGGCAGCTTGTGCAGCCCCGGTATTCATGCTCAAGACCATGATTGAAAGAAAGCAAACGCATGTAAGCACAACTATCTTCATCAATTCACCTCGTTTCAAAAAGATTCTTCCCTGGAAGCACAACCCACACACTCACCTGAACCAGCAACCTGTTTCACCGCCCATTATACACGTCATCGACAATCAGTCCACCCGGGCTGGACTGAGCATTTACCACAGTAGTCACTCTTCTGTAGCGAGAGCGTTTGGCATTGGGCACTGGAATCGGCCTGCTGCAGCACGCACATCGCGGCCTTCCCTGGGGATGGCCGGCATATGTATGCACGTCCACCCCAGGCGCGGCCACGCTGCACGCACCGCAACAAGCCAATTC
>PVBE011249527.1_pt1 | contig 11997 bp, 6 predicted proteins | sample 1631181 | NCBI WGS metagenome assembly PVBE01 (sample SAMN08397723, study PRJNA350692) | Marine metagenome, whole genome shotgun sequencing project. | isolation source: water | place: Pacific Ocean | collected 2012-04 | reverse complement strand
GGACAGTCCGATCCAATCGGTGGCAACCACGAGGGCGCCTGCGCGCTGAGCGAGGGGGTGAATGATGTCGCGCCCGATCCCGCCGGTCAGGTAGCCGCGACCCGTCCCGAACACGCCGTGGCCGAAGACCCCTAGCTTGAGCAGGTCGCCGTCGACGGCGCGCGCGGGAATGACGAGGGTGTACGGGTACCAGCGGGTGTCCCCTTGATCGACGACACCCCCCTCCGGAGTACGGACGAGGGCCTCGCGCTCGTCGAGGAAGTTCGGGACTTCGAAGGTGCCCTCGACGATGCGGGCGACATCATCGCTCGGTGCGTCCGTGATGGTGTCGACGGTGTAGCCGAGCCCGACTCCGTCACTGAGCTCCATGGCGCGTTCGCGCATCGAGAGGATTCCGCCGAGCACGAAGTCTTCGCTGGCCACCGCGAAGTCCCAGGCGAGGTAGATCTCGTCGCGCGGGTAACCCTCGTCGCCGAGGAAGGCGAAGACGTCTTCGAACGCGTCGCGCATCTCCTCGAGCGGCGCGTTCGATGTCGGAACACCGTCGCGCAGGGCGACGAAGCCGGGGGCGGGTTGGAGCTCCTCGCCATCAACGTCGCGCATGGCGTCCGTCAACACGGCAACGTGCCGGTGGCCCATCGTCATCGGCGACATCGGACGCAGGATCAGCGGGTGCCGACCGGCCCGGGAGTCGAAGCGCAGGTTCTGGTCCATCTCCGTGAGCAGCGGTACGCGGTCGCCGGTCTCCAGGTCGAAGACCGCGATCGGCGCGTCTTCTTCGAGATAGCGATCCGCGTCGACGAGCCCGACGAGAAACGCGTCGTCGACGTCGACGCCGAGGTGAACGAGGAGCGGAGCGGCGGGGGAGTGACCGTCGGTGAAGTTGAACGCCGAAAAATCGAAGGTCGGGGCTCCGGGCGGGAGCTCCAGGATCTCGTTGTGGTAGACCGATCGCACACCGGTCGGCGTGGTCGGATCGGCGGCCTGGAAGAAGCGGCTCGGGAAGGGAAAGAGGCACTCGTCCGTCGTGGCGAGGGGGTTGCACCCGTCGCGGACGTCGAGGTCGATCGGATCGGCACCGGAATCTCCGTCTGCTGCGACGTCCGCGCCCACCTCGGCGTCGGGCACAGCATCGGGCCGCGCTCCGTCGGGCCGCCCGGAGTCGCTGCGCGGCGCGTCGGTCGTGTCAGCCGCATCGGCCGCGTCAGCCGTGTCCGTTCGGTCGAGCGCATCGACGTCCCCGCCGGCATCCGGAGCGTCGCCAACGTCGAACGCGTCGGACATCGCGGCATCGCCCCCCGTGTCGGCAACGTCCGCGGTCCCGGCGCCGCCGGACTTTCCCCCACCATCGTCACACGCACCCACGACAACCCAGCAGGCCAGTGCGGACACCAGAAGAGCAAGCCGCGGCGCGACAGACGCCTGCGCCAAGACTCGGGTTCCGGGGGACTGGGTCGATCGCATCGGCGGCTCTCCGGGTTGGCAGGCGCGATCACTATTGGCGGATCGGCCCACCAGGGCAAGCCGAAGAGTGGGCCGGTCGACAGACCGCCGCTGCGCGGCCGCGCAGCTACGCCCCGCCCCGAACGTGCCGGAGGAAGTCCGCCATCAACACATCGCTCGGCAGCACCCCTTCGGACACCGCCGCTGCGTCGATCCATTCCGGGTGCCACTGGACGCCGACGACGTAGCGATACCGGCGGTGACGGAGCCCCTCGATCACCCCATCTTCCGAAAGCGCGAGCACGTCGAGGTCGTCACCGAGAGACCGCACCCCCTGGTGGTGCACGCTGTTCGTCACCACGTGCTCGGCGCCGTAGAGGGCGTGCAGGTAGCCGCCGACGGTGAACGTCGTCCGGTGTCGGTGCCGGTCGTGGCGCTCCGGGTCCTTGTGAGGTCGCGCTACGACCCCGTCATCGACGAGATCCTGGTGCAGGGACCCACCGAACGCGACGTTGAGCACCTGGTGCCCCCGGCAGACGCCGAGCACCGGGAGATCGCGGTCGAGAAACGCGCTCAAGAGTGCAAACTCGAAACGGTCCCGCTCTGGTTCCCCAGCCCACTCCGGTCGCCGGGGGCTTTCGCCCCACGCCTCGGGCGCGACGTCGCCGCCGCCCGAGAGGATCAGACCGTCGCAAAGGTCGGCGTAGCGCTCGGCGAACGGCACCGTCGCGAGCACGGGCACGACGATGGGCACGCCGCCGGCGCCCACGACCCACTCGACCATCTCGCTCTCGGCGAACTCGACGCGCTTGCCCTTGTAGAAACCGCGGTCTGGGTGCGGTTCGGAGACGTTCGCGGTGATCGCGATCAGTGGAGCCATCGGCAGCAGCGACGATCAATCTTCGGGCAGCGGGAACGCCAGCACGACGTCGTCGCCGTTCACCGGTCCGATCTCCGGCATCTGCTCGGACGCCGCATCGTCGGTGACCAGACCGATGGTCGCTCCCGTGAACGCGTCGGCGATCACGAGGTCGAACTCGCCGCCGTCGTCCTGGGTCACATACGCGAAGACCCGGCCGTCGCGCGCGAAGATCGGCTCGCGAGCGCGGTACGCGGGAACGACGAGGGCCGTCTCCGACTCGACTTCGTAGAGCACCAGTTCGGACTCGTCGGGGCCGGCGCGCCGCAGGAAGAGAAGGCGGGCGAGATCCCACGACACGGAGACCGCCCCGAGGATCTCTCCCCCGACGGTCACCGGCTCCTCGGCGCCGGTGTCCAGATCGTGGCGCCACGCGTCGAAGGTACCGGTCCGGTTGGACACGAAATAGATCCAGTGGTCCTGCACCCACGCCGGCCCGCTCTCCGAAGCCGGGTCGTCGGTCACCGCGACGGCGCCCGAACCGTCGACCGGGATGATGAAGATGTCGTTGTTCACACCCGGCGTCACCGCACCCTCGGCGGCGATCTCCTCGCCGTCCGGCGACCAGCTCAGGCTGGCGAGCGTCGCCAGGCCGTGTGCGACGTCCGAGACCTCGCCGGTGGTGACATCGACCACGCGGAGGACGGGCGCTGTCGGGCCCGGCGTGATGAACGCGATGCGCCGCCCGTCGGGTGCCCACGTCGCGTCGTAGTGGCGCAGATCGCCGGTATCGATGCGGGTGACGTCGCTGCCGCTGGCCCGCGCGACGTAGAGCCAGTCGCGGTCTTCCGGATCCGAGGTGAAGGCGACCCAGGGGTTGACGAGCGCCGGGGGCGCCTCGACATCGGGCGGGTCGCCGCAATCGACCCCACCGTCGCAGGCCGGCGGGTCGCAGTCGTCTCCACCGTCGCAAGCCGGCGGGTCGCAGTCGTCTCCACCGTCGCAAGCCGGCGGGTCGCAGTCGTCTCCACCGTCGCAGGCCGGCGGGTCGCAGTCGTGCCCACCGTCGCAGGCCGGCGGGTCGCAATCGTCCCCACCATCGCACTCTTCGGGGTCGCCGCCACAATCGCCGCCGTCACAATCCGGACCGTCGGGACCGCCGTCACAGCCGTCGCCATCGCAGTCGTCAGGGTCGTCGGGGCCAGCGTCGCAATCACCGCCATCGCAGTCGTCAGGGTCGTCCGGACCGGCGTCGCAGTCGCCACCGTCGCAGTCATCGGGCTCGTCCGGGCCGGCATCGACATCGGGTCCGTCGTCTCCGCAATCGCCTGCGTCGCATTCACCGCCGGCATCGAGCACCGACACGCAGGCGCCGAACGCCTCGCCGGCGACGACCGTGATCTCGCAGCGCTCGAGTCCGTTGCCCGGACAGTGGGAGTCCAGCGTGCACTCGCAACCCTCGCCGACGCCGCAGTCGTCTCCCGTCGGCTCGGACTTGCACCCGCCAAAGACGACCGCGATGGCACCGACCAGCACCAACGCCATGACATCATTCGACCTGTTCCGTACGTTCATTGCGTGACCTCCCGACGCTCCAGTCGTCTATCGGTCCACAGTACGCGGTCTCTCGACTCGTCGCAAAGCCGTCGCCGTCCCCCCGGCCGGGGGGACAGCGAAGCAGTGCGGAGCGGGGGGAGAGCCCCAGTCTACCGATCACCGTCAGCCCACGGCGGACGCGCGGTGCCGCTACACGCCGAGGTGTGCGCCGCCGACCAGGACATCGCGCCGGGAGCTGCCGCCGGTGGCGGGACCGACGACGCCTTCGCGCTCCATCTGCTCGACGATGCGGGCCGAGCGATTGTAACCGATGCGCAGCTTACGCTGGATCATCGAGATCGACGCGAAGCCTGCTTCGATCACGACGGAGACCGCCTGGTCGTAGAACTCGTCGACCGGCTCGTCGCCGAACTCGTCCCCGTCGGTGTCGGGCGCGGCGAGAATCGTCTCGTCGTAGTCCGGCTGTCGCTGGGCGTTGACGAATTGCACGACCGTCTCGATCTCGCGTTCGTCGACGTATGCACCATGGATCCGCTGGAGATCGCTACGACCCGGCGGTCGGTAGAGCATGTCGCCCATGCCGAGCAGGTTCTCGGCCCCGGTCGTGTCGAGGACGGTGCGGCTGTCGGTGCCGGACATCAGCCGGAACGAGATCCGGGTGGGGAAGTTGGCCTTGATCAGGCCGGTGATCACGTCGACACTCGGCCGCTGTGTGGCGATGACGACGTGGATGCCGGCGGCCCGCGCCTTCTGGGCGAGTCGCGCGACAGAGATCTCGACCTCTTTGCCGGCGACCATCATCAGATCGGCGAACTCGTCGACGATCACCACCAGGTAGAACATCCGCCGGTGCGTCGGACGGCCGTCCGGGTCGGTCTCCAGGATCGCCTGCTCGAGGGGCGACGGCGTGAAGTCGTCGTCTTCCTGCCGCTCGGCGACGTCCGCCCGCAGCTTCCGGAGCTTCTCGTTGTAGCCCTTGATGTTGCGGACCTTGAGCTCGGCCATCAGCCGATAGCGTCGCTCCATCTCCTGGACCGCCCAATGCAGGGCGGTCGCCGCCTTCGCCGGGTCGGTGACCACGGGCAGGAGCAGGTGGGGGACGCCTTCGTAGAGGGCGAACTCGAGCTGCTTCGGGTCGATCAGGATCAGCTTCACCTCGTCCGGCGACGCGTTGTACAGGATGCTGGTGATCATCCCGTTGACCGCCACCGACTTTCCGGACCCCGTCGTTCCCGCGATGAGCAGGTGAGGACACTTCGCGAGGTCCATCGAGACCGGGAAGCCCTCGATGTCCTTTCCGAGGGCGAGCGTCAGCTTGCTCTTTGACGTCGTGAACACATCGTCGGCGAGGATCTCCTTGAGGTAGACCACCTCGCGGGTGTCGTTCGGCACCTCGATCCCGACGCATCCCTTTCCGGGGATGGGCGCGATGATGCGGACCTTGTGGGCCTTGAGCGCCATCGCGATGTCGTCGGAGAGATTCGAGATCTTCGACAACTTCGTCCCGGACTCGGGCTCGAACTCGAAGAGAGTGACGACCGGACCCGGGCAGATGCCCGTCACCTTGCCGGCGACCCGGAAGTCGGCGAGTACGCGCTCCAGCGTGGCTGCGAGCTCGCGCAGCTTCGTCTTGTCGACGTCGGTGGCGTTCTGCTCCTCGTAGTTGAGGAAGGACAGCGGTGGCAGGTCCCAGGAACCGCGGTTCTCGTCCAATCGAAGTGCGACCTGTTGTGCGCGGTCGAGATCCTCGGCGCGCTTGCGGTTCTTCAGTGCCTCGGACTCGACGATGACCGGTCCGGCACCGGCAGTCTCGGACGCAGGGGCCGTCGGGGCGGGCGGAGGCGTCTTCGCGGCTTTCGACGCAGGACTTCGCACCGCGACCTCGGGCGAACGGATCGCGTCTTCGCCGACGATCAGCTCGTCGGCGGTCGCGTAGTCTCCCGTGCCGCCGAGGTCGGCGACCCAGGCAGGCTCGTCCTTCATCGCCCCCTCGTCGACATCGCCGATTTCGCCGAGAGGAACCGTCGACGTTCGCACGCGGGCGCGCCGCCCGGCCGAGACTTCAGTAGCCTCGTCCGGATCCGCGTCGACTCGCGCGCGGCGGAACATGCCCGTCAGTCGCGCCGTCAACGACGCCTTGGGCGCATCGTCGACCGCGGCCGGCTCTGCGTCGAATGAAGGTCCATCCAGGGCGGGCGTGTAGCCCGTGAAGAGCCGCTGCGAGACTGCACGAAGACCCTCGCGGAACGACCGGACGAAACGCTCCAGCAGGTCGACCAGCGACTGCTCCGTGATCAACATCGCCGCGACCACGAATCCCGCGAGCGTCACGACGATGCCGCCCATGCTTCCGATCGCACTCTCCAACACGCCGCCGAGCAACCCGCCGACGATGCCGCCCGCGTCGTGCCCGAAGGGTCGGGCGTCGACTGTCATGTGCAGGAACATCGCCGCACCGACGAGCAAGAGCCCGTAGCCGAGCCCCTCGCCGTAGCGGTGGAAGAGGTTTCGGTCGAGCAGGAGCGTCACGCCCCAGGCGAACGCCAGCCCGACAAAGCAGAAGCTCGCAACCCCGAAGAGGAAGAAGAGCGAGTCCGCGAAGAACGCACCGGCCGGACCGATGAGGTTCCCATCCGCCCTCTCGGGCGCGAACGACGCAAGCGCCAGAAACAGTAGGAAGCCCGCCACCAGGATGACGATCGCCCAGATCTCGGCGCTGACCGAGCGCCCCGTTTGCGGCGAGGCCGCGTCGGTGCCGACCGAACGGCCCGCTCGCGGCGCGTCCGCTTCGGCGCTCGATTTCTCCCCGCGATCGCGCTTCGAACGAGTCCGTTTCGGCTTCGCCGCCTCGGTCTCCGGCTCCGTCTTCGACCTGGTCTTCGACTTCCGCCGCTTGCGCGTCTTCAGGGGGGTTTCCTTGTCGTGCTCGGCCATCTCCCGGTGCTCCTCGGCCGCGTGCATACAAGGTGCCACACCGTGGTTCACGGGGCCGGTAGGCAACTGTATCCAATCCACCGGGCCACCCCAAATTTTCGGCGGCGACGAACGATATCCGCCGCACCAGTCCGGTACCCCGGCGGCCCCTCAGCGAGAGGTGAAGAGCTCGTGGTCGATCTGGTCCGGGTGTCCGATCACGGCGATCTGGATGTTCCGCACGTAGGTCTCGGTCACCCGCGAGACGTCCTCCGGGGTGACCGCGCCGAGCCGGGTGACGTGCAGATCCGCGTTCTCCCGACCGCCGCCGAGCAGGGTCCATGTTCCCAGCGCACCAGCCAGCGCCGAGTTCCTCTGCAGGCCGACATAATACCGCGTCAGGTACCCCTCGATCTGATCCCGCAGGTCCTGCTCCGAGACCGGCTCGTCGATCAGGCGGTCGATCGTCTCCAACATCACCTGCAGCGTCGTGTTCGGATCGGTGGCCGTCACGTACACGTAGCCGCTGTTCGTCCTGCGGATGCCCAGGCCGGACGCCACGGCGTAGCTCAGGTTCCGGCGCGTCCTTACCTCCTCGAACAAGCGGTCGCTGAGGATCTCCAACGCGATCTGGGTCGCCGGATAGTCTTCGTGCGTGAACGCCGGCGCCGCGAAGTAGCCGAGGATGTAGTTGGTCGGGATCTCCGCTCGCACTTCGATCTCGACGCGCGGCTCGGAAGCATGGACCAGCGGCGGCGGGTCCCACGCGCTGCGCTCCCCGGCCTCGGGCAGGTGCCCGAACGCCGAGCGGACCATCGCCTCGACCTGGCCCCGGTCGATCTCACCGACGACGACCACCGTCATGCGACTCCGATCGAGAAGGCGCGCGAACGCGCCCCGGAGGTCGTCGGTCGTGAACGACTCGACCGTGTCCTCGAACCCGAGCGGACGGGCCGCGTACGGGTGGTCGGCGAAGAGGATCTCCTTGGCGAGCTTCGAGACCGCCGAATCCGGGTCGTCCGTCTCGGTGCGGATCGACGTCAGCTGGAGCTCCCGCTCGTGGGCGATGTCGTCGTCTCGGAACGCGGGGTCCACCACCACCGCGGCGAAGACCTCCCACGTCTCGTCGATCCACTGCGCGATCGAACTCACCGAGAGCGTCGCGTAGTCGTACCCACTGGAGCCGGAGATCGACGACCCCATCGCGTCGAGGGCCGCCCGGTACTCCGCCTTGGTCATCGACGCGGGGCCCGCGTGGGTGACCACCGAGAGCGCGAGCTGCTCGGCTCCGGCCCGGTCGCGCTCCCACGCGAGGGCGCCGCCGTCGAAGAACACCGTCACGTGGACGATCGCGTTGCCCGGGGTCGTCTTGTGGATCACATCGATGCCGTCGACCACGAACGACTCGGTATCCACGTTGAGACCGATGTCGACGATGACCTCGGCAGACCCGGCGACCAGCGCCGTCTCGAGGTCCGTTGGCGCCTCGATGATCGGGCGCGTACCCCCGCAGGCGTAGAGCGCAGCCAGGACGAGGGCCGGCGCGATCGTGCGAAGCTCTCGATTCGTCGTCTTCATTGTCCCCTCCGCGCGCTCAGATTCAGGACCCAGTCGTCGTCGATCCCCTGCGCCGCGGCGTTCTCCGGCGAAGTCATCAGCACCGCCGCGCGCGGACGCCCGTGGATATACGTGTGCACGTACCGTTCGATTTCCGAGCGCGTGACGGCGGCCAGTCTCTCGACGTATGTGAGGTAGTAATCGAGGCTCGCCGTCGCCCACCAATACGTGAGGGTGTGCGACAGCGTGTCGGTCTGCTGCTGGTTGTAGATCTCGCTGACCGCCAGCAACGTCTGCGCCGTCTGGATCTGCTCGTCGGTGAAATAGTCGGGGTCGTCGAAGCGCTCGATCTCCGCCAGAGCCGCCTCGATCGCCGCCTGCTCCCCACCTGGTTGGACGACCAGCGTGTACGAGATCGGTCCGACGTAGCGCAGCGTCTGGTAGCCGATGCTCGCGTCGAGGGCGACGCCGGACTCGACCAGGTTCTGGTGGAACGCGCTCGACTGCTGGCCCGCGATGAAGCTGAAGACGTCGGCGGCGTAGGTCGCGTCGATGTCGCCTCGGGTGTCCGGGCCGTGCCAGGAGAGCATGATGATCGACACCCCGATCGGCTGCTCTACGACCCTCGCCACATCGGCTGCCAGCGGCGGATGCTCGGGAACCGGATTCTCGACGAAGGGGTCGTCCCCGCGTTCCCAACTCCCGAGGAACTCCTCGGCGAGCGAGAACCCCTGCTCCGGAGTCACGTCGCCGGCGAGGACGAGCAACGCGTTGTTCGGGACGTAGTACGTGCTCTGCATCCAGCGCATCTGCTCGACCGTCGCCGTCCCGATCGTCTCCCGATCACCCAGCGAGTCCTTGCGGCTCCGATATTCGAACCAGAGGAGGTCGTCGCGCGCGTCCCACATGTAGTAGCCGGGGCTCGCCTCGTTGCGGTCGTACTCGCCGAGCACGACCTCACGTTCCCGCTCCAACTCCTCTTCGAGGAAGAGCGGCGTCGTGATCGCGGCCGTCATGAACTCCAGCCCCTCGCGCAGCCGGTCGCTTTGTAGCGTGAAGAAGTAGTTGACCCGCTCGTCGCCGGTCGTTCCGTTCCAGACCATGCCTAGCTCCCGCTGCCGGGCCAGATAGGCCTCCTGGCTCGGGATCTGCTCGTTGGCCTTGAAGAACATGTGCTCGTAGAGGTGCGAGAGCCCGTTGTACTCCGGCGGCTCGGTGAACGCGCCGTTGCGGGCGGCGATCTCGACCGTCACTATCGGGACCGCGTGGTTTTCCACCACCACGACGTCGAGCCCGTTCTCGAGCGTCGTGGCATGTACGTGATCGTAGCTGACGTCGAGAGCATCTTGCGCCAGAGCGCCGCTCGACAGCGTCGAGACGACGAGCATCGAAAGACAGGTCGCTGTTCTCATGCGTTTTCCTTGCGGTTCGAGGTCGCGCGGACCGTAACGCGGGCGCGCGCCGGCGGGAAGAGGGGTGTCGTCCGAAGGCCGCCATCCGCCCCCGCCGATCTCGATCTCCCGCGTCGTCGGCGTCGAACCGGTGACGGTCCTGGTGTACCCTCGGGTGCCATGCACTTCGACTCGCACATCCATCTCGACGTGGTCAGCCCCGACCTTCGGATCGACCCGGTGAGCGGCGCGCCCGGTTACCGGGCGTTCGTGCCCGGCATCACCGCCGCCGGCGTCCGAGCCGCGCTCGAGATGGACCTGCCCGGCGCGGTCTACGGCGCCGCGATCCACCCGTGGTACGCCAACGCGGAGACGCCGACGACGGACCCCTCCTGGGACGCGCTCGTCCAGCTCTCCGCCGACCCGCGGATCGTGGGGCTGGGCGAGACGGGCTTGGACCACTATCGGTTCCGCGAAGACGAGTCACGGCAACGCGCAGCAGCGTATATGCGTGCACACGCGAAGCTGGCTGTCGACGTCGGCAAACCACTGGCGCTTCACTGCGTGCGCGCGCACGCCGATTGTATGGAGATCCTCCGCGACACCGGCGCCGCTGCCGTCGGCGGGATCGTGCACGCATTCGCGGGGTCCCCCGAAGAGGCCAGGGCCTACGCCGCCCTCCACTTCCGCGTCGGGATCGGGCCGGCAGTAACCCGCAAGCGGTCCAAGCGCGTGCGACGGGCGGCCAGCACGGTGCCCCTCGAGCAACTGGTCATCGAGACCGACGCCCCCTACATGACCGTCGGTGAGCGCGGTTCTGGTCAGGGAGTGCCCGGCGACATCGCCCTCGTCGCCGCCACGATCGCCGAGCTGCGCGGCATGTCGGTCGACGACCTCCTACAGCAGACCTGGGCCAACGCCGAGGCGGTATTCTCCCAGACCAAACCCTGACGCACTGCTATCCACCCCTCGGCCGGGTCTCTCTCCACACCTACTCCGGCCCCGCGGGAACAGACTCGGGGTTATCGGGGCCCGTCGGCTTCGCCGGAGTGGAAGTGTTCGAAGACTGCGAAGGCGAGGTGTCGGCTGAGGCCGGGCACGGATTCGAGCTCGACCAGCGACGCCGAGGCGACTGCTTTGGCGCTCCCGAAATGGCGGAGAAGTGTGTTGCGACGGCCCGGGCCGATGCCTGCGATCGCGTCGAGTTGGCTTCGCAATGTGTTTCTCCGTCGCAGCTTGCGGTGGTAGGAGATCGCGTGACGATGCGCTTCGTCTCGGACGCGCTGTAGCAGGTATCCTTCGATGCTGCGATCGGCCAGGGTCACGGGGTTCTTTCGGCCCGGCACGAACACACGCTCGTCGGAGCGCACGACCGCGTCGTCTCGAGTGGTGCCGACCACCCGGCTCTTCGCGAGCGAGACGATCGCCTGGTCGCTCTCTCCCGCCGCCGCCAACGCTGCGACCGCCGCGTTGAGTTGCCCCTTGCCGCCGTCGCCGACGATCAGGTCCGGCATCGGGTCGTCCCCGCCGCGCGACGACCGACAGCGTCGGCCGATCACTTCGGCCATCGCCCCGAAGTCGTCTTGGGAGTCGCGGGTGCGGATACGGATTCGGCGATAACGACTCCGGTCGGGCACGGCGTCTTGAAACACGACGCGGGACGCGACGATCTCGGCCCCCTGGAAGTTGGAGACGTCGTAGCACTCGATCGTGCGCGGCTCGACGGTCAGGCCCAGTCGGCGCTGGAGGCGCTCGATCGCGCGATCGGCCCGCGCGGTCGTCGACAACGTCTCGGCGAAGAAGGCGCCGGCATTTCGGCCGGCGAGGTCGACGAGCTCGCGCTTGCGACCACGCTGCGGGGTGACCAACCGGCAGCGCGCCTGGCGGAGGTCGGACAGCGCGGTCTCGACGTCGTCGTCCTCGGCGAGTGCCGCCGGCAGTAGCACGAGTCCAGGCGGATCCCGATCCGCGGCGCCATAATACTGGCCGAGGAAATCGGAGAGGAGGTCGGCGTCCTCGACCAGTTGTTGCTCCAGCGCGAAAGACCGGACGTCTACCAGCGAGCCGCCGCGGAAGACCATCACGACCACGGCGGCCGCATCGCCCTCGCGGTAGAGGCCGATCACGTCTTGATCGACGTGTGTGGTCTGGACGGCGCTCTGTCGGGTCAGCGAGTCCCGGACAGCGGAGATCTGATCGCGACAGCGCGCGGCATCTTCGAACTCGAGGCGTTCTGCGGCAGCGGTCATGCGGGCCGTGAGGGCACCGGCGAGCTCG
>PVBE011600595.1_pt1 | contig 11998 bp, 11 predicted proteins | sample 1631181 | NCBI WGS metagenome assembly PVBE01 (sample SAMN08397723, study PRJNA350692) | Marine metagenome, whole genome shotgun sequencing project. | isolation source: water | place: Pacific Ocean | collected 2012-04 | reverse complement strand
GGGATCGGGATCTGGGCCGGAGTCGGGATCGGGGTCGGGATCCGGATCCGGATCCGCGGCCATGTCCGGGTTCGGGAGCGCCCCGTCGGGTTGTGGTTCGCCCACGTTGAGGTCCGCCGTGGGCAGCGTCTCGCCCCCGTCCAGCCGGCGCTCCTGCGTCGGAGGATCGATGACCGTGAGCGTGCCTTCGCCGCCTTCGGGGACGCAGGCCGAGGCCCACAACGCTGGGATGAGCAACAGGGTTCGCTTCATCAAGACCGCTCCGCGGGGGGATTGTGCACATCGAGGTGTGGTCGCGCCAGGGACGCACACCGCAGGCGCCCTTTGCATGCGGTTGAGCGCGGTGTAGAACCCCTCCGTGATTTCTCAAAAGCTACGCCCGTTTGGCACGACCATCTTCAGCGAGATGACGCGCCTCGCCCTCGACCACGAGGCGATAAACCTGTCTCAGGGCTTCCCCGACTTCGAGGGTCCGCCCTTCATCGTCGAGGCCGCCGTCGACGCGCTGCGCGCCGGCCACAACCAGTACGCGCGCTCGCAGGGCCACCCGACCCTCGTGCGCGCCGTGGCGGGCCACATCGAGCGGCGCAGCGGCCTGAGCTACGATCCGCTCACCGAAGTGGGCGTCTTCAGCGGCTGCACCGAGGGGCTGATGTCGGCCATGCTCGGGCTTCTCGACCCGGGCGACGAGGTCGTCTTCTTCGAGCCGTTCTACGACAGCTATCCGGCGTGCGCGGCGATGGCCGGGGCGGTTCCACGCTACTGCCCGTTGCGCTTCCCCGACTTCGCCGTCGACCTCGAGCACCTCGAGTCGCTGTTCAACGAGCGCACGCGCATGCTGGTGCTCAACACACCGCACAACCCGACGGGGAAGGTCTTCGACCGCGAAGAGCTGACGGCCATCGGCGAGCTGTGCCGGGAACACGATGTGGTCGTGCTGAGCGACGAGGTCTACGAGCAGCTCGTCTACGACGCGACGCACGTGTCGATGGCCGAGATCCCCGGCATGCGGGAACGCACGCTGGCGTTGTCGAGCGCCGGGAAGACCTTCAGCTTCACCGGCTGGAAGATCGGCTGGTGCACCGGTCCGGCCCCGCTGGTGGCCGCGGCACAGGCGGCGCACCAGTTCGTGACCTTCGCCACCGCCACGCCGTTGCAGGTCGCGACCGCCCACGCCCTCGATGCGTGCGGCGCCGAGTTCTACGACGGCCTGCGCGCCGAGTACCGCGCGCGCCGCGACTTCCTGGTCGACGTCTTGCGCCGCGTCGGCCTGCGCGTGGCGGTCCCGCGTGGCACCTACTTCGTGCTCGCCGACTTCCGTGACCTCTGGGAAGGCGACGACGTCTCCTTCGTCCGCCATCTGTGCACCGAGCACGGCGTCGCGGCCATCCCGCCGAGCGTGTTCTACAAAGCCGAGCCCGAGGAGGGCCGGCGGCTGGTGCGCTTCGCCTTCTGCAAGCGCATGGAGACGTTGCGGGCGGCCGCGCAGCGTCTGGAGGGGCTCGCGAAATGACGGTGCGCATCGCCGGCGTCCAGATGGACATCGCCTGGGAGGATCCGACCGCGAACCTCGAACGCGCGGACACATACGTGGCCGAGGCGGCCAAGACAGGCGCTCGGGTCGTCGTCCTGCCGGAGATGTTCGCCACCGGCTTCTCGATGAACTCCCTGGCGATGGCCGCCCACGCGCCCGCGGTGCGCGCCTGGGTCGGTGAAGCGTCGAAGCGCCACGGGGTCTGGCTACTCGCCGGCTTCGCAGAGCCTGGGAGTGAACGGCCGCGCAACGCTGCGGCGCTCTATGACCCGGAGGGTGCCGAGCAGCTTCGCTATCACAAGGTGCATCCCTTCTCACTGGCTCGTGAAGACGAGCACTTCGAGGGTGGGACGATGCTCCCGACGGCCGACGTCGAAGGCATCCGGGTGACCGCGTTGGTCTGCTACGACCTGCGCTTCCCGGAGCTCTTCCGTGCCCGCTCGGACGAGACCGACCTCTTCGTGGTCATCGCCAACTGGCCCGAGCCGCGTCGCATGCATTGGTCGACGCTGCTGCGCGCCCGCGCCATCGAAGCGCAGGCCTACGTGCTCGGCGTCAACCGCGTCGGCAGCGGCGACACGTTGTCCTACGTGGGCGACTCGGTCCTGCTGGATCCTCTTGGCGAGACAGTAGCCACCGCGGGCGAGGCGGCCGGGGTCTTCGGGGGCGAGGTCGACGCCGGAGCGGTCGCCGCAGCCCGTGCGAAGTACAGCTTCCTCGCGGACCGGAAGCCCGAAGTCTATCGCTGGCTCTAGTCCCCTGGAACCGTGATTCCTTACGGAAGTCGGGAGTGGATCCGCGTTGCTGCCAAGGCGCGAAGCGCAGGCGATGCCAAAGCATCGTCGAGCATTCGCAACGCCGGAAGCGGCGTGGAGACGCCCCGAATTCCGAAAGGAATTACAGTTCCAGGGGACTAGAGGTAGTCCAGGGAAGGGGAGGGGTGGTGTGCGGCGGACCTGCCAGCCGCCGCGAAGCCCGTAGGGACCGCTTGCGGCTAGCTGCGGGTCCAGGTCCAGAAGCGCTTGCCGTCTTCGTCCTTCGACTTCTCGAAGGGAAGCTCGATGCCGTGCTTGGGTGCCCAGCGCGCCATCGCACCCGTGAGGCCGCCCATGGCCTTGGAGCTCTTGAGACCGAGCTCGCTGACTGCCTCGTCGACGGTGAGCTTGCCGCGGGACTTGAGCAGCGTCAGGAAACGGCGCGAGGGCTCGGGAAGCGCGTTGAAGTACGCAGCCCAGTGCTCGTCCGACGAGCTCGTTGCGGGCCTGGCCGGAGCCGGCGCGGGCCTGGCCGGAGCCGGCGCGGGCCTGGCCGGAGCCGGCGCGGGCTTGGCGGCACGGGCGCGGGCGGGCTTGGCCGGAGCAGGTGCGCGAGTGGGAACGGCGTCAGCGCTCGTGTGGCCGCCGAGGCTGACCATCAGGTCTGCGAGGGCCTTGGCGACCCCCGGCCGCTGAAGCGCGTCGAAGGGCACCTCGATTTGAATCGACATGTGTTGGTCTCTGTTGCGTTGGCAGGTGAGTTTGGGGCGCGGAGAAGAGCACATAACCCCTAACGGATCAACAGCGACCGACGCACGAGCGGGGAGGCGCGGATTTACTGACCTGATTCAGGTCTATTTTCGCCTGTGACCCGGGATCAGGTGCCCGACAGAGTCCTCGCGTAGGCGCTCAGGAGCGGTGTGGAGGTCGGCTGGATCTTCGGCGCGGGCGCCGAGTCAGGCGGCTCGACTGGCTTCGGCGGGGCCGATGGGAAGTCGATCTCGCGGATCTTCGGAGGGTTGGGCGGCTCGGGCCTGTCGGGCCGCCGCGCCGCGAGTGCCTCGGCTTGGACCGGCGTGGACTCGCCTGCGTCGGCGTCCGCGCTGGGCGCAGGCGTCGCGTCGGGTCGCGGCTCCGACGCTTCGGCGGCCAGCGATTGGCGGGCGTCGCTCGCCTCCGTCCGCTCCTCGCGCGCGACCTCCGCGTCGTCCTGCCGGGACTCGGCGGCGTCTTCGACATCATCGCGACGTTCGACGGTGGCCTGTCGCGCGTCCCGTGCTTCGTCTGCCTTGATCTCACGGGCCTCGACCCGCGCCTGGCCGGCCAGCTGGGTGGCGCGCGCCGCGACCGCACGGTCGGCGCCGGACGGCTTCGCGGGCGCCAGGGCCGCGCGACGTACGCGGTCCATCTTCTGGACGGTCTGCTGCGGGTCCTTGCCGGCGGCGATGTCGACGGGCACCTCGCCACCGACCGCGTAGCGACGCCGGTCGGGGCCTGTCTGGTACGAGTAGCTGATGGCGCCGGCGAGCGCGCCACCCACCGCCTTGTGCGCCTGCTCGTGCGCACGCACCTCGCGGTCGCGCGCCTCGAGGTCCGAGACCTGCCGTAGCTGGCTGTCCGTCAGCCCCTCCGGGTTGTCCGCGTCCTTTCGGGCCGCGCGGGCGTCGGGCGTGGTCGACTCGGGGTCGACGCTGTCCGTGTCGGCCGCGTCGCCTGTGCCGGGCCCGGGCAACTCGATCGGCGCTTCCGCCTCGGGTGCGGCGGGCCCATCGTCCACTGCGGCCCGCGCTGCGCTGGAGATCTTCACCGGGTCGTCGATCGCCTTCGATGCATCGGTCGCGCGCGACTGCTCGAAGACGTCGAGCGCCGAGCGCTCCGGTCCGCGCGCCGTATCGGGCGCCTTCTCGTATTGCGTCGAGTCTGGCGATTCGCCGTCGCGTGGCGCTGCGTGCACCGCGTCGGTGGCGGCGGGCTGCACGCCGGCCGCTGCTTCGTCACCCTTCAGGGCGCCGGGCTGTGCCTCGAGGCCGGGGGCTCGCTGGGCGAGCGGCGCGGCCTGCGTGAGCGCGCCGCCGAGTTGGCCAGGTCCTGGCATCTCGCCCTCCTTTGGGGGTCAATCAACGACCCCCCTACTCGTCACATCGACCACCTCGGTCCAGACTTGAAAAAAAAGATCGATCCGGTGCGTTTTTCTTCCGGCGGCGACGGATCACAAGAGCCAGGAGCCACCACGCCGCGCCCTGCCACGGGTCGCCAAACCCGCAGCCACCGCCGAGGAGCGCTTCCTGCGACGCCCCGGAGTCGACCCGCGTGCCCTGGCCGGGCGGACCCGCGTCGAGGTCGTCGTCGGCGCCACCTCCGACGTCGCTGGTGGCCTCTCCCGCGTCGACCGCATTCAAGTCCGCAGCGGGCGCTGCGTCGGTCGGCGGCGGTGGGGGTGGGGGTGGTGGCGTCGCCGCGTCACCCGGTGGAGGCGGTGGAGGCGGCGGCGCGGCCCCATCGGGGTCGGGCGCGTCGCGTGCGGGCCGGATGCGAAGGGCGTCGTAGGCCAGACGAACGCCGCCGCGCATGTAGGGCTCGCCCGTGTTGTCCGCCAGCGCGACCCATTGCTCTGCGCCGCGCGCGAAATCGAAGACGCCGAGGGCGACCCACCCATCCCGCCCCCGCTGGTCGATGACCACCTCCGAGTCGCGGCCTGCGTGGTGAACGACGTAGCGCGCCTGGCGACTGAGCAGGTCGTCGACGTCCACCAGGTGCGCAGCCACCTCGTAGTCTCCGGGGCGCTCGAAGCCGAGCTGCCAGCGCCCGATGCAGTCCGCGTCCGCCTGGTCGATGGTGCCCGTGGTCCAGCTGTGCCCGCCGTGCCCGGCCTCGACGTCGGTCCACCAGTCGCCCGTCTGGCAGCTGCGCTCGAAGCACTCCCCCTGCTCGGAGACCACGGCCTCGCCGTCCCCGATGGCCGCGCAATCAGGTGGCGGTGGAGGCGGCGGAGGTGGTGGTGGTGGCGGAGGCGGCTCACCCTCGACGCACGGTCCCTCGGCCCGGACGAGCTCGATGTCTTCGCCGTAATAGAAGGTCAGGATATCGCGATAGCCCACCCCGCTGCGCGACAGACAGTTGGCACCGTTCTGCGACTTGCAGCCGCGGTTGCGGAAGTTGCCCGCGTTCACCCACCCAAGGGTGGTCTGCTCGATGCCGTCGCCTCGACGACCCCGGTTGTAGGTGACGTAGCGCTCCGTGTTGTGCGGGTCGCGATCGCCACCGCGCGCCACGCAATCGTCGGCGCTCGGGATGGCCCCGGCCACGTAGAAGGCGGCGATGGTCTGCCCGTTGTAGCGCAGCACCTCGCCGGCCGTGCTCGCGGCGGCGCGCACATGCTCCGGACCCGGCTCGCGCGCGCAGCTGTAGACCTGGTCCTGCTGCCCGTCGCCGATGCGTCCCGAGGTCTCGAGCTTGTAGTAGAGGTAGCTGCGCGCCGCGACCGCCTGCGCCCGCAGGGCCTCGAAGTCGGCGCTCCCGTTCTCGCAGGCGACCACGTGCGGGATGTAATCCGCCTCCACGGCCACGTTGCCCGAACCCTCGACCTGCGCCATGCAGAACGCGTCCAGCGCATGTCCGCGAGTGACATACGTCGGCGGAGGTTCGCGCCCGTCGCAGGCGACGAGGAGCAGAAGTGGAATGACGCGGCGCACAGCTGTCGATACTACCAGCCCGACTACCAGCCCGCGGTTGCGCACTGCTCCGCACATCCACTTGCAATGTGCTCGCATGTAGGATAATTTCTTGCCCGGTCATCGGATAGGGAGTCCGACCGTGCGGTTTCTTGGGGTCGTCGCCGCGTTCACCTGTTGCGTGTTGCTCACGTGCCAGGCGTGGTCCTTTCAGCCCGTCGTTTCACGAGATGATTCCGTGGTCGACAGCCCGTACTTCAAGGTCCGGGTCGCTGCCGCGCGCGCCCTCACCGGCCGCACCGACGCGACGAGCCGCCGCGACCTGCTGGCGCTCGCCGCAGATCCGCATCCGCTGGTGCGCCTCAGCGCCTTGCACGCCCTGCGCATGGATGCCAGCCAGGAGGCCCGCGCCACGCTCGTCGCCGCCCGCTCCGACACGGCGCCGATCATCCGTTCCTACGCCCGTCGCTAGCCCCGCACCCCCCTGCTATCATCCGCCACCCGATCGCAGGGAGGGTGGATGAGTCTCGCTGAACGCATCACCGCCGTAGCGCGCCAGCCGGCGTCGCTCCAGGCGCGCGCAGAGCTCGCTGCCCAGCTCGAGTCGATGGGCGTCCCGGTCGCGAGCGGCGTGTGGGTCGCCACCGTGCGTGCGGCCGCCTCGCGCGGTCAGTTCTTCGCGGCGCTCACCGTCTGTCGCAGGCATTTGCGCGGCACGATGTCCAAACGCCTCCTCGACGAGCTTGCCCGCAGGTACGGGGCCGAGCGCCGTAAGGATGGCGCTCGCCGGCCGCCGCCGATGACGCCTCCGCGCGAGGTCGACATCCCCGAAGAGCGCGGCAAGCAGGTCGAGGTCGCCCTGCAGGTGGGCGGCGACCTCACCGGTGTCGGGCTGCCGGACGACGTCCCGATGCCGGAGGTCCCTTTGTTCGGGCAGCTGCGGAAGGACGCGTTCGTCGCGCTCGCCCAGGCCATGCAGGAGGTGCCGATCCAGGCCGGTCAGGCCCTCGCGGTACAGGGCTCGGTCGAGCCCGCGATGTATCTGCTGGCGCAGGGCGAGGTGCTCGTGCGGCAGACGCGTCCCGACGGTGAGAGCGTCGACCTGGCGTGCGTCGCGGCGCCTGCGCTCATCGGCGAGATGTCGCTGCTCACCGCGGTCCCGCGGCGCGCCTCCGTCGTCTCCACCCGGCCCGGCCTCGCGTGGCGCATCGACGCCGACACCCTCAAGCGCCTCGGCGCGGCCCACCCGGACCTCGTCGGACGCCTCGGCGAGCTGGTCAAAAGGCGCCTGCTCGGCAACCTCGTCCGCAACAGCGAGCTCGTTTCGAAGACCCCGGACCGCGACGCCTTGCTCGGCGCCTTCCGCGTCCTGCAGATCGGCCACGGCGGCGAGGTCTTCCCCCAAGGCGCCGACGCGCCGGGGCTGTTCCTGCTGCTGCACGGCTCGGCCGAGGTGTGGGTCGACGGCACCACGCGCGCGGCCGTGCTCACCGAGGGCGACGCGTTCGGTGAGATGTCGCTGCTGACCGGCGAGCCGACGACCGCCGCCGTGCGCACCCCGGACGGCGCCGTCCTGCTGCACCTGCCAGCCGAGGCGTGGCGCGCGATGGGCGGACGCGTTGAGTCGCTCGCCAAGCAGCTCGAGGCGCTCGCCGGCGTCCGCCGCGGCGAGCTCGACGACCTGGTCGAGCAGATCGAAGATGAGTTCGAAGTCGTCGACGCGTCCTGGCTGGTGGAGTGACAGCGGTAACTACACAGGTTGAATACGGCTCGCGCCGGCCAGCGCGACGAGGCCAAGGCGCGCTGACGAAGGCGTGCCAGAGGACCAGCGAGGCGTGGTCAACCTGTGTGGGCACCGCTGTGACACGCCCCGGATGAGCGAAGAGCTCGACCGCCGCACAGACCTGTTCTCCGGCGTCGCGATCCGCCTCGTCGCGATCGCCGCGGCCGGTCTCGTGATCGTCTACCTCAAGCCGATCCTCATCCCGCTCGTGCTCGCGATCCTCCTCTCGTTCCTGGTCTTCCCGCTCGTCACCTTCCTCACCGCCCGACGCGTCCCCGGAGTGATCGCCATCGTCGTCGCGCAGATGGTGGCCACCCTGCCGTTCCTCGGCGTGGTGATGGTCGCCGTCGCTACGTCTGGCCCGCTGCAGGCCGAGCTCGGCGAGTACCCCGACCGGGTGCGCAGCCAGCTCAACCCGGCGGTCGAGTCGATGGTGAAGCTGCTGCCTGAGAAGGTGCGCGACAAGGTGCGCTCGCAGGTCAGCGAGCAGGCCGTGCCCGAGGTGCTCGGTGAGGCCGCCAACGTGCTTCAGAACAGCTTCGTGGCCGTCACCACCTTCCTGGGCTACTTCTTCATGACCCTGCTGCTCTCCGCCTTCATCCTCGTCGAGGGGCGCAGCTTCCGAGACAAATTCGCCAAGGCCTACGGGCCCGACCATCCGCTCCTGGGCTCGCTGCAAGCCATCGGACACGACGTGCGCGCGTACGTGGTGGCCAAGTCCGCGATCAGCGCGCTCACGGGCTTCTGCGTGTGGATCTTCCTCGAGCTGTGCGGCGTCGACTTCGCCATCTTGTGGGGGCTCATCGCGTTCCCGCTCAACTTCATCCCGACCGTCGGGGCCTTCGTGGCGTCGATCCCGCCCATCCTGGTGGCGTTGGTCGACCCCGAGCTCTCCACCGGGCTCACGGTCGGCATCGTCGCCGGGCTGTTCGCGATCAACGGGATCATCGGGAGCGTGCTCGACCCGCGCTTCGTCGGTCAGCGCGTGAAGTTGTCGCCGCTCGTCGTCTTCGTGTCGATGCTGGTCTGGTACGTCCTGTGGGGCCCGGTGGGGATGATCCTCGCGGTGCCGATCATGGTGTCCGTCAAGGTCGTCTGCGCGCGCGTCCCGGCGCTCGCCCCGGTCAGCACGATGATGTCCGGATGAACGGGAAGACGCGGCCGGTCGTCATCGCGTTGGCGGTCGGCCTGTTCATCGGGGCCGTCGTCACCTGGATGCTGCACGCACCGGAGCCGCGAACCATCACGCCCCGCGGCGACCTCGGCGCGGACGAGCAAGCGACGATCGAGCTGTTTCGCAGCGTGTCGCCATCGGTGGTCTACATCACCACGCTCAACGTGCGCCGCGACTACCTGACGCTCGACGTGACCGCCGTCCCGAGCGGCACGGGCAGCGGCTTCGTCTGGGACGAGCGCGGCCACATCGTCACCAATGTGCACGTCATCACGAGCGCGGACGCGGTGCAGGTGACGCTCGGCGACCAGAGCAGCTGGCCCGCGCAGGTGGTCGGCATCGCGCCCGATGTCGACATCGCGCTGCTGCGAATCTCCGCGCCGAAGGCCGCGCTGAAGCCTATCCCGGTAGGTTCCTCGAACGACCTCCTCGTCGGCCAGCGCGTGCTCGCCATCGGCAACCCATTCGGGCTCGACCGCTCGCTGACGACCGGTGTTGTCAGCGCCCTCGACCGCTCGATTCGCTCCATCACGGGGCGCGAGATCCAAGGCGTCGTGCAGACCGACGCGTCGATCAACCCCGGCAACTCCGGCGGCCCGCTGCTCGACAGCGCCGGCCGTCTCATCGGCGTCAACACCGCGATCAAGTCGCCCACCGGCGCGAGCGCGGGCATCGGCTTTGCGGTGCCGGTCGACCTCGTCAACCGCGTGGTCCCGCAGCTCATCCGCCACGGTCGGGTGATCCGGCCGCGGCTGGGGGTGCAGGTGGCGAGCGACGCCATCTCGCGGCGCTTCGGTCTGTCCGGCGTGCTCGTACTGAGCGTCGAGCCCCAGACCGCCGCGGCCCGCGCAGGGCTGAACGGGACACGCCGCGACCGTGGCGGGCGACTGGTCCTCGGGGACGAGTTGCTGCAGCTGGGGTCGCGGCCATTGAGGACCGCGGGTGACTTGAGTCATGCCCTCGAGCAGCACGACGTCGGCGAGGAGGTCCCGCTCGGGCTTCGCCGCGACGGGAAGGTGCTGGAGGTCCGCGTGAAGCTCGATCCGCCGCAGCGCTGACGGGCCGCCGAGCGCCTCCCAAAGTGGCGATTTCTGATCCTTGTGAGCAATGTTTGGTTGTGAGCATGCAAATCAACCAAGCGATTTCTCAGTACCACGACGCCGGAAAGCCGTTGGCCGGCGCCCTGCGCGTGGCGTCCCTCTACATCAGCGCCGGCGACGAGCGCCCTCTCGCGGCCCTCTTCGCTGCGTGTCTCGCCAGCCACGGGCATCCGCCGGGCTGGCCTGAGCTGCGCGCCCTCGTGGAGTGCGCTCGGGCGCTGCGGCCGCGCACCTTCGCGTCGGGCGACCCCGTGACCATCGCCGGACATCGGACCGAGGCGGTCTTCGTCGTGCACGCGGGCTCGGTCCGGGTGGACGGTCGCGACCGCCTCGACGGGCCCATGTCGGTGCACGGCGCGTGGTCGGCGTTCTCGGGGGGGCTGTGCCGCCACACGGTCGTCGCGACGCGCCCTTCGATCCTGCTCGCGCTGCCGTCCGCGATGGCCGAGGAGCTCGCGCGCGGCTGTCCGCCCGCGGGCCGTCTGGTGTCGGGTCAGCCCGCGCGCCAGGTCACGGACGGCGAGTGGCCTCGGCACGTCTCGGGGTGAAGGTGAACGGCGCCTTCACGGTGCACACCTCGCTCGTGCTCACCGTGACCGGCAGCGCCTTCAACACCGACTGGATGCAAGTGTCGAGTCCCTCGTCGATGAGGGTCGTCTCGGTCACGCGCGCGTCGATCTTCCCGACCCGCCCGTCAAAGAGCACGGTGAACGTGATCCGCCCCGCCCGCGGCGAATCCGGGTCGATGGCCTCGCCGTAGCAGCGCCCCAATCCACCGCGTAGTCGTCGCAGTTTGCGGGTCAGCGTCCTCTTCGGACATTTGCCGTCGAAGGTCGGCGGCTTGAGGCGGACCTCGACGCGCACCGGCGTCTCACCCGAGTCCTCGCGCACCTCGACCGGCACGACCTGGGCGGGCGGCGCGCCGCGGAAGGTGGCGGCGGCGAAGGGGGTCGGCACCCGCGTCCCGGCTGGCGGCGCGGGCTGATTCGGGTCGACCGACGTCGGCACCTGACTCCAGCCGGCGATGCGCCACGCGCCGTCCTGCTCCTCGAGCCACATCTCGAAGACGTTGGGTGCGCCATCCAGCTCGACCAGCGACCACACCACCAGGCGGCCGTCGACCATGCGCAGCCGCCAGATGTCGACGAAGCGGTATTGCTCTGGCCCGTCGAGCATCAGGCGCAGCGGGAAGTCCGCAGGGTTCACCTCGCGCGTGAAGTGCGGGCGCAGCGCCTCCGGTGCGTCGAAGACGTGGCCTTTGAGGAACGCGACGGCGGCCTGCTCCGGATCCGATTCGCCCTGCCCGGTGGCGGGCTCGTCTCCGCAGCCGAGCGCGAGCCCCGAGACGACCGCGAGCGCGGGGAGCCACCTCATGGTGCGGCCGACGCGACGGCGAGGTCTGGCGCAGCGGCGCGACAGGCGTTCAGGAGCGCCACCACCCCGCCGTGGTCACCGTCGGCGTAGGACTCGATCACCGCGCCGACGGGCGCGTGCGAGCGCCGGATCGCCTCGAGCGCCCGGCCGATGCTCGCCTTGTCCGCCAGATCGGCCGCCGCGACGCTCTGTTTCGTTTCGCCGACCGCGAAGTGGACGCCGGTCAGGTCGCGCCGCATCCGCAACACGTCGGGCTCCGTCACCCCGGGTGGCGCAGGCCCGCGCCGTGCGAGCGGCAGATAGCCGGGGCCGGCGCCCTTCGTCCGGACCACCAGGCCGAGCGAGACCGCGCCCGCCTCGACCGCCCAGTCGGCCAGCAGCGCGTGGCGCAGAGAGGAGGCGTCGCGCGGCAACGCGATCGCGACCTGCGGCCGATAGGTGGCGTGGGCGTCGCGTGCCAGCTGTGCCCGAGCAGCGAGGGCGGCGCGCAGGGCGGCGACCACGGGCTCGCGGGCGTTCTGTCTCATCGGGCGGCCGTCCACCCAGATGCGGTCGCGCACTCCGAGCAGCATCACCGCAGCGCTCGGACGCCCCGCCGCGTCGCGCC
>PVBE010837985.1_pt1 | contig 11998 bp, 10 predicted proteins | sample 1631181 | NCBI WGS metagenome assembly PVBE01 (sample SAMN08397723, study PRJNA350692) | Marine metagenome, whole genome shotgun sequencing project. | isolation source: water | place: Pacific Ocean | collected 2012-04 | reverse complement strand
CCCATCATGTGCTTTCCAGGTAGAAGGTCTTGACGGCGTCATTCTAAAAGAAAATCAACGGATTAGCAATGGCCACGACGGCCATCGCAAATGTCTGCTTAGGGCCAAAAATAGTCGAAATCTCGACTCGTCATTTTCGACCGCTTTGCCCCCAACAACGGACATAGTTTCACGCTACCGAAATCACCTATTTGCCGGCGCTACGTGAAGACGCCGTTTCGCCCGGCGCCAAGCAATAAAACTCGGCCTGCGCCGGCGCCGTAACTGAACAAAGCAACGTATTGTGCTTGTTGAAATGTGCCCGTTTTCCGAATTTGGCGCATTCGATTTCTGCCATTTCCTTTACTTTTGCTGGTGTCGTTGTTTTTCTGTTGTAGCAAATTTCGACAAAAGACCGGTTCTTTACTTCCTTGGCAAAATTAGGAGATTCCCGGTCAAATTCATCAGCATTGTAGATATAGGGCTTTTTTTCCGCACATGCGGCAAGAACCAGGAGAGCTGCCAAAAGAAGCATAGGAATGTTCAAGCTAAGGTTTGTCATGCGTCTTCTATACCGCCAATTGCCGGGACAAACAATCCATCCGTAGCCACCGTGACGATTTTCACCTGGAAGGTGCCGAGATTTGCATCTCATTGCCGTAAGGAAAATTTTTGAACACCCCGATAAATCCACCGTCCGGCACAGACAGCCAGCGACACTGGATTTATGGGCGGAAAAAGACCATGTTACGATTAGTCAGCACGGCTAGGGAAGTAATTTTAGCATTTCTGGAGAGAGATTCAGAAGGAAAAATAATGGCGATTCTGAGCGATACTAACGCAGAAGAAAAAGAATTGCTGAATCCCGCGGCGAACGGAATGACTGCGGTTATCTGACAGAACTGTTTCCCGAGGATAAGGAAGACAAACTCCTCGCTTAATATTGTTTTCGACACCGATTAGGGGGCCAATTTCATATTCGATATGCTGGCGACAACAGTTGAGCACGTTTAATCCAACTTTACTGATCAGTTATTAGTTTCAACCAATCTGATGGGATTTGCGGTGCCTGGTCCTTCGAATATAGCCCTACAAGTAGTGGTCTGGCCCCCTGGGATTGCGTAAACGTTAGAACGGGGCGGTGCTCTTTTATTCCGTAACTGGCCGAAACCCAGCCGTCGATGACCGCTATCTGCCAATCGGCGGCATCAGAATAAATCAAACCAAATTCATAGCCGTCTTTCGATATCTGCCATTCCTCATCACTGGTTCTCGTCAAAATACAGCCTGCCGTAAAATGGAAGGGAACGCATATATCGTGCTGGCCATTGGTCTCAAAACGGTCGCTCACAGCCAAACGGTGGGTCTCTTTTTCCAGGACTATGGTCCTGACGGGTGTCACCGGGATATCGAGCTTTTGATAGCCGCTATGCGCACCGATAAATACATCCTGCTCAAGGGTGCTGTGCCAGTGTCTCGGTTCGGGCGCGGCATCTTCACGAAGAGAGAATAATTCTGCCGCTGAAGGCAATCGGTTTTGCTCGATACCATCGATCATCGGTGTGTTGTGACTGCTCGTCGCGCGAAAGCGGTTACGCCACTCGTAGGAAGCGGAATAAACGTAGGAACCGCTATCGCTAATCAAGTTTACGCCGTTGAGCACAGCTTCAAAGGAGAGGCAGTCGTTATGACCATGACCGCCGCGCCCGCCATAGCCAACTGCGCCACAATCGATAAACACGTGATCGATTTGCCCCGCCATTACAAACACGCCGGCCGTGTCGAAAGATCTTGATTCAGCGGATGGCCGTTCTTGCTCATTGTTAACCTTGCCGAAGCTCCAGAATATTTCCGCCCGGCCTGCCGCCGTCGAAAAAGCCGATTTTTGATCACCCGTCAAACGCCCAATCAAGTCCGGCAGGTAGCTGTGATCATTGATCGCCTGGCCGCCAAGTGGTAGTACCCTGCCGTCGTCATTGTCGCCCCAAAGGGGCGCGGTACCATTCGGTTTGGTATAGCGGCGGGTAAAATTAGCCATCAACCCCAGGCGATCACAATAATTCTGCGGCACTGAATTACCGGCCACACGGCGGTAAAGAGCGGGCCACAGAAACAGTTCCGCGACAAACCGGTGATAGGCAGTCGAGCCTTCGAAATTTACGCCATCCTTGTGAACTTGCCGCGGCAATTCCCGGTTCAGAATGCGCCACCCTTCCTCCTCCCATCGCGCTGCGTTTCTTCCCATCCCAAAAAATGAGCCAGCGAATACGAGTGCCGCCGCGTCCGCCGTACAATGATTGCCATTAACGCCGTAGTCTTCCATATAACGCTGGCAGAACACGGCCTGCTCAAAAAGAGATTTCAGGAATTTACTACGAAATTTATAACTGTCCCAGGCCGCTGAATTTTTGAAGACATGAAAAAACCATGTCCAGGTGAAAATCCGCATGGCCGCTTCCATGGCCACCGTCCAGTTGACGCCGCGCCCATAGGGATTTTGTTCAATCCAATCGAGCAAAATATTTCTAACCAGCGCAGCATCGCCATCATCGGCATTAATCATATAGCGCTGCCCGACCGGAATCAGCCACTGCAAACGAGATAACTCCCACGGAATCTTTACGTCACTGTCCCGTCCGGGATTGAGAATATCGATATCGCGAAAAAATTTATCCGGCCAGTCCTTTTCGGCATTGAAATCCGTGTCCCACGGGAACGGGAACCTTAATTTTTCAGGTCCATCACCGAGAAAACTGACAAAACCATCGTGCAGGTTTTTAGCCGTATTGTTGATTCGGCAGCCTTCACCCGGGCAAGACATTTCCAGTTCCTCCGCCAATACCTCGCCGGTGAACAAGGGGTAAGGCCTGTCCGATAGATGCTGCCATAATTCTTCGATGTTTGCGCAGCCAAATTGTTTGGCAAAACGTCCGTCATCGGTTGCCCAGGCAGGCGCCACGCCACATCGATCCAGCATCGCCCGCCCCTCCTGAGAGATCCGGCGGCGCAATTCCTCGGGCGAACGTTTTATTCCCCGTTTGAATCGATTCAACCAAAGTTCGATCATGTCTTCCCTTATTGAGGAAAATCAATGTGGACACAATGATCTATTTTTAACGGGTTTCAATATGAGAGAAAGGTTTAGTCGAAACTTGGCGGCTCCAGACCGCTGGCAATCAGTTGAGCACCAACGGTATGTTTCAACTTATCCAAACCGTCTTCAGTAGCTGATTCACAGCGAGCCACCAGAACTGCTTGGGTGTTCGACGCCCGCAACAACCACCACCCGTCTTCATTTTCGACGCGTACACCGTCTATGTCGTGCACGGTTACACCATCCTCCGAAGCCAGGCGAACCTTAACTTCATCGATCACGGCAAACTTGCGATCTTCGGGGCAATCGAAGCGCAATTCCGGCGTATTCATCATTTGCGGCAAGGCGTCTCTGATAACCGTAAGGGAGCCCGACGTTTGACCCAAAATAGAAAGCAGACGGATCGCCGAATAAATGGCATCGTCGAAGCCGTAATACTTATCGGCGAAGAATATATGGCCGCTCATCTCACCGGCAAAAGGCGAATTGGTTTCCGCCATCTTGGCTTTGATCAATGAATGCCCGGCTTTCCACATGATCGGCTCACCACCGGCCTTGGCGATTTCATCGAACAGGACTTTGCTGGCCTTAACCTCGGATATGATCGGTGCGCCGGGGCAACTGGCCAAAACTTCCCGCGCAAACAGGACCATCAGTTGATCCCCCCACAGAACCCCCCCTTTGGCATCTACAACCCCAATGCGGTCGCCGTCACCATCAAATCCTATGCCAAGATCGCATCCTTTTTCGGCCACCACTTTTTTCAACTGCGCCAAGTTCTTTTCAACCGTAGGATCGGGGTGATGATTAGGAAAATTACCGTCGATCTCCGCGTTAATCAAATGATGCTCGCCAGGAAGGAAGTTAACCAGCCGCCGGACGATTTCACCGCTAGCGCCGTTTCCCGGATCCCACGCCACCGTCATTTCCGTGTCCGTTTCCAAATCCTCCAGCATCCGCTGAATATAATCATCCTGGAGATCAATCGTGATTGCATCGCCGTCCCCACTGGCAAAGTTGCCGGCAGCAATTCTTTGACCCAAGGCCAATATTTCTTCGCCATAAAACGAATCGTGGCCGAGCATCATTTTGACGCCGTTATATTCGGGAGGATTGTGTGATCCTGTAATCATCATGGCGCCGTCAGCGTTCAGTTCATGGGCAGCATAATAGAGCATTGGCGTCGGACCGAGCCCGACACATCGTACCGAAACCCCGCAGGCACACAAACCTTCGACCAAAGCTTCCTCTAATTCAGGCGAACTCAACCTACCGTCATATCCAACGGCGACGACTGGGATCTTATTCTCCTCTCCTACTGATTCAACGACAACTGACCCGAAAGCCCGTCCGATGGCGCGAACCTGATCAGGCCCCAGATTTTTAGCGACCAGACCCCGAATGTCGTATTCACGCAATATTGTCGGATCTAAAGTAAGACCGTTGCCCATAATATCTTTCTTACTGATAGCTAGAATTCAGCCTAAATGGACGGCCGCCCGATGCAGGTATAACTGAATCCGGCTTCCTGCATTTCATCGGGATTGTATATATTACGCAGATCAACCATTGATGGATGATTCATCAGAGATTTAATGCGCCTCAGGTCGAGACCGCGGAATTCATTCCATTCCGTGATAATCGCCAATACATCAGCGCCGGTTGCAGCGTCATAGGCATTGTCGCACCATATGACGCCATCCAATAATTTTTCCGCTTCTTCCATTCCCTGAGGATCATAGGCCTTAACCGTGGCGCCCTGGGAGATCAAAGCTGGGATAATTTCCAGGCTCGGTGAATCCCGCATGTCGTCCGTGTTGGGTTTGAACGTCACGCCGAGAACAGCAATGGTTTTTCCGTCCGCATCACCGCAGGCAGCGGCAATTTTATCGGCCATTCTTCTTTTTCGTTCGTCATTTACGGCAACAACGGATTCCACGATCTTGATAGGACTTCCGGCATCCTGTGCCGTTCGCACGAGGGCCAATGCATCCTTGGGAAAACAGGAACCGCCGTAGCCGGGTCCAGCATGCAGGAATTTTCCACCAATCCTGCCGTCCAGACCAATCCCCTTGGAAACATCCTGAATATCGGCACCGACCGATTCACACAGATCGGCAATTTCATTGATAAAAGTAATCTTCGTCGCCAGAAATGTATTTGCCGCATATTTTATTAATTCCGCTGTCCGCCGGGCAGTGAAAATAATTGGCGTTTCGATCAGAAACAACGGCCGGTAAAGAAGCTGCATAACTTCCTGCGCCCGTTCGCTAGTAGTGCCAATAACAACCCTGTCCGGCCGCATGAAATCATTGATGGCTGAACCTTCACGCAGAAATTCGGGGTTGGAGGCAACATCAAATTCCGCGTCTGGCCGCTCCTCGCGGATGATGGCCTCAACTTCATCTCCCGTACCTACCGGCACTGTAGATTTCGTCACGATCACAGTATAGCCATTCATAGCCTCGGCGATTTCCCGGGCTGCATCGTAAACGAAAGTTAAATCAGCATGCCCATCTCCCCGCCGACCCGGCGTCCCGACGGCGATGAAAACGGCGTCGGCATCTTTAACCGTCACCTTTAAGTCAGTAGTAAAAGTCAGTCTTTTGGCCCGCACATTGTTCTGGACGAGATGGTCGAGTTCAGGCTCATAGATGGGTATTTCACCGCGGTTCAAACGGGCGATCTTGTCTTCATCCTTGTCGACACAAACGACATCTACACCGAACTCCGAAAAACATGCGCCTGAGACAAGCCCGACGTAACCGGTTCCGATCATTGCTATTCGCATTTAAATTCCCTAATTCTCCATGAAGCAACACTGCTTCAAAAACAAAAAAATGATGATTACTTGCTGCCGAACTGACCGATAATTTCCTGCAAGCGATCCTTCAAATCTTCACGATTCAGCCCAAAAGCAATATTGGCTTCGATAAATCCAAGACGATTGCCGCAATCATATCGTTCACCGTCAAAGCGGAGACCATGAAACGGAATATCATCGATGGTCCCGGCCATCGCATCCGTCAATTGAATCTCCCCGCCAGCACCTTTTTCCTGCCGGTCCAATTGCTGAAACACTTCAGGCTGTAAAATGTAGCGGCCGATAATCGACAATGTGGAGGGCGCATCCTGGGGTGCCGGTTTTTCCGCCAGCCCCTTGGCCCGCGCTATTTTGCCATCATCTTCCACTACATCCAAGATTCCGTAGCGGTCTGTGTGATCGCGGGGTACATCTTCGACAGCGACCAGATTACCGCCGGTCACCTGATAGGTATCCATCAGTTGCTTAAGACAGCCCGGCCGCGCCAGAATCAGGTCGTCGGCAAGCAGCACCGCGAACGGTTCGTCGCTAATATGATAGCGGGCACACCAAACCGCATGCCCCAGCCCCAAGGGATTTTGCTGCCGCGTATAGGAAATCTGGCCTGGTTCAGGTAACCAGTCTCTGATCTGACCCAGAGCTTCCGTCTTGCCACGTTCTTCCAGCGATTTCTCCAATTCGTAGCTGTGATCAAAATGGTCCTCAATCGCTGTTTTTGCCCGTCCGGTGACGAAGATGAACTCCTCGATACCGGCTTCGCGCGCTTCATCCACAGCATATTGGATCAATGGACGATCAACAATCGGCAGCATTTCTTTGGGCATGGCTTTGGTCGCGGGAAGGAATCGCGTTCCTTGACCGGCGACGGGAAAGACGGCTTTGCGAACAGGATTGATCATCGAAGCAGTTCTCTAAATTCCCAAGAAATTAGCAAGTGGGCACAAATTCTCCGCGACCCTATTTCACGGCTTCGGCTTTGTGCCACAGGCGGCCAAATGCCGCAAGCCACAGAGCAATGAATAAATGGTTTTAATGGGCTGTGCCCGGAGTATAGACGGTTCATTCAGCGCCGTTTATTGTTGGAAATTAATTCATCTTGCCAGGCAATAATCATTTTCTGAGCATTAGGACATAATTTCAGATAGCCAGAGGCCTTCATCACGGACGGGGGGGCCCCGACGGCTTGGACCGTTTTGATTTCATTTTCCGTCGATTCGCATTCAAAAGCGATGTCCTGAATCCGCCCGGTTGCCGTCTTGATGCCCTTAAACCAACGGTTCACATAATCGGTCAAAAAATGAATCTGCCTCTTCAAACGAGCAGCTTCGCCTGAATTGCCTTTCCCACTCCGATCCATTCGGTCTAGTTCAGCACGTAATTTCGGAATTTTCTGCCGACCGTTCTGAGCAATCTGGTCCTGGAAGGCATGGGTGCCTTCATGAATGATAGTTTGCAGAAAAAACAAGGGTGAGGAGAACAGTACCTTGCGCCGGACAAACATCATACGATGACCTAAGGTACTCAGATTCTTGACGTAAAACGCTGCCTTGGCGTCGGTTGTACCGCTCCGAATGAAATGTTTGGAAGCGGGATTATAGTGAATTTCGTCAATGATATCGAGATAACGTTGTAGATTTTTCGGTAGCCTCCTGGACATTTCGAAAGCCTGTCGCATGGTCTTGAAAAAATTACCGTTGCGGATATCCGGATACACCGAACCAAATATCTTTTTGCCCCTATAGAGCCGCATAAGAGGATCGTCGAATTTTGAGTCTGGCAGCATGTCGTAAACCCGCCTTTTCACGGCCAAGGTTACCGCCCGCGCAAAGTAATCGGGTTGATGGTCAAAGAAATTAGCCGCCGAAATCTGTAGAATATTGCCGCCGCTGTTATCCCGCCAACCGACATACCGGTCATACCGGGAACCGTTATAAAAATGCAGCCGGTCAATCACCGACATGTAAACACGGGCAGATAGATCGCTTTTTTGGGCTACTTTAATAATATTGGGTAGTTCTGCCCGTATTTTTCTCTTGGTCTCCTGGGGAATGTATTTGGAAATCGACACATTGTAGGACTTGCTTCCCAAACCTTCCGACCCGCCACCGCACGATAGGCGTTTCGCCCGCCAGGTGCTCAGCCGTTTGTTCAAGCGTTGTTTATTTTTCTTATCCAATCCTATGCGTAGTTTCGTAGACAGCTTTCTGCCTTCAGCGTCGCCGCTCCTGAAAGCGAGCATCGCCCAAAAGGCCGCCTCGTTGATCGACTTCGGAACGCCATGGCCGTTCTGGTATAGCGTCGCCAATCTTCTTTGTGCCGGACCAAACCCCGCTTCCGCCAAAGGAGACCATCTTAGCAGGGATCTATCGTAATATTTTGTCTGGTAATATTTGATTCCGGATTGATACCCTTTAATCAACTCGCCCATTTTACAGGCAGTGGCATGAGCACTACCGGCGGGTCCAAGAATTGCCGTGACAACCGTCACGCCAAACGTGAACGCGATAACTTGTTGCAGTTTTTTCGAGTGACTAAACCACGTTTTAAGATTGATTAAGCAGTACATCCTTCGCCTGGTTTATTCTCGTTGCCAAGTAAGTCGATCCGCCGTGATCAGGATGGATTTTACTCATCAGGCGATGATGGGCCGACTTGATCTCCTCTTCACTGACGCCCGGTTCAAGTCCGAGTATTTCCAAAGCCTCCTTGACGTCCATTGGGCCGCTGACTGTTGCTCCTGTGCCCACCGCTTCTTCTTCCAGCCATTCATCACCATGATAGCGGTCAAGATAAGTGCTGATTACCTGGACAGATTGCTCATCCGAGGTGCATTCAGCCAGCAATTTAAGCAGTTCGTCGAACGACAAATTCCTTAATGTTTTTCCCGCGAATTGCCCCTGAAGAACTTCGCCGCTCATCTCGCCGCTACCATGATCCAGATAAACCTTCAGATAGCAGGTCTCGACTTCGGAACTTTGATCAGCTGGTCCTCCCTGGCCGCCGTAACCACCTCCGGCACCGGTCATGCGTGACCAATTTTGTGCTACTCTTGCCAAGGAGCGCGCCCGCATAAACCAAGGCAATAATGCCGGCAAAGAAAACAAAGCCCAACTAATCCGTCCGGTGAAAGCGAAAAATGCAGCGATCGCCACTATAGCAATAATGGTAATACATCTCAGCGCCTTTACGATGCTCGAAGGTTCCGCGTTAATGAACCAGCGAGCTACCAGCATAGCGCCAATCAGTATGGTTATTCCAAGTATGAAGTAAGGCATTCAGGCACTATCCGTTTTTAATTTGATGGGCGATCTGCAAAACTGCGCCCCCTTCCTTCTTGGCATAATTTTCCAGCGCCAAACGGCCACCAGCCGCGAACACCGCCACAGCCCGGAGTAGTTCCCTGAGCGTTTGGGCACTGGCCGAATCAAAACGGCAATAAGCGCCATTAGTAAGCGTAGCTATCTGTCTAAATGCAAACTCGGCAATTGGGTCGTTCCCTTCATGAAACAGGAAGGTCGGTACGCCAAGCAATCCGAGTTCGCCGGCTACGGCGCCTAAAGCATCAACGTCTTCTTCGACGCAATCGCCAATAAACACCAACGCATTGACTGACTTTTTCTTTGTTTCATTGACGGCATGCCGAAGCACTTTTTTAATTTGGGTTTCACCTGCCAGACAGAAAACGCCCATCATTTTCTTTAGCAAAGATTGGGATTCAGTCATCCAGTTACTTGCCTTGAATTCACCAAATCCCCGGTAAAAAGCCAACTGAATTTGCAAGCCGCCCAGTGACGATGTCTCCTGGAACATTTCTCCCTGAAGATGGCAGGCGCGGTCCCAGCTGGGCTCGCGGCTTGCCGTTGCGTCCATGGCAAAAATTAAGCGCCCCGAATCGCTGACGGTGTGGCGCACCGGTGTCGTGGCGACTCTGTTTAGGAAGTCCTGTACGTCGCCGGTCGTCGATTTTGTCGGAAGCTTGTCCTCCGTCATTTTTTGTCGGCCTGACCCATGAATAATAATCCTCAGAGAGAGTCTAACCCTGCCCCGGTTTCAACACAACTCGCACTCAAAAAAATTGTCTTTTGCTGTCGGTTACCGACAATTAACCAAATCACCCTTAAAATCAGTTGCTAATCTTCCATCAAGGAGAAATATACCGTTACTTGAAAGAATTGGGCCGGATTTGAACGCCTTCTCGGTTTCATTCGATGAAAAAAATTTGGCAAAGTCAGAACCGCCTTCCAACAGTATATTGCGCCTTTTATGACAGGGCCAGAATCCCCGTTAAGAACGTTCAGCGCGGCGATGTCCTCAGACCCTTAAGTGTTTTCATACCTTTAAAGTGACAGCAACAGCTAAGAGCCGCAATTCCACTCGGATCACTTCTTGGTGACGATCAAATGTGATAGAAGCACCCAATTATAATGATTTTTGGTGAAAGCACTGATTTCCCCATGAGTACGAATGAAAAAATTGAATGCGCTGTGATCGGCGCCGGCGTAATCGGACTGGCCGCCGCCCGCGCCCTCGCCTTGCAGGGCCGTGAAGTCATAGTCCTGGAATCAGAGGACGCCATTGGTACCGGCACCAGTTCCCGCAACAGCGAAGTAATTCATGCTGGAATTTACTATGACGAAGGCAGCCTTAAGGCCAAACTTTGCGTGTCGGGAAAAGAAAAGCTTTATCGCTACTGCGAAGATCACGGTGTCGCTCACCGGCGAACGGGGAAAATGATCGTCGCCACCCACGACGGCCAGATAGAATTTCTTGAAAATCTTTGGTGTAAAGCCGCCGCCAATGGCGTCAACGACTTGGTCTGGCAGGATCAGAAAACGACTCTGGCCATGGAACCGGCGCTGAATGCCGTGGTCTCACTATTGTCACCTTCCACCGGCCTGATTGATACGCACGCACTGATGCTGTCATACCAAGGCGATGCGGAAGCCGGCGGCGCGGTAATCGCCTTCAACACACCGGTACTGGGCGGTAGCGTCTCCGATGAAGGAATAGAATTGCAGGTCGGCGGCATGGGTGCCATGACCATAGCGTGCGACGTCGTCGTGAATTGCGGCGGACTGCATGCCCAAAGAATTGCCGGATCCATTAGCGGATTTCCCCGGTCACACGTACCAGAGACCCATTACGCCAAGGGGAATTACTTTTCCCTGGCCGGGAAATGCCCGTTCAACCATTTGATTTATCCCGTTCCCGAGGAAGCTGGATTGGGTGTTCATCTTACGTTGGATCTCGCCGGACAGGCGCGGTTTGGGCCCGATGTCGAATGGGTTCAAGAGATAGACTATGAAGTCGACCCCCGTCGAGGAGATGTATTTTACGAAGCCGTCAGGCGTTACTGGCCCCATCTGGAAGATGATGCCTTACTGCCCGGCTATTCGGGCATCCGGCCCAAAATGCAGGGCCCCGGTCACCCCCCGCTTGACTTCGTTATCAGCGGCCCGCGCGCCCATGGCGTGCAAGGTATGGTTAATCTTTTCGGGATAGAATCTCCCGGATTGACAGCTTCTTTGGCGATAGCTGATGAAGTCCTATTGCAACTTGCTTAGAGGCGAGAGTAGAACATGTTAAAATCTGATCAATGAAAATATTGAGTACGGACTGAAAATTGAATTCACACAAGTTGATTTTGTTATTGGGAATGCTCGCGTCGCTTGGATGTAGCGAAATGGCATTCTCTCAAGATACGGGAACCGTGCGCGCGCAGGGTCAGGATGTCGATCTAGGCAGGGACGATGCCGCACAAGATGACGACGGTGCCCGAGGCGGCAAAGAAATAAGAGAACCGCGCCAAGAAATGCGGAAATTGATCCGCGATATCAGCAAATATTCCCGCCAGTTTAAGCAGAATTTTGTTGTCATGACGCAAGGCGGGCTGGATCTTTTAGAAAAAATTGACGCTGTCGACAGCACCCGCAAGTCGCCTGCCAATACGTTTATTCGGTCCCTGGACGGTATCGTTGTGCCCGGCCTGAATTACCACCCGCCCCTGCCCGGGAAAACGGAAACCTCCGTCAACAGAAAAATTCGTGCATCGCTGGTCCTGTTAACCGACCTTGGTAAAAGCCGTGGGCTAAAAATCTGGG
>PVBE010119230.1_pt1 | contig 11998 bp, 10 predicted proteins | sample 1631181 | NCBI WGS metagenome assembly PVBE01 (sample SAMN08397723, study PRJNA350692) | Marine metagenome, whole genome shotgun sequencing project. | isolation source: water | place: Pacific Ocean | collected 2012-04 | reverse complement strand
TTACTGGAAACGGGCATAGTCTTGGGTCATCTGTTTGCGAAACCAGCATCAAGTTTCTGCCACATTTCTGCATGGACAGAGAGAAGAGATAAAAGCCAAGCACAACTTGTCCGCCGTAGTCCCGCGCCTGCGGGACGAAGGAGGATCATCTTCAATCATCCCAAATCCTGCCTGCCACGCCGTAGTCCCGCTTGTGGGACAAAGGAGGGTCAAAAACTCCACATCGCAGAATCCTTACCTAAAACCCGCATTGAATCTGACTGTTGAACGATCTACAATGCAATGTAAGTCGAATTGGGGCACCATTCGTATAATCGGATAGAAACGGGGAAGCTGGATGCGAGTCTTTAGAGCTCTTAGAGTTATTGCTGCTGTTAGCGTGCTGTCGTGCTGTACGGCGTTTTGCCATGACAGCACCGATGCGCAGCATGACGACCTCGAGCTCTTGAAACGTACCAGCCGGGCGTTTTCGGGCGTGGCAAAGAAGGCGATGCCGGCAGTTGTCTATATCGAGGTTCAGCAGGCAGGCCCCGCACCTTCTTCGCAGGGCCAGCGGCCCGGCACAGGTGAAAACGGACATGCCGGCGACCGTAGGCGGCCATACACACAAAGACGCCCCAATCAGAGCCGCCACGGATCCGGCTTCCTCGTATCCCCGGATGGATACATTCTTACGAACAACCATATAGTGGAGGGCGTGGAGAGAGTCACCGTCAGGCTTCACGACGGATCTGTGCACCCGGCGGCGGTAACCGGAGGCGACCCTCGATCCGAGGTGGCACTCCTGAAGATCGAAGGAAAAGAGCTCCCGCACCTTGAACTTGGCAGTACCGACAACCTGGAAGTGGGTGAGTGGGTAATTGCCGTCGGTAATCCGTTCGGACTCAGGGCTACGCTTACCGTGGGTGTCGTAAGTGCCAAGGGCCGCAGCAATATCGGTGTCGCCGAGTACGAGGATTTCATCCAGACCGATGCGGCAATCAACCCCGGCAACTCCGGTGGGCCTTTGCTCAATCTCGACGGTCAGGTAGTGGGAATGAACACGGCTATCTACAGCGAAAGCGGCGGGCACATGGGGATAGGCTTTGCCATTCCGATCGACATGGCGAAGATCGTTATGGGGCAATTGAAGAAGAGCGGCAAATTCATTCGGGGATATCTCGGAATCCAGCTCAACAGGGATGACATCGACGAGGACATGGCGGAATCTTTCGGACTCACCAACGTAACCGGGGCACTGGTGGCAGACGTGCTCACCGATTCCCCGGCCAACGAAGCCGGTTTGAAGGAGGGGGATGTCGTACTCGCAATGAACGGTGGCCGGATCCCGGACAACAACTTCTTTCGCAGCCAGATCGCATTGACAGAGCCAGGACGCAAAATCTCCCTGCAGGTCTTCCGGGCTGGCAAAACGAAAGAAGTTACGGTCACCGTGGGAACTTTCCCTGGCGACATCGACCTGGCGCGCAGGGGCGCGAAGCTTGCGGGCGACCTGGGACTGACCCTGCAGGAACTCACTCCCGACATTGCGGTCCACCTGGGTTTCGAACCCGAGGAAGGGGTGCTTGTCATGACCGTACGACCGGGAAGCATCGCGGCCTCCGCAGATATTCAACCGGGCAATCTTATTGTGAGCATAAATCGCAACCCAGTGGGAGATATTGCAACCTTTGGACAGCTGCTTACCAAGTCGGCATCCAACGGGAACGCCCTTCTGCGTCTGCGCAACATCAAGTTCACCTGGTACGTGCTCGTGAAGTTGCCATAGTTGCCGCCATCTACGACGCGTTGCACTAGAGACCAACGATGATCCTACCGGATAAAGTAAAGAACAAGCTCCGCGACCTGCCGGACAAGCCGGGTTGCTACATGATGCGTAATGCCGACGGAAAGATCATCTACGTCGGCAAAGCCAAGTCTCTTCGAAAGCGCGTGCGAACATACTTCCGCAAGGCCACGCTGAAAAGCGCCGACGCGAAACTCAGGAGCCTTGTGGGCAGCGTCGAAGATCTGGATTACATAGTGGTGCGCAATGAAGCCGAGGCCATCCTCACCGAGGGACGCCTCATAAAGGACTACAAGCCCCGCTACAACGTGGCCTTTCGAGACGACAAGCGCTTTCTCCTCCTGCGTGCGCTCCCCGGGCGCACTTTCCCGCGCCTCGAGCTTGTGAGGATCAAGCTTGATGACGGGGCTTTCTATTTTGGCCCCTACGCATCCGCCCAGGCAGCAAGGGCGGCACTGAATTTCACCGAGAAGAGATTCGGCATCAGGAAATGCACGCCCCGCCTTCCGGACAAGGACACTTACCGTCACTGTATAAACGATATTGTGCGCTTCTGCTCCGCCCCCTGTATCGGCAAAGTAACCCGCGATGAGTACATGGAACGATTTGACGAAGCATGCGCCTTCCTTCGAGGGGAGCGCATCCAGTATCTCAACGAGATCCGGGAGGAGATGAACCGGGCCTCCGAAGAGCTCGAATACGAAAGGGCGGCGGCTCTCCGCGACATCCTGATGCACCTCGAACGCACCCTTCGTCAGAACGCACGTGTTGCACCGACTCCGGAGATGCAGAAAGCCGCGGCGAAAAGCGGGCTGGTTGAGCTGCAGGAACTGCTGAAACTACAGGAAATTCCAACGGTGATCGAGGCATACGATGTGTCCAACATATCCGGCACCCATTCCGTGGCAAGCATGGTCTGCGCGGTTGACGGAATGCCACGACGCAACCGCTACAGGAGGTTTCGGATCGAGGGAGTCGAAGGCATTGACGACCCCCGGATGATTGCCGAAGTCGTACGTCGCCGTTTCAAGCGGCTTACTGCTGACAAGGCCGGCTTTCCGTCTCTTATTCTCGTTGACGGCGGTATCACGCAACTGCGGGCAGCCACGGCTGCACTCAAGGAACTTGGGGTAACGCACATGCCCTGCGCGGGGCTGGCAAAACAATACGAGGAAATCTATCACGGAGATTCCCAGGCCCCGATCAGGCTGCCCCGTGATTCGAACGCACTGAAGGTACTTCAGAGATTGCGGGATGAAGCTCACCGTTTCGCCATAACCTATCACCGTCACCTCAGAAGCAAGCGTATCAGGGAATCGGCCCTGGACGGCGTCGCGGGAATCGGGGCCAAGCGAAAACTCCAGATCCTGCGCCATTTTGGATCGGTGCACCGGCTCATAAAAGCCAGCGAAGAAGATATCGCTGCCGTTCCCGGCATCGGCCTGGCCATGGCGCACACAATCCGCAGCACGCTTGACGGGGCGGATGTCCAGTTCACGCCAAGCCGGGGAGGGACCTCTCGGAGATAGGTCCCTACTTCTCAAGTACATGCCTATCTCCGAGAGGCATGCCTCCTGTCCGGCACGCGGAAGCGTGACATCCTACAGCGAAATCTTTACAGTACACCCGAATGAAGATACTCGTTGTGAAACTCAGTTCTCTTGGCGACCACATGCATGCCCTGCCGGCAGTTCATTGCCTCAAGACAGGTCTTGGGGCTTGCGTGCACTGGGTTACGCAGCCCGAATATGTTGGACTGGTTCATACCTTCTCCGACGTTGATAAGGTGATGGCATTTCCCCGGAAGCAGTTCTGCTTGAATGTTTTCAGCTTCATCAAGGATCTCCGCGGCGAACGCTACGACATGGTGGTCGACTTCCAGGGCCTCTTCAAAAGCGCCCTGGTCTGCGGTATGGCGAGGACTTCGCGCAGAATAGGCCCGTCCTTTTACCGTGAGGGCGCCTCAATCTTCTACAGGGAGGTGGCGGGTTCCCCTGACAGGGACAGGCACGCCGTTGAGCAGAACATGGACGTCGTTCGCCACCTTGGTATGCAAACGTCCGAAATAAAGTTCCCTCTGGATCTCACGCCCACCGATCTTCCGGGAAAACCACCCCTGATCGCGCTGTGTCCGTCATCCCGGTGGCGCTCAAAGAACTGGCCACAGGAGAACTTCATTGAGCTGGGAAAACGCTTACTTGAAGATGTTGGCGGAACAGTTTTCCTGCTGGGGGGAAAAGACGAGGCAAAACAGTGCAAGGAAATGGCGGGCAGCATCGGTAATGCCACGTCCCTGGCAGGAAAGACGTCCCTGGCCGAATTGCCTTCCGTACTTTCAGCAATGGACCTTCTTATCTCGAACGATTCCGGCCCAATGCACGTAGCCGCGGCTGCGGGCACCCCGGTTCTTTCCGTATTCGGACCCACTGACCCCGGGCGCACGGGTCCCTACGGAGAGTTACACAGGGTCATCAGAACGGCTTTGCCGTGCCAGCCCTGCTTTGACCGCGACTGCAAACTGAGCAAGGAATGCATAAGCAGCATCACTGTGGACATGATGGCGGAGGCCGCGGTTGAGATGCTGCGGGCCCGGGACGGTTAGACGGCTTGCCAGGCAGGCCGATTCCAGCGCGCAACGCCAAGCGCTCTCGCTACAGAAAAGTGGCCACTGGAGTAAATGCTCATCGAGAATTCCTCACTGGACTTATCGCGCGTATGATGGCTACACTTGGTATTGAAATTCAAGAGCGGCAGACATCCTCGCCGCATGTGGGATTTAAGGGAATACGATGAAATCAATCTTCACCGCAGTTAGTGCCATCCTTTGCATAAGTGTTTGTTGCGCGCGGGGTGAACTGTCGAGGGATCAGATCGACCGGATAACTGCCGGACTCAAGGAGTACAAGAGCACATGGACAACCCAGAACACCGTCAACCTGCTGACTCGTTCTGACCAGGGCGGATCTTCCACTTTCACCATGGCGACTGACAGCGGTGACGAGATAGCGATAGAAGTTGTCTCGGGAGAAACCGTCCTCATTGAAGGCAAGAACATTGCCGATGGAGAAAGCGTACCAGCAGCAGGCAAGAAGCCCCGCAGCCCGTTCCTCTACGTGTGCGCGGCACTTTCCTTCATCCTCTGCCTCAGCCTGATCCTCAACTTCCATCTTATGAGGAGGCAGGGACGCAGGCGCGGCTACGGCAAAACCGACGTCATAAACAGCATATCAAGGCTGTAGGTGCCGGCAGAGGCACCCTTCTAAGATCCCCTCCGATATTTGTGCCATATGGCATCCACGCCCACACAATGACAACGCAATCCGTCATCCTGAGCCTGCCGAAGGATCTCCAGGACACCGGAAACGCATGAGATTCCTCGGCAAGCTCGGAATGACAGTAACTTGGTGTTCTGCTCCCTTTTCGATGCCATCCAGTGCCATATGGCATAAGCCTGGCGGGGTACTTCCACAAATCCGGAACGCGGGTGGGTTGGTTACCTATGCCGCCCTCCTGAAACGAATCCCGTGGGGCCTTAGTCTCTTCGATCCCGCCTATTTCGCCAGCTCGCCAGCAGCTCTACAATCGCCCCCCTGCAAAGCAGGAATGCAAGCACAGCATAGACAGCGATTGCTGCCACAACCGCTACTGAAAGCGTCAGCAACCGGGCAAATTCCGTCCCGAGGGAGAGAAACGCATTAGATCTCTTCAGCAGACTGTGCACGATGTGAGCAACTGCGCCCATACCGCAGGAAGCCAGGATTATGCGGCCGATCGCTCCCAATATCCCTTGCCAGCCAACAGGCCCCAACAGTCGTTCAGCAAGGATTGCAAGGACCACACAGCTTATCGTGCTCGAGATAACCGTTGCATATGCCAGTCCGGCGTGTTTGAAACCCTCGGGCCATGTGATGATGAAAAGCACGTTGAGAACGAAGTTCAGCGCCACCATCTTCACACCCAACCGAACAGGTGTGGCAGTATCCTGCTGGGAATAGAAAACCGGAACCAGGAGTTTGTACAAACTGAAGGTAACAAGCCCGGGCGCGTAGAACCGAAGGGCCCGCGCGGTCAGCAGGGTTGAACGCGAATCAAACCGGCCCCTTTGGAAGATGGCCTCAACGATCCCAGGAGCCAGTACGAGCAATCCCACCGCCGCCGGCACCATGACAAGCATCAAGGTCTGAGTGGCTGACCGGAGAGTTGTCCGGATCCTGTCATTCTCTTCCCTTGCAGCATGTCTTGAAAATGTCGGTAGAAGAACCGTTCCCAGCGCCGTTGCAAATATGCCCAGCGGCAAATATATAAGGCGTTCAGCATAGGTAAGTGCGGCGGGCGCCCAAGTTCCAACAAACAACGCCAGGATCCCGTCCACAACGACATTGATCTGCATCACCCCCACCCCAACAGCTGCCGGCCCCATCAGGAGGAGAACCTTTCTGACCCTGGGGTCATCCCATGAGAACGACAATTTCGGGCACAGGCCAAAACGCCGAAGCACCGGATACTGCACGGCAAGCTGAACAACACCAGCGGCAAGCACTGCCCACGCAACACCGTAGATCTGCTGTCCTTCCATATCACCCATACGTGGACAAACGAAGAGGAGTGAGAAGATCCATACTATATTCAGCAGAACGGGGGTGGCAGCGGGAAGGGTGAAGTGATTAAAGGAGTTCAGAATCGCCATACAGAGGCCGACGAGACATATGAAGAAAGTGTATGCAATTGTAATCTGCAGCAATGGCAGAACTGCGGCGGTCCTTTCATCGAGCTCAACGAAGTTAAGTAATGCGGCGGATAGAAGCACAACAAGGATCACGACCGCCGCCAGAACCACAGCCAGCATGGTCATTATCTTGCCGGCAAGTCCATTCGCTTTCTCAACCCCCTCTTTCTCGAGACTTTCCGTAAAGATAGGAATAAAGGCTGCCGAAAGTGCACCCTCGCCAAAAAGTCGCCGGAACAGGTTTGGGATCTTGAAGGCAATGTCGAACGCAGATTTAGGAAGCGTGGTGCCGAAAAACCGGGCCATCAGGATCTCACGCAGCAATCCCAGGACCCGGCTGAGCGTAGTGCAGACGCTGATTATGGCTGTTGATCGTAGAACACTGTGTCGGCGCATTGGTTGGTTCCCGGGGTTCTACCCTTCTTCTTCCAGAATCTTCCTGACTTCCACGCTCACCCTGTCCGGGGCGATGGACCTAAGGCATTCGCGAGCCTTCACAGAGTCACGAGGAATATCGCGAGACTGTTCTACCCCCGCGGCAGACAGAACCTTGTGGCCCGACCCGAGCGGCCCCGTCTTGGCAGGATCGGTGAGACCGAAAACTGCAACGACCCTGGCTCCACCAGCCGTGGCCACGTGCATTCCTCCACTGTCATTCGTGACGACGGCTCTGCACATGCCCGATAAGGCCACGACTTCCGAAAGGGATGTTGCTCCTGCGAGACTGATAGCCGAATTGCCAATTTCTGACGCTAACTTCCCGCAGAGAACGGCCTCGTCAGGTGTCCCAAGAACCATGATCCTGGCAGCGTGTGAGCGAATGGCATCTGCGGCAACCTTTGCAAAACAGTCAGCGGGCCACATCTTGGATGGCCCCCTCGCCGCCCCGGGAATCACGGCCACCCATGTATCACCCTTGCGCCACTCGATCTTCTGCCGGCACGACCCGATAAGACTTTCGTCTGCTTCCAGGGTCGGAGCAGCGATGGCGCCATCATAGTCGTCCATCCCGAGGATATGCACGTATTCCCAGGCCTGGTGTACGCGATCAGAATCACCAGCGGGCGGCTCCAGGACGCTGGTGAGCATCCAGGTGCGCAACTGTCCGCGCACACCCGCACGCTCGTTTACACCTGCGAGAGCAGGAATAAGGGTCGAACGGAATGAATTAGGGAAGACAAATGCCCGGCTGAACTCCCCTGCTCGAATGCCCTTCGCCGCCCTGAGGGTGCCGCCAAGCCCTTGCTCGACTTCCATGACGTCGTCAACCGATGCGTGCATACGCCAGAGGGCGGCGAGCGGGGACCTTACAAGCACAGTAATCCGCAATCCAGGGTTGCGTCTCCGAAACAGGCCGACGGCAGGCATACTCATTATGGTATCGCCCAGCCAGTTGGTACCGCAAATCAAGACATGCTCGTCCATCGCACTACTTCCCGTGGATTCTGCCCCTGCACGCGCAGCCTTAGGCGTCAGGCAGGAACTACCTCGGCCGCCTTCTCTCTTTCAGGGGCCTCTTCAACAGCTACGTCCTCATTGTCCGGCGAGGAAACTTCTTTGGCGCGCCCGCCGCGGGAGCCTGTTCTGAAGCAGACACGTGAAATGCAGTCACGGAAATCTTCTTCACCACTGAGGATTTCGATATCCACCCGCAGGAAGTACACTGGAACATCGCATCGGTCCAGCTTTGGAAACCTCACGGCGTCCTTTTCCGTGGTCACGATAGCCTGTGCGCGAAGTCGTTCGGCGGTGTTAATTATGTCCAGCATTTCCTGCTGGGTATACCTGTGATGATCCACGAAACGGTAGCGCTCGAGAATCCTTGAGCCCCGTTCCTCGAGCTCGTTTTCGAATCCGCCCGGGGCGGCAATCCCTGAGAGCACCACAATATTAAGTCCCGACAGGTAATCCAGATTTTTCCTTTCCTTGGACACAACATTCTGCAGGTAGCGCGCGCAGTGCCGGCATTCGATTATCTCGGCATTGGGATTGAGCGAGCGAATCTCCTTCTTCAGCGACGAAGAGTTCTTTCCATCCGACTTGGTCAGGAACACAAAACTCGCCTTGGTGATATTCTTGATGGGTTCGCGGAGTATACCTCTGGGAAGTACATGCCGATTTCCGAAAGGATTGGTCCTGTCAACCAGGACGATCTCCTGCCTGTGCCTCAGGGACAGGTACTGGAATCCGTCGTCAAGAATCAGGGTATCGCAGCCAAGCTTGTTTATGGCATACCTGCCACTTTTGACGCGGTTCTTGTCCACGAGCACCGCAACATCCGGAAGATTCGATGCAAGCATGTAGGGTTCGTCGCCACTCATGGCCGAATCCAGAAGCAGCTTCTTCCCGTCAGACACCACACGAGGAGGTCGTCTGCGATCGACGAATGTAATCCTGTCGACGATTCGCCTAAGCACTCCCGGCACCTTCTTCTTGTATCCACGGCTGAGAATTGCAACCCGGCGGCCTTCACGCTGCAGCTCACGTGCAAACACCTCCACGACCGGGGTCTTCCCGGTGCCGCCTACAGTTAGATTACCGACGCTAATCACCTGGCAGCCCAGGGCGTGATGCCTGATGATTCCCCGGTTATAGAGGAAAAGTCGCAACTGAACAACCGAGCGATAAATATATGAAAGCTGTTTGAGAACCCACAACAGGAGAGTAACTTTTCGCCCATGCCCCTGGTCAGCGCCTTCGCGGCTGATAAGCGGCACAAGAAGATGTTCGGTTCGTTCAAATCGATTCTGCGGCATCCAGGTATCCTTCCAAGGTCGGCCCTATGCTTCGTTACAATATGCCATCATCTCCGTCTTGTCTAGCAGGAGGTTGAGGGAGCGTTTTGCGCTGCGCGCGCAGCGCAAGGCGTTAGGCGCTAGGCGTTAGTAGCTAGGACTCTGGACAGCGCAGAATCGACCCCACGGTTTTCAACGGGTTACGAGGCAGGCATGGCTCTGCGGACGGTGGACCTTTCCCGCTAACGCCTAGCGCCTAACCCCTAGCCACTGCGTTCTGCGCGCGCAGCGCAGAATGCTCATTCCTTCGTTTCCTTGCGTCGCATCGCCCCCTGTGTTAAGAACTTGTAACGCTTGGTTTTGCTAATGCTACGCAGTACTCGGTGAATCAGAAAAAAAGGAGAGGATCAACTGCATGAAGATTTCGTTGAATATCGGCCAGGACAGCAATCTGTCCGGCGCCGGCGCCCAGGACAGAGTTCTGGAACGTGAAATCCTTGGCTCGAAACGCGGAGATTGGACGGCCAAGCAGTCCCTCACAAAGACTTTTCTCCCGCTCATCATCTCCCTGGCCAACAAGCGTTCCGAGGACAGGGCAAAGATCAACGAGTATGTTGAGGCCGGAAAAACTGCGGTCATCAAGGCCAGCAAAAAGCACAAAGCGTCTGACGGACCGCACAAGTTTCGCATACTAGCAGCCGACTTCATCGAAACGGCCTTGGATAGCGTCGACAAAGGCTCTTTCCTGTCACGACTGTTTGGCAAGTAGTACCGCTCTCTGGAATTCATCGATTCGCCGGCGGATGGCGCTGAAACCCATACCATGTCCCACCCAGCTACTATCATTAATCCAAAGAACTGGCTCGACCCACTGCCTGTTGGTGACCTGTTTCCGAATCCTGCGCCACTTGAAGTCGATGTAGGTTGCGGAAAAGGTCGATTTCTTATTGCCCGTGCAAAGTCGCATCCCGAATCGAACTTTCTCGGTATTGACCGGCTGCTGACGAGATTGCGGAAGACCGACAAGAAGATAGTAAGAGCAGGTCTTTCAAACGTGCGTCTGCTCAGTCTGGAGGCGGACTACTCGGTTCACTTTCTTCTTCCTCCTGAATCTGTATCCGTTTTCTACATTTTCTTCCCTGACCCCTGGCCGAAGCGAAGACATCATAGACGAAGACTATTCCATGACTCTTTTCTCAAGGCGATAGAAGAGACACTGATTCCGGAAGGCAAGATTCACATTGCAACCGATCATCTCAACTACTACGAGCAGGTTCACGAACTCATGACGAGAGCCTCCGCCTTCGACGAGATTCCCCCATTTGCACCAACCGAGGAAGAACAAACGGACTTCGAACTGATATTCCTCGGCCAAGGCTCCGAGATTGGCCGGTGCTCGTTCCAGAAGCATTCCCGTTGCTGAGACCCACTAAGACAGAACGATTCGTCCTACAAGGAGAGCCAGGGATCCGTCATTCACACCTGACTCGCGAAGCTGCGCAGGATCCCATGACCAAGCCGTAGATGAGCACAAGTTCGGCATCGCCAAAGTTGTATTCAATCAGGCCATTGAGCAGTAGCCCCAAGAGCATAAGCAACAATAGAAGGGCGTGATTCTTCTCCTCTGCGTCCAGGCCCGCACCGGCAGTTCGCAGAAAAGACGTGGCGTCACGCAGTCCGAAGCCCATCCACAACAGATAAACGAAGAGGCCGATACAACCAGTTGCTGCCACTATCTGAACCGGGTTCGAGTGAAGGTGGTCCCGCCTGAGCTCTATGTTCCACTCAATCTGCTTTATCATCCTGTTGGTCATAGACCTGTAACCCACGCCCAGCCACGGGTGCTCCTTGACAAGAACGGGAGCTACCTTGGTCCACATCGGCCAGCGGCCCGTGCTGGTTTCCTTAAACTCCCTGCTCAAGTCCCCGAGCCTGGAACGAACAGTCGGTACAAGCAGCGTCGACAGAATGATAGCGCCGAAAAGAAGGAGGTACTTCCAGTTGGTTTTCACCGCCACAAGGGTTGCCACGAGTACACAGGTGCATATCCAGGAACCCCGCTTAAACGTAATCACCAGCGCCAGGGCCTGTAGCGCGAGCAGGAGGAACCACCACACCGACCGTCGCCCCGATCTTCTCGCCGCAAACCAAAGACCCAGGGTAACCGTAACTCCCAGCATCAGTCGCTGCCCGTCTGTCATGGAACCCGTATCGATCAGGGCCTGCCCGAAGCTCTCAAACTCGCCCGCCCTCAGACTCTGAAGCGCCTCCATGGGGCTTTCCACGCACGTACGCACAGCCCGCACACCTGATCCAACAGCAAAAGCCCTCACCACAAAACCGACGCGTTCTTTCGATGTAACGAGAATTGCCGCAACTGGTATACCCATGAACCATATGAGCTTCCTCAGCTTTGGAACCCCAAGTTCCGGATTCACCCCGAACACAGTCGCGAAGATGGAGACAACAAAGAAGAGAAGCCACAACCATGCAGTCACCGGCAGAAAGGGAAGACGCCGGGTGCTGACAAGATAGACCACGGTAAAGATCAATCCAAGGGCAAGGAAAGCCCTGCCTGCAGGCAGTGAGAAACACATGGTAAACGACGACAGCACGAGACAAGAGAAAGCTACTGTCTCCGAAATGGAGCCGCCGGGACTCTTCACACCGGTTTCCATATCCTACCTATCCATCGAAAGTATCCGTTCATAGACACGAATCGTGCCGTCAACCGTCCGACTCATGTCGTAC
>PVBE011783073.1_pt1 | contig 11999 bp, 13 predicted proteins | sample 1631181 | NCBI WGS metagenome assembly PVBE01 (sample SAMN08397723, study PRJNA350692) | Marine metagenome, whole genome shotgun sequencing project. | isolation source: water | place: Pacific Ocean | collected 2012-04 | reverse complement strand
TGGCTTGTGAACTGGGGAAACACCGCCGTCACTGCTGATGAACCCAATGAACGAGCATCCAAACTTTTCACTGCGATTCTAGAACGAAGCGTCGCCGCGGTTGTAGATCGCGATAGCGTCCAATACATCGGTTCGATGAGCAAGTAAGGCTAGGCTGAAAAGAAGGCGAGTGGAGGGTCAAATGAGCAGCTTGCAGCAGCAAGCAATTGAGATTATCAAATCCAAAGGACTCAGAAGGCTTGAGGAGCCGATCCAATTGGCCTCAGGTGCGATGAGCCAAGATTTCGTTGATGGCAAACTGGCTACAGCACACTTTGATGACCTAGAAATCGCTAGTAGGGCAATAGTTGATGGAGTTCGACTTCAGGGTGTTGAATTCGATGCTGTTGGGGGTCCAACCCTAGGGGCAGATGCATTAACCATAGGAATAGCTGGGATTCAACGCTGCCGATGGTTTTTCGTACGTAAGAAACCAAAGGGACGGGGAACAAACAAACTTATTGAAGGTTCACCGATAGGGGACGGCGACCGTTGCTTGGTTGTTGAAGACGCTATAACAACCGGAGGATCACTCCTTAAAGCAGTTGATGAGGTGGAAGCGACTGGCGCAAAAGTCGTCGCAGTTTCGACACTTGTTGATCGAGGAGAAATAGCGAAACCTCTCATAGAAAGTCGAGGAATTCTTTATTATCCGATAGCGACGTACCTGGATTTGGGGATAGAGCCCGTGGAGCTTCCTAGTTGACATAAACTTCGCAGATGCTAGAATAGTTAATGGAGGGCATTAATTAGGGGGTGGTATGTCCGAAACGCTTCATCAAAAAGAAGATATAGAGATTCTTGCTTCGGAAGACCCTGGCGTCGGATTACCAGGCAGAGTCAAACTGCCCGGATATTCACGCACAATGGGGCCTCAAACCCATCTCTTTGCTGAACGCGATCGTCTTCAAGGCTTAAGGTGGCAACATTTCGATGTTCAGCAACTATCACCCACTGTCGGCGCGGAACTCATTGGCCTAGATTTAACTCAGGAACTCCCCCAACAAGTCATTGATGAAATTCAACAAGCCCTATGGGATTACAAGGTAATCTTTTTCAGAAATCAACCAATCACCTCAGAACAACATGTTAGCTTTGCCAGCCGGTTCGGAGAGTTAGAGATCCACCCGTTTCTCCCTCCCAACACCGAAACTCCAGAACTGGTCAGATTTGAAAAAAATGAAAAAGCTGGTGGATACGAGAACCAGTGGCATCACGATGTCACCTGGAGAAAGACGCCCTCTCGAGGAGCCATTCTCCGAGCGGTCGAAGTCCCCCCAGTAGGTGGAGATACGCTCTTTGTAGATGCGCATGCGGCGTATGGGGGCCTTGATCAAGAAACGAAGGACCTTATCGATGACCTAGCCGCCACCCACGATTTTTTCAGAGCTTTCGCTCGCCAAGTCCCTGATGAGAAAAAGAAAGAGATACGAGAACAGTATCCGATTGTCGAACATCCGGTAGTTATCAACCACTACCAGACCGGGAAACCCCTGCTCTATGTGAACAGGATATTTGTGACTGGCATAAAAGGCTGGGAACAAGAACGAAGCTTTGCGCTTCTGGACCTGCTTTGCAGAGAATTTGAGGTACTTGAGTACTCGTGTCGCTTCAAGTGGGAACCCAATTCCATAGCATTCTGGGATAATCAAGCAGTCCAGCACTATGCAACGAGTGACTACTCTCCCCAGAGGCGAGTTATGGAACGAGCAAGCATTAAAGGGTCCCAACCCGCACGGGGATAATTACTCCCTGCGCTGAGATAGCTTCAGTGTCCAGAAACTACAACCCTCCATGTTTGGAAATTGGTCTGGGGGACGTATCGTGAGTAGAGAGTTTTAGGGCTCCAATATGTCCCAAAGAACTTGTAAAGTAAAAATTTTTTAGTGTGCAAGGAGTGCGCAGATATGAATTTGCATCCACGGGAAGACCGGATTGTTGTCCGGCCCGGAGAATCAGAGGAAACTACGGCAAGTGGTCTGGTAATACCTGACACGGCGAAAGAAAAACCTCAACAAGGTGAAGTATTAGCTGTTGGACCAGGAAAACGATCCGAACAGACGGGGGAACTAATCCCAGTCGATGTAGAGGTCGGAGACACAGTTGTCTACGCAAAGTACGGAGGCACCGAAATTTCAAGCGGTGGCGAAGAACTTTTAATCTTGTCCGCACGCGACGTGCTCGCAGTAGTGAAGTAGGGAACCATGTCAAAAATTCTTAAATTCGATGAAGAAGCTCGACGTAAGCTTGAAGCAGGTGTCAATCATCTCGCCGATGCTGTAAAAGTCACGCTTGGGCCCAAAGGGCGTAATGTTGTGCTCGACAAAAAATTCGGTGCACCGACAATTACCAATGATGGAGTGTCAATCGCACGCGAAGTTGAACTCGAAGATCCATTCGAGAACATGGGCGCACAGCTGGTAAAAGAAGTTGCCACAAAGACCAATGATGTCGCTGGTGACGGAACGACGACAGCTACCGTACTTGCACAAGCCATGGTCAAAGAAGGCCTCCGGAATGTTGCTGCTGGGGCCAACCCAATGGTACTCAAGCGAGGAATTCAGGTAGCAGTCGACGCAGCAGTCGAATCGATTGGTGAGCAAGCAGAGCAAGTAGCAGACTCCAAAGATCAAATTGCTAACGTTGCATCAATATCAGCAGCCGATGAAACGGTTGGTGAAATTATTGCAGAAGCCATCGACAAGGTTGGGAAAGACGGTGTAGTTACCGTAGAGGAATCCAATACGTTCGGTATGGACCTCGACTTCACCGAAGGCATGCAGTTCGATAAAGGATATCTTTCACCATATTTCGTCACTGATGCTGAACGGCAAGAAGCTATTCTCGAAGAGCCATATATTCTTCTAACACAAGGAAAAATTTCATCTGTACAAGAAATGCTTCCTGTTCTAGAGAAAGTTATGCAATCAGGAAAGCCCCTTTTGATCGTTGCTGAAGATGTCGAGGGTGAAGCATTAGCTACACTCGTCGTCAACAAGATCCGCGGTACCTTCAATTCTGTTGCAGTCAAAGCCCCAGGATTTGGGGAACGCAGGAAAGCAATGCTGCAAGACATGGCTGTTCTCAGTGGCGGCCAAGTGATAGCTGAAGAAGTAGGCCTCAAACTCGATGGCGTTACCTTGGATTTACTTGGAACCGCCCGCAAGGTTGTAATCACGAAAGACAACACCACCCTTATCGAAGGAGCGGGGACTCGAGAAGATGTTGACGGTCGTATTTCGCAGATCAAAGCGGAGATCGATAATACAGATTCTGACTGGGACCGTGAGAAACTTCAGGAGCGTTTAGCGAAACTCAGCGGCGGAGTTGCCGTTGTCCAAGTAGGCGCTGCAACAGAAGTTGAACTTAAGGAAAAGAAACACCGTATCGAAGATGCACTTTCCGCAACTCGAGCAGCTATTGAAGAAGGAGTTGTCGCCGGAGGCGGCACCGCCCTACTACGAGCTCGTTCTGCAGTTGACGCTGCTGAGGACGGACTTGACGGAGACGAAGCTACAGGTGCACGCTTGGTAGCAACTGCTCTCACTGCGCCAGCGAAACTCATTGCAGAAAACGCTGGATACGAAGGATCCATTATTGTCCGAGAGGTAGAAAATGCCTCTGGAAATGTTGGCTTCAATGCAGCTAAAGGTGAGCATGAAGATCTTGTGGAATCAGGAGTCATCGACCCTGCAAAAGTTACACGAGCAGCTCTCCAAAACGCAGCATCTATTGCAAGCCTTCTCCTAACAACTGAAGCGCTTATCGCTGACAAACCAGAACCTGAACCACCAATGCCAGCCGGTGACCCAATGGGCGGCATGGGCGGCATGGGCGGCATGATGTAAGCGGTTCCAAAGGAAAACGCTAAAGAGAGTCGGACTTTCCGGCTCTCTTTGCCTTTTTGCCTAGATTACAAACCCACTGCTTTTCTAGAAACGCCGCAAATGAATAAAACATGTGTACCCTCGCAACACATGGATAAGAAACCAAAACCTAACCCTCAGAAACTTCTCGACCAATGGATGGAGTGGGAACGGGGGGAAACACCTCCGGGTAGAGTCATCAGTAACCTGAAAACAGGTGGGTTGCCAGAACTTCTGGAACAACTCACCGAAGATGGAACCAACTGATTCAGTGGTAACACAAAGAGGTGGACCTCAAAAAATTCCTCGCCCTGAGTCCTGGCAAATGGGTGCACCTGCGCCTTGGCTGAGCGAACACCCAAAAGTAATCACCTCAGAGGCCTTACGAGACACAATCTCAAGGTTTCATCCCAGAACTGTTACCAACGAAAAACAGGAGCGGAGAATTTCTGCTGTTCTGATTCCAATCTACGTATCATCTGAGGATGAATTATTTGTCATCTTGACCCGTAGATCCGCATTGATGAAACACCACACTCACGAAGTAAGTTTCCCAGGGGGGAACCAAGAGCCAGAAGACAAAGACCTATGGTCGACCGCTATACGTGAAGCTCATGAAGAAATAGGACTCGATCCCGCACTCCCACAATATGTCGGAACTCTCGATAGCTTCATTACCGTTGGGAGCAACTCTCTCGTAACTCCATTCGTTGCTGCTCTCGATGTCATTCCCGAACTCGAAGCTAACCCCATAGAAGTTGCTGAAATCATTCATGTTCCGTTAACTGAGCTCCTTAATCCCGATATCTATAGAGAAGAAATCTGGGAACTTCAGGACGGGCAATCACGTCCAGTGTATTTCTTTGAACTCATTGGGGACACCGTCTGGGGTGCTACAGCGTCGATGCTTCGACAGTTCCTTCTCGTCCTCCTATCAATCAATACCTCTGATCACTCCTGACCAATATTGCTTAGCACGAAATAAACAAAGTCCAATGGGTCATTCTGTCTGCCACCGGTTTGGCTAAGATAGGCCTTACTCCCGAATTTAAGGACGGATCTATGGCTGAAGTAGAGGTGGGCCTCGGCAAATCAGGTCGGAGGGCGTACGGGTTCGATGATATAGCGATCGTTCCCAGTAGACGAACGAGAGACCCCGAGGATGTAGATATCCAATGGGAAATCGATGCCTTTTCCTTAGACCTTCCGGTCATGGCCTCAGCTATGGACGGAGTTGTAAGCCCAGCAACCGCTATTGAAATAGGTCGCCTTGGCGGTGTAGGAGTTCTTAATCTCGAAGGATTATGGACTAGATACGAAGACCCTTCTGATGTGCTCTTAGAAATTGCTCAATTATCTCCAGAAAAAGCGACAAACCGGATGCAAGAAATATATCAAGAGCCCATTAAGCCTGAGCTAATTCCCCAACGGATCGCAGAGATTAACGCAAGTGGCTTTATCTCATGCGCCTCAGTGACGCCAGGGAATACTGAAGCGATGGCACCGCAGATACTTTCGAGCGAATTAGATCTTTTGGTAATTCAAGGAACTGTAGTGACCGCTGAACATGTTTCTAAAACAAAAGATCCGCTGAACCTCAAATCATTCGTACGTGAGCTTCCAATACCAGTTATTGTTGGCGGCTGTGCATCATATGAAGCGGCCCTTCACCTTATGCGAACAGGAGCAGCAGGTATCTTAGTCGGCGTTGGGCCTGGCCACGCATGTACCACTCGAGGAGTGCTTGGCATCGGTGTTCCACAAGCAACAGCAATTGCTGATGCCCGAGCCGCTCGCATACGTCACCTTGATGAAACGGGGGTTTATGTTCATGTCATCGCTGACGGGGGCATGGCCACGGGAGGAGATATTGCTAAAGCGATCGTATGTGGAGCAGATGCAGTCATGATCGGATCACCTCTAGCGGCAGCCAACGAGGCACCCGGCCAAGGATTTCATTGGGGTATGGCGACCTTCCACCCGACACTTCCCCGAGGAGCGCGTGTAGAGACACAGCAACGCGGAACTCTCGAAGAAATCCTCCTTGGGCCTGCAAGTCAAAATGATGGAAGGATGAATCTATTCGGAGCGCTCAAAAACTCAATGGCAACATGCGGGTATCAGACCCTAAAAGAGTTTCAGAAAGCAGAAATCATGGTTGCGCCTTCCCTCCAAACTGAAGGAAAATACTTACAAAAACAGCAAGGCGTCGGAATGGGCTGAGCGTTTTGGACGTTTCTGACTTAGAATCAGTTCCCTACCAGTAAAGGGTTTTCTGTGACCGAAACTAATCCCACCGTTCTTGTTGTAGATTTTGGAGCCCAGTATGCCCAACTGATTGCAAGAAGGGTCAGAGAGGCAAGGGTCTTCAGTGAGATTGTCTCCCACGAACTTACCGCCGCAGAAATCACTGCAATGGAACCGGTGGGGATCATTCTCAGTGGGGGACCGAAATCAGTTCGTATTGATGGGGCCCCTAAGATTGACCCCAAAATCTATGAACTAGGTATTCCAATCCTCGGAATATGTTATGGCGCACAACTCATAGCACAGCAACTTGGAGGTACCGTCAGCCAGTTTGAAGCAGGAGAATATGGAAGAACTTCCCTGCAGGTCAACGGCGGGAACCTTCTCACCGATCAACCTGCAGATCAGGATGTCTGGATGAGCCATTTTGATTGCATTACCGAAGTTCCCAAAGGCTTTACTGTTACTGCCTCTACGAAAAATGCCCCCGTGGCTGCCTTCGAAAGCGATCAGATTTTTGCTGTTCAATATCACCCTGAAGTATCACATACACCATATGGTCAACAAACCATTGAGAGATGGCTGGATCTCGCAGGAATAGACCGGACGTGGACAATGTCAAACGTGATCGAAGACCAAGTCGCAGCGATCAGGTCTCAAATTGGCAACGGGCGGGCTATATGCGGATTGTCGGGAGGAGTAGATTCTGCAGTTGCAGCCGCACTGGTCCATAAGGCGGTTGGGCACCAACTCACCTGTGTTTTTGTTGATACAGGACTTATGCGAAAAAACGAAGGGGAGCAGGTAGTAGAAACCTTTCAAAAAACTCAAGGAATTGAATTGATCCATGTGAAAGCCGGCGAAGAATTCTTCGCATCTTTAGAAGGTATTACCGACCCAGAGACGAAAAGAAAATCCATAGGTGAACTCTTTATTCGTATTTTCGAACGGGCATCCGGAGGGATAGAAGACGCACGTTTTCTTGTACAGGGAACTCTGTACCCTGACGTTATTGAATCCGGTAGTAAACACGCAGCAACGATTAAAAGCCATCATAATGTCGGAGGACTACCGGAAGATATGGATTTTGATTTAGTAGAGCCCCTGCGAGCTCTCTTCAAAGACGAAGTACGAAGTGTAGGGACGGAACTAGGCCTACCCGAAGAAATTGTTTGGCGTCAGCCTTTCCCCGGACCGGGATTAGGAGTGCGAATAATAGGAGAGGTGACGCCTGACAAAGTCGCCATACTTCAAGAAGCTGATTTTATTGTCCGTGATGAACTTAAAAAAGCTGGCTTAGAACGAGAGATCTGGCAAGCATTTGCGGTGCTCCCAGACATACGTTCTGTCGGAGTTATGGGGGATGAACGAACATATGGATATCCATGCGTAATTCGTGCAGTGACAAGCGAAGATGCAATGACCGCCGACTGGGCACGTATCCCTTACGACGTCTTAGAGACTATGAGTAGTCGAATTATCAACGAGGTTGAAGGCATCAACCGTGTTGCTTACGACATCACATCTAAACCCCCGGGAACAATTGAGTGGGAATGACCAAAGCAAACATACCTGACTTATACACCCGAGCGTTAGCATCATTTGGCGGCGTTCTTTCGAAAGTCCCCTTAGATGCTTGGGAACTGCCAACTCCATGTACTGAATGGACAGTCCAAACACTCGTCGTCCATGTCGTCTCAGGGGAAGTGCAGCTCATCAACCTGCTGGAGTATAAGGAATTTATAGATCTGGATTTGAGTACAAATATCTTGGGACCTGACCCAATGTCTACTTGGAGAGGGACAGCACTAAAAGCGATTGACTTCGTTCAAGAAACACCTTTAGATACTCCAATATCTCATCCGACAATGAACTTGACACTAGAGCGCTTCCTCGGAGCAAGAATTACCGACAATGTGGTCCACGCTTGGGATTTATCTCAGGCTCTATCGGTTCCATACGAAATGGAAGAGGAAATTTCTGAATGGTTACTAGATTTCTGGCTTTCCTTGTTCGACTTCCTCAGCGATTCTGAACACTTTTCTGAGCCAGTTGAACCGATTGACGACACATCTGGTGCGAGACTATTGGGTTTGCTTGGTCGAACTCCTAAATCCTAACCGGTGTCTTATCGGCTTCTTATGGGGTCGCTCCCGTCCCATTCTACTGCTTCAGCCATACGGGCTTCACGCCTTTTACGAGCATCTTGAGGAAGGTCAGCCATTTCAATAATTCGACTTTCTGGATCCAGTAGATAGATGAACCGAATACCATGGATTGCCCCCTCTTGAAGAACCTCTAAATTTTCTGACAATAGTGATGCAAGCGCTAGGTCATAGTCCTGAGGGAAAAAACAGACATGATGGATATCTGATTCTGAACGTTTCAAAACATTTCTATAGTCGGAAGGAGAGTCATTGTGTTGGGCAATTAATTCGATTTCTAAAGAACCAGTAAACGCAGTTGCTATGCCGATCTCTATGTTGCTTTGCACCCCTCGGTGCCGGAAATAATCTAAAGGGACTTGCTCAGCAATATACCAAGGCCCTATTCCAGTCCTGCTTACCCATTCCATGGCTGCTGATTTTAGATCGGGGACGACGTACCCTATTTGTGCCAAAGGTCCAAGATTTTCTCGCATACAGGCATCATAGGGTAATAGTGAAGTCGTCTGGTCCCGATTTTAGAATCGATCAAGACGTCCTCGACTCGTAAATTCTATGTAGCTGTGCCTACGATGCATGTATGGCAAAAGTATCGTTAATAGCAAAATTACAAACTAATCCTGAACAATCAGATGAGGTTGAAGCTGCGTTGAAGGAAACCTGCACGGCTGCGGCGGAGGAAGCAGGGTTGGAAATTTACTCCGCCCATAAGGACTCTGCTGAGGACGGCGTTTACTGGTTCTTCGAAATGTATGAAAATGATGCAGCATTGGGCGTGCATGGACAAGGTGATGGCATGAAAGCTGCGATGGCGGCGCTGGGAGCTCTTCTCACCGCACCACCAACTATCAATATCGCTTCACCAGTAGCCGCCAAAGGCATAAATCTCTGAACGCAGGTTTATTCGGGCAACTCAGCAATAGTGACGGTTCCTGTACTGCCGTTTATGCTGATGATGGCACCATCGGTGATTTTTGATGCAGCATCAAGGATGCCGGTAACACATGGTATGCCGAATTCTCGACTCACAATCACAGAATGACTTAACGGGGCGCCTACTTCCACCACGACTCCTGCGGCTGGAATAAATAGCGGCGTCCAAGATGGATCAGTTATTGGGGCGACCAGAATTTCACCTGGTTCAAGCCCGCGTGGGTCACCCGGGTCAGTGATAACGCGAGCCCTTCCCGTTACCACTCCAGGGCTTCCAGGGACTCCAGCGAGTTCCTCGCCAGCTTCAGCAGGTTCAACAGATAATTTGCGTTGAGCCCACTCACTCAGTGGAGGCACCTCACCATTGATGATAAATGGGTCCTGTAAGTCTGACAGGGCGCTAAATTCTTTTCGACGTTCCCGAATTGCCTCAGTCATACTTTCAGGATCATTAATGAACTCTTCAAGTTCAGCGTTGCGAAGTAGCCAAATATCGCGAGGGGTGTCCAAGACACCTCGCTCAGCCATTCGACGGCCAAGTTCATATATTGGCAATCTGATTTCATGAATTGTCATCATTGCCGTAAGTTTCGTCCGCTCTCTACCGGGCACTAGAACCCGAGCGGTTCGTAAACCTAACTCAAGAGCTCCTATCGCCTCATCATTGCCATCAAAGATTGCCCGCACTTCTGCCTCAGCAGCTTCTCTATCAGCTACCGCTTTGGCATGCCGATTTGCTGGCGATAGCGTTTCGTCAGCATGGCGCATAGCGTCAATTGCTGCCAGAACACTCTCTGGCTTCACTTCCCATGTTTCTGATGCAGCATCCCACTCGGTTGGCCCTCGGGCACCGTGCTCACTTAGAAATTGTGCAAGGTCACTGAGGAGTGCCTCACCGTCAACCGACGTAGTCAAGCGTTCTTGAAGTCCTGATATCCCTTCATCAAATGCACTCGTGATGTCAGAAGAGTTATTTACCTGACGTGAAAGTTCCCACATGGCATATGACGGAGGAGCAGAATCAATGCCTCCAAGCCCAGAAATCAGTCTTCCAGGGAGCGCAGGATCGATCTCTCCACATAATTCACCCAGTATTGTCGGCCCAGTAGCGGATGCTGTTCCGTAGACATAATAGGGTTCAAAAAATTCCCTGATCACGGGGGTCATTGATCGGGCATGTTCTACTAATTCAAGTTCGGACATCGAATCCAAATCTGGCCTCATGTCGCGGATAGATAGAATTTTCTCCCGATCTTCTGTTAGTTCATTAGGGAGTTCCTCCAAGGACATGACCCAAGCAGATGTTTCTTCTATCTTCGCCGTTAAATCAGGTCGCTCGTCACCTTCCTGCGAAACATACGGGGGTACGTCAGGGTGGTTCCCTAGAAAAGCAGCGTCCATCGCTTCAGCAGACATACCAGGAGATCGAACCCCTTGAAGACGAATCAGTCCAGCATTCAGATACACATAGCCGCCAAAGCAGGATACATAATCAGGTCGGTCTGGGTCCGTCTCATCTGGTGTAAAGGTTCCCCATCGGTGGCAACCATCAGCCCATCCTCTTGAGACGCCTGTTTCCCAAACAAGATCCCAGCCGAGTGGGCTAATAGGATTCGGAAGGATCTCTCCGGCGTTCGCTCTTGTGTACAGGGGGAAACGGTTACTTGGTTCCCAGTCAGTTATCCATCGGTCTTCCATATTCTTCTCTAGGCCTTTCCCATGTAAAGAAATATTTTCTCAGATCCAGAATCTCACATGCCGAACCCATCTGCCAATTATGGTCTTGGATCCTTTATTCCTCTGCCCATTCAGCGTCGCGTCTCTCTAGAAATGCTGACATGCCTTCAGCTGCTTCATCAGATGCGAAGAGCTCTGCTGAAAATTCTGTTGCCCATGTAAATGCTTCCTCCTGAGTCATTCTAGGTACTTCATTTACGAGCTTTTTCGCAGCCGCAAGCGCCATAGGGCCGCCTCGAAGGAGATCTGCGATGACTTCCTGAACTGCTTCATCAATGTTATTTTCCGGAACTGCATGAGAAATAATTCCTAATTCAGCGGCTTCCTTTCCTGTAAAACGGTTCCCGCGTAGAAAAGCTTCCATTGCTTCTCCTCTCCGCATTTTCGGAAGACATACAACTGAAATAACTGCCGGAGCCACCCCAAGTCTCACTTCAGTAAAACCAAATTTAGCGTTTTCGGTTGCGATTGAGATGTCAGCTGCAGCAGCGAGGCCGACTCCACCTCCCATTGCTGCTCCTGTTATTCGGGCTACGACGGGTTTCGGTCCTGTTTGTATAAGTGAAAGGGCTTTATCGAAGCCAATAGATCCCATATCTGGGGCGCCTGTTCCCGAGGATCGTTCTTTAAGGTTCGCACCTGCACAAAAAACCGTCCCAGCATGGGTAAGGACGATCACCCTAACTTTGGGGTCCTCGTTTGCTGCCGTTAAAGATTCAAATAATCCGGCGGTGAGGGACTGGCCAAGCGCATTCTTATTCTCTTCGTCGGCGAGTGTGATAGTAGCAATGCCATCTTTAATTTGATGTAGGACGGGATTCATAAATGTTCTCCTAGTTCCAAGCTAACAGGGCAAATCCTTTTCTCGCCATTTCTTATCGTTGCATAAGTACCTAAGCCTTTATGAAAACCGCTAGGCTGCGCACCACAACCTTAATGATAATTTTTTGGCTGATGGAGTGACGATGGATTTTGATTTTCCCCCCGATGATGACCCTCGTCGGCTTGAAGT
>PVBE010720722.1_pt1 | contig 12000 bp, 10 predicted proteins | sample 1631181 | NCBI WGS metagenome assembly PVBE01 (sample SAMN08397723, study PRJNA350692) | Marine metagenome, whole genome shotgun sequencing project. | isolation source: water | place: Pacific Ocean | collected 2012-04 | reverse complement strand
GGGGGGGGGGGGCGGGGGGGACCGGGGGGGCAGTGGCCTCCGCCTCCTGCTGCAGAGCCCGAAGCGTTTGGTCGTCCAACTGAAACTCGTCCCGCCACTTGGCGGCCTTGTCCGGAGAGAGGCCGCTTGGACGGGGAGCCGGGGGTGCCGCTGGTTGTGTGCTCCGTTCACCATCCCGCACCAGTGCAGCAAGGAACTCGGGTGACCCCATGACAGCCGCTCCAGCGGGACGCACAGTCCGCTGAATCTCCCGGTCACTGGTGATGACCAGGATCCGACCCGCGGCCGAGGATGCCTTCACACGAGCAATGATCTCGTCGTCGGCCGAGCGACTTGGGCCCGTAAACACCACCGCGATACGAGGTCCTCCAGGACCACTTGGGGAAGGTGTGCCATCGCAAATGAGGGTGATTCGATCACCCCGCCAACGACTGGCACCGAGAAGACGAATCAGGCCCTCAAGGCCGATTCCGCTGGATTCCGGCGGCAGGACGCCGGTCTGATGAAGCACATTCCAGGTGTCAACAAGCAGGTCCATGGAGGCGCCCAGCGTAACACTCGATGGGTCGATCACAACTGCCGCAATGGCAATGGGTTCTGTTCGCCGCGTGGAGGTCTTGCATCCCGGGCTGGAATGCGGTCTAATACCCGGCTCTTCGCACCGCAACACAGAGGACGATGCACGCATGGCGATACGGATCAAGGCACGGCAGAATGAATCGGTTGGGCAAATGCTCCGCCGGTTCAAAAAACTCTGCGAAAAAGAAGGCCTGACAAAGGACATCAAGAAGAGGCAGTACTTCGAGAAACCCTCGGAGCGTCGTCGCCGAGCGAAGCGAAAGGCCATCTCCCGATTGCAGCGGATCTTGTCCGGTGCCCCTGAGGTACCGATTCGGAAGAAAAAGCGTCGCCACTGATCAGGACCCTCACATGGCGTTAGGCGACTCGCTTTCTTGGATCAATATCAACAACCGCGTCTCAACAGAGACATCACCATCACGAATCACCATGCGCGTTGGCCGCATGATCAAGGGTAGGAAAATCAGGAGAGGATGACCGTGAACATCGTCATGCTTGCAGAAGAAGCGTCCGTGCAATCACATATCTTTACCCTTTGGGGACTGGCTCCGGTCGGCGCGATCGTGGCGCTGTTGATGGCCTTCATCTTCAGCCGAACCGTCATGGCAAGAAGCGAAGGCGAACCAGAGATGATCGAAATCGCCTCGGCCGTCCGCGACGGCGCGATGGCCTATCTGAAGCGGCAGTACAAGGTTGTCACCGTCGTATTCATCGTCCTTGTCGCGATCCTTGCGCTCCTGGGACTTGCCAATATTCAACCGATCTGGTCGGCCGTCGGAGTCCCAGTCGCAGGCCTCTTCTCCGGGCTTTGCGGCTGGTTCGGCATGAAGATGGCAACTAACGCCTCCGCCCGCACTACCTTTGCTGCGAAGCAGTCGCTGAACGACGCTCTGACGGTTGCCTTCCGCTCCGGCGCAGTCATGGGACTCATCGTCGTCGGTTTCGCACTCTTCGACTGCTCGGCATGGTTCTTCATCTGGACGACATTCGCCCCGGATTCGTGGGGGCTGGTCGACATTACGGCCATCATGCTGACCTACGGCATGGGCGCATCCACGCAGGCCCTGTTTGCTCGCGTTGGCGGCGGCATCTTCACCAAGGCCGCAGATGTCGGGGCAGACCTTGTTGGCAAGGTAGAAGCAGGCATTCCCGAAGACGATCCGCGCAACCCAGCGACGATCGCCGACAATGTGGGCGACAATGTCGGTGATGTTGCCGGCATGGGTGCCGATCTCTACGAGTCCTACTACGGCTCGATTCTCGCAACGATGGCACTTGGCGCAGCTGCCGCATTCGGCATCGCCGGCGCCAACAGCGACATGGGGTTCAGGCTCGCAGTCGCACCGATGGCACTGGCCGGTCTCGGCATCTTCTGCTCGCTCGCCGGTATCTTCGCAGTGCGTGCCCGCGAAAACGCGAGTTTCAGCGAACTACTCAAGGGACTGCATAAGGGCGTCTATGTCGCATCGTTCCTCATTGCCGTGCTCTGCGGTGTGTTGTTCTGGCTACTCTTCGGTGACGACCCGACGCTGAACTGGGTTGGCATCTGGCTCGCCATTGTTGCGGGGTTGGTTGCCGGTCTCGTCATCGCATACGCCACCGAGTACTACACGTCCTACGAACACAAACCAACGCAGTCGATTGCGCAACAGACTGAAACAGGCGCCGCCACGACGATAATCTCCGGCATTGCGGAAGGCATGAAGTCGACATGGGTTCCGCTCGTGGTGATCGTGGTCGCAATTCTCTCCGCATTCAATCTCGCCGGCGGACGAGAACACTTCCTCCTGGGGCTATATGGCGTCGGCATCGCTGCCGTCGGCATGCTCAGCACACTTGGCATCACGCTTGCCACGGATGCCTACGGTCCGATCGCGGACAACGCCGGTGGCAACGCGGAGATGACCGGGCAGCCAGCAATCGTACGTGAACGCACGGACATGCTCGACTCGCTCGGCAACACAACCGCCGCGACCGGCAAGGGTTTCGCAATCGGCTCCGCTGCTCTGACGGCACTCGCGTTGCTGGACGCCTATGTCTCAGTCGTTCAGAACAGCCTGACGGACAAACTCGCCGACGAAGCATCTGACCTGCAGGCAACTTCAATCCGATACCTCGGCCACGGCGAATTCGTCGCGCATGACGGCGAGGAGGCATTCGGGGCAATGATGCTGACAAACGACACCGTTCGCGCCGGATTCGATGACGCATTTGATACCGGCTCCGATGTCAATGGCACCCTCACGTGGGACGACAACTCCAACGCATATCAAGTTGCAGTTTCCGGCGATGAAACCGACTGGAACTTCTCGCTGGTGCCGACCCATCGCGCAGGCATCAAACAACTGCTCTCCTTTTATGACATTTCGCTGATGAACCCCAAGGTCCTCAGTGGACTGTTCCTCGGAGTCATGCTCGCATTCGTCTTCTGCGCATTGACCATGAACGCGGTTGGCCGCGCAGCCTATCGAATGATGAACGAGTGTCGTCGCCAGTTCGCGCTGATGAAAGAGCAATTCAAGCGAAACGGAATGAGTGATGAGGAGATCGCCGACCCCATGAACTGGCCCAAGAAGGTGGAGGTGGAAGGACACAGGTTCCCCGACTACGGCGAGTGCGTGTCGATCTCTACCAGTGGCGCGCAGCGCGAGATGGTCGTTCCTGCCATTCTTGCCATCGTTACTCCGGTTGTTGTCGGCCTCATTCTCGGTGTTGGCGGCGTCATGGGCCTGTTGGTCGGCGGACTCACCAGTGGCTTTGCACTGGCCGTCTTCATGGCCAATGCCGGCGGCGCATGGGACAACGCCAAGAAGTACATCGAATCAGGCCATCATGGCGGCAAGGGATCGGATTCGCACAAGGCGGGCGTCGTTGGTGATACTGTCGGCGATCCGTTCAAGGACACATCCGGTCCATCGCTGAATATTCTGATCAAGTTGATCGCCATCGTGTCGGTGGTATTCGCCGGCCTTGTCGTCAACTTCGGTCCAACGATCTCTGGAGCGATCGGGCTCTGAGAACAGTGATGCGATCTGACATGACTACCAGCGATCGTGAAGAAGAACTTGCCAGGGCATCAGCCTTCGGGATGAGTGCCGCGGCACTCCTTGAGGATCGACACTGCGAGGATGTGACACTTCTTGAGGTCCGTGGCCTGAGTCAGGTCTGCGACTTCGTGCTCATTGGCACAGGCACGAGCGATCGCCAAATGCGATCGGTCGCCGCGGAACTCGCCGATCTTGGTGCCGAGGCGGGATACCCCGCGTTCAGGACGAATACCGACACAGGCGCAACCTGGGTGGTTGTGGACTTCATCAACGTGGTTGTTCATCTCTTTGAACCACAACGCAGGGCCTACTATGATCTCGAGGATCTCTGGGCGGATGCCCGGGTCGTGGATGTGTCCCGCAACTCGAAGAAGTGAGGAGACGATCATGAGAACTGCACTGGCCAGAATCCTAATGGGGCTTGTGGTCGGAATCCTCGTGACCACATCCTCGTTTGCCACCGACGGTACACCCCGCGTCTACAACGGTGCGATTGACGTCCCCGGCTTTGGCGACCTCGGCATGTCACTGACGGTGATCGACGAGGACGGTGGCTTATCCATGTTGCTGACTGTCCCTCTTCAGGGCGTTGCCGATCTGGCCATGCAGACGACTGTCGAGGAAAGTCTCATCGTCTCGACAATCCCCTCACCGGGTGGTCCGACATTTCGAGTCCGCGAAAACGATGATCGCACCCGGCTGATTGGAGACATGGAACAGCGGGGGATGTCTTTTGCAATCGACTTCGAGCGTGTGGACGCGGCGACATCCTTGCGGCGGCCGCAGGAACCACAGGCTCCGTTTCCCTATCGACAGCGAGAGTTGGTGGTGCGGCACCCAGCCGGACATCTGCTTGCAGGCACGATGACGCTTCCGAAGGGACGAGGTCCCTTCCCATGCGCAGTGCTCATCAGTGGTTCGGGAATGCAGGACCGCGATGAATCACTCATGGGGCACAAGCCATTCCTCGTTCTTGCCGATTACTTGACGCGGCGTGGCATTGCCGTCATGCGATTCGACGATCGCGGCGTCGGCGGTTCTACGGTCAAGCATTCCGACGCGATTCGGAATGCGACCAGTGAGGACTTTGCGACGGATGTGGCAGCGATTGTCAACGCGGTTCGGTGGCAGCCGGAAATCAACGATCGACTGGTTGGATTGATCGGACACAGTGAGGGCGGCCTGATCGGGCCGATGGTTGCAGCAGCAGATGACGACATCGCCTTCGTCGTCATGCTTGCTGGGCCGGGAGTGCCGGGTTCCGACATTCTTCGGTTGCAGCAGGAACTTCTCTTTCTCGCAGCTGGCGCAACTCAACAGCAGGTCGATCACATCGTGGATGCCCAAGTAGAACTTTACACAGTCATGGAGTCCACAGACGAGTCGGCTATCCGTGATGGGCTTCGAAAACTCATCGAGTCCCAACTCGCAGTCTCCGGATCGACGGCGACCGAACAAGAGATGGAAGACCAGATCGATCTGGCGGTGAGGCAGTTTCAGAGCCCGTGGATGACATTCTTCCTCACCTATGATCCTGCACCAACACTTGGGATGCTTGACTGCCCGGTGCTCGCAATGAACGGCACCCTGGACTTACAGGTCTGGCACGATCAGAACCTCCCGGTGATCGAGCAGATCATCAATGATGCCGGTGGTGATGTGACTATCGTGCGGCTGGAAGGACTCAACCACCTCTTTCAACCCGCGACGACCGGCGCGGTTGGAGAGTACGCGACAATCGAAACGACCTTTGAAGAGAGCGCGCTGAAGGAAGTCGGCGACTGGGTCAACTGGCAGGTGCAGTATGAGTGAGCAGACATCCACCGCCAAGGTTGCAGATCTCGTGTTCATCGGCTTCAACAAGCGGGTCGCCGCACTGGATCGATATAGCGGCGAGATTGTCTGGGACTGGAAAGCACCGAAGGGAAGCGGCTACCCCGCCATTCTGCTCGACGGTGATCGGCTTCTCGTTTCGGTGCAGGGGTATACATGGTGTCTGGAACCAACCCGCGGTGATGTTGTCTGGGAGAACCCATTGAAGGGCATGGGCGTGGGCATTGCCTGCATCGCTACAGCCCGGGGATCGTCGTCCGCCGCACCAGCGGCGCTGGCCGCCTCGGCCACGGCCGCTGCCGCAGTCTCCACCACCGCTCACACCTCATGAGTTTCGGGCTCGCACGAGGCAGGACGCTCGACACCGGCGGAATCGGTATCGAGTCCCGAGATCTCCCACCTTACGATGATGGTCGCATCGACCCCCGATTATGGTTCGACAACCCATCCCAACCACTTGAAATGGAAGTCGGTACCGGCAAAGGGACATTCCTTTTGCGGGAGGCTGCGGATCGTCCGGATGTCAACTTTCTCGGCATTGAATGGGCGGGGGAGTTCTACCGATACGCGGCAGATCGCTTACGGAGACATGACTGTTCGAACACGAGGATACTCCGTGACGATGCAACTGAGTTTCTGCAGTTTCGGTGCGACGACGCCGTTGCTCAGGTCATCCATCTCTACTTCAGTGACCCGTGGCCCAAGAAACGACATCACAAACGACGCGTTGTGCAGGATGAGACCATGCGGCAGTTTCACCGCATCCTCACGGATGGCGGTGAACTGCGACTGGTAACCGACCACGACGATCTCTGGACATGGTGCGAGGAACACATGGAGCGATCAGCGGACCTGTTTCATCGCGTGGCCTTTACGGCACCCGACGGTGGCGAACTGGTGGGTACGAACTTTGAACGCAAGTATCGCCGCGAGGGACGCCCATTCCATGCGGCGACGCTTGTGAAGATATCCTGATGCCCATGCGGACCAAGCTCAGCCTCGCCAACAAGTGCATCGTCATCTTCGGCGCGGTCATTGTGATCATCCTCACCGTTGCGCTGAGCGTTCCGTGGATTCGCACATCCAGAATGGTGCAGAACTACCAGTTGGAAGGCGCACGCCAACTTGCCGATGCCTGGTTCGATGCCCGAATCGAATTTGGATCGCTGGGCACATCATCAACAAGTGATTCTTCACTCGACCTTCGCTTCCTCGACATCAAGGATATAGATGCGGACCAAGATCGATTCGCCGCTGATTCAATGCGGATATTCAGCGAACACCCGTTGATGGAGGATCGCTATGAAGGCCTGTATCGCGACGGGGAGTACGCCTTCAGGTACGCGAGGCCGATACACCGATCGGAGCTGGAATCGATTCGACACCGAGAGTTGACGGACTTCGGTGGGGGGTCAGTTGCATCCGGCATCAATGACACGGTGGACGGGATCCTGCTCATTGACAGGACAAGCGACTTCGCCGAACAACAACTCTTTGTTAGTCGAACATGGATGATAATCGCGTGGGTTCTGGCAACCACGCTTGCGATGCTCGTGTTCTACCTGATTCTCACAAAACTCATTTTCTCGCCAGTGCGGAAACTTCGCCGCGTGGCCGAGCGCATCGAAGCCGGTGATTTGTCCGCTCGTTCCGCTCTCCAGACCGGCGACGAGTTTGAAGAACTTGCCAACGCCTTCAACGAGATGCTGGACCACATGTCCGAGGACCGGGAACAACTGCGGCGCATGAACGAATCGCTGGATCTGAAGCTTGAGGAACTCGCCGAAGCAAATGTGGGACTGTATGAGTCCGGCCGGCTCAAGAACGAATTTCTTGCCAATGTGAGCCACGAACTACGGACACCGTTGAACTCGATTATCGGGTTTGCGGAACTCCTTGGCGGCATGGCCGATCAGGACGAATACGGCGAACTCACTGCAAAGCGCCGCCGATACATCGGGAACATCATGACCAGCGGACAGTCACTCCTGGACATGATCAATGAACTCCTGAACATGGCGAAGATCGAGGCGGGTCGAATGGAGGTTGTGCCGGAGCCCACGAGCGTCAACGATCTCCTTGAGGGATTGGAAGGAATCATGCGGCCACAGGCCGCCGCCAAAGGCATCTCGCTGGCCGTTCGCATCGAGGGCACGCTTCCAACGATTGAAACGGACCCTGGAAAACTACAACAAATTCTCTACAACTATCTCTCGAATGCGATCAAGTTCACGCCGGAGTCTGGATCGGTGAAGATTTCCGCGGAGCGCATGGTTCCGGCCAGTGGTGTCGCGACCGTTCGAATCGGTGTTGCAGACAACGGCCCCGGCGTGCCGGAGGACATGATGGATATCGTCTTCGAAAAGTTCCGACAACTTGACGCCGGGCACACTCGAGAACATCAGGGAACCGGCCTCGGGCTTGCGATCTGCCGCGAACTCGCCGATCTGCTGCACGCGGGCGTGTCGGTCGAGTCCACGCCAGGAGAAGGCGCAACTTTCTTCGTCGACATCCCTGTGGTGTTCGCCTCCGAAGAACCCGGACCACTCATGCCCGCATGATCATGGGGATCCCCGCAGCACCGCGTTGATGGCTTCATCAGCATCCCGGTGCCATCGACGCACTCTGGAAAGATCGAACTTGTCAGGGAGATCCGCTACCTCCATAGAAGTCAATACAACTTCCATTGCGGCGCGGGCGACCGTCTCCGGCCTGTCGGTTGCATCAGGGGACCAGTAGTTGTAATCCACCCACGAAAGCCGCAACACGAATTCCCGCAGTTCGCCGCCCACCGTCGCCGATGCGACAAACAACCAGGCGCCTTCTTGCTCCTCTTCGGAGCGGATGTCGATCTCCACCATGCGCCTATGATATGGCCCCTCGCATGACACTCCTGCTCCGAACACTCCTCCTTGGCCTGAAGAATCTGCGACTCCACGCACTTCGCAGCATATTGACCAGCCTCGGCATCGTGCTGGGCGTCGCGTCAGTCATCGTGATGGTGGCGATCGGCGAAGGAAACAAGCAGGCTGCTCTCAGGGAGATTGAGGCGCTTGGCGCTACCAATGTCATCGTTCGGTCCCAGAGGCCTCCAGAATCTGGCAACTTCGGATCACAGCGTCGATCATTCGTCGCAACCTTCGGTTTGACACGCGTGGATGAACGGCGGTTGAAGGAGTTCATCGGCGCCGATGCAATTGTGCCACTCAAGGCCGTCGGCTCGGAGATCTCTCGGGGGGCGAAGCGAACCGTCAGCCAGACATTCGGCACGACGCCTCAGCTGGCAGATGTTGCCAACCTTCGTGTGCAAGCCGGCGGACGCTACCTGGCCGACGCTGATCTGGAGGCGCGACTCCCAGTCGGAGTCATCGGTTCGGAGATCTCCAAGATGTTCTTTCCGATGGACGATCCGATCGGGCAGAAACTTCGAATTGATGATCGTGTTATTCGCATCATCGGCGTCCTGAAGCCGGTTGGTCTCTCGGGCGGCGCTGGCTCCGCACTTGTCGGGCGAGATCTCAACAAGGATGTGCACATTCCTATTACGACAGCGAAACTTGAATTCGGCGACATTGTCCTTCGCAGGCAGTCCGGCGCATTCAGCGGCGAAGAGGTCGAGGTGTCCGAAATGTATCTCGCCGCTCCAAACGCCTCATCCGTGATTGGCATGGCCGAACATGTACGGCAGGTCATTTCCGTCGATCACCCCGACATGAAGGATGTCGAGGTCATCGTCCCATGGGAACTGCTGGAGAATGTCAAACGAACAACAGCCGCCATGAACATCCTGCTGACAGCCATTGCCGCCATCAGTTTGCTGATCGGCGGCATCGGCATCATGAACATCATGCTCGCCACGGTTGTGGAGCGCACTCGCGAGATCGGAATCCGCAGGGCTGTCGGCGCCACCCGCCGCAACATCGTCACGCAGTTTCTGGTCGAGACCGGCACACTGAGCGCTGCGGGCGGGCTGATCGGAATCGTCCTCGGGGTCGGGGTGTCGGTTGCACTGGAGGGGCTGCTGCCACTACTGCTGCAATTCCCTGGGCTCGGCAGTATCGCCGACTCCGGCATCTCCCTTGAGACACAGGTGACAACCTGGTCCATCGTCCTGTCGTTCGTCGTTGCGGCAGCGACCGGTGTCGTGTTCGGCATTTACCCCGCCATCGTGGCGAGCAGACAGGATCCGATCGTCGCACTTCGCCACGATTGAGTAGGAGATTCGACCAAGATGATGTACACACTACTGATCGCCGGATGCTTGCTCTCCCAGCATGTCGATCGAACCCATGATGTGACCGACGAGGACTATTTCACACTCTCGTGGATATCCGATTGCGAAGTGTCGCCCGACGGCAACAACGTTGCCTGGGTCGAGGGCAGGTGGGACGAAAACCTGGATCGCCGGAACATGGATCTGTGGGTGGCAAACCGCAGAGGAACAGAGAAACGCAGACTCACATTCGACACCGCCGGCGACTTCGATCCACAGTGGGGCGCCGATGGCCAGTGGATCTACTTCGCGTCGAGCCGCGGCGAGCGAGCAAATAACCCGCCACTGAACCGGCGAAAACAGATTTGGCGTATTCGACCCGACGGCACCGGGCTGATGGCGGTGACACGGCTGAAGAACGGCCTTTCCGAATGGGCCCTCGCACGTGGGGGGGACCTGCTGTTCTACACATCACACGATGACGAACAGGCAGGCGATCGTTGGGGACCCCTCCGAAAAAAGTACAACGATGTGGAGTATGGACATGGTGCCGAACAATGGTCCGCACTCTACCGGCTCGATCTGAACACATGGCGGACGGAAGAGATCTACGACGAACAACGGTTCATCGTGGAATTCGCACCGTCTCCCAACGGCGATCGAGTCGCCATGATCACAACGCCCGACCAGCGCCTCATCACAAACGAAGGCCAGTCGGAGATCGATGTCCTCGACACGGCAACGGGCAACGTGAGGCGGCTTGACGACACACTCTGGCGAGCGGAAGCACCATCGCCCTTTGGATGGCTCGGCGGTCCAGCATGGTCAAGCGATGGAAAACGGCTTGCATTCAATGTGGACTTCGATGGCTTCCCGGCAGAGATCATCGTTGCATCACTGGACAATGATGAACCCCTACTTCGACGCATTGACCGACTGGAGGAAGCAACCGTAGCGTCGCGGCCATACTGGATTCCTCGCACCCACAACCTCAGTTACATCGCCGAGCGAGGCACCCTTCGACCGGTGGCACTCATTACCAATGCCGACACTGATCGTGCATCGGGACGGTGGATTCAATCGCCAGAGATCTGCGTCTGGTCGATGGATGTCGCAGATAAGAAGGGCGACATCGCAGTCGTTGCCTCTACCGCAACTACGCCGCCCGTAGTCGGCCTGCTCGGAGGCCCGCAACAATTCTCCGCAGTTGTCGATCCAAATGAACATGCGCACAACTGGCGCATCCCCGAGGTCCGAACTGTCTCATGGACCGCAGAGGACGGCACACGCATCGAAGGTGTGCTGGAATCCCCATGGGGACACTCCTTCGAACGCGACGGACCACTACCCATGTTCGTACACCTGCACGGCGGGCCAACCTCCGCGTCAAGTGCATGCCTTGAGTTTTCCTCCGGCGGACGCGGACTCTGGGCAACACGCGGCTGGGCCCTGTTCAGCCCGAACTACCGCGGATCCACTGGATATGGAGACGAATTCGTCACAGACCTTGTCGGTCACGAAAACGAAATCGAAGTAACCGACATTCTTGCCGGCGTTGACGCGATGGTCGCACAGGGCATCGCCGATCCAGATCGGCTTGCCGTGGGCGGATGGAGCAACGGTGGGTATCTCACCAACTGCATCATCGCCGCAACCGATCGGTTCAAAGCCGCCAGCAGCGGCGCAGGCGTGTTCGACCAGACCATGCAATGGTCAATCGAAGATACACCAGGCCATGTCATCAACTACGCCGGAGGAAGCCTCCCGTGGGAAGACCCCGAAGAACTTCGCCGGATGTCGCCACTCTACGGCGCAGAATCCATCAGCACACCTACACTGATCCATGTCGGTGAGGGAGACGCCAGAGTACCACCACAACAGGCCCGGGCGCTCTTCCGCGCACTCCACGACTACCTTGGCGTCGACAGCCAATTGGTCGTCTACGACGGAGAAGGACACGGCATTTCAAAGATGTCAAACCGAAAAGCTCGCATCGCCTGGGACAAGGCGTGGATCGAACATTGGGTGCAAGGGAAGGAACCCCTCGCAGGCGTCGTCAACGAATAACCGTCTTCCCACCCTCGAACGACACCGTCCGCTCAGGCCGACCCTTCGGCCTCACCGGAACAACATCCAAACCACCAATCTGCCTGTGCACAAAGTTCGGCGCGCGCACAAGCAGCGATCCTCGGAAATACCGGATCGAAGCATTGCCACCATGCACCTCCCACTGCGTGGGCTCGATCAACGAAGTAATGAACTCAATGATCTCCTCCGCACGCTCCTCGTTGGTCACACGCTCAGGCTCCTCACCCGGCCCCCCAAAAG
>PVBE010077878.1_pt1 | contig 12000 bp, 8 predicted proteins | sample 1631181 | NCBI WGS metagenome assembly PVBE01 (sample SAMN08397723, study PRJNA350692) | Marine metagenome, whole genome shotgun sequencing project. | isolation source: water | place: Pacific Ocean | collected 2012-04 | reverse complement strand
ATCCTGCTTTCCGCCCAGGCGCAGGAAGACAGGCTGGTTCTCACGGCAAGCCGGGGCTATGAGGATTCCGGCATCGGCGTCGAGGTCCCGTTCGGCCAGGGCGTCATCGGCGTGGTCGCCAAGAAGCGCCGCATGATGCGCATGGGCAATATCCAGACCCAGCTCGCCTACCAGACCAATGTGCGCCAGCGCTTGGCCGAAGCCGAGGGCGGCGGCAACGTGCAGGAGACCGCCAAGCTGCCCGGCCTGGCCAAGGCGCAAAGCCAAATCGCCATTCCGCTGCTGGTGCAGGACAAGCTCGTCGGCGTCTTCGCGGTCGAGAGCGACAAGGACAACGCCTTCGACGAGCTCGACGGCGTGCTGCTTTCCATCGTCGCCAACCAGGTGGCGAGCGCCATCGACAATGCCCGCCTTCATCAACAGGAGATCGAGCACTCGGCCGAGCTCGACAAGGCGGTCGATGAACTGTCCCACCTCAACGAGACGCTCGAGGCCAAGGTCGATGCGCGGACGGCGGAGCGGTCGCGCGCCCTCGAGGAAGTGAAACATGAAAAGCAGTTGAGCGAGGGATTGCTCAACCGCATGGCGCCGCCGGAGGTGATTCCGGCGATGATGGAAGACAAGCTGGAAGCGGCGAAAATTTCCTCGACCCTGATGTTTACCGATCTGGAGAATTTCACCGAGTTCACTTCCGGGATGGAGCCGGACGAAATTTTCTCGCGCCTCAACCATTATTTCAGTTGGGCCGGCGACATCATTTCGCGCTACCGGGGCTATCTCAACAAGACCAATGGCGACGGCACGATGTCGCTGTTCGGCGCACCGAGCGGAAATTCGACACATCCGACGGATGCGGTGCTGGTCGGCCTCGTCCTGCAAGCCGAGCTCCGCGACCACATCCCGCTCAACATGCGCATCGGCATCAATACCGGCACCATCGCCACGGGGCTGCTCGGCCCGCGCAACAAGGGCCTCTATGACGTGCTCGGCGACGCCGTGAATACGGCCAGCCGCATGGAGGGCATCTGCCCGTCCGGCGGCGTCACCATCAGCGGCGATACGCATGAGTTGGTGAAGCCTTATTTCGATATCCAGTCGCTCGGCGAAAAAGACGTCAAAGGCCTGCACATCGTTTCCTACTTCAATGTGAAATCCCTGAAGCCGCTGGAGATGGACGAGCGGCGCATCGACCCGTCAAGCCGCTTCGCCGAGCAATGCAGCGCCCTCGCCGAGGAGGTGAACGGCTTCAAACGCAACAGCTTCGGCATGATCGACTTCACCAGCACCCAATCGCGCGACGTCGCGCTGGGCCATAACGAAGCGGTCGCTACTTACGCCCTGGCGCTGTTGCGTGCGGTGAAGGAGAGCGCGCCCGAATTGGTCGGCGAGATTGACGAGGAAACGCTGTTGGCGGCGGCGCTGCTGCACGATGTCGGAAAGTTCGACATCGACGCCGAACGCCTGAACGAGCGCTCGCCCGGCAATCAGGAACGCACCAAGCTGCGCGCCGACCTGTTGCAAAGCACCCTCGAAGTGGTCGAGAAAATCGGCCAACAGCGGCTCGCCCCGATATTGCGGCATTTTTATCATTTCGAGGAAACCGGCGGCGAAGGGGTGGAGGCGGATACGCTCACCGAATTGCTCGCCGCGGCCGATATTTACGATGCGCTCACCGCGCCGAAAATCTACAAGGGCACGCCGTGGCGGGTCTCCGGCGCCTTGGAGGAACTGCTGCACCTGCCCCATTGCCGGGGTGCCGAGCGGCCGCTGTTCGTCAAGTTCGTCGAAATCATGCGCCCCAAGGACGCCGCCATTTCGACCGCCACGAAAACCGAAGTTATGTTCCGCTAGCCGGCGCCTTCTTGCGGTTTCTTTTTCGGCATCTCGAGGCGCAGGCTCAATTCCTTCAGATGCTTGGGCGCCGCCGGCGCCGGCGCTCCCATCATCAAATCCTGCGCCGTCTGATTAAACGGGAACATGATGATCTCGCGAATATTGGGCTCGTCCGCCAGCAACATGACGATGCGGTCGATGCCCGGCGCGATGCCGCCATGCGGCGGCGCGCCATATTGAAAAGCCTGATAGAGGGCACCGAAGCGGCTCTCGACTTCCGATTTATCGTAACCGGCAATCTCGAACGCTTTTACCATGATGTCGAGGCGGTGGTTTCGGATGGCGCCGCTGGAAAGTTCAACGCCGTTGCAGACGATGTCGTACTGCCAGGCGAGAACATCAAGCGGATCCTGGTTTTCGAGCGCCTCCAGCCCGCCCTGGGGCATGGAAAACGGATTGTGGCTGAAGCCGATGGCCTTGCTTTCCTCGTCGCGCTCGAACATCGGATAGTCGATGATCCAGCAAAATCGAAAACAGCCCTCCTCGATCAGGTCGAGTTGGCGCGCCAGTTCGACCCGCACCGCGCCGGCATAGCGTGCCGCGAGATCCTCCTTGTCGCAGCTGAGGAACAAGGCATCGCCGTCGCCGAGGCCGGAAGCCTGTTTCAGGCTCTCGATGACATCGTCGGGAATGAATTTGGCGATCGGCCCCTTGCCGCCGCCGTCAGCGAAAATGATATAGCCGAGGCCGGGAGCGCCGAGAGCCCGCGTGAATTCGATCAGTTTGTCGAAGAAACTTCGCGGCTTGTCGGCGACGCCGCAGGCCGGGATGCCGCGCACCACGCCGCCTTTCTCGATCACCCCCTTGAAGGCCTTGAAGGCGACTTGCTCGAGGGCGAAATACTCGCTGACATCGATGATCTCGGTGGCGATGCGCAGGTCCGGCTTGTCGGTGCCATAGCGCCGCATGGCGTCGGAATAGGCCAGGCGCGGGAACGGCAAGGGCGCCACCTCGAGATCCGAAAATTCCTCGAAGACGCCATGCAGGACAGGCTCGACGGCGGCGAACACATCCTCCTGCTCGACGAATGCCATTTCGACATCGAGTTGATAGAATTCGCCGGGAGAGCGGTCGGCGCGCGCATCCTCGTCGCGAAAACAGGGCGCGATCTGAAAATAGCGGTCGAAGCCCGAACACATGACGAGCTGTTTGAATTGTTGCGGCGCCTGCGGCAGGGCATAGAACTGCCCCGGATGCATGCGGCTCGGCACCAGGAAGTCGCGCGCCCCTTCGGGCGAGGAGGCGGTCAATATCGGCGTCTGAAACTCGGTAAAGCCCTGCTCCACCATGCGCCGGCGGATGCTGGTGATGATCTCGCTGCGCAGCAGGATGTTGCGGTGCATGCGCTCACGGCGGAGATCGAGAAAGCGATAGCGCAGGCGCGATTCCTCGCCATATTCATGTTCGCCGTGAACCGGCAGCGGCAGCGTTTCGGCGGGGTTCTGGACCTCCACATCGCGAATGCGCATCTCCACCTCGCCGGTCGGCAGGCGCGGATTTACCGTGTCCCCGTCGCGCCGATCGACCACGCCCGACACCGTCAGAACGGTCTCCGACCTTAAATAGCGCACCGCCTCGAACATTTCATGATCGGCCTCGGCGACGCATTGCGTCAATCCGTAATGATCGCGCAAATCGACGAAAACGAGATGCCCGTGATCGCGGACCCGGTGCACCCAGCCGGACAGCCGGGCTTCTTCGCCGACATGCTCGGCGCGCAATTCATCGCATGTATGGCTTCTGTAACGATGCATCCTTGAGGGCTCCCGGTTAGACCGCGTTCAGACCTGTTTTGGTCCCGTGACGGCGGGCGAGAAAGCACATGGATCGGGACCTTTTGTCAAGCTCCGGAGCGTAATGCGCTGGCCGAATCGGCGGCTTTCGAGTAAACACGGAAAGACCTCATGGCGCGACAGTTCATATACAGTCTAGTTTTCGTTGTTTTTACCCTTCCGGCCTTTGCGGAGGAGCGCGCGGACGCCTTCCTCGAAGCGGCGAAGAGCGGCAACAATGCTGCTCTGCGCACCATGTTGGCCGCCGGTGTGGACGTCCATGTGGCGGATTGGGCGGGCTGGCCGGCGCTCAATTGGGCGGCCTTGATGTTGCGCAACGAAAGCATCGAAATCCTGCTCGATTCCGGCGCCGACATCGAATATCTCGCCAGGGGCGGAAAAAACAGCGGCCGCCCGCTGATGATGGCGGCCAAGAAATACCAGGGCCTGGATACGGTAAAGCTGCTCGCCGCGCGCGGCGCCGATGTCAACGGTGCCGATCAATATGGCCGCACCGCCCTGATCATGGCGGCGCGCTACGGCCGCATCGAAATCGTCCGCTTCCTGTTGTCGCGTGGCGCCAACCCGAACACCAAAAGCATTATGCAAAAATGGAAAACACCGCTGATCGCGGCCAATCTGCGCGGCCATACCGAGGTTGCGGAACTGTTGCGCCAAGCCGGGGCTTTGCGATGAACGGCGTCACCGTTATCACCGAGAGCGCCGCGCTGGCTGAATTATGCGCGCGCTGGCGGCAGGCTGTTTACGTCACGGTGGATACCGAATTCATGCGCGAACACACCTATTGGCCCAAGCTCTGCCTCATTCAGGTGGGCGGGCCGGATGAATCCGTGGTCATCGACCCGCAGGCCGAGGGCATCGACCTCGCGCCGTTTTTCGATTTGCTCGCCGATGAAGCGGTGTTGAAAGTATTCCATGCGGCGCGCCAGGACGTGGAGCTGTTCCATAACCTGACCGGGCGTGTGCCGGCGCCGTTATTCGATACCCAGCTCGCGGCCATGGTCTGCGGGTTCGGCGAATCGGTGGGCTATGAGAAGCTTGCCGCCCGCCTCGCCGATGCCAAAGTCGACAAGACTTCGCGCTTCACCGATTGGGCGCGCCGCCCTCTCACCGATCGCCAGCTTCTCTATGCGGTCGCCGATGTCAGCCATTTGAGGCCGATATACGACAAGCTTTCGGCGCAACTGGAAAGCAATGGCAGGCGAAGCTGGATCGATGAGGAGATGAAAATTCTCACCAGCCCGGCGACATATGAAAACGCGCCGGAAGAAGCCTGGCGGCGCATCAAGGTGCGCAACGGCAAGCCCCGCTTCCTGGCCATCCTGCGCGAGGTCGCGGCGTGGCGCGAGAGGGAAGCGCAGCGCCGCGACATGCCGCGCAACCGGATCATACGCGAGGAAGCCCTGACCGAGATCGCAGCCCACGCGCCCGCCAACACGGAAGAACTGGCCCGGGTGCGCGCCATCAGCCAAAAGCTCGCCGAAGGGGAAATGGGCAATGCCATATTGAAAACGGTTCAACACGCCCTTTCGCTCGACAAGGATTGTTATCCCAGCCTGCCGGCACCGCTGGAAAAACCGATCGGCATGGCGCCGCTCATGGATCTCCTGAAGGTCCTGCTGAAAATGCGCTGCGAACAATCGGGCGTCGCGCAAAAACTGGTCGCCACCGTCAGCGATTTGGAGCGCTTTGCCGCGGGCGACAAAACTTCGCCGCTGCTCAGCGGTTGGCGGCGCGAGCTGTTTGGCGAAGTTGCGCTGGCGCTAAAGGACGGCCGCGTGGCGTTGACGGCGGCGAACGGACAGATTCAGGTGATCCCACAAGACGAGGAAGCGGCGAAACTTGCCGCACCGCCGCGGCGCAACAAACGGGCGCACCGGCGACCGCGGCGCGGCAGGCAAACGCCGCCGGAAGAAACCCGCGCCGATTAGCTTTTCGAACGAACTTTCAGGCTTGGTTACGAGGGAACGGGGGTCAATTTGGCCTTCTCGGCACTGCCGCGCGGCGAAAAGCCTGGCGACGCCATGAAGGATTCATGGACGTTGAAGCGCTCGCCGCCCACCCAAACGCGTGAATATTCGCCGTCCGCCCCGAGCCGCCAACTTTGATCCGTATCTTTCAAATTAAACGTCATTATTTGATCCATCAACTGCGCATGAACGGCTTCGTTGAGGATCGGGACCAACACCTCCACCCGCCGATCGAAATTTCGCGGCATCCAGTCGGCCGAGGATAGATAGACTTTCGCTTGCGCCGAGGGTAAGCCGTGCCCGGCGCCGAAGCAGGCGATGCGCGCATGTTCGAGGAACCGCCCGACGATGCTTTTGACGCGGATATTTTCGGACATGCCCGGCACGCCCGGGCGCAGGCAACAGACGCCGCGCACCACCAATTCTATGGAAACGCCGGCCTGGGATGCGCGGTAGAGCGTGTCGGTGACCTCGCCATCGACCAGGGAATTGAGCTTGGCCCATATCGCCGCCGGCCGATTGGCGCCGGCATGGGCGATCTCGTCTTCGATCAGGGAAAGTATTTCATCGCGCAGGTCGATCGGCGCGGCGGCGATGCGCTCGAACTTGTCGGGCCGCGCGCCGCCGGTGAGATAATTGAATAGATAAGCGGCGTCATGGCAGAGCGCCGGATCGCTGGTAAAGAAGGAAAGGTCGGAATAAACCTTGGCCGTGATCGGGTGATAATTGCCGGTGGCGAAATGAACGTAGCTGCGAATGCCGCCGACCTCGCGGCGCACCACGAGCGACGCCTTGGCATGGGTCTTTTTGTCGAAGAATCCGTATATGACCTGGGCGCCGGCACGCTCCAGATCGCGCGCCCATTTAATGTTCGCCGCTTCGTCGAAGCGAGCGTTCAACTCGACCAGGGCGGTGACCGATTTGCCCGCCTCCGCCGCTTCGATCAGAGCCTTGACGATGGGCGATTCATCGCTGGTGCGATAGAGCGTTTGCTTGATCGCCACCACGTCGCCGTCATGCGCCGCCTGATTGAGAAACTGCACCACCATATCGAAGCTTTCGTAAGGGTGGTGGACGAGCAGATCGCGGGCGCGTATGGCGGCGAAACAATCGCCGCCATGCTCCCTCATGCGCTCCGGAAAACGCGCATGGTAAGGCGGGAACAGCAGATCGGAGCGGCCGCATTCGAGCAGCGCCGCCGTATCGGCCATGCCGAGCAGGCCATCGACCTTGACGATTCCGGTGCTGTCCACCGCCAATCTGGCGGCGACGAAATCGAGCAATCCCTGGGCCATGCCGGCATTGACTTCGAGGCGGATAACATTGCCGCGCCGGCGCCTTTTGAGAGCTGATTCGAATACACGGACCAAATCTTCCGCTTCCTCCTCGAGCTCGATATCGCTGTCGCGAAGAATACGGAACTGCCCCACCTTGACGATCGAAGATCCCAGGAAAAGACGCTCCAAAAACTGCTCGACAAGCTGCTCGAGCGGCAGGTAGCGCAGAGCGCGGCCGGGGCGCGGCGGCAGGCGGATAAATCGCTCCACTCCGGCCGGCAAGGGAACCAGCGCCGGGCGCGCCGAACCATCGCGCAGTTGCTTGAGCTCCAACACAAACGCAAAGCCGAGATTGGGGATGAAGGGGAACGGATGCGCCGGGTCGATGGCGAGCGGCGTCAGGACCGGAAACAGCCGGCTCATGAAATATTGCTCGGCCCATTCACAGTCCGTGCCGTCCAAATCCTCGGGGCCGCATACCGAAACGCCGGCACCGGCGAGCACGCCGCGCAATTCATGCCAGCTGTCCTGTTGCCTGGCCGTCAGCTTGCCGGCGCGCGCGTTCACGGCGTCAAGCTGTTGGCCGGGCGTCAAGCCATCCTGGCTGAGTTGCCTGACCCCGGCATCCACCTGGCCACGCAATCCGGCGGCGCGCACCATATAGAATTCGTCCAGGTTGGACGCGGAAATAGAGAGAAAGCGCAAGCGCTCCAGCGCCGGATGGGCGACATTCTCGGTTTCCTCGATCACGCGCTCATTAAACGCCAACCAGGAAATCTCGCGGTTGATATAACGCTCCCCCGGAGAAAATTCCTGCGCTCTATAATCCTTGGCGCTAATCGTCTGGTCTGTCATATCCGATGTTCAATCCCGACTTTGACCGGCAACAACAGGCGCGCCAGCATCTCAGTCTAGCATGAACCGCTTAAGCCGCAATTTATCCACCCTGTTCGGCGCCAAGCGCGAGGCGCGCCAAGGGTATCGTGACCTGGCGCCGTTCGGCGAGCGCCAGGCGGTCGATCTCGGCGGCGATGAATCGGGCGGCGGAATAAGAGCGCTCCATTCTGGCCAGCAGAAACGAGATGATATCCTCGCCCACCGGCAATTGCCGATCCTCGAACATTTTGCGCATGACGGCGGCCAACACCATATCGTCCGGATCAGCAACCGAGATTGCCGGCATGGCGCGCAGGCGGGAGACGAGATCCGGCAGAGCAAACGCCATGCGGGCCGGCGGCTTGAGCGCGGTAAATAGAATGTGCCCGCCGCCTTCGCCGATCAAATTGTAGAGATGCAACAAAGTCCGCTCGGCAATATCGGCATCGATATCTTCCACTACCAGGGCGCCGGCACCGGCGATTATCTCGGCCGCATCCCTTCCCTTAAGCGTTGCCGCCGCGACCGCCGCAGCGGCGCTGCGCGCCCGCCAAATTTCAGCCAGATGCGTCTTTCCGCAGCCCGGCGGGCCGTAAAGCACAAGGCCGGTGGCCGGCCAATCGGGCCAGCGGTCGATCCACAGCAGCGCATTTTCGTTACACGGCGCGGCGATAAATTCATCTCTGCCCAGCGCCGTGCGGTGGCCGAGGTCGAGCGGAAGTTGGGCGCCGTGGCGCCTTTGCCGGGGCATCTAAACTAAGGTTGCCGCGTTTCGGATGCTTCGTCCGGCTCGGCCGTTTCTTCGTCACCAAGATAAACCTTGCTTTCGAGATATTGGCCGACGCCGAAGCGAATGACGACACCCAGCATCGCGGCGACGGGCAGCGCGATCAACATGCCGACAAAACCGAACAGGGTGCCGCCGGCAAGGACGGCAAATATGACCCAAACCGGATGCAGGCGAATGCGGTCGCCGACCAATTTGGGCGTCAGAATCATGCCTTCGGCCAATTGGCCGATGATGAAGATGCCGGCGATGACGGCGATGCGCCAGCCCTCGTCGAATTGCAGGAACGCCAGGCCGACGCAAATAATCAAGCCGCCGAGCGAGCCGAGATAGGGAACGAAGGAAAGGATGCCGGCCGCCAGGCCGATCGCCAGGCCGAACTGAAGCCCGGCGATGCTCAATGTGGCGGCGTAAAATACCGCCAATATGATGCACACCATTCCGGTGCCGCGGACAAAGGCGGAGAGCGTGCTGTCCAGAATACGGGTCTGCTCGCGAATGGTCTCGGCATGCGCTCTCGGCAGCCAGCTGTCCATACGGGCGACCATCGAATCCCAGTCGCGCAACAGATAAAACGTCACCACCGGCGTGATTAACAGCAGCGCCAGGAAATTGACCAGCGCCATGCCGCCGGCCCAGATATTTCCCAACATGCCGAGAACGAACTGCGCCGCGCGCTGGGAAAATTGCTCGATAACCGCTTCGGCGCGATCCGCCTTGCCCGGGTCCATCTTGTCCGTCCAGCGCTCGATCATGGGCTCGGCCCAACCCCGGGCGGCCTGGAAATAATCTGGCAAATTGCCGAGAAAATCGACGATCTGCCCCTGTAACAGCGGCACCGCGAATATCAGGAACAGAGCCACCACGACGATGAACGAAGCGGTGATGACAGAAGTGGAGAGGGTGCGGGAGAGTCCGGCCGCCTCGAGCCGATCGGCGACGGGATCGAGAAAATAAGCCACCGCCATGCCGGCGACGAAGGGCAACAGGATGCTCTGGAAGAGCACCAGCAGGATGACCACGACAGCGAACGCGGCCAGCCAAATCCCGGTATAGGTGCGAATATTCATCGTCATACGCTATAGGTTATTGGCGCCCGGTCCACTTTGCCCGCCGGCGTCGTCGTTGCGCAACACCCAGCCGCGCGATTCAAAATTCAACGCCAGGTCCGATTGCTCAAGCCCCAGCATCAATTGTTCGGTCTCGCCAAAATAATGCAGTAAAACGTCGACCTGGTCGCGCGACAATGTGGCCAGTTCGACATTGGCGACGACCGCCAGTTCGCCAAGCCGGTGGCGCATTTCGACCCAATCAGAGAGGCCGGTCAGCGGTACCACGATGCGCAGCTTATTCTGGCGCCCGAAGCGCAGCATATTGGCCTGCTTCCAGCCACCTTCGACCTGCGCCAATACCCGCTTCACCGCGCGCGCCAACAGGTCCTGCAGGCTGTCGCTCGGTGTGCCGCGCAGCAGCTCGCTCGTGGTCTGCTCGGCGGCAACGCCAACCCGATGGACGGTCAGCTGCAATATCGCGCCCTCCACCGGCCCGCGCACGCGCCGCTTGTCGGTCAAGCCCGTCGCCGTGCCGGCAGCATCGCCACCCTCGGCATCAAGATCACCGTCGAACAGCGGCGGCGGCGGCTCGGCAAGCTGCAGATATGCCGAGGCGACGGTGATTTCTTCCGTGCCATAGCGCCCGGCCAGCCGCATCAGCGCCTCGCGCGACGGCGCCAATGCCTCGCTGGGGCGTATCGCCGCCATGTCCATGACGTCGCCGAGCGGCAATATCAGCGGCACCAAGCCCTCATCAGCCGGGCGCGCCAGCCAGGCGTCGCGCCAATCGCCCGGCTCGAGCCATATGGTGGCGCCGTCACCGGTATCGAAAACCGGCACCACGAGAACTTCCTTGCTGCGCGTCTCGGCGAATCGAATCCTTCGCTGGCGCAACAGTTTACGTATCGCGAATTTATTAAAATCAAATATTAAATTCGCTCTGTATCTTGTTGAAGATACAAGTTCTTTATCTATTATATATCCATCTATCAGGGGCGCTATCTGATCGCTGTCAAGAACCGGCATGAGGACCTGATCCTCGAGCAAAACGAGACGCCGGAGGAGACGGTCGAACGCCGCATGCTGTCCCTTGGCCAGGGCCACGGCGCGCGCTTCGACAGCCGATGTAGAAGAGGCATCGACGGCGACATCGCGCACTGTATAAACCGAGTCCGCTCTTGCCGCCGCCGGCGCCATCATGGCGCCAAGCGCGAGAATTATGGCGAAAACGACAGGCCCGCACAGAATGCGCGGTTGAATCATTACGGAATGCCCGGTCTTAAAGTATGTTGCCAATGCGCCACCATTTCCAGGAAGCTTTGCCACGAAAAGGCGGAACATAATAGCATGAGCGAGCGCCAAAACGATAGCGCCGGTGGCTGCGAAAGCAGCGTGACGCAACTGAAACTTGCGGTCCTGATATCCGGCGGCGGAACCAACTTACAAGCGCTGATCGATGCCTGCGGCGAGGCCGGTTATCCGGCGCGAATTTCCCTGGTCATCTCCAACAGGGAAGATGCCGGCGGCTTGGCACGCGCCAAAAAGGCCGGCATACCAACCCTGGTGATCCGCCATACGGAATTTGCCGAACGCGACGCCTTCGATGGCGCCCTCACCGCCGCATTGCAAGAGGCGGATGTGAATCTGATATGCCTGGCCGGCTTCATGCGCGTCCTCGGCCATGGCTTTGTCGACCATTGGCGCGACCGGCTGATCAATATTCACCCCGCCCTGCTGCCCGCCTTCAAGGGTCTGGATACCCATAAGCGGGCTCTGCAAGCCGGTGTGCGCATCGCCGGCTGCACGGTTCACTTCGTGCGCGCCGAAGTCGATGTCGGGCCGATTATCGCTCAGGCGGCGGTCGCCGTCTTGCCGGGAGACGATGAGGAGAGCCTCGGCCGGCGGGTCCTGGAACAGGAACATCGGCTTTATCCGCTGGCGGTCGAGCTTATCGCCCGCGGCCAGGTGCGGATAGAGGGCGGGCGCGCCCATATATTGGGCGCCTGGAGCGATGACAACACGGCGCTCATCAATCCACTGCTCGTGACGGAGAAATAAAAAAGGCCCGCGGCGAAATGCCGGCGGGCCTTGATCATCGATGTTGGCTGGTCTAGAGCATGTCAGGTTCGCTTGCGCTCACCCGCCACGCTCTATCTCTTTGGAATTGAAGCAAATCGTCGTCACAGGTGATTCCACCTGCTCGGGATTTGCACTAGAGCATTTTCAATGAACACAGAGTCGTAATTCGGGGATTCCCATTTAGTTTGGGATGTGATTCGCTTTCCTTCGATTTGATCTTTTGATTCGAAGGAGGGTTTGATGTCGCGCAGCTACAGTGAGGATCTTCGGGTT
>PVBE012594772.1_pt1 | contig 12001 bp, 7 predicted proteins | sample 1631181 | NCBI WGS metagenome assembly PVBE01 (sample SAMN08397723, study PRJNA350692) | Marine metagenome, whole genome shotgun sequencing project. | isolation source: water | place: Pacific Ocean | collected 2012-04 | reverse complement strand
ATCAACTTGTCAAATCCCGATGGGATGGCAACATCGTTGGGCAATCTCTCGGCACGCGTTAATGCTATGGCGATGCCGATGACGCAGGGCTACGTGCAACTCTCAAGTTGGTCTCACCGCGAATGCGGTGAGGTCATCTCACTGACATTTCCCGGCGTGCCGATTCCTTTGGAGCTCTCGCTTGTTGTGAAGGGCGACTGGCTTCTTGCGACGCTAACACCGCAGGCCATGGTCGCTGCCTGCCGTCAACTTGACGGCACGACGTCCGTTCTGAACAACCCTCGATTCGCCAGTGCGGTCGGGAGTGATGGGATCGGAGCAGTTCAGGTGAGTTTCACCGATCTGCCCAGTCAACTTGCCGACGGGTACGGCATCGCCACCGGCATCATGAATGCGATCTCGAACTACACAAGGCCGCGAGAAAATGCCACTGCTGGTATTCCATTGGTGATGCCGCCCTACTTCGATCTGATTGCTGGTGCGAGCCCGTGTGTTGTGATCGCTCGGATCGATGGTGATGATTTGGTCTACTCGGGATCGGCCGACTCAAGTATCAATGTCTTGATCACGGGTGCCGCCGCAAACATCGTATCGATGCTTCCGTTTGTTGCCCCGATGGCAGTCGCCGTGACCCTCCCGGCCATCACGCGTGCTCAAGAGGTTGCGAAGACTACGCGTACCAAGACGCAGGCCAAGTCGTTGGCAATGGCTTGTCAGACCTATAGGACGGACAACGGGGCGTGGCCCGAATCGCTGAACGTTCTGGTTGAAGAATATTACATCGACTCCTCGATGCTTGAGAACGCGGCCCAGCCCGGGACAGGGTGGAAGTACCGCCGTCCAGGCGAGAATTCGCAGGAGTCTGACGTTCTGATCCACGGTATTGTGACATCAGGGTCATCTCATGACGTTCCGGCGGCGATGATTGACGGCTCGGCCACTATGATGCCGTCGTACTTGCTGCAAAATGATGATCAATGAAATCGTTGACCCAGTAAGGTGCAGAGCAGAAAGGTGATTTGAAATGTTGACGACTCCCATGTTGGCACTCGCAGCGATTGCGATGGTGTTCATCGTTCTTGGCGGGCTTCTACTCGTTCTGATTGTCATGATCATCGGGATCTACAACGGCCTTGTGTCACTGCGTAACCGAGTCAAGAATGCGTGGGCGCAAATTGACGTGCAACTCAAGCGACGGTACGACCTGATTCCGAATCTGGTCGAGACCGCCAAGGGGTACATGAAGCACGAATCTGGGACGCTCGAAGCAGTGACCGAGGCGAGGAATCAAGCTTTGGCGGCCGCGAAGGCGGTCGGTCTTGATCCGACCGATGGCGCTGCAATGAAGAGTCTCTCCGGCGCGGAAGGTGCACTGTCCAGCGCGCTTGGAAGTCTGAATGTGGCCGTCGAGGCATACCCGGATCTCAAGGCCAGCGCGAACATGATGCAGGTCCAGGAAGAACTCACCAGCACCGAGAATAAGGTGGCCTTCTCCAGGCAGGCCTACAACGACTCGGTCATGGTCTACAACACCAAGCGAGAGGTTTTCCCCTCCAACATCATTGCAGGCATGTTCAACTTCTCTGAAGCATCCTCGTTTGAAATTGAGGACGCGGCTGAGAAGGCTGCCCCGAAAGTACAGTTCACCTGATTCTTGACACGAGGGTGAAACCATGAACTTCTTCGAGGCGCAGGACCGCGCGCACAAGAAGACCGGCATGCTTATCTGGTCGCTTGTGCTTGGTTTGGTCGGCATGACGATTGGCCTGTACTTCATCACTATGCTGGCGGTGCAGGCTGCCGGGATTTATGAGCAGGTGCAGGATCGGGAGGCAGCGAGCCAGGGCCAGACGATTCACCACAACGAAGCCGAGCGGTGGGCCGAACTTGAGGTCGGATCCTGGTGGGATCTGGACCTCGCACTCATATCGTTCGGAATCATGCTTGTCCTAGTCGGCGGTGGATTTCTCTATCGCTACATGCAACTGCGAGGCGGCGGCGAAGCCGTTGCGGAAATGCTCGGCGGTGTTCGGATTGAACCGGACACAAGCAATCCGGCTGAGCGAAGAGCACTCAATGTAGTTGAGGAAATGGCGATCGCCTCGGGCATCCCCGTGCCGCCGGTCTTCGCCATACCGTCCGACTCAATCAATGCATTTGCCGCGGGGCACACGGTGGATCAGGCTGCTATCGGGTTGACCCATGGGTGTATTGAACTCCCCCGCGATGAACTGCAGGGCGTGGTGGCACACGAGTTCAGTCACGTCTTCAATGGCGACATGCGTCTCAACATGAGGCTGATCGCCATTATCAATGGCGTGATGGTCTTGGGGATCACGGGGCTGTTGTTGATTCGAGTCGTGGGGTACTCGCTGCTCTTCGGCGGTCGGCGAAGTAGTAATGACAAGGGTGGCGGCGCAGCGTTGGCGCTGGGCATTATCGTCTTTGGGGCGCTGGTTGCAGCCGTAGGGTTTCTCGGCACATTGATGGCAAGGCTTATTCAGGCAGCAGTTTCCCGGCAGCGGGAGTTCCTTGCCGACGCATCTGCGGTGCAGTACACCCGAAACCCAGAGGGCATCGCCGGGGCACTCAAACGCATTGGCGGATCGACCGCGAAGCCCCGATTTGTCACTGAGGCCAGTCAGTTCAATCACATGTTCTTCTCGCAGGCGATGCCGGCGGTGTTTGCTACGCACCCGCCGCTTACGGAGCGCGTTCGGAGGATCACGGGTTCAACCGGCGATCCCGATATGACGCCCACTCGCATCATTGCTGAGCCTTCAACGCCCACCCCAAGTGAGAAATCGAGTGTTGGAGCCGCAGTAGTCGGCGCAGCGGTTGGCGCTGTGACGATCGGACGCATTCAGGATTCGCTTGCGCATGCCGGTGAGCTTGACGCAATATCGATGGAGTGGACTCGTCAGATTCTCAACAGCATTCCAGATGACCTGCGATTGGCTGCGAGATCGCCCCGGTCGGCTCGTGCCCTGATCGCGTCTATGCTCATGGTGGAAGGGGGGACCGACAACGCTGCAGCCAAAGTGCAAATGGAGGCGGTTCGATCGATGTTGCCCGACGAGGAAGTTACTCGTGTGGAGCGGATGGTTCCCATGCTGAAGGCGCTCGACGTGGCTGCGAGAGTGCCACTGCTAGATCTTACATCCCCGGCGTTGCAGTCACTCTCACCAAGTCAGGCAAACGAGTTGCAGGCCTTAGTCGAGGCGTTGGTTGCGGCAGACAATCATGTCAGCAGATTCGAGTGGATTGTCACTATTCTGGTTGACGCAATGCTTGATCGATCCGGGTCTGCCAGCCATCGAACTCACGCGACGGTGAAGTCGGTTGCACAATCAGTGATTGTGATGTTGTCCGTGACGGCAGTGGCGGGAACAGAGGACCGGAAAGTTGCCGGCGAAGCTGTTCAGAAGGCGTGCGATGCGCTGGGAATATCCGCGCCGGAAGGCGGGTTGGCAACAATGTCGATCAAAGGAATAAATACCGCGGTTCACGAGCTTCGTACTCTGTCATTTGCAGAGCGAAAGCGGCTGCTTGTGGCAATTGTCGGCATTGTTAATCACGACGATCAAACCACAGTTGATGAGTCTGAGATGGTGAGGGCCGTTGCGGAAATGCTCGCGGTTCCAATGCCACCGGTCATGCCGGACGCTGCGTAACTCGTGAACTCAGCCCCAGGTCAGGGCAAGTTGTAGGCCCGAGCCGAGATCTTCGCATCCGTCCTCGGTGACGACGACCATATCCTCGAGTCGAAGTCCGCCGACGGCCGGGCCATAGAGCCCCGGCTCAATCGTGATGACGTCGCCTGCAACAAGGGGGGGACCGCCGCGATCAAGGAGTGGTGGTTCGTGCACCGCCAGTCCCACACCGTGACCTGTCCCATGCACCATGGCGACGCGTCCGGGGTCTGCGCCCTCTTCGGGCAAGCCGAGCTCGTAGCCGTGCTCCACAATGACTGCGGTGGTTGCCGCGTTGACGGCTTCACCGGTGATGCCGGCCTTGGCCACGTTCTCGCCGGCGATCTTTGCTGCGAGCACGGCCGCGTGCATCCGCTCGACGGCGGGTGGAACCTCGCCATGTACGACCATCCGGGTGCAGTCTCCGTTGTACCGCGTGGACTTTGATCGCGGAAAGACATCAATAATGATTGGTTCGCTGGTGCGGAGTGCGCCATGACCGTGGTTGTGGCAATCGGCACCCTGTGGACCGCCCGCGACAATGCAGGTCGGGTTCTCGTAGCCCCGCTCAAGTAGGCAGATGTCGATAAGCGTTCTGACTCGCTCGGCCGTCAGGACGTCACCATCACGCATTAAGAGCCCTTGGGCATCCGGTGATGCTGCCGCAATCGTCTCGCATGCTGTGGCGATGGCCGTCTGGGTGTCGGCTTGCGCGGTGCGCAGCGCATCGAGTTCTTCCGCATCCTTGCTTCGCCGTGATGTGACGCCAAGATCTTGGTCGTACATTGTCTTAATACCCGAATCGCGAAGCGCTGCGAGAAACGATAGGGGCAGCGTCCGGTCGGCAGTGACCTCGGCGATGTCAGACCGGCGAATCGCCTCAGCGGCGGCTTGGGCTGTAGCGGTTTCCCGATCTCCGGAAAGGCCGCCCTCAGGCGCAAAGTCCGCTGGACACGCAACTCGATCGACTCGAGCGCTCTTTCGAGCGCGGTCCATTTCAATGTCGCGGATGATGAGAAGCCGTTCACTTCCGAAGTCAATCAGGGCGGCGGGATCGCCTGCGCCGAATCGAATGGCGTGAAACAGCGTGTCGTTGGCGCTTGGAATACCGGCGATCAGCGTGGTGCTCATGCAGGCAAGATATCGTGAGATTGATTTTAGGAAAAGAACAGCGGGCTCACCAAGAGGTGAGCCCGCTGCCTCATCTACCGTCAGAAGACGGGTGTCAGTTCGATGTGATCTCATCGGCGGGCTGTCCCATGAATGGGAACATGATTCCGCCACCGCCGGCACTGATGTCGTCGGTGTTGTAAAGGTATTGAGCATTGAGGGCTCGATCAATGAGCGAACTCGCTTCGGCGAGGTGTGCTCGTGAGTATGGATCGAGATCTGATCCTTTTCGCCGCATGGCACTGTCGATCGTTCCCTTGAGTTCACGGAGCTGCATACGGCTGAGGTTTGAGACCGGAGCCGTATACCAACCACTTCCCGTTGGCATGCTCAGATCGATGAGTCGACCGAGATGCTCCCGTTGGGCGTTGCGGCGAAGACTGGTGATATAGGGCGACCTCACTGAGTACGAACCCTGGGGTCCACCGTCGAGTTCGCCCCACACTGCATCCCGCACCGTGGCAAGTACTTCGGGAACGGTCAGGACATCCTCTTCCTCTTCGGCGCGGAACTCATTGTCGTAGACGCGGTTCAACGTTTGAGGATTCAAGATGCTGTTCATTGCCATCGCTTGGATGCCTGCGATCTTGTCGTGGACTGGATAGGTCTCGTCCTCGAAGATGTAGCGTTGCCCGCCATCATCCCACCACTTGTCGACCGTCATGCGGCGGAGAAGTTTCGGGGATAGGCCGAAGGCATCATCCCGCATGGTGTTGTCGAGCACGATCTTCATGGCTCGCCGCTGCATGTCAGCTTCAATCGGGGTGATGGGTTCACGGTCACCCTTGTCGCCCTTCTTGTCGCGGTTGAGATAACTGCCGCCGATCCAGTTCGACGCGATGTTGATGGCGCCGAGATGCTTGTGGAGCAACATATCGTAGGCCTTGCGCGCCTCTGCCCAACTCTCGCCATCTTCGACCATATCTTCGAGAATCTGCTCTCGGAGATGATTGGCAAGACCGATCTGCGACTCCGCGAACGTGAGCGGGTTCTCACCGTTGTCAAAGCGACGAGCGCGGGGATCGGGTCCCCAAGTGTCCTCGTCGGTTGCGTAGATGAGTTCGGGGTTGGAGACGCGTTTGAGAACCTTCTCAGGCTTGCGATCGATATAGCCGTACTCGATTGCCCACATGTCGTAGGGGCCGATCGACATCTGCGTCCAGTCGCCCTGATTTTCGCCAAGTTCATAGTTGATGTTGATGGGGAGGTAGTCCATCACCGAGCCCGAGTGGGCATTGCTTTCGAAGTCATCAGAGTTGATTTCGGCAAGCGTGTGAATCGTGCTGCCCTTGAAGTTGTGACGCAGTCCGAGCGTATGCCCGACTTCATGCATGACAACTTCCTTCAAGAGCGGACCAATAAATTCTTCCGGGACACCGTCGAGATACTGCTCCCCATCCTTGGAGCCCTTCTCTGCTGTTTTCTCGGAGTCTTCCTCAGCATCATCTGAGTCCTCGTCAGCATCGGCGACTTCTTCGGTGTCTTCGTCATCTGCGGCGAGGTCACCGTCGTCATCGGCGGTGTCTTCTGCCTCTTCACCTTTCGCAACGCCGTCGCTGTTGGACCGAGTTGCAGTCAATACCATTGACATTGGGCCATCGGTGACGCCACCAGTCATCTTGCCGTCCTCGATTGTGAGAACAAGTGGCGGGGATTGTATTTCCTCGTCTGCGGCATTGAGTGTCAGGCGGTGTTCAACTGGGGCCCACTCGCCCACAAGTTCGAACGATCCCACCGGGTCCATATCAACCGAGCCCTCGACAGCATTGTCCTTGTCCATTGTCAGTTCAAGGGTGAGGGCCATGGATTGACTTTCACCGTCTGGGCCGGTCGCTTCCATGGTCCCATACCAGATGCCCGAGACGGGATCGTTGGAATCTGCCATGGCTTTGCTTGGCTTGTTCAGATTCATGATGAGTTCGGGGTTGAGTCGAACCATCGCGACTTCCATTGCCTTGCACGCGGCATGACGGCAGTTGCCGTTCACCTGACTCACGCGGCCAATGAGGCCATCGAACTGCTCATCGCCAATGAGATCGGTTTTGACAGTTGGAGATGCAAAGCCGGGCAGCATGCCCGAGGCGCGAAGCATCGACTCGCGGTTGATCTGTTGACGGACGTCACTTCGCTTTGAGCGGCTTGCAAGCAGCACGCGAGGATGCCATTCCGGTCGCTCAGCGAGCCAAGCGAGGGATTCAGGGCCCCAGCCCTCAAGCGCTGTCTCAGGAACGAGGTCCTTCCACGTTTTCGACCAGCCGTTGATGAACCCTTCGTCCATCACGATGTCGGCGTCGAGAATCTCGCCTGTCTTGGGATGTACGCGGCTGGGGCCGATGGCAAAGCCCATATCGGCATTGGTCCAGAGGAAGAAGTTGTACCGAGCATCCTCGGAGTCCTTCTCCATGTGGGCGCCGGTGTCGGCGTCCTGCTGGTAAACCTCGATCGCGTTGACGATACCGACGTTTTCAAAGGCCTTATTCCATTCAAGAATGCCGTCGCGGACCCAGCGGCGGTACCGCACGGGTGTTGTGTGCTCGATGTAGAAGACGATGGGCTTCTTGGGCGGGCTCATCTTGAGCTTTGGATCGGCCTTCTGGATATTCCATCGGTTGATGTAGCGAATCCACGGATCTTCCTTGGAGGCGTCACCAATATCACGGTGCGCTGTCGTGAAGAATCCGACGCGCTCGTCGGCTAGTCGTGGTTTGTAGCCGGTGTTCTCTGGAATCTCCGCAATGGAGTAGGCCAGCGTTCCAAGCTTGCCGCCGCGGAGGGGCATCTGGAATGCAAGTTCGATGTTGTTCGGGAAGGCTTTGGCCTTCTCAATAATCGCGAGCCTCGTGTTGGCACCGATGGTCATTCCTCCGAAGAACTTGCTCGACTGCTTGACAAGCAGATCAGAGAGATCGATGACGGGTCCGCCGCCAGGGCCCATGGTCTTGATCGGCACATCGAGAATTACGCGATCGGTGAAGACGCGTTTGGTACCGGCTCTTGACTGCTTGTCGCCGCTCGATCGAACCGCATAGTTCGGTTGAATGAGCGCCAGGCGCTTGCCGAACTTCTTCCACTTGGCATACATGTCGCCCGCTTGGACGCCGGCGGTCGGAATACCACCGGAAATGGTGTATGCGAAGAAGATGTTCTGCTTGCCGAAGTTCCGTGGCAGTTCGGCCAGCACATCGCCACTCTTGTGATCGATATACAGCGTGTACATGCCCGGCTTGCCGTCAGCCGTTGAGACGACCTTCTTATAGGTGTCCTTGACGACGGAGTCGAACTTCGGGAAGTCCGATTTTTTGCTGCCACTGGTCGCGGCAACACGTGTATCGATCTGGGTATTTGCCTGATCGACGGCATCAGCAACGAGTGTGGCTGCGGCAATGCCGAGGCCGCCGATGGCGACCATGGTGATTGGAATTCGCATGTTGTGTCTCCTGAACACGAGGTGGATGAGTCCCCCTAGAAACTGACAGCGGCAATCCTACCCCCTTCGGCCGGCGCAGACTGCCTCAAAGAGGCTACGTTGGTTTCTGGCAGCAAGTTCAGGCCTTGTCAGGTCGAATAAACAGCCTCGCGGCCCGGATCCCATCGGAGGACCCGATCGTCCTTCCACGCAGCCACCCCCATGGCGATGGCGACCATTGTGGCGCATCCAAGATCGACATTGCAGGCGAGTGGATCGCCCTTTTTGACAGCATCAAGGAAGTTGCCCATGTGATCACGGCGTTCCTCGCCCGGAAGAGAAACCGTCGCATGGCCCGGTTTGGGCAGCACTTTCTCGCCGCCATGCCCATCATCGGATGCCGTGGAAGCAATGCTGTTGGCGGTTCGGAATTCTTCCCACCAGGGCGCCTGCTCATTGATCGTGATGCCCTCGCCGAACTGCATGGTGCCGTACTGGCCGCGGATGACGCTCGGCCACGTGTCGTTGTTGGTCATGACGCTTGAGAGGCATACCGTGTGCTCGCCCGGGTAATCCACCATCATGAAGAAGGTGTCGGGGATGTCTCGTTCATCCTTTTCGAGATATCGACCCCCACTGGCAACGACTCGCTTCGGATACGCGCCGTCCAGCCCTTCGATTGCCAGGAGCAGGGGTGCAAGTCGGTGGTAGAGCAGGTCGGTCGCCAGACCGCCGTTGTAGGCGAGGTACTTGCGAAAGCGAAAGAAGTGGTCTGCGTTCCAGTCGATCTTCGGTGCGAGCCCATGCTTGTGCCCCAGCCACTGATCCCACCACACATAGCCAGCCTGATCACGTGCGTTCTGTGGTCCTGCGTCCGGGTCAATGTGCCAGTTGAACTGACCGCCACGCGAGTTGCGGCAATAGGCCCCTTGGCTCCACGTGGGCTTGCCGATACGCCCCTCGGCGATGGCCCGCCGGGCGGCCCAGAAGTTTCCGTTGCTTGTTCCCTGTGGTCCGACCTGCAACGTTCGTCCTGTTCGGTGTACGGCGTCGCGGCAAGCGAGTGCCTGGGGAATGGTGTGCGAGAGTGGCTTCTCGCAGTACACATCTTTGCCGGCCTCCATGGCTTCGACGGCAATCTTGGTGTGCCAATGATCGGGCGTGGCAATGACAACTGCTTCGATGTCCGGGTCGTCGAGAACCCGGCGGTACTCCATCGTTGCTTTGCCCGTAGGCAGAGACGCAATTTTCGCAGCCCGCTCAAGCCGCCGGCGGTACACATCGCAGACTTGGGATACAACGATGTTCTCGTCCCCCGCACGATCAACCAATTGGCTGAGATGGCCTGTTCCCATACCCCCCGTTCCGATGACGGCCATGTTGAGCCTGTCGTTAGCTCCGAGCACGCGGCCCCATGATGCGGCGGGCAAGATCAGTGGTGCGAGGGCGGCAGTTTGTACAACAGTTCGTCGGGTCATCGACATAGGGAGAATCTCCAGTTGGACCGAAGCCTACCGCGAGTGTCTGTAATGGCATAGCACTACCCGAGAGAAGCTCCTTGAGATTCATAATATGAGCGATCTCCGGTCCGGCGAGGAGAGGCGAAGAACTGCTCCATTTGCCCGATCCAGCGGCGACCGGAGGCGCCACGCTTCTCGTAGTACGCCGCCATATCGTCGTCATACGCCTTCATCATTCCAAGCATTGCCGCATCGTCGGGGTACCGATCGTCAAACAGTACGGCGTCGATTGGAAGGCGGGGACGTTGCCACGGCGACTCGTCGGCGCGGCCGATGCACAGGCCAAAGAGCGGATAGACACCCTTGGGAAGATCGAGCAATTCACCAACGGCCTGGAGATCGTTGCGCAAGCCGCCGATGAAGCACGTGCCCCATCCGAGCGATTCAACTGCAAGGGCGAGGTTTTGCGCGAAGAGCGATGCGTCGACGACGCACAACAGGAAGGACTCCAAGTTTTCAGTGCACTGCTCAGAGGCGGCCTCTGCGAGCAGGCGATGCCGCCGCATATCGCCACAGATAACAAGGAATGTTCCTGCTTGGGCAACCTTCTCTTGACCACCGGTCAACTCAACGAGTTTCTGAAGTGATTCCGTCTTGGTAACGCGGATCACGCTGTACACCTGAATGTTCGCGCTCGTTGCGGCTTGCTGCGCCGCTTCGACAGCTGTGCCAAGATCGGAATCAGATATCGCCTCGCTCGTGTATTTTCGAATCGAGCGATGCGCGTGCATTTGGTCGAGTGTTGGGTTCATACGGAGAATGGTAGTGGTCACGAACCCACGAAGCGGTCATACAGCGTTCGGGCGAGAATCGGATCACCAACTCCGACAAGCGCGCGGCTGTCTTCGAAGACCGTGAGCCGTACGCCTTCCTGCTCCAAGTCGACCCGAACTGCGCCGTCGGCGTGGACCACACTCCCGTGTGCCTGGAGTCGCTGTGCGAGTGCTCCGAGATCCACCGAATCGACTCCCGTTGGGAGCACTTGAACTGTATTGCGGCCGCAGAGCGCCTCTTCGTGCAGTTCATTGGCTCCGCTGAGCCAATCGAAGATGTGGTTTTTGCAACACGGGCAGTCATCCCGCGGCGCACCTGTCTCAGTGCGCCGATCTTCCCCTCGCCACGGATCGATGGAGTGCATGGAGCGATCAAAGCCTTGCAGTCGACCCACGATCAGCGACATAGCGATGGCGGCCTGTTGGGCGGTGACAGCTGCGATCGTTGGGCCCATCACGCCGACAGTGTCACATGTCGGTGTCGATCCGGCTGGTGGAGGTTGCGGGAACACGCATCGCAGGCAGGGTGTTGTCAGTGACTCGTCCCATACGATGGATTGTGATCGGCCTCCTCCGCGAGGAAGGATCGGCATGACAAGCCCACCGGTTCCCACGGCGCCCGCGTAGATGTATGGGATACGCAACTTCACTGCGAGATCATTGAGCAGATACCGCGTGGCGAAGTTATCGAGGCCGTCGAGTAACAGGTGCATATCAGACGCAATGTGTTCGGCATTGCTGGCGCGGAAGTCGTCCACGATGGTTTCTATGGTGATGGCGGGGTTGATCTCTCGAACGCGTTCAGCCGCCGCCACAGCCTTGGGTCGGCTGGCATCGGCGTCGGCCTGATCGAACAGCACCTGCCGCTGCAGGTTTGTTTCCTCGACAACATCACGATCAACGATTCGAAGTGTTCCGACGCCTGCCCTGGCAAGCAAGTCCGCCACACCACACCCGAGTGCGCCGCAGCCGACGATCAAGACACGAGCCTCGCCGAGCGCACGCTGCCCAGCCTCGCCGATGTCGGGTAGGAGTTTTTGACGGTGGTATCGATCGCCACTCATGTCGTAGATGCTACAGCGAGCCACGGAGTGGTCCGCGGCTCGCTGGAATCGATCTTATGTATCCCGCTTCGCTACCAAGCGAAGTGCGAGAACGCCTTATTGGCCTCGGCCATGCGGTGGGTCTGCTCGCGGGTGTTGCAAGCCTTGCCCTCGCTATTGGCGGCGTCATAGAGTTCCTTGGCCAATCGATCGGCCAGGGGCTTTCCCTTCTCGGAACGAACCGCCGTGATAATCCAGCGGAAGGCTAGGCTTTGACGGCGTCGCTGCGTGACTGGCATTGGCACCTGATAGTTGGCACCACCGACTCGCTTGGAACGAACTTCGACGTTCGGCTTGACGTTGTCAATCGCCCGGCGGAATGCGTCGATCGCCGTGT
>PVBE010781658.1_pt1 | contig 12001 bp, 12 predicted proteins | sample 1631181 | NCBI WGS metagenome assembly PVBE01 (sample SAMN08397723, study PRJNA350692) | Marine metagenome, whole genome shotgun sequencing project. | isolation source: water | place: Pacific Ocean | collected 2012-04 | reverse complement strand
TACCGGAACAATACTCAACAAGATTTCCTTGTACAAACCAGGGCTAGGGCGGACAAGTTCCGTTGTGGGAATCTCACCCACACGCCAACCCTGTTTCAGCGCCTGAATCGACAGCCGATAGCAGATATCTAACTTCTTTCCAGGAGGATTATTAGCAAGACCAGCACTTGCCTGCAACTTGTCAGGGTACACACTATTACTGACCTAGACCCCTTCTTAGCTCCACAGGGCTTTAGCAGCAGTTGGCTGTGGTCCTCACTGGTAATCCTTGCGTATCACTAATTTCCACCACAGGCGAATCAGTTGAACCCCGGTACGGAACAGGCGCGGGAACGCGAAGAACTGGCTCTTACCATAAGAGCGATGGTAATGGTGCACCGGTACCTCTGCGAAATGATATCCCAGGTGCTCGAACTTGGTGACCATTTCAACACAGATTGTGCCGCTCGTGCTCTCTAGTGGAACTTCATTGAATATGCTGCGGCGCATTAAACGAAAATCACAGTCCACGTCACGCAGTCTGAAACCGAATGCAATCCGCATGAGAAAATGGTAAAGTTTGCCAATGATCACCCGATGGAGCGGGTCGTTTCGTGCGATCTTGTAACCATTTACTATATCGACCTGATCGCCCAGACCATTCACTAGTTGTGTTAGCTCATGGGGGTCATATTGCGCGTCACCATCAGTGTAGAACAACCATTTCTTTTCTGCAGCCATGAACCCTTTGCGCAAGGTGGCGCCATATCCTTTATTGACGCGATGATGGATAACACGCAGCTGCCGATATATGTTAGAGAGTTCGTCAAGCACTTCAGCGGTATAGTCCACACTCCCATCGTTAACCACAATTACCTCATAATCATCAGTCAGTTCTTGCAGTGTTCTGATTGCGGCAATAACCATGCTGGCAATCGTGCCAGCGTCATTGTAGGCCGGAAAGAATGCGGTCACACTGCTGAGTTTGGCCATGACTTTCTCGTTCGTAGGGCTAGGCAGGAGCTACTCTGCATCTTTCCTGGCTATTGCGAGTACGCTCAGGCCAATAGGAAAATTCACGAAGTCCAAGGCAATTGCTTCAATCCTCAGAAGAGCTGTGCAAACACGGTTTATCAGCGGTGCGGGCAACCGCACATCGCTGGACTTGCTTGCGCCGACTGCGCGCTGAAAGAGACGCCAAAGCATCGCCGGAAGAAACAAGGTAGTATTGACATAAGTCACACGCACCGACCTCATCCTGGCTGCTTGAAGCTTGTGTGCTATCTCGCTGCACGTGTAGCGATGCTTCGTGTGTACCGCTCTATCATGAGGCGATCCGCCCAACCACTCCAATGCTGGCAAGCGCAACAATAACAAACCTCCTGGCACGAGCACGCGAGCGAATTCTCTCAACGCTGCCACATCCTCGGAAACATCTACGTGATAGAGCACGTCAAAGGAGGTCACGAGGTCAAACGTGGCTTCTGCAAAGGGCAAGCCCTCGACTGTCGCACGCGCGATTCTCGGTTGATCTCTGCGTTGCGCCAGTGCAACTGCCAGCGAATGACGGTCAATTCCGTACGCTTCGTCAAGCTTATCTAGCCATGCAAGGGCTCCACCAGTACCGCAGCCAGCATCAAGTATCCGTTGGGTCATTCTCGGGCGCTCGAGCCGTTCCAAAATACGCGCCATAATTGATTTCATTCCAACAAACCACCAATGCTCATCCTCCACTTGCGACAGTTTCACAAATTCAGAAGGATTCACTCTACTCAGCGCCGGCTCGTATTCGGGAAGTCAATCCCGACAGGCCAACACGGGACAGCAATAACTATCCCCACTCCTCAAGTCACCTGCGTCTCGGCTTCCGTACGACTGTCAAAAGCGTGGGAGCTAAGGTGATGAAATTCTTGTTGGCAACGAAAAACACGTCGAGATATTTAACTGGAAACAGGAAAAGGCACAGGCAGAGATAGAAGTATTTCCTGAGCTTTCCTTTTCCGAAACTAAGAGCTGTTGACACAAATTCAATGAGGCATAGTAACAACAGTGTTGCAGGGCCGGTGACATTGCGTTGCTCCACCACGTCCCAGCCCTTAAAGAGAAACCCGGCACCCTCATGTGTAAACCGATGGAAATCTTGCGGTGATGCATGAAATGGGTAAAGGAAAGGAACTAAGTGTACGCCCATCCCACCGGGACGCGTACAGGCATCAAACCCCGTGACAATCGCATGGCAGTCGGCGATGTGCTCAAAGAGATACCGTGTCACTAAACCATCCACGCTCCCGCGCGCGAACGGGAGTCTGTGGGCATCGCAGACAATATCGACTTCTTCGTAATCAAACAAGTCCAGGCAGATAATGTCTTCATGCACGCGGCGATTGCCGCAACCAACGTCGATGACGATTTGATGCTCAGGATTCAGGCGCTCGAGGATCAGTTTGCGGTAATTTACCGGATAATCCGGGGCGATTACATCCACCCCGATCGTGTAATAGTATTTCCCCAGCCACTTCTTCAGTCGTGCCTTGAGTTGATCTAACCCATCGTCTCGGCCTGGAACCGGGTCAAAATATATCTTGCCTGCACGAATCTCATAGCTCGCCGCACACACGCCGCAGATCGCAGCGCTTGACCCAAAATCCAACTCCCCTTGGCAAGCAGGACACACTAGAATCGCCTTCAACCGCTCCAGACGAGAGCCGAGCGAATGTGTCAACTCAGGCCCATGTTTTCACTTCTGCAATCTCCAACTCCATTGTCAGCCGACCAACCATACGCTCCAAGTCGGCCACCTGCGCTGCGTGTTGGCTCTGTGCTTGCCCGCGCACAAACACCTGTGGAGCACGCTCGACAAATTCCTGTTTCCATCGAGACAACACTCAGTCCTTGATGCCATGTTCACGGCAAAGTTGGGCAGCCGTCTTTGCACCCGTGAGCACTGCCAGTACCGCCTTCGCTTTGAAAGCCGCTGTGAACGTTCTTCGCTTGCTCATCGTGATCCCCTTTCTCTGGGCATCGTTTTCACCATATCATGTGTCCAACCTCAGACGGTCATGTAGGGACATAACAGAGAGAACACCGCATTCGTGAACGGAGCAACAACATCCCATAAAAGAACTTCAACCAGAAAGTGATTACAGGTTTTCGTGTCACCCGCTCACCCATCAAGTCAGGATCGCCTCAACCATCAAAATCAAATTCTGCGGCACGTTGAAACTTATTGCAGAAATGATACTTTGCTGGAAAACCGACCATAGAGGAAATAGATTGTGTACAACCAATGCATCACCAGAGTGAGAGCGAGAATGGCGAAAACCCTACTTCGTACCAGTAGCGCAATAAAATTGTCTCTGTTCAGATGTGATACCACGATGCAGATTAATGGACTCACTGCCATCATGTACCTGGGCTCAGACCAAGTCAGGATGTATGGAATGCTCCAGGACACAATCAACCATTTGATCGTCGCAAACCCTTTGACAAAGAAACCCGCTAAGAGTGCCACGGCGAACAAAGCGCTGCTCACTACCGGAACAAGGAACCACAGAAATTCCCTGGGTTCCGCTACAAAAAGCCGTGCCGCACTCCTATCATAGCTGCCGTACTTTGCCGTAAATGCCGAAAAGTAAGCCGAGACATCCAGGTTCATCAAGTTGCACAAGGCCAAGCCACGCCGAAAAAGCTGCTTAACCGGATGCCGAATAATCTCATTAAGGGATGCGTTTAGATGAAGTTGACTCCTTTCCTGTTCCGTCATCCCATCTCGCTCGCCACCTGGTGATCTCTGAAAGCCATCATGAATAGGCGCCCAAGGCTCAACGGTCCCCAGGAAAAACACGATACCCCCGCGAGGTAATTGCATATCAGAGAGATTTCCGGTAGCTCTACGGACCATCCAACCATAGGGGGCAAATGCGAAAACAAAACCCAGCAACACCATCAGTAAATGAACAAACAATCTCCGACCAGTACCAACATCCACTACTAGGATCGACAGGGCCAGCAACAAAAAAAAGGGGGTACCATATTTTGTGAGAAACATGCCCCCTAACAATGTGCCTACCAACAAACTGACCAGAAAGCGTTTGTTGCTCATCAACGCGAATACTACTAGCATTACCAAGGTCGCCGACAAAGACTCCGGCAACAACACAGATCCATAGTAGATTTGGCTGGGATGCAATGCAAAAAGAAGAGAACTCACAAGTGCTTGCTTACTGTCGAGGCCAAATTTGTAACACAAGAGCACTAACACTATCGACGTAGTCCCGTCAAGCATAGCATTGAGCATCCTGCCAGCAAGAACATTATGTTCGAAGATGCGATACGCAAGCGAAAGGACAAAGGGGTAACCAAATTGAATATATTGTTCCGCATCACCACTTTCATTGACATATCTGTTCTCATTTGCCAGTCGAAACGCAAGGTGATCGTACTTAAGGTCATCCGCTGCCGGGTAATAGGAAACTGCAGAAATAAAGATAATGCGCACCAAGAGCGTCAGGGCCGCAGCCGTAATAGCCGTCGGCAGAACAGATCTGAAATCAACCCTTCTAGATTTAGCATTTCTGACTTCCTCCAACATTGCGGACAACATCCTTCTCGGCAAAGACAGAACCTTTGCGGAAGAGTTCAATCCAAATGAGGTTATCTTCAACATATTCCCTGCCAATCCCGTGTCGTGACATACCAACAGATTCGACTCATGGGTGCAACTTTATGGGTCGGAACCATTGGTCTGGGAAGGAAGTGTCTGTGTTTCTTTGACCATCTGAATCAAAGGGGCAGTGATGAAAGCCTATACACATCAATAACAAGAACAAGGACTTCGCCTATTACAAACACATTGCTAGCGATCCTGGGCGCAGAGGCCTATTTTGCGCATCCCTATTCCTCCTGGGCGCGAGCTACCAACGAGAACACGAATGGCCTTATGCGCCAGCACTTTCCAAAAAAGCACGATTTTGATACCATCACCGAGAAAGACACAAATCGTGTCCCGCACAGACTCAACAACAGACCCAGAAGTTATCTCAGATTCAAATCACCAGATCAGCTATTCTTTAGTCGTTCAGCCATTGTTGCACTTGGTAGTTGAATCCACGCCGGGTAAAAATGCCGAAATCAGGCATATTCAGTAGCATATTGATAAGAGCGGATGTTTCCCCGGATTTCGAGAGGGTTTCACATAGCTCCATGGTATTATCCCTGGCCAGTAAGCATCACATCAACAATCGCAAAGGGACAATGAAATAGCACTTTTGTCTCATCAATCTCAACCTGGCTCCGGATCTAAGACAATTATATCGCCAACATACGTTGTATAACGTGTACCAAGTGTGCGAGATTCGGGCTGGTCGTAGACAAAGCTTCGAATCACTCTGGCATGCTCACTTCGCCTCAAGTCTGAAAGCAACTGATCGGCCCACGGCAAAATAGATTCATGATCATCTATAAACAACAAGTGTGTCACCCCTTCTTCCTGCAAACGCCACAAGAGATCTTCAGATGACTCCATTTGGACGTAGTCAATGTAACCTTGCATGTAGGGATCACCAAACAAGTGGTCTCCGTCCAGATAGAAAGGCAAGAATGGACCAAATGTTAATATCCTACTTCTCGGTGGCAAATTGGAATTAATCCAGTTTATAGAACCTTGGAAGTACCCGAATCTCTCTAGATATGCTGCACGGCTTTCCAGGCCCAATGCGACTGGGATAGCCCTTCGCTGATAGATGAAAGCCATTCCCCCAAAAGAAATCAGGCAAACAACTACGAGGCTCCGTACCGCATGACGCGCCCAGAGCTGAATAGAGGATTCCAGAAGAAGCCAATTTAACCCAGCTGCAGCCAGAACCATCAACAATGGCAACACGTAAATGAAGTGCCGCTGACGCTGGAAGATAAAGAAGAACCACAACACATAGTAGATACACACAACCGCAGCAGCAACCCACCACAGATTGCGCCGTGATCGCAGCGCAAATGCAAAGGGCACAAAGGCAAAAGCAGCGTATCCAATATTGATTGAATTGATATGTCCAGGGTGCGTGAGGATTAGCCATGGCGTTTTCAAAAAGGTAAGAAGACCATAACCTGAGGCTCTATTCACGAATGACTGGTCATGCATGAGGGCCAACTCCGGACTCCAGTGAGTTCCACCGAAGACACCATAAAGACGCGGATACACCGGATTCCCGGTGTTCCACCAGTTCTTTATGTACCATGGGGAGCCAACTAAAATAGCGGTCAGAGCGAATGCAACAACTGGGCGCATTCGCTCAATCCAAAGCGCTTGCCGCTTCACCAGACAGACTACCATGAAAACAGCCCCTAACGCTACCACAAGGAATATGGGCTGCAACTTGGCGCCTATCGTCAGGCCCGCAAACACGCCTGCCAGAAATATCCAGCGCATGGCGCGGCTTTCCCGGAAACGTAATAGGGCGAGGGTCGCAAGCGTAAAGTACAGCGTTGGCCCCAAATCCACCATGGGCACACTCATCTGCTGCAAAGTCACCGGCGCTGACAAGAACAGAAGGGCTCCCCACGTGCCAACAGTTGACGAGAAATAGCGCTTGCCCATAACATAAATCGCCAGGACGGTCAGCGCTCCAAAGCCATAATGTACCAATGCTGCCGCGATACCGCTGCTATCCAACACCAAGCTCATTGTGTAAAGCATATGTATACCAAAAGGCAAGTAAGAATAAAAGTTATAAGGGACATCGATCACTCTTTGTGCCTCGACATAAACAGCCGGCACAGCGAGGTGATAAAGCATTGCATCCGCCTCGGTAGGTGGAGCCAGAGCTCCAAAAAGACTGAGTACGAAAAAGCCAGCGATGAACACTAATGCTACTGCCTGCCACTGTGCTGGACGCCAGCCCGCCAATTGTTTCATGATCCGCCGGACATCAGACATAGTAGCCAAAATGCCGCGATAACCAATCAAAAGCGCACTTGCCAGCAGCCCGCATACTGCCACCCTATGAAGCCATCCCAACAGCCCAAAGCCAAGCACTGCATAGGAGAGTATACCTAAACCCAACCCGCCACCAATGGCAATGGACTCTCCGGCGCCAATCGTCCGGTAATTCGCCCGCATCAGCAATGTCCGTCCCAGAACAATGCTCCCCAACACGATTGCGCACGCCACGATCAGAGAGTACACAACGCCGGCACCTCCACCAGCAAGCACAGTGATGGTATATATCCACGAAAATACGATGCCATTACCAGTAGTACCCAGAGCACCACTAGTAAACTCGACAAAAATTCAAGGCCAGTCTTACACGGCCATTCCTCTCCACGTCGTAGGTTCATCTAAACTCTCGAAACTCCGTCATCACAACTTGCGGCACACGAGTACTCTACGCAAACCAAGCCACGGCATCAAAGATCTCTTCGTCCGCTTTTCCACCCAGTTACCGAGTTTCACCAGCGGTGCAGGGCCTACTGGAACCAGAACAGACGTTTCCGCTCGCTCCACCTCGAATCCGGCACCTATCACCATGTCCCGGAGCCGATGATAACGGATGAAACGATGGGGGCCTTCTGAATGATGCATCCCCATTATTGCCGCCAAACCATGGATGGGTTCCCACAAGACATTAGGCGTGGTCAGAATAAGAGTGCCGTCTGATCTTGTTACCCGTCCCAACTCGAGCAAGAGACGTTCTGGCTCAGAGAAATGTTCCACCGTTTCAAAACAGAGAATCGCATCGAACTCGCAATTGGGAAAAGGTAGGGAATAACCGAATATCTGAACCCACACAAAGTTTGCTACGTCGTTCTCCTTCAAACGTTTCATGCAAAGTTCACCCATCTTCGGAGACACATCAGCACATACAACTGATCCGATTTTTCCATTTTGATGGAAGTGGAGAGTACCCTTGCCAGTCCGAGCGCACAGATCGAGTGCCCGTGAACCTTCCGGTATGTCGCTCAACCGCAAACCGTCGACAAAGCGCCGATAATACGAATGAGTTGCTTCGTTAATGTCATCGTAGGCCTCTACTCGATCCCAATGCTTGGCCACATCCGCAATAGCCCAGTCTGAGCAGAGCCAATAATTTATTTCGTCGGCCACTCTACCCCACCATTGTTCACGCATAGAAATTATCTCAGTAAGTTACGGGCATTTCGCAATGGAACAGATGGCCACACATCAAACTCAAGATTGCGGAGACCTCCACGCTTGGTTGGTTTTGAAACTCTCTTCCATGCTTTACGCACTGTATCAAACATTGGCCCAATGATGACAATTGGCATGAGTTCAACTATTTTCCTGGCAACACGTGTCCCGCATATCGCAAAAGCGAATGAGACAATGACTTCCACCAGCTTTCTCGAAATAGGAATGTACTTTGGGTAATAACCATAATCAGGTATCCGTTTCCCCATCGCCTTGCGCCAATTCATTCGTATGAAAGTACCTCGCTTTTTTAGGTCGAGCATATGCCCGTGCATTGACATAGCTTCATCAACTGAAATCTCGACCATGTCCATCAAACGGCATTGGCGCATTGATGACAACACGTCCTCACCTTTCTTAGAACGAGTTATGACTACTGAAACCCCTCCCCCTGCCGCTTCATAACGAGGATGCCAGGCGTCACCAACCGAGATATCAGTCAGTTCGTTCGTGAAATCAACAGCAAGCAGTGTGCTTCGAGTGACGTGAAAAGGAATTAGATAGTTGTAATAGAATTTTTTCGCCCTTACCAACCTGCCTGAGCGAGTCTTGATCTGCAAATGTCCGGGCCACTCACCCGCCCGGTACCGCAACTCAGCAATCTCCTCCTTGTTTCGAATGCCATTGGAGCGCAAATAGCTTTCGATCGCACTGAAATACATGTTTGTGCCTACATAGGGACCAAGCACATACCTTACCTTTTGCGCCCCTTGATGTCCACGCTCCTGTAACCGGCGAAGCGATGAAACCTGATCGGGTAAACCAACATAGGCAAGCTGTCCATCGAACGACTCCATCTCAGCTAGAATCGTGTTCACAGGAACCGGTGAGTACACACTCTGGCTGGACGCCATGATTTCATCTACAGATTTAGCAATGATTGGTTCAGCTTGCCACGGTTTTTTTCGTCCATGACACACCACTACAGCGCCATCAATCAAACCCTGGTCAAGTAAATATATAAGGGTCTGTGTTATCACCCCGCCAGAGGCACCCAGTCTGCGAATCTGCGGCACCAGTGAATGCCCAACATGAATGTTGCGGTAGCACCCCACCAGCCAATTCTGTGGGTGCTGTCCAAACACGTTCAAACACAAGTTGGGGTAGTTGATACCTTTTCCAGGACAAGCATCAAAAGCCATCGGGGATAAGGTAATCGTTTTCAGAGGTACGGCGGATGGAATTGGCCCATAAGGCGTCGACACCATTTCCAGAGTACCATTAGACAACCCAACACATGTTCCACAATGGGTACATAGGCCTGAGGAAACAACCTCAGTCTCTAGCAGATCAAACACTGGGAACCCAAACGGAACATATTGAACACCGCTCAATAATCTCTATCATAGATTGCTCCACAGCATGCCTGCCCTCAATCATTGTCGTGATATAAATTCGGCAAGCGTCGATCTATTAACTCAGCTACAAGGCCCACCACTCCGACTTGAACTGCAGTCATCACAATAACCATGGTGCTTACATCTGCAACCTCTCCCAAGACAAACTTGGTGAACACCCCCCACCCAATCGCTGAGAGCAACAAAATACCGCTAATAGGCAAGAAAATCTTTAGGGGCGCAAAGTACAGTCCGATACGCAACACAAGGGCCACAAAGCTCAGCGTGTCTCGTACGGGACTAATCTTGGAGCGTCCCACTCGAGCGTGATAGTCAATTGGCAGGTATTCCACCACATACTCATTGCTAAGCATCGCCATTGTAATTGTGGTAGTAAAAGAGAACCCGTCAGGAAGAAGGCCGACCAACCGAAGCGCAACCTGACGGCGAAACACGCGTAGTCCAGAATTCAGGTCATTGATCGATTGGCCTGCCACCAGTTCCGCCAGACGACTAATCGCCCATTTGGCGGGCCGACGAAGCCGGGGTATTTTCACGCCTTTGCCAGTACGGGCCCCTACCACCATGTCACATCCGCTAGTTACAAGATGTTCCACCAAACACGGTACATACTCAGGTAAATAAGTGCCGTCGGCGTCCATGATCACTATTATCGGATTAGAAGCTTGACGGATGCCTGTCTTGAGCGCCGCACCGTAGCCTCGATTATCCTGGTGCCGGAGCACATGTACACCTGCTGTCTCAATGCGAGCTGTTGTGTTATCCGTTGAACCATCATCCACTACAATAATCTCGTATTCGAGGTCACTGGCTTGCATTACCTCCAACAATCGTGCCAGCAGCGGAGCAATGCCCAACTCCTCGTTGTAGACTGGGATGACAATGCTCAATCGAGGTGCGATTTCAGCGACCGAATCCATTGTTCGACCTCCTGCTTAGGGCCTCTTCGTATACTCTTTCCAGCGCACGCACTTTTTCAGCTGCATGGAAATCGGTCACAACACGCGCCCGCGCCTGCTCACCGAGCTGCCGCGCCCAGGTGGGATTTTCGAGACAGCGCAATACTGCTTCCACCAGACCGCACACATCCCTGCGCTCGACCAGCAACCCGTGCTCACCATCGGTAATTGCTTCGGGAATCCCGCCAACCCGATAACTGACGACAGGTCGCCGACAGGTCATCGCCTCGAGCACAACATAAGGCAGCGCTTCCTCATGACTAGGTAAGACAAAGACATCCAGTTTCCTCATGAGGTCCAGACTTGATGACACCCATCCGGTGAATTCGATTGCTCCGGTGAGGCCAAGTCGCCCCCAACAGGCCGACTGCAATCAGGCAAAGTATGCCCATTATCGCCTTTTCGAATCGCGTGGCACCAGCGAAGACAAATCTGATTTCGCGCCAATACACAGGGATTCGTGGGGCCCGCCGCGAAAACCAATACAGGCCCAAAAGCGCCAACCCCCAACCGAGCGCACGCACACCCGGGATCCGCACCAAGCCGACAGCGGCTAGTACGAACAATCCCGCGCCAATCAACCCAGCGGCCGCGATGCAAGCTGCCATGACATCAAGCGACTCGGTTTCCTTCTTTCGCAGGTGATAGGCAAGAGCATGCCCGAGCTGCACAATGCCTAGTGTCATGCAAATGGAAAGGATTGCTGGCCCAGGCGCGGGCAGCAAGAGATCATTCAATTGAAGAAACGGCGGAGAAGGTTCGATTGTGCTCAACCCGTGTGCGGTAAGCCCTCGCGCATCACGGGATTCTCGCCAAGCAATACAATATCATGTCCCAGAAAATCATCAAGCAGATTAGTATCCGTTGCCGAATTAACACCAAGATATACGCCTGCGGATGCGCTGTCGGGCAGCAGGTCGTTGTTGCCAGTAGTGTTGTCACTGTCCCAGCCCGTGAAATCGAACACATTCCGCAGTCAAAAAGATTCGACCAAGGTCTCCAGTGCTCTCCTTTCCGGCCCATCCCCAATAACGACAAAGCAAGCACCCTGTGCCTGTGATTTGATCACTGATGCTGCCATGACAAAATCGAGAAGTCTCGGGCCGATCAGCCGCTCTCACACTGCTCCCAACCTGATGTGTTGGACATAAGGCGAGATAAGACCGGTGATCTGGCCGACAGGTTTGCTGCTACCGGTCTGTGATTGTGAATGACGGACGCTCACCTAAGGCACGTCCCTCCCAGCTCTGGTCATCGATTACCACATCGACCAAACCGGCGGACTCGAACCAGTCACGTATTATGGCTGGATAGTAGTAGTGGGGAATTGGGGCAGCCAATCTGTTTCTCAGTTCGTCAGTCCCAAAATAGCGCAGCCCCCGTACACGCAAATAACACTTGGCGCCATTTGTATAACCATTATACGCTATCGCTTCTGGCTCTTATTAGCAGTGACTCTGACAATAGCGTCCACATTACCGGAACAATACTCAACAAGATTT
>PVBE012852452.1_pt1 | contig 12002 bp, 8 predicted proteins | sample 1631181 | NCBI WGS metagenome assembly PVBE01 (sample SAMN08397723, study PRJNA350692) | Marine metagenome, whole genome shotgun sequencing project. | isolation source: water | place: Pacific Ocean | collected 2012-04 | reverse complement strand
CTGACGCAGATACCAGAACCAGCCCGACAGGCTGAAGACCCCTGGATCCCCCTCTCGGGCCGCTGATTCGATCACAGCGCGATTCGTGCCGCCCAGGGTCGTGATCCAGTTGTGCCGCAACCAGGGAAACATTGAAATCAGAACCAGCATCAGTCCTGCCAGCGCCTGTAGGCGACGGCCTTGCCCGATGCGTTGAGCCGCAACCAGTGACCAGGCGAGAGCGGGAAGCAACACCAGCAGAGCGCTCTGTTTCACCAGCAGTGAGAGCGTCACAGCAAGGGCCGCGAGAAACGCCTGCCACCAACGGCCGCCACTGCCAGGACTCCACCAGGAACCCAGACGCCAGAGCGCCAGGCTGACCAGAGCGGCCAAGGGCAGCTCAAGCACGTAGTCGGTCCTGAGTTCCAGCAGCATCGGTGCCAGGGCCACGGCCGCGGCAGCCACCAGTGCGAAACCCCTGGCTGTTGCTCTCGGGCGCAGGAGCTGGAGTGCCCAACCGGCAGTGGAGATCAGCAGCAACGCATTCCAGAGACTCAGGGTCCATGCCGCCTCAGACGGAGCATCGCCCGCCACGGCCATGACCGTGCCATTCACCAAAGACGCCAGAGGAGGAATTTTGGGGGAAAGGTCGAGAAGAGCATTCCACCCTTGCCAACCGCCTCCAGCCAGAACGCCCAGGGCACGACCATGGTCAAGCGCACTGTTGAGGTAATCCGCCTGATCCCAGGATGGCAAGCCAGCATGATGCCCCCACCAAAGACGATCTGCAGCGGTCGCGAAGAGCCAGATCAGAATCAGGCCAACACGGAACGGTCCAGCCCCCATCAACTGATCTCCAGCCGACGCCGTTCCTGATGCAGTCGCTGACGCCGTTGACGGGCCTCACGCAGCATCTCGCGACCGTCATGGAGATAGCTGTCGACGTAACCCATCGTGTAACGCTCAAGCTCCGCAACGGCATCCTCCACCTGAGAGAGGCAGTGATAGAGGCTTAAGCCAAAGCCCCTGGCCGAAGGCGGGGTCGGAAGCGACTGAAAAACACTCTTGATCTTGTCGAGACGTTTTCGGCTCTGATCGAGATAGGTGCAAAACGCCTCCATCAGTTCGTCGTCATATGGATCTGCCGACAGAGCTTTCACCTCTGCAGCGAAAGGATTGATCACCTGACCCAGCATTCGATCAATCGGGGCGTAAACCTTCTGAAGCCAGGAGGACAGCGCCTGGTCCTCGCTGGCTCCCCGGCCTGATGCACGCCGCGCCGCCTGGCTGGCTCGGGCGTTGCGGGCTCCGCGGGCCCGCGCTTCCTCACGGGCGAACTCGGAGGTTCCATGCTCACGATCAAAGCAACGCCTTGTCTCCGGATCACCGAGCTGCTCCCAGGCCGCGTTCAGCGCCAGAATGTGCTCTTCATCACCTCCAGCATCAGGATGATGCTGCTTCACCAGGCGTCGATAGGCAGCTTTCAGCTCAGACTGCGTGGCACTGGATGTCACCTCAAGCACTTCATAGGGATCCCTGGAGTGATCCGAGCGATTGGAGAACGCAGGGCTCAAAGCTGACCATCCCGGCGCGCAGGCAGAACCGCTGCAGCACTGAACATCGGAGTGGAGAGATAACGCTCGCCGAAGCTGGCAAGAATCACCACGATCCGGCGACCGGCCATCGCAGGACGCTGGCCCAGCTTCAACGCTGCTGCAACCGCTGCTCCGCTGCTCACCCCGCAGAGCAGTCCTTCCTCCCTGGCCAGACGCCTCCCCAGTTCCATGGCCTCCTCATCGGTCACAGCGATGACCTCATCAATCAGTTCCTGCTGCAACACCGGAGGGACAAAACCTGCCCCGATGCCCTGAATGCGATGCGAACCCGCCGCTCCGCCTGACAGCACAGCACTGGCGGCAGGTTCCACTGCAATCACTTGAAGATCCTTCTGCCGACTGCGGAGCACACGCGCACAGCCCGTGATCGTTCCTCCTGTCCCAACCCCCGCCACCAAAGCATCCAGTTGCCCATCGGTGTCCTGCCAGATTTCCTCTGCTGTGGACACCGCATGGACGGTGGGATTGGCGGGGTTATCGAACTGCTGAAGCAGATAGGCGCCTGGAATCTCTGCCACCAGCTCCCTTGCGAGAGCAATGGCGCCAGGCATTCCTTCATTGCCGGGAGTGAGCTGTAATTCTGCGCCGTAGGCACGAAGCATGGATCTCCGCTCCGTGCTCATGGTGTCGGGCATCGTGAGAATGAGGCGATACCCCCGCGCTGCAGCAACCATTGCCAGCGCGATGCCGGTGTTGCCGCTGGTGGGTTCAACCAGCACGGTGCTTCCGGGCACGATGGTGCCGCTCTGTTCAGCAGCCTCAACCATCGCTCCCGCGATGCGGTCTTTCACCGAAGCTGTGGGGTTGAAACTCTCAAGCTTGGCAATGATTTCAGCCTGGCAACCAAAACCCTGCGGCAGACGATTGAGCCGCACAAGTGGTGTACGACCCACCAACGCTGTGATGTCGGGAGCGATCTGCATGCGCGTCGGATGAATGTCGCTGAAACCAGGTCCATCCAATCATCACAGGCACAGACAAAGCACTGCGATTGAGGCTGTGTCCGACTCAGCCAAACTTCAAACCAAAAAAAAAGCCCCCTGAAGAAGGGGGCGAAGTGAATAGGAAACCGTTTCAGAAATCAGGTTCAGAAGCGGAAGGTTGTCTTCACAAGAGCACCAAAGTTGTTGAAGGTGTCGTCGTCGTCGGAAACAGCCAAACCACTGGTGGTGTATCCCAGAGGGCGGCTTAAGTAGAAGATGGCCGGAGTGACTGAAATGTTGTCAGTCACCTGGAACATGTACCACCATTCCCAGGCGTAATTGCCATCAGCAACGAAATCGCTTCCATCATTGATGTCTGAATTGTTGTCCCAGCTGGTCACAAACGTGGGCTGACCAACAGCCATACCCGCTGCATTCCCTTTCAGGAATACATCAGCCCACTGAAGTCCTACGTACCAGGATTGAGAGGTCGCTCCATCAATGGAACCGTCACCATCAACGAGATTGGCATTTGTGATGTCAACCGAGTTGTAGCCCCAGCCGGTGCTGATGCTGGGGAACCAGCCTGCATTTTCAGGTGTCCACCAGGCACTCACACCCACAGAGTTCGTGGTGCCCAGGCCGCTGAACAAGTTGGCAAGCGGAGTGCCGTTACCGGCATAAATGCCAGCTCCGTTGTCACCCGATGCGTAGTTGTATGCAGCAGCGATGCCCCAGTTGTCGGGGGCATAGGCAATCTGAACAGTGCCGCTGCTGGAGGAGCAATCAGTGCCGATTCCGCCGCAGTCCTCAGTCGATCTCAGGAACGCATTGTCGGCGTTGGTGACCTGAGGGTTGCCGTTTTTGCCGTTACCACTCACGTAGTTGACGCTGATGCTGAAGTCGTTGTCAGACCACCAGATGCCAGCTCCTGCGCCGAGCTGCAGGTTGTAGGTCTGAGGAGCACCGGCGTAGGTGAAGAAGTCGAGAACGGTATCTGCTGGATAAGCACTCGGCCATACAGCCAGCATGTCGTCCTGACGGACGCGGCCACCCACTGTGGCGGTGAAGCTTGATCCGATCGGGAACTGATACCAGATTCGGTTGACGTTGATCTGATCAGGACTGCCCTCCTCATAGGCGGTTTCCATCGTGGTCAAGCCTGAATAAGGGCTGTTACCACCGAAAGCAGAGGAGGCGAAGTTGCCTGCACGCAGCATGGTGCGCAGCAGATCCTTACCGGTGAAGCTGGTGTCGAGGAAAAGGCGCGTGTCGTAGTTGAACGTGGTTGCGCCGGATGCAGCAGCTGCCAGATCTGCAACCTTCTCGCCGCCGATTTCAGCACTGCCGCCGTAGCTGTTGGCACCGATCACGAAGGTGGTCTGACCTTTCAGCTTGGTGGTGGTGGAGAACTGGGTTGCTTCCAGTTCGCCGACGCGGGCCTCCAGACCGTCAACACGGCCCTTGACGATGGCGAGCTCCTTCTCGAACTCCTTCATCAGACGCTTGAGCTCGTCGGTCACTTCAGTGACGCGGTCGAGACAGGCGTTGAGCAGCGCGGCCGCTTCAAAGCGTGTCATCGCACGGTTGCCGCGGTAGGTGCCGTTGGGGTAACCGGCAACACAGCCGTAGCGCTCAATCAGGTTGCTGAGTGCCTGATAGGCCCAGTCAGTCGGATAGACATCGGAGAACTGGGTGATGCTGGTGACCTGATCCACAGCAGCCGCGTCCCGGGACACGGAGGCATAGTCGGAGACACCGGCAACATTGACTTCAGTTGCGCCAGCAGCCACAGGAGCCAGCAGGCCCAGGGCAGCGGGGGCAACAAGCAGTTGCTTGAACAATTTCATGAGAAGAGGGTCCTCACACAGAACCGGCGTATAAAACGCCACATCTAATTTGCGCGTGAGAGCCCATCGCCAAGACGTTCGATGTGACAGACCGACGCTTGACCTGTAGCAACGGTTACCGGATTGAGAAATTGGTGTGGCAACGACGACCAATTGCTGGTCACGCGCCGATCCAGGCGACGATCGCGAGTGACAGCGCCCCTTCAAAACGATGCCCCCGATCGGAGACCGACCGGGGGCTCTCGCCGGGTCCACTCTGGCGCGGAACCGGATGATCACTCAGAGGAAGGTGCCGTCAGCCGGCATTCTCCGCGATCAGCAGACCCTGAATCAAAGAACTGGAACTCATGGACACCTCCTCCTGAAGGATTGTGAATGCCGGCGGCGCATCCGAATCAGACGTTCCCCCGAAGAGAAAGTGCCGATTCACGACGCTGCATCCTGTACCTCAGGACCATACTCAGTTTCATCCGTGCTGTGGAGCATCCATGGGCTCCAACCCCGTGACATCAAGGCCTCCCTGGCGGATACTTCTCGCTCTCTGGGGCATCGCAGCTTGTCTCGCCGTGATCGGCCTGGGTGATGTGCCGCTGAGGGATTTTGACGAAGCCACGGTGGCGAGAGTCGCCTTCGAGCTACACCAGGGGAAAGGTGAAGCGGCACTGCTGCCGACACTCTGGGGAAATCCTTACCTCAACAAAGCGCCTGGACTTCATCTGATTATCGCTGCTGTGATCGGAATCACACCATCTTCAGGATTGCCTGATGAATGGACGATCCGAATCGCCCCGGCTCTTCTGTCCACACTGGTCGTACCGCTGGGGGGACTGCTGCAGTGGACGCTCAGACCAGGAGACCGCACAAGCACTCTCTGCATGAGCGCCATTCTGATGACGCTTCTGCCGGTCGCTCGCCATGGACGAATGGCCATGCTCGATGGGACTCAGCTCACAGTCATGGCTGTGCTTTGGCTGGGACTGATCCAGCTGAGCTCAACGCATCAACCACGGCGTGCCGGACTCATGACCGGCTTAGCCGCAAGCGCGATGTTGCTGCTGAAAGCCCCTTTGCTGATACCAGCCATCGCTGCAGGGACTGTTGCCATCGCCTGGGGGAAGGAATGGCGGCACTGGCAGCTGCCACAGGCCTGCTCCGGCATGGCACTGGGCTTACTGCCTGGCCTTGGGTGGCATGGATGGCACGCTCTGGTGCGCGGACAATCTGCTCTGTGGCTCTGGGCGGGAGATGGTGCCGGACGCGTTCTTCTGGACGCAGGCGAGGGAAGCGACCTGGGCTGGCGAGTTCCGTTGATCGAAGTGCTTGAAGGTGGCTGGCCCTGGCTCGCCCTCTTTCCACTTGCGGTGCTCTGGGCCTGGCAGCTCAGAGTCACACGCTGGGGGCGATGGAGCCTGAGCCTTCTGGCCGTCATGGGTGCGTCAATCCTGCCTCTGCGCACTCAGCTTCCCTGGTACAGCCATCCTCTGTGGGTGCCGGTGGCCCTGATTTGTGCTCCACTGTTGGCCTGGGTCGTCAGCCGAAGCGAAGCACCTGAAACAGCGGTGCCGTTCCGGGGCGTTCTGAGCAGAATCCCACTGTTCTGGATGCTGATCGGCCTGCTGCTGCTCATCGTCGCGGGAGTGAGCATGACCCCACTCGGATCAGCGCTCAGCGACTATCAAAGCCCAGCCCTGGCCCTGGGACTCGGCTGGAGCGCAGGTGGATACCTGCTGACGGCCAGCAGCATCCGCCGACGCAGGCTGGGAGCGATGAGTCTTGTCTGCGGAAACCTGGGCGCTCTTGCACTGATCTTCAGCACACCTCTCTGGCACTGGGAGCTCAATGAAACTTGGCCGGTGCAACCGATTGCTGATCTGACAAGAGAAGGACGTGGGCATCAGATCACCATCGAAGGGCACGACGAAAGACCCAGCCTGAATTGGTATGCACAGCAGAGGATTCCTCGAAATCAATCAGCCACGGGCCTGCGCCTTAGCGACAAACAGCAACACTGTGAAGTCGTGGCCAGACATCAACAATGGACCTTGAGCGATTGCGATAAAGTCCATCACAAAGATTAGAGACGTGCCTAACACAACCGAGCCAGAAAATATCAAACATCAGGGATTATCAATCATTTTACCGACATTTAATGAAGCAGGATCCATCTCAAAAATGGTGTCTTCACTTCTTGAACTCACCAGCGACTGGAGAACAGAGATATTAATAGTCGACGACGATTCTCAGGACGGAACATCAGACATTGTGCGCACAATGGCAAGACAGGACCAACGAATCAAACTGATTCAACGTGTGGGCCGTTCAGGCCTGGCAAGCGCCATCAAGGAAGGCCTCATCGCTGCTCTTTATCCATTTGCCGTCGCCATGGACAGTGACGGACAGCATGAACCCCCCGCCGTCCTGGCGGCTGTTGAACAGCTCGATAACGGAGCTGATCTTGTGATTGGCAGTCGTTTTCTTGTCAACTCTGCAATCCACGGACTGAGTGAACGACGTACCGAGGGATCCAATCTGGCCAACCGTTTAGCTCGATGGAGCCTGCCCAAAAACTATTGCCACCTGACTGATTACATGAGTGGCTTCTTTGCGATGGACCTCAGACGCTGCAATCAGCTCGTCAGGAAGGTGGATGTCAACGGATTTAAATTCCTGTATGAGCTGCTAGCGATCAGCAAAGGCAGATTGAATACCATTGAAATCCCATTGAATTTTCAACCACGACTGCATGGGAGTTCCAAGCTGGACTATGCCGTGCTGTGGGACTTTCTCATTTCACTGATCCACACTGCCCTGTTCAGGTTGCTTCCACGAAGAGCTATTAGCTTTGGCCTTGTTGGACTTTCTGGAGTTTTTGTTCAACTCATCATTACGTCGTTGGTGATGTCACTTGGCCCAAGCTTTCAACAAGCCCTTCCTCTTGCTGTTGTCTCTGCAGCAAGCTCAAATTATCTGATTAACAACACTCTCACATTCAAAGACAAGCGTCAGCACGGGCGGCAACTGCTTAAAGGCCTACTCAAATTTCTACTTGTCGCATCTCTACCTTCACTCGCCAACATTGGGCTGGCAACCGTTTTTTACAATCTTGTTCAGACTAATGCAATCGTCGCACAACTATCAGGAATCATTGTGGTCTACATCTGGAATTATGCGGCATCATCCAGATTTGTCTGGAACGCACCTTGAGACGGCGCTTCAATGATGAAGGAGTCCTTTGATAACCAGAAACAAAGTCGCTCCGAAACATCAATCTTGTTTCCAATCTGTCTGGGGATCATTCTTCGAGGTGTTCAGGCGTGGATGCCCATCGTTGGAATTCACAGCTGGCGACAGGCTGACACAGCCGCAATGGCTCGACATTTTTATCTCTCAAGAGCTCCAATCTGGCTTCCACAGATCGACTGGGGAGGTGCATCCGCTGGCTATGTGGAATCAGAGTTCCCGGTTTTCCCCTATCTAACAAGTCAGCTTTATCAATTGTTCGGCGTTCACGAATGGCTGGGGCGCTTTCTCTCCATTCTCTTCAGCGGGTTGACGATCTGGCTGATCATTCGGCTTGGTCGACGATGGTTCAATCCTGCCGCTGGGTGGTGGGGAGGAATGGCAATGGCTGTTGCTCCATTGGGCGTCTATTACGGCCGAGGCTTTCAAGCAGAAGCACTGATGTTGCTCTGTGCTGCTGCTGCACTCGAATGCCATGGCTTTTGGAGCAGGCACAGATCCAAATGGGGGCTGATTCTGAGTTGGCTGTTTTTCACAACCGCCGCACTGATCAAAGTCATCCCATTGCTTTGGCTGGGACTTCCTTTGCTGCTGGTACATCTCACTCCAGATCCCCGGGAGCAGGCGGAATCGCTCCGATCCATCACTCAGCAGTTGCTCAAGCTGTTGCGATCTCCAGGATTTTGGATCTACAGCGGAGCATCGATCGCAGTTGTTTCAGTCTGGTATTTCCACGCCTACCAGCTTGGTGAAGTCAGTGGTTTGAGCTTTGGGTTCTGGGGGGAAGACAGCGATCGCAGCAATGTGGGGCTGATTCTGAATCTTTCCAGCTGGCTGAACCTGACCCTCCGAACCGGCATCAGGCTGTTGAGTGTGATTGGCATCCCATTTCTGATTTTGGGTGGGATTCGCAGCTGGTCCACAGGCGGAGGGCGCATCGCGATCGGAGGCCTGATTGGGTTGCTGCTGTGCACAATCGCCACCATGCAATCCAGCACCGTTCATGAGTATTACCAGCTGCCGCTGCTGTTGTTCACATCACCGTTGATTGGACTCGGCTGGGTCTCCTGGCAAAAGAAGACAAGCCGAAAGTTGATACGGGCATTCCTGACCCTTTGGATCATGATCAGCTTGGTTGTGCTTTCGCTTGATTATTGGGCTGTTGAGAGACGCCAGAGCGGAATCTGGATGCCACTTGCAAAAAACATCCGCAGCGAGCTCCCTGCTGAGGCCCTCATCATCACTGTGAGCGGACCTGACCCGACGCTTCTCAACCTGGCACGTCGCCAGGGTTGGCTGATCTCCAGCGAAAAAATCACACCGTCGCGAATCGCTGAACTGAAGCAAGCGGGAGCCAGTCATCTGGCAGGAAGCTTTCTCTGGGAAGAGACTTATCAGTCAATGCCTGAAGTCCACCGGAAGAAACTTCATCACATTGCGTCATCGAGCAATGACGCCTGGATTCACGAAGACAGCCAAACTTATCTTGTTCCGATCAAGGCTCTGCCAAACAACTTTTAAGGTATCAATCCAGATGTCATCAGTTCAGCCATGGACAAATCCTGGCTGAACCGGCTCTGTTCAATGTTGAGGCAGGATCATCGACTTTTCGCTGCAATACAACGGTTCCTTGACGACAGTGGACCAACTGATAGTCACCGGATTCACTGAGCTTTTTCAATTCACGTCGAATCGATCGCTGCGTGTTGTGCTCAAGATCAAACACAGGCGCGAGAGGTGAATAAAACCCTGGGAATGCCACCACCCAGTCAACACTCTGAGGTTCGCCATCTCGATCGCGGTACTGGATATGTTTCGGAAAACGAACAGCCACATCCCGTTGAGCCAGAAGCGGTAGAAGCGGCGTATCAGCGGAAACGGAAGCCTGATTTGGAACCATCGCCACGGCCTCGAGCGCAGCGGCCCTGCGATCGAGCATGTCGGCAGGCGGCACATGCACCCATGGGGAGAAGCTGTCTGGAACCAGGGCAGAAAGACTGCGATGGGGATTGCCCACCAGTGTGAGCAGAAGTCCGAGAGTTAGAGCTCCTGTCCAGCATCGACGAATCCAGCGCCTGGACCAGACAGTGGGATGGGCCTGCCACCAGAGGACAGCCCCCAGGTACAGGCCAGGGACCAGTGCCAGGACATAACGCAGGGTGACTGATAGTGCTGAGCGTCCTTGAGAAACGAGGGCGATGAACAGCGGCACGGCCATGAGCAGCAGCGCATCAACCGAAAGCATCGGAATGAACAGCAACGGCAAACTCAGGGCGAGCAGGAACCCCAGCGTGCTGCCGGGTGGCGACACAATCGCCTGAAGCAGCGCCAGAGGTTGGCTGAGCATGCTGAGCATCAGCGCAAAGGTGCCACCAGAAGCGCCCTTGATGAGATGTCCGAACTTCTCCTGAAGGAAGCGATCAGAGAGCGAGGAATCAACCGCCGGCTGAATCCAGCCCGTGATCAGCAGCACCCAGCAAAAGGCCATGAGCATTAAGCCAGCAGACATCCAGCGCACATCCGGCCTCCGCACGAGCCCCCATAGCCCAAGCGAAAACAAGACAAGACCACTGTCTTCACGCACGAGCAACAGCAACAGCGCGGCAATGATCAACTGGCGCCGACGGTTTTCGAGAAGTGCCTCAACGACAAGGAAGCCGAGCAGCGGCAACCAGATGAGGTCGTGAAAATTCTCAAGCGCAGGCCCGATCACCGCCCCGCTCAGGTAGTAGGCGGCAGTGATCCTTGTCGCAAGCGACTCCGGAAGACGCCTTGAAGCCACCCTCCACAACACGAGGCCAGCTGCCGTCAGCGCGGAAACCTGCACCAGCGGCAATGCCCAGCTGCCGAAGAGAAACAGCAGAGGAGCGACTGACAGCGTGAGTGCATTGGCATGCTGACCAAGGTGGAGATAGTCGATGCGGGGCAGTTCCCCACCCACCTTCACAGGACCCGACAAAACAGAGGAGAGGCTGCTTTCAAAAGGCCTCCCCTGAGCAGTGGACCAGAGCTCCTGCAGAAACAAAGCCTGGTCATAGGTTGCACTCAGGCTGACCAGCCGCCAGATCTGCACGATCAGGCACAGAACAAAAAAACCTCCGGCCAGAGCGATCACGGAACGGGGCAAGGTCCAGCGGGATGAAAGACCGGTTGCGGAGGGGTCGCTCATGCCGACCTGATTTGATGTGCGAGCAGGTTAAGGATCACCTGGGCTCAAGGTTGGGTGGATTGCAGCTCTGAGCCACCAAGAAGGACTCGGGTTCTGAGCAGCAACAACAGTCCAGATGCATAGAGGACGAGCTCACCCCACTCCTGGTCCCGGTTGTGAACGAAGTGCGACAAGGATTCTGTGGCGACGCAATAAGCAAGAGCAGCCACCAGCAGAAACAGCGGCCAGCTGTATTGAGCGGGCATCAATGCCTGCAGAAGTGCGCGCCGTTGTGGGGAAGACGATCGACGCAGGGCTTTTCTGCAGATCCAAGGAACCAGAACAACCATTGCCAGAAAAGCCACAGTTGCCAGAAACGTGAACAGGTCGAGTCGATCCTGAAACCATCCGATGTTATGGAGGGTGGTTTCCTGCTGGGCATTGATGGATCGGATGGACTCCGGCGTCTGCCAGCCAAAAATCACCTGCCCCCAGGCCAGTTCCTCCAACAGCAAGAAACCCAGGAGCACGGTGAAACCTCTGGCCAAAAGACAGGGTGCCGGGTGAGGGAGCTGACGCCTGAGGTCATCCCCAATCAGCCATGACACTCGACAGGCAGCAATCAGGACAAGCACCTGGCTCCACTCCACCAGCCCCCCCTCCCCAAAGACGAGCCTTTTGTAGGCATCCATGTCTGCAGAGCTGATTTTCAACGCGGCAACCAGCAGGATCACAGCCGCTGTCAGAAGCCAGACGACCACGGCACGGGCATGGTGAGCTGTGGAGTCAGCATCCGCCAGCAGTCGTGTCAGCCATTGAGATGAGCGTCCCCACAGCGTGAGGCAAGCCAGCACAAGAGCAAGCAGGAACCAACCTGGATCGACTGTGGTTTCACCACCCAGACCGAAAAGGACAACCTGAGCCAGACCGATGAACGTGGCGAGAACGGCCGCGGTTCCAAGACCGACAGTCAACCAATGCGTCAGACGCACGCCCCTGGGATAGCGCATTGATGACCGCATTTCCTCGACGTTAGGAGCAAGCTTTTCTGCACAGGCAATAAAAAAGGGCCCCCTTGAGGACCCTTGGGATGGATGGTTTGCAATGAATCAGAGAGCGTTACCGCGTGGCAGAACCTCTTCAGGGAAGACGAAGTTTTCGTGCGGCTGGTCAGCCGGTGCCATCCAGGCACGCAGACCTTCATTCAGAAGGATGTTTTTGGTGTAGAAGGTCTCGAATTCGGGAT
>PVBE011144185.1_pt1 | contig 12002 bp, 11 predicted proteins | sample 1631181 | NCBI WGS metagenome assembly PVBE01 (sample SAMN08397723, study PRJNA350692) | Marine metagenome, whole genome shotgun sequencing project. | isolation source: water | place: Pacific Ocean | collected 2012-04 | reverse complement strand
TCCGCCGCGGCGCTGCTTGCCAACGCGTGGGCGCCGCTTGGCTGCGCACCGCTGGCGCTCTCCATCTCCACACGCATCTTTGACAGCAACGGGGCGATGCCGCCCGGGAAGGTTTGCGCAGCCACGTGCGAGAGCGCAGTCACGAACAACAGGCGGCAACACATGACGACGAACGCCAAGCTCAACTCCGGACGAAAGAGAGCGGCCCTCCAAAAAACCCACAGCCGCGCAACCGCAAACCGACTTCACATGCGCGGCCGCACGGCCAGGCCAACACGCGCGGTGCGCGGCAGCGATGGCCCGAAGCGCGCCCAACACGCGACCGTGCGACCAGCGCAGCGAACCGAGACAGCACGCACACACTGCGCGACGAACTTGGCGGGAACTGTCCCGCGACGCCACGAAACGACGCACCGGCAACCGTTCGATCAGCGAAGCGCTCCGCGCACGGACCGCTGGAGCTCAAGCTTCCCTGCCTCAAGCGCGTGCCGCTTCTCACCGGCAAGCTGCGCGTTGGCAGCGCGCTGTTTCTCACGCTCCGCAAGCATGATGCCGTCGATCGCAGAAGCCACGTCGGCGTCGTCCTCCCGCGGCGGCTGCAGATTGATGGTGAACCTGCCCGGCCCGTCCGCCGAACTGGCGCCGATGAAAGACGCGCCGGCCGACCGTGCGGCGACGACTTCCCGACGAAACGCGGCCCTCAGCATTTCATTCTCGCGGCGGACCAGCGCCAACGCCAAAGTTAGATGCTTAGCGCGGCCGAGCTCCTCGCCGACGTCGCGGCGCGCCTCCATGTTAGCGACAGCCGTCGCGCTGGGCCCGGCCACGGCCGCAACCGGCACCTCAACGAAGCTCGCCGCGGCCTGCCCACGACCCGCAAGCAGAGAATGCACTGCAACGCCCGCGCCTTGAAGCACGACATCTGTCAACGCGTCGAAGTCTGCGAGCCAAGCCCTGAAGTCGCGCGCCTCTGCCTCGGCCCACTTGGCCTCCAACCCGCGAGCGGCGGCGACCACTGCCGACGCGTCAGCCGCCTGGCCGGCGGCGACGTCCACGTCGATGACTTCCTCGCCGCCGCGGCCCCGGCGTGCGCCGCTCGCCGCTGCCAAGAAACTTGAGCTCGACGCCACACGGCCGCCACCGGCCATCAGTGCTGCACGAACCGCGCGCTTCGCGACGGCATCGATGCGCGGCCTGGCCGCCTGCAACGCCGCATTGAAGGCGCGGACGTCCGCTGCCGCGGCGGCGTCTTCCAAGGACTCGCGGCCCGCATCGAAGCCAGCGATGGCGCTCGCCAACGCGGGCGGCGCCTCAGACGAAGCCAAACTCACATCCACGACTGGCGCGCCGCCCCCGCCTGCGGCGGGCGCCGGGAAAGCGGCGACGAAACAAAGCGAAGCAACCAACGCGTGGCAACGACGCACCATGACACCGAACAACGCGACGAATTGGAAGTGGTCGCACAACGCGCGCGCGCCGCCCTTGGCGCTGACACGGAAGACTGCGCACACGGCGTTCCCAGGGCCACACCTGCCAGCGAGACGCCTGCACGAACACCCTGCGGAACGCGAGCACTGCAAGCGACCATGGCGAGGCCGCGTGACGCCCCGTCCTTGCCACGTCGAAGTGGGCACTGGCCCACGCGAAGCGAATGGAACGCGCGTTCGCCTCATGCGCCGCTGCCGCCCGCGGTGCCCGCACAAGGCCAATGCGCGCCGCAACTTGACGACCACTGGCCCAGCATGTCCCGGGAGTAGCCCGTGAAATCCACTGGCGCTGCGCACGGGCCCGTGTACGCAGCCGTTGGCTTGCAACCGGCGCCCGCGCCCACGGCCCAACCACGAGGGCAGAGCTCCGAGAAATCGCGCTGGCACTCGGTGCACGGCCACCAGGCCAAGCACATCCCCGACCACCGCTCCTTCGCCGCTGGGGACAGGCCTCCGAGGCCGCGAGCGTCACCATTGCACGGCCCTCGGTAGTCCGAACCTGGCGCGCACTCGCCTGCTCCCACGGACACGAACTGGCCCGGGCACGGCTGCCCGAAATCGCGTTCACACAGTGCGAAAGAGTGGTGTCTCTCTGGGTCCAGAGCGCGGCCGACGATCCGAGAAGCCGGGGCCGGCTGCGCACCCAGACGCTGCATAAACGAGCCCGTCGCCTCCACATCCCTGCGCGGCTCCAATGCCTCCACGGGCGCATTCTCGAATACGCCCACGAGCGCGTCGAGCGCCCCGCCCGCCGGCGACAAGCGCAACGCGCCAACCGAAGCAAGAACCAACGCACAGACAACGACACGCATGGTGACGCAACGCAACGCCGCGCCGACGACAGATTTGGCGACCTGAACGCTGGATGCAAAGCCGTTCCCCGCACGAACGCGCGCATGCGCAAGCGAAGGCGCACACGCGACACGCACCCGCGGCGCACGCATGCGAACGCAAACTTGGCTTGCACCACACACACCACGCAGCAGCACTGGCCGCCGTGCCAAACACACCACACCATGACAGCTCAGAGCGGCCGCTTGAGCTCCGCAACCCTCTGCGCCGCATATGCGCCGAAGCTCTGGCTGGAAGAAGACGGCGCGACGGCCGACTTGTGCAAATTCAGCCACACCATGGGCGACTGCGTCTCGCGATCGAACTCGCCACCTCCGACGCCAGGAGCCGCCAAGAAGCCAGCTCCCGCCGCGCGCAGCCGGCCGAGATCTCCGGCAAGCGTCTCGCCAGGCGCCGCCTCCAAATGGATGTCGACGCGCGCCTGCTTGCCAACAGCCAGCGGGCTGCACAAAGCCAAAGCGCCCAACACGCAAACGACGACACGCATTCTGCCACACGCGCTCGCAGCCCCACAGCGGCACTCACAACTCGAACCGAGGCGCGCTGACCGAAGACCACGCCGCGCGACAGAAAAATAACGGTCACGCATTGTTTCACTCCATTTAGGAACTTTGATGCGGACGGTCGAGTTGTTGTCTTGGATTATGCCTTGCACAAGAAGCCTTGCGCAACATGTACCGAAATAGCAGAAGCAATAAGCAAGACACCCAGGTCATGATGCTCGAGGCTCCACCACGCACACGAGCGCGCTGATCGCAGACCACGCCGCGCGACCGCACGAAACCGACCGCACGAAACCCGGCGCATACACACGCACACGCGCGCGCACGCACGAGAAACCCACATGATCTGGGCCGACCTTCGGGAGAGGCCACTGGGCCTCGCGACGCGACAGGGCGACCGCACGAACTCAGCCAAGCGCGGCGGAGACCACGCCCTTCACCCGCTGAAGCAGCTTCAGCTCCAATTCCACAATGTGGCGCCTCAACTGGTTCTCGGCGGCATCGCGCCGACCCTCCATTTCCGCGACGAGGTCGCCGATCGTCGTGAACGGCGCGTCCGGTGGCAACAGCCGGACGTCGACGCCCTGCCGCGCAGCGAGGCTGGAACCGAGGAACGCGGACGCGCGCACGCGCTGCTCCGCCGCCGCCGGGCTGAGCCCAGCCCGCAGCTGCGCAGTGACAATGTCGACCAAGAGGCCCAACTCCCGAACGCCCTGGTCGATCAAAAGCTGCTCTTCTGAACTGCGGACGCGCTCGACCGCGGCGATCTTCTTCTGCACGCCGTTGCTCGCCGGGCGCGCCGGAAGCACGCGCAAGCGAAGCCCTGCATGCTCCGCAGCCCGGCGCCCCGCGGGCGCCGACAGCAACGACACCGGGATTCGTGCACCTGACCGCCCGGCGCTGGCGAGCACGGCCTTGATGCGCCGCTCGGCGTCCCTGACGGCGCCTTCGAACGCGGCATCCAGGCGTTTGATGCCCGACGCTTCTGCACTGGCGCGGGAAGCCTCCAGCGCGGCAATTTCGGCACTGACCTCAGGTAGGGGCGCCGGCGGCTGCGACAGCCGCACGTTCACGACCGGCACTGCGCCGGCAAGCGGTGCGACGAGCAAAGCGGCGAACACGCAAGCACGCAACATCGGGAACTTCGATGCGAACACGCCGCGCGGGCGCCGACGACGCAAAACCGGACCGCAAGCCTGCGCACGCAAATGTCCGGCGACGCGCTCGCGCACCGGTAGGCCGACGCACGCTTGCGCATGTTGCTCGCGCGCGCACGCGTACGAAGGCGAGCACGCAGCTCGGCCCAAGCGAAGCAAGCACTGGCCTGCACCAAGTCGGGACGCCGAGAAACCCGGCACCGATGCGATCACGAGTCGACATGACTCGGCGGGACGCCAGATGACAGTTGCAACGCCGCCGCGTCTGGCCCGTAGACGCGGGACGGGCGCGGCAAGACGATCTCGACGTGCCCGCCTGCACCGCTCACCTCATCGGACACCTCTGCGGCCACGGGCATGCCCGACAGCAACGTCAGGAGCGATCCCGCGAGAGCGCGGTTCGTCTCGTCCGTGCTGCGCCGCTGCAACAGCGCCGCGGCTGCACGAGCGGCCCCGGAAGCGACAACTGCGCCCTGCGACCCGGCACCCGCTGCGAGCGAAAGCAACTTCTCCAAGGCGCGCCTGGCTACGACGCCGCCCGCCTCAACCTCGGCAACGAGCTCACCGAGCTCGCGATTCGACCCGCCGGCGTGCGACGTCTCGACCTCGGCTTCCGCGACAGGCTCGTTGACCGCGCGGCCGCGCGAAGCCACCTTGGCCAACCCAGCTGCGCCGCTCAACACGCGATCCTCTTGCATACGCTGCTTGGCGGCAAGGCCCGACAGCAAGCCAAGCTGCCGCTCCACCTCTGCGAGCAGGGACGCCTCCTGCGCGGGCCCGTAATCTGGCGAAGGCACGTGCACGACAACCTCCGCCTGCTCAACCGGCACGCTGTCGCCGCGCAAGCGCTGCCCAGAACGCAGCGACGCTGCAGAGAAGCCACCTTTGCTTGCGAGCCGCTGCGCCGGCGCCGCCTGGACCAACCGCGCCTCCAACTGCGAGTTCCTCTGCGTGAGCGCCGCCCCGGCCTCTGCGCCCACAACAGGCACGTCATAATCGATATTGACAGCGACGGGCTCGCCGGCTTGCCACGCGGATTGGCCGAGGGACCGCCCGACGGCGCAGAGCAAAAGAACGGCGCGCGAACCACGAACCATGAAGCCACACGAGAACGAAGCACACGCACAGCGCCACGCACGCCTGACCCAAATGCTGCCGTGCACGACCGGAATCGCGACAACGACGTCCGCACGTGAAATGCGTCGGGCCCGTCGCGGCGGTCGACGCCCGCAAACACACGACGATTCCCTATGCCGCCTGGCCCGCACAGCAGCGAACCCGAAGACGAGCAAGCCCTCACTGGAAGGCGCACGCAGCGCACTCACGTCAGCCCGTCTTGGCGTAGGTCGCCGCCTCGCGAGCCAGGGCCTGCGACGAAGCGAGCAAGCTAGCGAACAGAGCATCGTCTGACTCCTGCCGCGCCTCCAGCGCCGCGAGCGCGTCCGCGACGCCCCTGCGCAAAGCCGTGGCTGCCTTCAACGCACGGCCGCCCGGCTCCACGAGGCGAACGCTCGCTACCTCTGGCGCCGCGCCCGGCGCCACTTGCAGAAAGGCCGCTGCCGCGCCCGCGCCACCCCGAAGGCTGGCGGGGCCGCGCGCGTTCACCGCACCACCCCCAGAGCCAACGCATGGCCAACACGCAGAGCACCGGTGCTCGAACTCCTTCTTGTCCAGCGCCGACATCTCCGAGAAGAAGCCGACCGCCGGGCACGCGCCGCTGTAGCCGGCCGATGCCTCGCAGGCGCCGCCGCCCGAGCTGGTCCAAGATGCCGGGCAAGCACGCCTGTAGTCACGCGAGCAAGGCGGGCACCGACCGCCCGCAGACAGGTCATCGTCAAGCAGCTGCTGCTCCTGCACCTCCTCGCTGTCCTCCAGAGACGCGACCGCCTCTGCATCCTGCTTCTCCATGTCGCTCGCGACCTGTGACACAGAAGGCGCCAGGCCCGCAGCCTCGACGTATGCATCTGCCGCGGCGACTGCGTGCACCGCCAAGGCGTGCAAATCGTGCGGGCCCGCCTGCCGCTGCGAGGCCGCCGCGGCTGCGACGCCCAATACACCAAACCGCAAGGCTGAAGACAACATGACAACGAGACTGCGAACTGGCTTCGTGCGCAAGACAGACAACACTGCGAAACCCGAGCCAGCAGACGCACGCGCCACCCGCCTGCGTCACAAACCGCGCAAGCGCCGCCGACGCACTGACCCGCGCCGACGCCGACAAAGCAAACGCTGTTCGGCGCACACGCGGCAGACGACGCAAAGCAAGCACTGGCTTGCGATCACGACGCACGGGTGGCCGACTGCGGCCAGCACCGGTGCGGATCTACGCTTGGCCTGCGGCGGCGGCCATCGAGCGCGCCAGCTCCGCCGCCAGGATCTTGTTGGTTTCGCGCCCCTCTGCCTCGAGCACCCGCTGCAACGCCGAGGCGTGCGATTCCTTGGCGGCGGCTCGCTTGGACGAACCGGCAGCCTCCAACGCCGAGACTGCCCGAAGGGCATCGTCCGTTGTCTCCGCGGGCGGGCGCAGCGTCACCAAGTGACCTGCCGTGCTGCCCTCCGCTCCCGCGAACGCGACCGCATCGCTTGGTGACCGCTGCGCGCGAAGGCTGCGCGCACCGGGCGCGAAAGCAGCGGCGAACTCTTCGCCGTAACCGTCCTCGAGCGCGACCCTGCCAGCGATGTCGGCAATGGCTTTGCCCACGTCCGCCGCGAGGTCGCCCTGCTGCTGCTGCTGCTGCCCCGGCTGCGCCGCCAGGATGCGGGCGCAACAGCACGCGAACGACAAACGAAACATTGCAGACACGACGGGCTCGCGACGCAACCCGCGGCAACCGGGCACCGAACTCTGACACGCACATGGGGCAGCCGACGCGCATGAACTCCGACGACAGCGCGCGGCACGCAGGCACGCGCGCGCGGTCGTGCACACGAAGGCGCGCGAGAGACAACGAGCAACGTGCAACTGCACCCCGCTGGGCGCCGCGAGTCTTCGCGCAGAGCGGGCACTGGCCCGCCACGACTTCGCACAACGACCGTCGAGCCCCTCACGCGGAGCCCAGCGCCGCCAAATCGGTTTCGAAATCCCGCGTCAGCGCGGCCGCTTGCTCTGCCATTCCCTTGTGCACGGCCTCGCGCTGCATACCGCGCACGTCCTCCGCCATGATGACGTTCACGGCCATCGGCGGCGACGAGCGCATCGGCTCCGTCACGTGCAGGCTGCTGCGAAGACGGTTCGCGTCCACCGGCTGCAGGAACGCGGCCGCCGTCGACTTGCCGCGCCCTCCGACACCCGAAGCTGCCGCGAATTTCTCCCCGGCGTCTACCAGCAACCTTCGGACGTCCAGCTCCGCCTCTGAGACGTGGAGATCTGGGCCTGGCAGCGGCGTGTCCGGCGCTGCGGCGCCAACGCTGCCGGCAACGTCGCCAAGCAGTGAAGCCAACCGTCCCGCATCAGCCCGCGCGTCCCCGAGTGCGAGGAAACTCGCCGCGCCGGGCGCGCGAAGGGCCCTCAACGCAGCCGACTGCGACTTCAAGATGCCGCTGGCCCGTTCGTGTACGCGGCGCTCGCCCGCGCGCACCTCCCGCGCCAAAGCCGCAACCTGGCCCGACGCAACTTCGAGCTCGGACGCGCCGCCGCCCGACCCTTGCGAGCTGGCCGGGGGCTCGGCGATGACGTTCACGACGGGGCTGGCGCAAGCCAACCATGCGCAACAAACGGCCGAAACACGCACGAACGCCATGTCTTCGAGAACCGCTGCTCGGGGGAACCTCTTGGGCCTTGGCGTCGGAACTCGCGCCGCACGAGCGCCACATTGGCCGACGCCACGGCGGCGCGGCGGCGAATCTGCGTCCGAAGGCGAACGCGCGCAACACGCGCACGAAGCCAGCTGCCGCACACACGAGCGCACAGACACTGCAACGGCCACGCTGGGGCCAAGCGCACTCGCCACATCACACAGCGCACCGAGGCTCACACAGATGCACCGGGAGTTGGCGCAAAGGCGGCCGCTTCCTTCTCGATCGGGCTCTCTGGGAAGCCCCCTGCGTCGTAGAGCGCCAGTGCCTCGTCGCGGGCCCCGCCGCTGAGCGCCGGAGGGCACGTTGGCGAGAACGGGTTCGCCTCGTCGAACGACGCATACTGCGGTGGCGCACGCTTCACGTTCGCGAAGGCGGCTTGCGAGCACAGCGGCGGCACGGAGACCGATGAGCAACTGTCGAGCAAATCGTTCACCCAGAAGCCGGGGCACATCACGAGCGGCATGACACACATGTGCAAGCACACCGGCACGCTGCCACCAACTGGGATGATCTCATCGCGGCTCTGCGGCGACGTGCAGCGCGGAAAGACCGACGAACACATCATGCCCATGTACGCCGAAAAACAAGACTTGTACATGGCATCGCTGGTCTTGCCGACCTTCTTCGCGTACAAGCCCGGAAAGCTGGCGATGTAACCGTCGAGCATGGAATCTGTCACGTCCGCCAACATGAAGTCCGCCATCGTAATCGGGTACAGCACAGAACCGAAACAATTGTGGCCGGACGCCATGGGCACGCACGAGAGCGGCTGGTTGTTCCAAGCCGGCGGCGGGACCAACGGCGGCACGACGTGCACCATCGCAGCCAAAGCTGCCTGCACCAGGCCCATGCCGGTGGACAAGGCTTGCGTCGACAACGCCATGGGCGCGACGAGGCCGGCGGACGCTGGTCCCCGCGCGTGCCCGCTGAGCTCGAACAGCCGCTTGCCCAAATCGAAGCCGAAGACCGAGCCAACCGCGCCGCCCGGAAACGCGGCCACGCCGCGCACGCTGGCGACGGAGGCGGGCACGACGCCGACGTCGCAGTGGGGCGCGACGGAGCCGTGCGCGTATTGAGCGAACACCGTGGATTGCTTGTACGTCTCCAGCCCGGCTCCGAAATCTTCCTCGAAACGCCCGTACAAGTCATAATCGAACGAGCGGGCGAAATGCCCGAAGACTTGCCTGAAGGCGTCGCCCAATTCTGCGGTCCCATTCGGGTACAGAACCGCCACGCTCGACACGTTGGCCTGCGCAAGCGGCTGCGCAGCGAGTGCCGCGACCGGCACGGCGAAGAACGGAAGCAGCGACGACATGTCGACGCTCACAAACGGAACCCCCGCGCTCCAAGAAGCAGCTGGGTGATGCGAAGAGCGCTGGTTTGCACTCCAACTCGCAAACGGCCGGCCGCCACGGCGACCAAACGCCCGAAGAACGAACGAGATACAAAACATGCGCGCACGCACGCACGCACACGCGCGCGTGCGATGCAAGATGCTCTGCCCGGAGCTCTCCGCGGACACTGGCCCGCAAACCCGACCGCACAGCCTTTATTGCGAAAGCCCAGCGTCGCCATGGATGATGCACGTCTGCGTCGACGCCTTCACCGCCTCCCACACCTGAGCTGAGCCTGCGAACGCCTTCGCGTAAGCGGTGTACGGGAAGGTGCAAGCTGGCGGCACCGAACGCATGGCACAAGACGAGACGTGGCCGGAATGCATGCAGCCGCACAAGGACGAAACCAACACGCCCAGCACGTGCGTGGCGATGTTCAATTCGCTGTACGTCTGCTGCAGCGCGACGCGGGCGTAATTGCACTTGTTGGCGCCCAAAGCTTTCATTGCGCAAGACGCCGGCGTCGAACACGCCACGCCAGACGTCGCAACAACGCCCGGCGCCCCGCCACGCTTGGCGGAGGCGTGGGCGGCGACCAGGCCCGTTGCCTGCTCCAGACGGCGGTCGACATCCGCCGCCACCGCTCCCAACAGCGCGTGCTCCGAAGCGTTCACGGCGCCTTCTCGACCGAGCAGCGCGGACCTGGCATCCAAGAATGCGAGGCACTGGCCGCCGCACGTGCGAGCTAGCACGGCCTCGGCGTCGCGGAGCGGCTGCGCTGGCTGCCGCTGCGGCGCAACCACCAACGCCGAAACGACGCGGCACAAACACAAGCATGCGCAAAGACGAGGCGACATCCTCCGCACCGAGACCGCGGCGTTCACACGGGGAACTGCCCTGTTGCTGAACCGGCGCCTGAACGCACTACGTGTAAGTCGCAGCGCCGCGGCACGACCCGACGACGGCCCCCACGAGCCCACAGACGGACGCACACGTGACAACGCCCAATTCGGGTTCGGAGGGGCGAGCGCTGGCCCGCGACAACGAAAACGCGCGAATCACCACGTCGCGGCAATCACTGCCCACACGGCCATGGGGCGCCACAATTCGCAGACATCGTGCGCTTCTCCTCTGCGCTGTAGCCGCCGGTCGACCACGCGATTGCGCAAGGGCCTGCGTACGAAGCTGGTGCGACACAGGCCTCGCCACGCGCAGCCCATCCGCGCGGGCACGGCTGCGAAAAGTCTGCGGCGCACGTCTCCGCAGCGCTGGGGCGCTGCGCTTTCGACCAAGGCCTCCGGCACGGCCAGCGGACCGCGCACGCGCTCTCAAACGCAACCTTCTCCGACCACACGTCTTGGCCGAAATCCCTTCGCCCGACGCACGGCCCTGCGTACTCGGCCGGCGCCAGGCACACGCCCGCCGCACCAGCCGACCAACCGCCGGGGCACGTCTGCGAGTAGTCAGGCGTGCACGCGCCAACGCACGCAAAGGCAACGCCGCACGAATGCGCCAGCGCAATCTTCTCGTGGGCGGCCAGGCCTCCGAAATCCAATGAACCGCCGCAAGGGCCTTCGTACGAAACCGGGGCGTCGCACGCTCCGCCGTCCCCGCGATCCACCCAGCCGAGCGGGCAAGGACTGTTGTAATCACGGGCACACTGCAACTCGGATTCCGGGAGCCCTTCCGCCAACAACGCTTGCGCCGTGGCATCGTCGAGCGCGGCGCGAAGCGACGCCGCCGACATGTTCGGAAACTGCGCCCCGAGTGCCCCGAAAGACACTGGCATGGACCCGGCTTCGGACACGAAGCTCGCCGGCGACGCGCGCTCGAACAACGAGACTTGGTCGTCGACGCGCTTGAGTTTGTCCGCCAAGCGCGCGGCTCGGACTTCGAAGCCGGCCCCGGCGACGAAACGACTGGCCGACGACGAGGAGGGCGGTTCGTATTGCACAGTGATGGGCGGCAAAGCTCGCGCACCGCAGCACGCCAACGCCAACGCACAGACACGATGAACTGCAACCATGGCCAACGTACCGGCGAACGAATGGCGCAAGAGACCTCTGAAGAGACCCGCTGCCGACGGCGAAGCGGCGCAGATACGACGACGGAATCCGCGCCACCGACACGGCGCAAGCACGCACGCACGCAGGCGCGCGCACGCACGCACGCATCACGAGTGCCGACGGCCCAGCCAACATCGCGAGCACACTCGACGACACCCAACACGGGAGCGAGAAGCAAGCACTGGCTTGCGCGACCTCGCGGGCGCCTCACTTGAATTCGCAAGCCCACCGGGCGCCACACGCGGCAGACCACGATGCCCGCCCAGCCGCGGAGGCCGACGAGAGATCGACAACCGGGCTGCAGATGCCGTCATACCCCGCCGGGGCCACGCACAGCCGACCGGCAGCACTCCACCCAGCCGGGCAGCCAGAATAATCCGTCCTGCACTCCTTGCACGGCCACGCCGCCTGGCAAGCCAAAGCGAAGTCTTCCATCTGAGCTGGCGAATACGCTGAGAAATCTGTGGCGCCGCACGGGCCGTCGTAGTCGGCCGGCGGCGCGCACGCACCGGCGCCGCCAGTCTGCCAACCGACTGGGCAACCGCCCGCTGCACGAACGCACGCACCGACATACTTCAAGCGTTGCACATCACGCGTCGCCACTGCCAGCGCCGCGTCGGCAAGCGACTGCACCTGGTGGCGTCGAGCAACTTCCTCCGCAAACTCCGCCGCGGCGCTGCTTGCCAACGCGTGGGCGCCGCTTGGCTGCGCACCGCTGGCGCTCTCCATCTCCACACGCATCTTTGACAGCAACGGGGCGATGCCGCCCGGGAAGGTTTGCGCAGCCACGTGCGAGAGCGCAGTC